>OGLX01000462.1_pt1 | contig 28476 bp, 27 predicted proteins | sample 1572821 | NCBI WGS metagenome assembly OGLX01 (sample SAMEA2581908, study PRJEB24529) | metagenome | biome: Human gut stool | place: China | collected 2011 | reverse complement strand
CGCCGTCCACGGCCACCAGCTTGTTCCACTGGCGGCTGCGCACGAACTGGGTGCACAGGGTGCGCAGACAGCTCATGAGGACATAGATGTAGATGAGCAGGCCGTACTGCGCCATATCGGGCAAAAACTGCGCGATGGGCCAGCAGAGCACCAGAATGCCGAAACCGCCCAGGATGGTCAGCAGGCCGTTGGTGAACACCTGCTTTTCACTGTTGCCCCTGTCCAGGCCGAACCGGATGATGGCGTTGGACATGCCCATCGACACGAACGGGATGAGCAGATTGGCGTACTGGCTCAGGATCTTCGAAAGGCCAAGGTCGGAGATCTCCGCCATGGCATAGGTCAGAAACGGCTGGACCAGCAGGGTCAGCAGCTTCGACGAAAAACTTGAGATCGCAAAAATGATGGTATTTCCGGCCAGCTTGGAATACTTGTCGCCGCCGGAGCTTTTTTCGTTTGCCACGTTTTTCAACTCCTGTACTATCCTAATACGAAACTGCGAGGGTTATTTCAGCAGCTCCCGCCGGGCCTTCCAGTCCGGGAGGATCTTTTCCACTTCCGCCCAGAACTTCGGGCTGTGATCCAGCACAAGAAAGTGGCAGTACTCATGTACTACCACATAGATCTGTGCCGCTTCGGGCATGTTGTAAAGCTCCAATGCCAGCGTGATCTGCCGCTTGCCCGGCGTGCAGACGCCCCAGCGGCTCGTCATGCTCCGCACCTTCAGGATGGGCTTCTGCCCGCCCAGCACCTCGGCAAAGGCCGGGTAGACCTTGTCACTCATGGCTGCAAAGTGGGCCAGCGCCACGTCCTTTTCGGGCAGGGGCCGCCAGTAGGTGCGGGCCTCGCGGTCGGCCAGATCCCTCTGCGCCTCCTGCACCCAGTCCCGATGCCGCAGCACAAAGCGGTCGGCCTCCTCCCACGAGGAGCAGAACGGGATGCTGACGGCCACGGTGCCGTCCGGATGCACCCGGATGTTCAGGTTCTTCACCTTCCGGCGGGTGGCCTTGTAGAGGATGCCGCCCGCCGTGCGCAGGGTCACTTCCGGCTTGCGCTTCGGCATTTCTGCCACTCCTCCACCGGCAGCTGGGCCAGCACCACCGCTGCAAAGATGAACACACAGCCGGAGGCCTCCCGCACCGAGAGGTTCTGGTGCAGGATAAGCCAGCCGCCCAGAGCGCTGAACACGCTTTCCAGGCACATGATCAGGCTGCCCACGGCAGGGTTCATATCCCGCTGGCCCAAAATCTGCAGCGTGTAGGCCACGCCGCTGGACATCACGCCGCAGTACAGGATAGGCCCGGCGTAGGTGACAAACTCTGCCATGGCAGGCTGCTCGAACAAAAACGCCGCCACGGTGCTTTCCACCGACACCACAAAAAACTCCACAAGGCTCAGGCGCACGCCGTCCATCTGCGGGGAGAAATGATCCACCGCCATGATCTGGAAGCTGAACAGCACCGCGCACAAAAGCAGCAGCCCGTCGCTGCTCTGGATGCTGCCAAAGCCATCCTTCATGCACAGCAGATACAGCCCCACCACGGCAATGGCCATGCTCACCCACAGCTGTGCGCTGCCCTTGCGGCCCAGAAACAGGCCGAACACCGGCACCAGCACCACATACATGGCGGTCAGGAAGCCCGCCTTTGCGGTGGAGGGGTCCAGCGTGATACCCAGCTGCTGCGCCGCGCTTGCCAGAAACAGCAGCGTGCCGCACACAAGCCCGGCTTTCAGCAGCAGCTTGCGCTCTGCCGCCGTTTTGGGCTTGCCGTCCGGCCTGCCCTGCCGGTGGTGCAAGGCGTCAAATGCCTTGACCGTGGGGATCAGCACCAGCACCGCCATCCAGCTGCGCCCTGCCAGAAAGGAGAACGCGCCCATGCCGGAGCCGGCGCTCTGCGCCACAAAGGCTGTGCCCCAGATCAGGGCGCACAGCATCAGCAGCATTGAATTTTTCGTCTGGTTCGTCATCCGGCAATGCCCTCCACCTTCATCAGGCCGTACAGGTAGTACCGACTGGAATCATAGGAGATGGTCACACGGTACTGCGCCGCCGGGTCCAGCCCGGAAATGGTGCAGCGGTAGTCGGTGCCATCGGTCTTGATATAGTAGGTGCTGTCCGGCACATACGCTGCGCCGCCGTCCACCTTTTTCCACAGTGCTACCTTGAACTTCTGGGTGCCCTCGGCGGTGCCGCAGGCCATAATGTTCAAACTGCCGCCCGGCACGGTAAAGTAGCCGGTGTTGCGGCTCCAGATGCCGTTGAACACCGCGTACAGGCAGCCGTCTGCGGTGGCGGTGGCATACTTTGCCGAGGCATCCGCAATGCCCTGAATGATCAGCGGGTCGGTGGTGGCTTCCGCCCAGCGGGTGGTGTCCTCCTCCTGCACTTCCTCAGAGTGGCCGGTTATCTTCTGCGCCACCTTTTTCAGGGTCTCCTTGCAGCCGGTCAGGCTAAGCACCATCACCGCCGCCAGCAGCAATGCCAAAAGCTGTTTTTTCATCTTCATAGCTTTCCTCATAGAAACAAAGAAACTTTTCTTTTTCGTGCGTCTCTGCCAACGGGCAGATACAGGGTAAGTATACCGCATTTTGCCGCTCTGCACAAGATACCTGTATTTATTTTGTGCGGTTTGCCGCCTGTTTCTGCACAAATTTTCACCCATTCAGCGCCCGCAGCGCTGCACACTCGGCCTCGGCCAGTGCGGGCGCCTCCGGCCCGAACAGACTGCCGTAGCGGTACAGTGCCCAGCCGCCCGCCGCCTGCTGCCGTAAGTCCTTTACCTGCGCCGCCAGCGCACTGCCGGTGCTCCAGCCGGATACGCTGTCCGGGTTCGCGCCGCCGTCCCCGGTGCCCACCCGGTACGCGCCCAGCCCGAAATACAGCGCCACATCCCCCGCCCGGGGGTAGCTAAGCCACGCCGGGACGATGTTTTCAAAGGCAAAGCGGGTGCTACCGGATTGCAAGGTAAAGCCGTAGCCCCAGTACACCTGCGGACAGAGGTAGTCAATGACCTTTTCCTCCCCGCCCGCCGCCAGCCATGCGGTCACATCGCTGTACTGCTGGTCAAGGTCGTTGTCCGGGTTGCCCTGCGGACTGATGCCGAACCGCAGGGTGGGGTCTGCCGCCTTCACGGTGCGGTACACTTTCGCCACCAGCGCGGTAACGTTCTGCCGCCGCCACGCGGCAAGGTCGGCTGCGCCGCTTGCCGCAAACTGCACCGCGTCCACAGTGGCATCGGTGGTGGGGTAAAAATAATCGTCAAAGTGGACGCCGTCCACCGGGTAGTTCTGCAAAAGCTCTGCCACCCCCTGCACCACATAGTCTGCGGCGGCAGGCACGGCGGGGTTCAGGTACAGCCCCTCCCCGGCGGTGCACAGCCAGTCCGGGTGGGTGTTTGCCAGATTATTCTCTGCCAGATTCGGCGGCATCGCCGCCGAGGAGCGCAGGCGGTAGGGGTTGACCCACGCCTCCACCCCGATGCCCCGGCGGTGCGCCTCGGTCAGAAAGATATCCAGCGGGTCAAAACCGGGGTCTTTTCCCTGCACCCCGGTGCACAGATGGCTCCACGGGAACAAACTGCTGCGGTACAGTGCATCCCCGAAGGGGCGCACCTGCGCCAGCACGGTGTTCAGCCCCAGCCCGGCGCAATTGTCCAGCAGCTGCGCCGCCCCGGCGCGGAAGGTGTCCTCAGTAGAAAAATCCAGCAGCGCCCAGTCCAGATAGCTCACCCACACCGCCCGCCACTCCCCGGCGGGCAGGGCGGGGTTGGGTGCCGGGGGTGCATCCTGCCCGGAGGCGGCGGTCTTTTCTGCGTTGCCCTTTTGCCGCAGATACCACCCCGCCAATCCGCAGGCGGCAACGCCCGCCCCGGTCAGAAAGGCTCTGCGGCCAAAGCGGCGTTTTGCCTTGGCTTTAGACGTCCTGCGGCGCTGGGTCACAGGGTCTCCTCCTGTGTCTTATACAGGGTAAGCCCTGCCCAGCCCCGGGCGCAGGTCAGCAGCACAAACATGATATTCGTCCAGAAGGCAAGGCCACTCATGCCCGCGTACTTGGTCAGCATCCAGAACACCAGCCGCAGCACCTCGGCGGCGCTCACCAGCTGCAGCTGCCGCTGGATGGGCTTGCCGCGCTCGTACTCCGTTGCCAGCAAGGCAGGCCACACCAGCGCCGAGCAGATATCGCCCGCCCAGCCGCTGGCACCCAGCTTGCTGAGCATCAGCACCACGAACACGCCGGTGTAGTTGCGCTTTTCCCTTGCCGGTGCACCCTTCTGCGCCGCCAGAAACAGCACCGCGATGCCGGTAAGGCAGAATACGATCATTTCCAGCCCGGAAAAATCCATCCCGCCCAGCACGGCAAAGCCGCCCAGCATGGACACCGCCGCTGCAGCCAGCAAAAAGAAATACCATGTCTTGCGTGTAAATTTAAGCTTCATGAAGCCCTCCTCCGGGCGTTTGCGCCCGGCTTGCAGAAAAATTTAAAAAAGAATTGTAAATATTATAGCACAAACCCCCGCAGGTTGTGTTACAATAAGGAAAACTCTTTTGGGGAGGGTCTTTCCATGAACGCTGTCGTTTCCGTCTGTCTTTTGGCCTGTGCGCTGGGCATCATCGTGTACCTGCTCTCCCGGCGGGAGACAACCCGCCGCAGCCAGTACGGCCCCGCCGGCCTGTCCGAGTTCCGCACCGGCCTTGCGCTGGACGAGTGCTTTGACCGTCTGGACTCCCGCAGCGACACCGACCTCTTTGCCTACGAGTGCCGCCGGGAGAACGACGGCAGCTTTCTGCTGCACCTGACGCTGCACCAGCCCAGCCAGCAGCCGCTGGACACTTTGTACACCCTGCGGCTGGACCCCGGCCGCCAGACCGTGGTGACTTTGATCTTTATCCGGGAGGCCTTTGGCTACAAAGAGCCGCTGTTCCCGCCCGCCATGCTGGACGAATTTATGCTGCAAAAGCTGGATGCCCACCGCACCAAATGATTTTTGCGGAAAATGCTTTCCTTTTTGCGCGGTTTTTGTTATACTAGTGCGTGTTGCAGCAATGCAGCACCCCTGCGGGCCAGTAGCTCAGCTGGTCAGAGCTGGCGGCTCATAACCGCTTGGTCGCGGGTTCAAGTCCTGCCTGGCCCATACGAAAAAAGACACCCTTTCGGGTGTCTTTTTTGTATTTCAGGCGCTTTTATTCCTCATCCTCTGCGGGCAGCTGGTTCCACAGGCGGTAGTAGACGCCCTGCTTTTCCAGCAGCTGGGCGTGGGTGCCCTCTTCCACGATGCCCTCCTCGCCCAGCACAAGGATACGGTCGTAGTCCTTGATGGTGGTCAAGCGGTGGGCGATGGTCAGGGTGGTGCGGCCGTGGGCCAGCTTTTCAAGGCTCTGCCCCACAAGGATCTCGCTCTCGTTGTCCAGTGCGCTGGTGGCTTCGTCCAGAATCAGGATGGGCGGGTTCTTCAAAAATACCCGGGCAATGGCGATGCGCTGCTTCTGTCCGCCGGACAGCTTGACGCCGCGCTCGCCCACATAGGTGTCGTAGCCGTCCTTCAGCGCAAGGATGAACTTTTCCGCGCCCGCCAGCCGGGCGGCGGCCTCGATCTCCTGCCGGGTGGCGCCGGGCTTGCCGTAGGCGATGTTCTGCGCCACCGTGCCGCTGAACAGATACACGTCCTGCTGCACGATACCGATATCCTGCCGCAGGCTCTTCAGGGTGACCCGGCGGATATCCTGTCCGTCAATGAGGATGCGGCCACTGGTCACCTCATAAAAGCGGGGGATCAGGTTGCACAGGGTAGTTTTGCCGCCGCCGGAGGCTCCCACCAGCGCCAGACGCTCCCCGGCGCGGATGTCCAGACTGACGTCGTGCAGCACCTTGTTGTGGTCGTCCGGGTACTCAAAGCACACCTTCTCGAACCGGATCTCGCCGGGGCCGGGCTGCAACGGCACGGCGTCCGGGGCGTCCTTGATGGCAACCGGGGTGTCCATGATCTCGGCAAAGCGCTCGATGCCGGTCATGCCGCGCTGGAACTGCTCGGCAAACTCCACGATGCGCCGGATGGTGGCGATGAGAGTGGTGACGTAGAGCATATAGGCCACAAGGTCGCCGGCGGTGATCTTACCGTATACCAGCGACAGACCGCCCGCCAGAATGACCACCAGATACATCAGGCCGTCAAACAGGCGGGTGGAGGTGTTGAAGGCACCCATGGCGTAGTAGCCAAGGGTCTTGATCTGCTCAAAGGCGCGGTTGCCCTTGGCGAACTTTTCCCGCTCCTCGTCCTCGGCGGCAAAGGCCTTGACCACGCCCTGTCCCAGCAGACTGTCCTCGATGGTGGAGTTCAGCTCGCCGATCTGGACGCGCTGCTGGCGGAACCGCGCCCGCAGACGACCGTTCAGGTACACCGACACCACGCCCATCAGCGGCACACAGGCAAACACTGCCAAGGTCAGCGGGATGCTGGCGCGGCACAAAATGACAAAGGACGCCACGATCTTGATGCCCGCGATGAAAAACTCCTCCGGGCAGTGGTGGGCGAACTCGGTCACATCGAACAGGTCGTTCGTGATGCGCCCCATGATGGTGCCCACCTTAGTGTTGTTGTAGTAGGTGTGATCCAGCTGCAAAAGATGGTCAAAGGCATCCCGGCGCATATCCGTTTCAATATGCACGCCCATGATATGACCGATGCTGGACATATAGTAGCTGGCTGCGCCGTCGATGATGCGCAGCACAAAGTAGAGTGCCGCCAGCTTCAGCACGATGCCCGCCGTCAGGGTGATGCCCACCCCCATGGCGGAGTTTGTGATGATGCTCATGATCTTTGGCAGCACGATATCGCACAGGGTAGTCAGTGCTGCGCAGAACAGATCAAGGCACAGCACCATCTTATAGTTTGCCAGATACGGCAGAAAACGCCGGATCAGCGCACCGCTGCTTGCGTGGTGCGCCCCGGGGTCGTTGGTCTTAGTTTTCGGCATGGTTCCTCCGTTTTTATCGTTACTTTTTGCTGTAATCCCGCGCGCCGTAGATGGCGGTACCGATGCGCACAAGGGTAGCGCCCTCGCGGATAGCGTTCTCAAAATCGCCGCTCATACCCATGGAAAGGGTCTGCATCTCCACGTTGTGGTAGCCGCGCTCCCCTGCCCGGACGAACAGCTGATACACCTGCGCCAGATACCGGCGGTTCTGGGCATCGTCATCGTTCACGGGCGGGATGGCCATCAGACCCTTGACCCGGATATGCTGTTGTGCAGCGGCGGTGTCCAGCAGCGGCCAGAGCAGCTCCGGCGCGGCGCCGGTCTTGCTCTCTTCCCCGCCGATGTTCACTTCCAGCAAAATGTCCTGCACGATGCCGGCCTTGGCGGCCTCCTTCTCGATGGCCAGCAGCAGATGCTCACTGTCCACGCTCTGGATCAGGCTTGCCCGCCCCAGTACCTTTTTGATCTTATTGGTCTGCAAATGGCCGATAAAATGGCTGGGCTTGCCGCAGTAAGCTCCGGCATCGTAGTTTGCGCACAGTTCCTGCACATGGTTCTCGCCGAACACGTCAATGGGCAGGGCGGCACTGGCTGCTATGGTCTGCGCCGTGCGGGTCTTGCAGGCGGCGCACAGCTGCACCGCTGCCGGGTCGCGCCCGGCTTCCCGGGCAGCGGCTGCCATCTTTTCCCGGATCTCGGCCACGGCCTGCCGCATTTCTTCCAACGTTTTTTCTGCCATCTGGCTCAGTCCTCCTCGGTATAGCGGGCACGCTCGCCGCCGATCAGTTTCGGGCGGGTGTAGGCACACAGAATGTTTGCTTCACCGATCTTATTAAGGCTCAGTCGCACCGGCACTGCCACCCGCTTCAGGTGCATTCCGATCAGGGTGCCGCCGATATCCATGCCCGCGTTGGCGCGGATCTCCTCCACCGCCACCGGGTCTTTGAAGTTTTTCCAGCAGGTAGTGGCCCAGCTGCCGCCCGCATGGGGACGGGGCACGACGCACACTTCCTCCCAGCCGTATTTCTCTGCGGCTTCCCGCTCAAGGATAAGGGCGCGGTTCAGGTGCTCGCAGCACTGCGCTGCCAGCCAGATGCCTTTTTCCGCCAGCACCGGCGCAGCGCCCGCGTACAGTGCCTGGGCAGCCTCTATGCTGGAATCCTTGCCGATGTGACCGCCCACCATCTCACTGGAGGAGCAGCCCACCACGAGCACATCTCCCTTTTTCAGCTTTGCCGCAGCCACCAGCTCGGTCATTGCCTGCCGTGCCTCGGTCTCGATCTGTTTTGCAAATGCTTCGGTCATACAAAAAACACCTCACTTATCGGTTTGCAGCCAGCAGGCTGTCTGCCCCTGCCGCACCGAAATATACTTTACTTTCCACCGGACACACCGCCGCGCAGCTGTCCTGTGCAAGACCGGTAAAGGTCTGCTCCCAAGCCCCGGTGGCAAGGCTCACCGCCTCGGCGCAGGGGGCGTCTGCGGTGCACCGGAACAGCCGCTCCTGCGTATTCTGCCCCGCCCTCAGGGCGATGCCCCGCAGCAGGGTGCTGTCTGCGTTCTTTTCCAGCCAGCTGCTGCGCGCCCAGCGGTAGCTGATGTACAGCGTGCCGTCCGTGTCCGCAGCCAGCGCTCCGGGATAGCCCGGCAGACCGGCAAAGGCAGCGGTGCAGCCCCGTCCCCCGGCGGTCAGCTCCCGGGCAGCGGCATCCACCGCCCAGATGCAGCGGCTGCCAAGGTCGGAGACATACAGGGTGCTGCCGTCCGGGCTGAGCGCCAGACCGGCAGCGCCTGCCACCCCGCCCAGCACTTTTTCCACCGTGCGGGCGGCGGGATCGTACACATACACGCAGCCGGTGGCGGTGTGCGCCAGCAGCTCGGTGCGCAGGGCGCTTTCCAGCCCGTTCTCCGCGCCTGCCGCCGCTGCCACAGCAAAGTACACCTTACCCGCCGGGCTTACCTCCACGGCAGATACCGCCCCCAGTGGCGCACCGTCCAACTGGGTGACCACCTGTTCCACCGCTGCGCCCCAGCTGTCGTGCTTAGCGCGGCACAAGGTGCCCCCGGCGGTGGTCAGCTGGGTCAGCCACACATCCCCGGCGGCATCAAAGGCAAAGCCGGTCAGCTCGCCCTCCACGCTCAGGATGGCGGCAGCGTGCCCGCCATCGGTGCGCACAAGGTCGCTGGTGCGCTTTTTCAATGCAGCACCGTTCCATGCGGCGGCATACAACAGGCCGTCCTTTGCGCGGATGCAGTCCACGCCCTGATACTCCCCCAGCTCCAGCCGGGTCTTGCGGTCGGTGGAAACGGCCGTCTGCATCGCGCCCATCTCCTGCCGGAGGTCGGGGGCTTTATAGGTCTGCGGCGGGGTGTCGATGGGGCGGAAGCCCAGCGCATACACCAGCACCAGCAGAATACCCACCCCGAACACGGTGCTGGCGGTGCGGAACCGCTTGAGCATGGCGTCCCGTTCTGCGGCCATCTGTGCGGCATACTCTGCCCGGCGGCGCGCCGCCATGGCGTTGGCGCGGTTGGCGCGGCGCATCCACCGGTCCACGAACAAAGCCACCCGCGGCCCTACCGTGAGGGACGCAATGGCCAGTATGAGCAAAAATTCGATCAGTCCGATTCGCATAAGCGCTTTTCCTTATCTCCGAAAAACCTGCGGACAGTACACTGTCCTTTATCGCTAAAGTATAGCATTCCTGCGCAAAAAGGGCAAGCGGGACAAAAAAGAACTGCTGGACAGCATCGTGCAGCAGTTCCTCTAAGAACAACGATTTCAAATGGCCTCCGCGTTGCTCTGGCCATGCGCAGCGGAATGATTTTTTTAATTTGAGTGTTCATCGCGGCCTGCGGGCCGCGATGAACACATCTTTACGAGAGGGGATGCCTTATCTTGTCTCGATTGGCCGGGTGGTCTGCTCCCCGCTGCGGGTCACAAGGGAGCCGGCGGGCACTGCGCCCCGGATAACGCAGCCCGCGCCGATGACGCAGTTGTCCCCGATGTCCGTGCCCTTGAGCAGCACCACGTCCGAGGCGATCCAGCAGCTGCGCCCCACGGTGATGCAGCCAGCCGTGCATTCCCGGCTGACCCCTTCCTCCCGGCTGAAGCGGTGGTTGTTATCAAAGATCTTCACCCCGGGGCCGAAAAGGGTGTTTTCGCCGATGTCGATCTTTCCAAGGCAGCTGATGACCGCGCCATCGTTGAAGTAGGCCCCGCTGCCAATGTTCAGCTGGCTGGAATATCCGGTGGTGATGGACATCCGCCCGTCGCTCTCCACCCGGTCGCCCAGCGTCACCCGGGAGCCGCTGTTCAGCCGCAGCCGGAGTTCCCTGTCCAGCAGGATGCTGCTGCCAAATTGCAGTCCCCGGCAGCCGAACCATTTTTTCCATTGCAGGCGGCAGCGGTTATGCAGGCTGCGCCGTTTTTCCCGCAGCCAGCGGGGCGAACACTGCCGCAGCCACATACACCAGCGCCCGACTTTGGTGCACTTGAAGCGCTTGCACCAGCGGTTTACCTTGTTGCCGCTTTGCCAGCTGCCACTGTAATAGTGGATGCCGAAGGTGCGCGGGGTCCGGTGCATCCGCTCGGTCACATAATCAAAGGGGGAAAAGCAGTCGGTGGGCAGCACCAGAAAGCCGTCCAGTTCCTGCTGCTCGTCTTTCTGCTGCAAACCGGCCTTGGTAAACAGCGGGGTATCCCGCTGGGTGCAGGTGCGCAGATCCGGCTCGCCGGTCTCCTGAACAAAGACGGCATTGCGGTAGCCTGCCAGCATTTTGCCGATCATCTCGCAGCCCGGCTCTGCGCCCACGCCGGAGCCGGTATTCACCAGCAGCGTGCGGCCGTAGGGTGTTGGCACACTGTGCTCCATGCCGATAAAGCCCTTATACTGCAACAGCTCGTCCAGCGGGCGCACCAGCTCCACGTCCGTATCCAGATAGATGCCGCCGTACTCGTACAGCACTGCCAGCCGCGCATAGTCCGACACAAAGGCATATTTCTTTGCCTCGTAGGCCTGCTGTGCGTAGCGATTTTGGCTGATATCAAAGTTCTGCTTGTTCCATTCGATGATCTTGTAATCCGGGCAGTATTTTTTCCAGCTTTCGATACATTTCCGGCTCTCCGGGTTGATGGGCCCGCCGCCGAACCAGCAGTAGTGGATGATCTTGGGGATGCTCATGCCTGTTTCTCCTGTTTTGTCGCAAGTGCTCTGCTCTCTACGACCTTATTTTACAAAAGGCCCTGTTTTCTTGTCAAGTTTCCCCGGCGCATTTTGCCGCGTATTCCCGCAAAAAGATTGCCGCCCCGCCGCCCGGTGTGGTATACTGGGTGCAGACGGTTTTGTTTTTCCAAACCATTCACTTAAAATTCACAGCTTTTTCCAATTCTTGCTTTAGAATAGAGTTGTATATTGATGTATGATAGGAGGAGTCCTGTTTTATGGCAAAGATCCTGATCGTTGATGATGAGCCCCGCATCCGGGAGCTGATCCACGAGCATCTGCAATATTCCGGGTATATCTGCGAGGAAGCCGGGGACGGCTCTGCGGCGCTGGCACAGCTGTCCGGCGGCGGGTTTGATCTGGTGATCTTAGACCTGATGATGCCCTTTATGGACGGCATGACCTGCCTGCGGGAGATGCGCGCCCGCCACATCAACACCCCGGTCATCATCCTGACCGCCCGGGGCGAGGAATACGATAAGCTTGCCGGGCTGGAAAGCGGCGCGGACGACTATGTGGTAAAGCCCTTCTCCCCCCGGGAGCTTGTGGCGCGGGTGCGCGCAGTGCTGAACCGCACCATGCCCCGCCCCACCGAGGCCGCCGATACCATGACCTTTGGCGAATTGACCATCGACACCGCCAGCCATACCGTGCGGGTGTCCGGCGAGGAGATCGCCCTGACCCCCAAGGAGTTTGACCTGCTGGTATTTCTGGCCTCCAACAAGGGCATTGCCCTGAGCCGGGAAAAGATCCTGCAGAAGGTGTGGAACTACGACTACTTCGGCGAGGACCGCACCGTGGACACCCATGTGAAGATGCTACGCGGCCATCTGGGCAAATGCCGCAGCTACATTGCTACGGTATGGGGCATCGGCTATAAGTTCGACCCCGATGCCGCCCGTTGACTGAAGGAGCGTGCGGAGCATGCGGCGAACCACCAAAGCACGGCATACCCTTGGCATCCGCGGGCAGCTGATGTGGTTTTTGTGCTTCATCTGCCTGTTTCTGCTGGGGTTATTCTGGCTGCTGTCCACCCAGCTGCTGGAGCCCTTGTACACCAAACACATCGAGACCCAGCTCACCAATCAGGCCGACAGCATCGTGGAGCGGCTGGACGATGCCATTGCCGAGGGCAAGGTGCTGTCCAGCTGGTCTTTTGGGCAGCTTGCGGTCAACAGTGATTTTTTTGATAAGCTCACGCTGGAACTGTACACCAAAGGTTCTTTGAACAGTTTCTGCGTGGATATCTCGGACACCACCCTGCACACCATTTATAAGATCGAGAACCAGTCCTTCTGCAACCTGCACGGCACCTATCTTTCAGACTCTGCCAACAACGATAAGATCATTGCCACTGCCCTTGCCATGCGTCGCAAGTGCCGCAGCGTGGGCAGCTTTGTGCAGACGCTCAACCCGCCCCGGCTCTCCGGCTCGGCGCAGCTATTGGTAGGGCGCATTACCGCCGACGGCAGCTATACCGTGCTGGTGACCACCAGCCTTGTGCACGTTACCGAGGCCGGCAAGGTGCTCAGCACCCTGCTGCCGCTGGCGGCGGCGCTGATCTTTGGCTTTGCCATGTCGGCGGCGTGGCTGTTCAGCGAGTGGTTCACAAAGCCGCTGCGCCAGCTTTCCAGCGCCGCGCGGCAGATGGCGCTGGGCAACTACGCCGTGCAGGTGGACAACCGCCGCAACGACGAGCTGGGCGACCTTGCCCGGGACTTTAACCACATGGCCGAGGAGGTGCAGCACGCGGTGCAGATGCAGCGCGATCTGCTGGCCAACGTCTCCCACGACCTGCGCACTCCGTTGACCCTCATCAAGGGCTACGCCGAGACGGTGCGCGATCTGACCGGCGACGATAAAGCCCACCGGGACGAGCAGATGAACATCATCGTGGACGAGGCCGACCGCCTGACCGCGCTGGTCTCCAGCGTGATGGAGCTGAGCAAAGTGACCAGCGGCACCTACAAGTGCGAACGGGTGCACTTTGACATGGGGCAGCTGTGCGACGAGGTGAGCGAGCGCTACGACGCCATCTGCGCCCAGAACGGCTGGCAGCTGCAGCTGGAACTGCCGGAGGAGGAGCTGCCGGTCTACGCCGACCCGGACATGATGCAGCGCGCGCTGCACAATTTGCTGGGCAACGCCATGCACCACATCGGCCAGGACGGCATTTTTATCCTGCGCGCCTTCCGCTGCTCTGAGGGCGTGCGGGTAGAGGTGGAGGATCACGGCCCGGGCATTGCCGCCGCCGATTTGCCCTATATCTTTGACCGGTACTACCGCTCCCGCTCGGACGCGGGCAAGCAGGGCACCGGTCTGGGGCTTTCCATCACCAAAGCCATCTTCCAGCAGCACAGCTTCCGCTTCGGCGTACAAAGCACCGTAGGCAAGGGCACCACCTTCTGGTTCGTCATGAGTGACCTGCCCTATGTGGACGACTTTGAGGGCAAGTGAGCGCCCCCTGTGATACAGAAAAAGCACCGGCAGTTTTCCAACTCTTCCAATCGGGAAACTGCCGGTGCTTTATTATGTTCCGCTCTCTGCCGTGTGGTAAATGCCAAAGGTGTTGTCCGGGGCGGGCATCTCCACCCGGGAGGCGCGGTCGTTCACCGCCCACATCATCGCGCCCATAGCGCCCAGCACCACCAGAATGATGAGCCATTTTACTGCATTGGGTAATTTTTTCATTCCGTTATCCTTTCCGTAGTCTCCATGCGGCACTTCTGCCGGGCAGTGCGCAGCAGCGCAGCGGCCTCGGCAGCCGAAAGCGCCTGCACCCACCCGGGGCGCTCCCCTGCGCCTGCGCCGGTGCTGCCTGTCTCGGCAAAGCCGGCCAGCGCCGTGTCGGTGCGGTCGTTCCAGCCGGCAAAGCCCTCCGGCGCAATGTGCGCCCCAAGGCGGCAGTCCAGCACCGCCGTTTTGCCGGTAGGCCGCCACGGTCTGCCCAGATACACGCTGCCCGCCGGGCAGTCCGAGACAAAATCGCAGTCCCAGAACACAAAGCCCAGCCCATCCGCCGCACCGGAGGGTGCGGTGACCCAGCTGTGCGCAAGGCCGTTATCCACCGTGCGCAGGGTGCAGTGCTCAAACAGGGCGTCTGCCCCGCCAAAGATAAAATCAATGTCCCCGGCGATCTCGCAGGCGTGGTAATACTGCGCGCTTGCCCGGCGGGGTGCCAGCCCGCGCGGACCCAGAAAACCGTCCTTCTCCCGCTCTTTCTCCGGCAGAGGGGCGCAGAACAGGGTATCCTGATTGCCCAGCAGCCGCACACGGTCAAACGCCGCCCGGGCGCTGTCCACATAGGCTGCGATGGACTGCCCGGCCTTTGCGCCGGGGCCTGCGTCGTTCTCGATGGTCATATCCTCCACCCGCAGCTTTTCGCCGCTGAAAAAGGCGGTATAGCTGCGGAAGGTGTGGGTGGGCCGTCCGTCCGGGTGCGGCAGCTTGCCGCCATCGTTCCATACCAGCCGGGTGGCATCCATGCCCGCGCCCGCAAGGGTGATATCCTTTTTCTCACAAACCAGCTTTTCCCGGTAAATGCCCGGCGCGATGCGGATGACCGCGGGGCAGTCGTAGGGCACCGCCAGCACCGCCTCGGAAATGGTGGTAAACTGTCCGCTGCCGTCAGGTGCAACGTTGATGGTAAGCATAAGCCGCCTCCTGCGCCCGGCACTGCCGGGCTGAAAAATATGCTTCCAGTATACCCCTCCTTCCCGCAAATTGCAACGCAAGCCTTTCGTTATGCCACAAACTTTCCCGCCAGCACAAAAGCCTTCCCCCCTTGGGGACAGACTTTCCCCGGCCGGGGGAAGCCTTTAAGCGGAGAATTGCTCATGATATGCAACGCCTGTTATCCGCTCTTTTCCAGCCGGAGCACGGCGGCGGTGATATCGTCCGGGCGGCCGGTCTTTTGTGCGCGGATGCGGGCGGTCTGCACCAGCGTTTCGGCCAGCTTTTCCGGCGCATCTCCTGCCGCCGCCGAAAGCTCCACCTGTTTTGCCACCCAGCCCGCGCCATCCACCAGTAAGCCGTCCGATACCAGCACTGCGTAATCCCCGGCGGTCAGGTGCACCACCCGGCTCTGCCCGTTCACCCCGCCCAGCACCCCCATAGGCAGGGTAGCTTCGCCCACAGCCCGCACCCGCCCGCCGTGCACCAGAAACCCCGGGGCGGCTCCGGCCTTGAACAGCCGCGCCGTGCCGGTGTATAAGTCCACGCTGATGAGGTCCAGCGTTGCGCCGCTCTCGTCCTCGCTTTTCAGCGCCAGCGCCACGTTCACCAGCCGCGCCGCCAGCTCGGCGGTAAAGCCCGCCTTGAGCAGCCGGGCGGTCAGCTCTGCCGCCAGATTGCCGTCCACCGCCGCCGGGCGTCCGGTACCCATGCCGTCACATAGGATCATCTGCGCCGCCGTAGGGCTGCAAAACTGCTGCACCGCATCGCCGGATACCTCACCCCGGGCGGCAGCGCTTGCCACCCCGAACACCGCCCGCAGCGCCGGTCTTTCGCTGAACAGCAGGGTGGTCATGCCCTTGCAGGAGAGCACCTGCGGCATTTCCAGCGTGCGGCGGCAGATATGCCCCACCTCCCCCGCCAGCGCTGCCAGCTCCTGCGGGGTGAACCGGGTGCGCGGCAGGGTGACGGCGGCATGGGTGCGGCCAAGGTCGTCCAGCGTGACGGCGCACTCCTGCGGCGGCGCACCCAGCCCGGTAAAGAACTCCGCCACCCGGCTGGATTTATAGGGCTCCGGGTCGCCGGGGCGTCCCAGCTGCTCGCTGAGCACCCCAAGTGCTTCGGCTACGGCGCTGTACTGCTCGGTCAGGGCGGTGCGCATGGCTTCGGAATGGATGCGCGCTTCCTTGCGGCTGCGGTACAGTGCAAAGCTGCGCCCCGCCGCCGCGCACAGCGCCGCCGGGTGGATGCAGCGGGACAATTCCCCGGGCAATTGCGCCGCTTCCACACTGCCATTCTGTTCCAGCAGCGGGCGCAGCGCCTCCATGCCCGCCATAGTGGCGGTGTATTCCTGTTTCCAGCAGGTCTCCCGCCGCCCGCAGTTAAAACAAAGAGTATCATGTACATTGTCTATGACCCAGCGGAAACCTTCCCGCCGCCGGGGCAAGCCCTCGTAGACCGCGTTCACCGTCTCCGCCAGTGAGGAAAGGCTCTGTGCCACGGCTTCCAGCCGGGTGGACGCCGCCGCACTGCGGGCGGGCGCGGGAGCGTTTTCTCCGCTCTGCGGGGTGTCTGCTGCCGGAGCAAGCCAGCCGCCGGGCAGCAGACAGACCACCGCCATGCCGCCGCAGGCGCTGAACAGCAGCCCAAAGGCGTTTCCGGGCGGCTGTACGCAGAGTACCCCGGACACGCACCCGCCCGCGTAGGCGGCAAGGGTTTCCATCCGCCGTCCGGGTGCCAGCACCGCCGCCGCTGCCGTGGCACAGCCAAGCCCCGCTGCCGCCGTGGCAAGGGCAGGGTCTGCGGCGCAAAGAGCTGCCCCCAGTACCGCGCTGCCGCTCAGGGCGGCAAACTTCTGTGCCCGGCAGCACAGCGCCAGCTCTGCGGCGGCACACGCCAGCACCCCGGGTGAGAACCACCCCCACCGCACACTGCCCAGCGCCGCCGCCACGGCTGCGCCCACCAGCAGCGTGCCCATGCCCGGGCGCTCCGGGGCAAATTTGCGCAGCCCGAAGCCGATTGCCGCCGCAAGCAGGGCGTCTGCCGCACTGTACAGTAAAAGGTCTGCCCCGCCGCTGCTGCCCAGCGCAAAGCACAGCGCCATGCCGGTCAATGTACCGCAGCCCGCCAGCGCGGCGGGGACAAACTTTTGCGGCAGCAGCCAGCGGGCTGCCACGGCAGCGCCCAGCGCACACAGCTGACACAGGCTGCGCAGCGAAAGCGCCCCCAGCCCGTGGAGCAGCAGCCCCAGCGCCGCCCCTGCCGCACAGGGCGCAAAGCAATCCTCTGCCAGCCCAAGGGTCAGCCCCAGCCCAAAGGGCATCAGCGCCCCGTACAGCACCGCCCAGCCGCCGGCAAAGCCGATGCCCACCGCTGCCAGCCGCCGCGCCGCCGGGCGCAGCATCGCCCGTGCCGCCAAGGGCGAAGGCTGCAAGCACCGCCCGTCCGAAGATAAAACACCCATCCGCTCTGTCATAAAAATCCCCCGCTTTCCGGCGGGGATTTTTGTTCTGTTCCCCGCACTGTCTGCATATACTGTAACGCGGGGCAGCGGCAGTTTTTGGCGCGATGCATAGAACCGCCCCAAACCCGCCCAAAGACGCAAAAAAGCCCTGCGGCCGTCATTTTGCCGCAGAGCTTTGGGGGTATTTTCAACTGTTCAGCAGAAATAGCGGATTTTTCTGGAAGTGGACTCCACGATCTTCTGATACCGCGCGATCTCCTCCGGCGTGAAGCCGTGCACCTCCTGCCAGTCATAGCCCGGCAGCCAGCACACTGCTGAGTGGAAACAATCTTCTGCATCCGGTTTTTCAAGGTACACCTTCACCCGGCCATCGGGCTTCATCTCGGAATGCACGATCTCGGTATCGTCATCCAATGTCATAAACGGGTACATCATAGGTTCCACCTCCCAGATCACTGTACTTATATCACTCAGCCGTTCAGCTTTGCAATGGCATCCTGCACGCGCTGCAGGGTCTTTTCGCGGCCCATCATGCAGGCAAGGTCGGTGCCGCCGCCGGGGGTGCGCTGCTTGCCGGACAGGGCAATGCCCAGCGGGTAGAGCAGCCAGCCGTTCTTTTTGCCCAGCTCCTCTGCCTTTGCCTTGCAGGCATCAAACACGGCATCGCGGTTTGCAAAATCCAGCGCCTCGTCGCTCAGCACCGGCAGCAGGGCTTCCAGTGCTTCTTTTGCAGTCTCCGGGGTGGTCTTTTGCTTTTTGTTGGCGTACAGGCTCACGTCGTACTCCGGCATGGCGTCAAAGAAATCCAGCTGCTCGGGGATCTCGCCCAGTACCTCGCACCGGGGCTGCAGGTTTGCGCACAGCAGCTTTTTGTCGATGGCGCTGTGCACGGCGCTGTCGATCCACGGCTCGGCCTTTTTCTGGAACTCCTCGGGGCTCAGGCGGCGGATATACTCCGCATTGATGGCGCGCAGCTTGAGGGGGTCGAAGATGGCGGGGGACTTGGAAATGCCCTCCGGGGACCAGATCTTGACCAGCTCCGGCAGGGAGAAGATCTCCTGCTCGGCGTACTCGCCGCGGGGGCTCCAGCCCAGCAGGCAGATATAGTTCAGCACCGCCTCGGTCAGGTAGCCCTTTGCCACCAGATCCTGATAGCTTGCATCGCCGTTGCGCTTGGACAGCTTGTTCTGCGCGTCCTTCATCACCGGCGGGCAGTGGATATAGGTGGGGATGTCCCAGCCAAAGGCCTGATACAGCAGGTTATACTTGGGGGTGGAGGACAGGTACTCGCTGCCGCGGATGACATGGGTAATGCCCATCAGGTGGTCGTCCACAACGTTGGCAAAATTGTAGGTGGGCATCCCGTCGGTCTTGATGAGGATCTGGTCGTCCATCTCGCTGTTGTTCACCTCGATGTGGCCGTACACCACATCGTCAAAGCCGGTCACGCCCTCACGGGGGATCTTCTGGCGGATGACGTAAGGCTCGCCTGCGGCAAGGCGCTTTTCCACTTCCTCCTTGGGCAGCTCTCGGCAGCAGCCGTCGTAGTGGGTCATCTCACCGGCAGCGCGCTGCTCGGCGTGCAGAGCCTCCAAGCGCTCTTCGGTGCAGAAGCAGTAATAGGCTTTGCCCTCTGCCACCAGCTGCTCGGCATACTGCTTGAACATGCCCATGCGCTCGCTCTGCACATAGGGGCCCACGGGGCCGCCGATATCCGGGCCCTCGTCCCACAGAAGGCCGGTCTCCCGCAGGGTGTTGTAGATGACATCCACAGCGCCCTCCACATAGCGGCCCTGATCGGTGTCCTCGATGCGCAGGATGAAGGTGCCATCCTCGTGCTTGGCCATCAGGTAGGTGTACAGGGCAGTACGCAGGTTGCCAACGTGCATATAACCCGTGGGCGAGGGTGCAAAACGGGTGCGGACTTTATTGCTCGGCATAGAAAAACGCTCCTTTATTCTCATGCAAAAAATTTGCGGATAGCTATGTTTTATTGTACTTATTCTGCGCAGATTTGTCAATGCGGGATAATACCATGCACCCATGCAAAAAGGGGCTGCTGCATCAAACGATGTGCAGCAGCCCCTTTTTATAATATTATTCTCCGTCCTTCGGGTCATCCAGATGCTCGCGCCGTTTGCGTGTCAATGCGGCGCACAGCTGCAGCAATGCAAAGCACAGGATGCCGGTAAAAACACCGGCAAAAACAGCACCGACCCAGTATCCATAGGAAAAACCGCAGATCAGCGTAACCGCCACCGCAGCCACCAGAGAATACACGGCATTGGCCGGGGCCTTATCCGAAAGGTGGCGATCCCACAGACCATTGCGCAGACACGCGACAACCATATAGATACAGCCGATCATGAATACGACCCACTCTCCGGCAGCCTTGTCCGCAGCCCCGAACACCGTCTGCACGATCCACGCCGCCAGAAGGCTGCCCCACAGCAGCCAGAAGCCATGGCTTTCAATTTTGCGCATGGTCTGCTCCTGCATCTCGTCCAACCGGTTTTTCTTGCTGTACAGTGAAAATTTCATAACTCATTCCTCCCAGAACAGTTCATCCAATGTCTTATCCAGAATTTTACAGATACTGCGGCAAAGGTTGATGGTGGGGTTGTACTCCCCTTTTTCAATGGCGTTGATGGTCTGGCGCGAAACGCCTGCCGCTTCGGCAAGCGCGCCTTGCGTCATGTCCTTTTCCGCACGGGCGGCCTTTAATTTCAGGTTCTTCGGCATTGATATGCTCCTTTCCTGCCGGGTCGGCATTTGTTTTATCCTCTGGACATATAGTAGCATTTACCATTCCAAATGTCAAGTATATATTACAAAAAGTTTTTATGAGCAGACAAAAAGCACCCCGGCTGTTTCCAGCCGGGGTGCTTTGCGGTTATGATTATTTCAGTACCACTTCGCCGTTTTCATCGGCATCCACCACAAGGGTGCCGCCGGATGCCAGCGTGCCGTCGATCAGGCGCTCGGCGGCGGGGTCCTCCACCGCCTTGCGGATGGTGCGGCGCAGGTCGCGCGCGCCGAAGCGCCCGCCCTGACTCTTTTGCACCAGTGCCTTGAGCGCTGCCGGGGTGTAGCTGTATGCGATGCCCTTGGCTTCCATGCCGGGCTTGTACTCGTCCAGCATCAGGGCGGCGATGCCCTGCAGGGTCTGTTCGGTCAGGGGCTTGAAGGCGATCACCTCGTCCACGCGGCCAAGGAACTCCGGGCGCAGGAACTGTGCCAGTGCCTTGCGGGTCTTTTCCTCGCTGCGCTGGGCGTCGCTCTTGTTAAAGCCAAGGCTGCCCGCGCTCTGGTCGCTGCTGCCGGCGTTGGAGGTCATGCAGATGACCGTGTTGGAGAAATCCACCGTGCGTCCCTGCGCATCGTTGATCTTGCCCTCGTCCAGGATCTGCAGCAGAATGTTCATCACGTCCGGGTGCGCCTTTTCGATCTCGTCGAACAGCACCACACTGTACGGGCGGCGGCGCACCTTCTCGGTCAGCTGACCGGCCTCCTCGTAGCCCACATAGCCCGGAGGAGAGCCGATCATACGGGACACCGCGTATTTTTCCATGTACTCGCTCATATCCAGACGAATAAGCGGGTCGGGGCCGTCGAACAATTGCTCTGCCAGCTGCTTGACCAGCTCGGTCTTGCCCACGCCGGTGGGGCCCACAAAGATGAAGCTTGCGGGACGGCGGCGGCCGGAAAGGTCGGCGCGGCTGCGCTTGATGGCCTGCGCCACCAGATGCACGGCTTCGTCCTGACCGATGACCTTCTGCTTGAGCGCGTTTTCCAGCCCTGCCAGCTTGACGAACTCGGTCTCGCGAATTTTCACCGCCGGGATGCCCGTCCACAGCTCGATGACCTTGGCTACATCGTCCATGGTCACTTGGATTTCGCTGGCAGCGGCCTGCTTGGCGGGCAGCTCGGATTCCAGCTTGGCGATGCGGGTCTTGCGCTCGGCTACGCGCTCGTAGTCGATGGCTTCGTTCACATCCGCGCTTTCCATCTCGACTTCTTCCTGCTTCAGGGCGTCCAGCTCCTTCTGCATCCCCAGATACTCGGAGATGACCGGGTGCGCCAGATTGCAGCAGGCACAGGCTTCGTCCAGCAGGTCGATGGCCTTATCCGGCAAAAAGCGGTCGGTGATGTATCGCTCGCTCAGGGTGACCACCGCCGAAAGCACCTCGGCGGGCACCTGCACATGATGGTGCTGCTCGTAGTAGCGCTTGATGCCGTTCATCACGGCAAGGGTGTCGGCTACGCTGGGCTCCTCCACCCGCACGGGCTGGAAACGGCGCTCCAGCGCCTGATCTTTTTCAATGTACTTGCGGTACTCGGTAAAGGTGGTGGCACCGATGACCTGAATTTCTCCACGGGAGAGGGCGGGCTTTAAGATGTTGCCCGCGTTCATGGCGCCCTCGCTCTCACCGGCAGAGGTGATGGTGTGGATCTCGTCAATGAACAGGATGACGTTGCCCGCAGCCTTTACCTCGCTCAGCAGACCCTTGACCCGCTGCTCGAACTGACCGCGGAACTGGGTGCCCGCCACAAGGCTGGTGAGGTCCAGCAGAAAAATTTCCTTATCCCGCAGGCCGATGGGCACCTGTCCCTTGGCAATGCGCTCGGCAATGCCTTCGGCGATGGCGGTCTTGCCCACACCGGCTTCACCGATGAGGCAGGGGTTATTCTTCTGGCGGCGGCTCAAAATCTGGATGGTGCGGTAAATTTCGCGGTCGCGGCCGATGATATCATCCAGCTTGCCCTCCCGCGCCTTGCGGGTCAGGTTTTCGCAGTAGGTATCCAAAAACTTGCGCTTGGGCGGCTTTTTGCCGTTTTTGTGGTCGTTCTTTTTTTCGCCGTCCTGCTTTTCCGCGCCGGTAAAGCCCAGCGGGAAGGTGGCATTGCTGCCGGGCACAAGATCCTCGTCCATGTTCTCCGCATCGGCGTCCTCGCCGCTGCCGGACATATTCATCAGCATGGAAAGCGGGTTGGAGTCGCCCAGCTCCTCCATCATGCTCTCCATGCGGTTTTCCATGTTATCCAGATCCTGTTCCGACATCCCGAATTGTTTCATCAGATCGTCCACGGGCTTGATGTGCAGTTCCCGGGCACAGTGCAGACAGTACCCCTCCTGCTTCATCTGACCATTCTCCATCCGCTGGATAAAGATGATTGCCGGACGCTTCTGGCATCGAATACAGACCATAGTTCCTCCTTGTCGCCCCTGTTACAAAAAGGGGTTGAACATATTAAACGCTTTATAGTAAAGACTGCTGTGCATCACAGTGTCGTTGAGCACATTTAAATTGCCGCCGGTGATGACCACAAGCCCCCACACCACGCACAGCACGAGGTATAGGTCCAGCAGAGCGGTCATGCCGCCGGTCAGCCAGCCCAGACCCCGGTTGACGGTGCCGATGACCGGCAGCTTATTCACCAGCCCCAGCACGGTGACCAGCATACTGACCAGCAGCCGCAGCACCGCGTAGAACACAAAGAACAGCACCAGCATGATCACCGGGGTGAGCAGCGGCTGCAATACTTTTTCCACGATGGTATCGGCCAGCACCACGGCATTATCTGCCAGCACAGCGTTGATGCTGCGCTCGCAGGCTGCCACGATGGAGGCGCGGAAGCTTTCGGGCAGAAAGCCCGCGTACTGCTGTGCAATGCCGGAAAGGTTCACCACCCCGTCCTCCGAAAGGTGGGCGGCGATCTGGGTACGGAAGCCCCCGGCCAGCAGATTTTCGAACACCCAGCCCGCACAGGCGGCAGAGAGCTGCCGTGCGCCCAGCAGGCTGATAAGGTTGCCGGACAGCTGCACGATGGACGCCAGAAAACCCTTGCGGGCGTAGCGCACCATCAGCACCAGCCAGACCACCGTACATAGGATATCAAAAAGAAATGACGGATTCTTGAACATACCTTGTTTTCCCTGTTATAAAGATCACTTTCCCCGCAAAAATACTGTTTTTTCCCTCGGTCACTGGGCACTGGAAGCCGTTTGCTCCGGCGGAGCGATCTGCTGCACCGTGTTGCCGCACAGCACCAGCAGCTGCTTGCCCGCGATGAGCGCCTGCGGACGGACGGAAAGTTCCTGTCCCCACTGATACACCCCATCTGCGGCAAAACATTCCACACCACTGTCGGTAAGCAGATAAAAATTTTGACCCCGGCGCAGGATCTGGTTTGCCGCAGGCACGTTGCCGCTGTACTGCACGTTCAGATCTTTATCCAGCAGCACGGCGGTGCACACCTGCCCGTTTTCCAGCAGCAGCGCGGCGTTTGCGCCATCCTGCGAAACGCTGACAAGGCTGCCGCCGCCAAGGTCAAAGCGCCCCCGCTCGCCGCCGTCCGCACCGTACACCACGGCGCAGTTCTCATACACAGCCAGCACGGTGTCGTTGTTCAGCCAGCCCAGCCACTGGGGCACGCTGTCCCCGCTGCTCAGCTGCACCGGGTCACCCTGCGCAAGGCTGAGCACAAAGAGGTTTGCCTGCAGCTGTCCGGCGCTGGAGGTGACCGCCGCCACCGCCAGACGGCGGCTGTCGGCGGCAAAGGCCATCCGCACCGGGGTGCCCTGCGTACCGGTCATATCCCAGTGCAGCTGTTCGCTCATGGTGGAGGTGTACACGGTCAGCCGGGCGGTGCTGTCGGCGGAATCGGTGGCCACGGCCAGCGTGCCGGTATCTGACATGGCACACAGATAGATGTTGTTTTCCAGCGTTTTGCTGTACAGGTTCTGGGTGCGGCTTTCCACCCGCAGCTCGTTGCCGGAGCGGTTGTACAGCACAAAGCGGGTCTTGCCCGCAGCCAGCGCCGGGCGGGCGTAGCCGCTCTGGATGCTTGCAAGGCGGGTGCCGCCTAAGCTGTACACCGCACAGGCATCCTCGTCCATGGCCACAAAGTTGCCGGACATGGGCTGCACGGCCGTCAGCTCGCCAAGGCCGGTCTGCTGCGGCCAGCCCACCGCCGGGGACAGGGCGATGTGCACCGTATCCACCAGATCCTTTACCCGGGCGATGGATGCCCCCACCGCGCCGGTGGCAAACAGGGTGACCAGTATCAGCGCCGCCAGAATGATGGCGGTGCGGCGCAGACGGCGGCGGCGCACCCGCTGACGCGCTGCCTCCAGATATTCCACCCGTCCGGCAGAAAGCGGCTCTCCGTCCGGGTTGCTGCCGCCGCGATGAAGCTTTTTCATAGTTGCTCTTCCTTCCTTTCCGGGTATTCCACACACTTCAGGAACAAGCCCTTTGCGGGCAGAGTAGGGCCTGCCCGGCTGCGGTCCCGGCTTGCCAGAATGGCGGGGATGTCGGCAGCGCGCAGCCGCCCCGCGCCCACCTCGCACAAAGTACCCGCCAGAATGCGCACCATATTGTACAGGTAACCGTCAGCGGTCACCTCAATGTCCACCTCGTCCCCGCGCCGGGTGACATGGCAGTCCGTGATGGTGCGCACGGTATCCCCGTGGGCGGCGGCAGAACTGCCCGCCGCGCACAGCGCCAGAAAATCGTGGGTGCCCACGAACTGCTGCGCCGCCGCCTGCATGGCGGCTTCGTCCAGCCGCCGGGGCACGCGGGTGTAGTAGGCGGCATCAAAGGGCGAGTCGATGGGATGGTTATGGATGCGATACAGGTAGGTCTTGGTATGGGCAGCATACCGGGCGTGGAAGTCCTCCGGCACGGTCTGCGCCGCAAGCACCCGGATATCCGGCGGCAGATGCTGGTTGAGCGCCAGCGGCAGCTTCTGGGGCGGGATACGGGTGTCGGCATGGAAATTCAGCCGGAAGCCCAGCGCGTGCACCCCGGCATCGGTGCGGCTGCAGCCCTTGATATCGGGCCGTGAGCCCAGCACCGCTTCCAGTGCATCCTGAAAGGTGGCCGCCACGCTACGCCCGTTGGGCTGCACCTGAAAGCCGCAGTAATTTGTGCCGTCGTAGGCAAGGGTAAGTAAAAAGTTCATAGTTCTGATTTAAAATGGCCTCCGCTTCGCTGTGGCCATATTCAGCGGAAAAACGTTTTTTATTTCGTGTCTGTCGCGGTCTGCGGACCGCGACAGACACACTTTCACCGGAGGGGCCGCAGCGGGAAGCGGCATTTTCTCTCATCAGAAAAGTTCCGTACCAAAAGCTCCCCCTTTCGGGGGAGCTGTCAAGGCCATCAGGCCTTGACTGAGAGGGTTCTCCTCTTTAATAATTCGGGAACACCAGCCGGGAGGCAAGGATGACGGCAAAGCAAGCAATGCAGACCGCAAGGTCGATGTAGTCCTGCTTTTCGCAGCGCAGCACCTTCAGGCGGGTGCGGCCTGTGCCGCCGCGGTAGCAGCGGCATTCCATGGCCATCGCCAGCTCGTCTGCGCGGCGGAAGGCCGAGATGAACAGCGGGATGAGCACCGGCACCAGCGCCTTGACCCGGTCGGTCATCTTGCCGGTGTCCAGCTGCGCGCCGCGCGCCTTCTGCGCGTTCATGATCTTATCCGTCTCCTCGATAAGGGTGGGGATAAAGCGCAGGGCAATGCTCATCATCATGGCCAGCTCGTGCACCGGGAAGTGCAGCTTGCCCAAGGGCTTGAGCAGCTGCTCAATGGCATCGGTCAGCACGATGGGGCTGGTGGTGTAGGTAAGCAGGCTGGTGCCCGCGATGAGCGCCATCACGCGCACCGCCATCAGCACTGCATAGCGCACGCCCTCGGCGTAGATGTTCAAAAACCAGAAATGCACCAGCGGGTCGCCCTCGCCGGAGACAAAGAAGAGGTTCAGCACCGCCGTGAACAGCACGATGGGCAGAATGGGCTTCAGGCTTTTGCCGATCATCTTGACCGGAATCTTTGCCACCTTGTACATGACCCCCAAAAAGAGGATGGACAAAGTAAGCCCCAAGGGGTTGGAGGCTGCAAACAGCAGCACGATATAAGCGACCGTCAGCACAAGCTTCAGTCTGGGGTCGAACCGGTGCACCAGACTGTTGCCCGGGAAGTGCTGACCGATGGTGATATCTCGCAGCATCAGACAGCACCCCCTTTCCGGGCAGCGCTGCGGGGCAGCACAAGACTTTCCCCGGCATCGCGGCGGCGCTTTGCTTCCAGCAGGGTCTTGACCGCGTAGGGAATAGTGTACACGTCCGCCGGGACGTCCACCCCCATCTCCCGCAGCTTGAGGAAAATTTTAGTCACCTGCGGCACCGACAGCCCCAGCTCCAGCAGTTCCGGGGCGCGGGCAAAGACCTTTTCCACCGTGTCATACATGGCAATTTTCTTGTTGCTCATCACCAGTACGCGGTTGGCATACTTGGCGATATCCTCCATGCTGTGGGACACCAGCAGCACGGTGGTGCCGGTCTTTTTGTGGTACTCCTTCACCTCGGAAAGGATATCGTCCCGTCCCTCCGGGTCAAGACCGGCGGCGGGCTCGTCCAGCACAAGGATGCGGGGCTTCATGGCCATGACGCCGGCCACCGCCACCCGGCGCTTCTGACCGCCGGACAGTTCAAAGGGGCTGCGCTCCAAAAGCGCCGGGTCTAAGCCTACAAAGTCTGCGGCTTCGTGGACGCGGCGGTCTACCTCGGCCTCGTCCAGCCCCATGTTCTTGGGGCCAAAGGCGATGTCCTTGTAGCAGTTCTCCTCAAACAGCTGGTATTCCGGGTACTGGAACACAAGCCCGGTGAGGAAGCGGAAATCCCGGATCTTTTCCGGGTCTGCCCACAGGTCGCGGCCGTCGATATAAATTTTGCCGCTGGTGGGCTTGTTCAGGCCGTTCATGTGGGTGATGAGGGTGCTTTTGCCGGAGCCTGTGGCCCCGATGATGCCCACAAAATCGCCCTCTTCTACAGTAAAGCTCACGTCATCCAGCGCGGTCACTGCGGTGGGCAGGCCGGGGTTATAGACGTAGCTCAGATGTTCTACCTTAATGATATCTGCCATTTCGTCCGCCCCCTTACTGCAGCAGTTCATACAGCGCCTGTGCGCAGGCACCGGTGTCGATGATGCCCTCCGGCATCGGGATGCCGGCCTTCACCAGCTCGTCCCGCAGCTCAGCGGCCTGCGGCACGTCCAGGTGCAGACTGCGCACCTTCTCGGTCTGGCTGAACACCTCTTTCGGGGTGCCCTCCATCACCACATGGCCCTGGCTCATGACCAGGACGCGGTCAGCCTGCGCGGCCTCTTCCATATAATGGGTGATGGCAACGACCGTGATGCCCAGATCCTTGTTCAGGCGGTGGATGGTCTGCATCACCTGCTCGCGGCCGCGCGGGTCCAGCATGGCGGTGGCTTCGTCCAAGATCAGGCAGTCCGGGCGCATGGCAACCACACCGGCGATGGCCACGCGCTGCTTCTGACCACCGGAAAGGTTGTGGGGTGCGCGCTCGCGGTATTCGTAGATGCCGGCCATCTTCATGGAGTCGTCCACCCGGCGGCGCATCTCGTCCTGCGGCACACCGAGGTTTTCCAGCGCAAAAGCCACGTCCTCTTCCACCACGGTGGCCACGATCTGGTTGTCCGGGTTCTGGAACACCATGCCCACGGTCTGGCGGATATCGTAGAGTTTCTCTTCGTCTGCGGTGTCCATGCCCTCCACATACACCTTGCCGCTCTCCGGCAGCAGAATGGCGTTGAAGTGCTTGGCCAGCGTGGATTTACCACAGCCGTTTGCACCCAGCACCGCCACGAACTCCCCGCGCTTTACCTGCACGGATACGCCGTCCAGCGCGTAGACCGGCTGCTCGGCATCGTAGCGGAACTTCAAATTTTCAGCAGTTAAAATCGTATCACTCATGCTTTGTTTCTCTTTCTGGTGGTGCGCCCCTCCGAAAGGGGCTGTACCCCATTCTTAGCATATATTTATCTCAGTCACGGCTGTCGCCGTGACTGAGATAATACTTTACTTTCATTCTTCCCAAATCGCGGTGGCGCCGCAGGGCACCACGCCGCCGGTGGCAGACACCGGCAGGCCGATCTCGTCGCAGCTGGTTTTTCCGCCAAAGCGGGGCACCAGCGTGGTTTTGAGCATATACTCCATGACCGCCGGAGACAGACCGGTGGTGTAGCTGTTGACCGCAAAGAACAGCGGGGTATCGCTGAGCACTTCTTCGCACTGGCTGATGAGGTCGTAGATGCAGTCCTCCAGCTTCCAGATCTCGC
>OGLX01000434.1_pt1 | contig 29980 bp, 20 predicted proteins | sample 1572821 | NCBI WGS metagenome assembly OGLX01 (sample SAMEA2581908, study PRJEB24529) | metagenome | biome: Human gut stool | place: China | collected 2011 | reverse complement strand
GCATCGAAGACACCAAACAGCTGTCACTATTCTAAGGGCAAAACAACTTCTTTCAACCTTCTGTTATTACCCTCTCTTAATGGTATGGGGAGGTGGCGTATTCACGCTGCATTTATATTGTATAAAACACTCGGTTATCCCGAACTGGGGTATATCTTATCGACATAGCTCATACGCCTTAGCGTCTGAAGCCTTCCGCTCTTTGCAGAGTCTGCTAACAACTTTTTGTATTCATCTATGGTGATGGATGGATGACTTGATGCCATCTCTGCTATATGCTTGAACTCTGTTCGGTAGAGATAGGCATTGTCTTTACTCGTTTGCTCCTCAATATACTTAAGCAACGGCTTAATGTCAGAGCCCGCTATATCTTTTATATTCATAGGCGTAGTAGTATTACGCCTGCAAAAATAAAAATTTAATGCGAACTTTTATCGCCTGATTGGCTAATAACCATTAGCATCGGCGGCAAAAAGTTCGCATTAAATAAAAGTTCGCATAACACACCACCGTACGTGCGGTTCCGCATACGGCGGTTCCTATTTTGAATACCATTCGAGATACGCATCCATTAAAGTAGCATACCCTGCCGCCGCTCTCCTTCAGTAAACGCTGGCTGCGCCAGTCAGAATGCCAGCTTTGCAGGTGGGGAGAAGCATAATACCCCTAACTTGTCAGTTAAGTAGCAAAGAATGCCACACCGTTAATTGATAACAGCGGATGCCAAAGTCCATAAACAGACCCTGATGGATATATTCTTGTATTCATTGTTATATTGTGTATCTATTTTCGGCCGCAATGATTGTTCAAACGAGAGCAAAGCCGAGCTTGCTTGAGCAATGTAGAGTGTAGCCAATCTTCACATTTTCTCGTTTGCAAAGGTACGGCAATAATCTCTGCAACACAGTTGCAGAGATTGCTTCAGCACTTGTATTCGGACAAAAGGTGAAAAGCCTTTTCACCTCTTGTCTTTAATAAACCGTAAAGACTGAATAAACGTAGCGTTTTTCCTTGCCATTTATTTCTATCTCCCTGCCCAAGCGGTATTCGCCAGGAGAGAAATCTTTCTCGTAGTCCTCGCTTCGCAGAGGAATATTTATGTCATAGCTTCCGCCGTTGCCAATATTCACCGCCAACAGGGTGACTGAATACAACGCTCCGCCCTTGCTCCTTTCCCTGTGTTCAAAGGGTATCCAATTTTCGCCAATCTTTTTCTCAACAACCCTTTTGCCTTTTAGCGAAATTGATGAACACTTAGTGTTGTTGACAATCTTGGCAGACACAATGGTGTCAACGGGTGCCTTGAAACGATTTGCAGACAATTCCATCATGATGCTGTCACCGCTATCGCTGTGCAAACTGTCACTCAGAGCCACCGCAACGGAATCGTTGCCGTTTGAGCCAGTGGCTTGTGTGGAGCATCCTGTAAAAGAGCTACATATGGACAATGTTAATATACATATCAGATTTCTCATACGTTCAATACCTTTTAAGATTCAATGCTTTCAAAACGTTATCCGCCTTAGAGTAGATGAGATAGTTCTTTCCCATTTTCTCAGGGTATCCATATACGACACCGACTGTCAAGCGTGTATTATACTTCGATATATAGGTGTATACAATTCCACCGCTATCTCCTCCATCTGCGGTACATTTCACAAGTGTCATATCAGAGAATGTCGCCGTTTTGTCTCCAGACAGAACAGTACAATCTATATCCTGTATATAACCACCTGTGCGTTTCGTTGTTGCGCCATATTTGTTCACGTATGTCCCTTCTCCTGGTTTGTTTGTCGTCGTCGATAGAACACTGCTTGAACTGCCACCAATATAATTGTTGATGTTGAATTCATCCAAATAGCCGCATGGAATAAAAGAAGCTTCGGCATTTCCTGTTGAGACAATTCGGGAAGAACAAATGCCAAAAGGATTGAAATCTTTATCATAACAGTATTGCCAAACGCTGACCACATGCCCTGCGGTCACTAATCCACAACGTTTTTGTCCAGAAGTCTCTTGGGCGCGAAATGCGAATGTGCCGTAGATAGGTTTATCATCTGACATTGAAATAAGACACGTATCACCTGCGCCAATAGGAAATTTAGATATTGTAGCCAATGTTGTGTAAGAGCGCGTATTAACAAGCTGTGTGGAAAGGCAAGGATTATCTGTATTGATTTTTCCCATGTTTGTGAACACTACAGCAGGGTTATCGTAAAAATTTTTAAACTCCTTTATTCTTGATTGAGAACAATCGGCAAGATAAACTACAACAGCGTTGTTTTTCTGACTGATACCGATGGCTGTTAAGGTACTTTTCAAACTTGTGCTCATTTCAGCATATTTTGAATACAGATGTGACTTTATATTTTTCAACTCTTGCAATGAATACACACATCGTTTAAATTTCAACAGAGAACTATTTACGAGGGATTTTATCCTGTTAACACCACTAACGGAATCCCCCTTTATTGAAATGGTCAAAAATCCATCTTTTTCGATGAAAGAACCACCATAGTAGTCTGGATAGCTGTCCTCACCATCCACAGATCTCGTGGCAACCTTAATTTTTGCAAGCAAGCTGGCGTTTATCTCGTTAGCTTCTTCCTGACAGTCGGAAGGCACTTCTTGAAGTAAAACGTAAGATTGATTTTGACTTTCATCTATAGCCGTTACGTCTGTATCGTTATCAGAACTGTCAAAATCATCATCCTTATTGCAACCAACGATTGTAATAACGCCCCAACACAAACAAAAATAAAATATAAATTTCTTCATACGCATAATATTTAAGGATTTCTATAAAATATTACAAATCTAAGAACATAAACAGTTTGTTGTTTGTTTTATTAACCATAATTAACAAGTTTAACATTACAGTTCTTAAGTAACCTGATGCTTCATCACCATGTTGTTGAGGTTTCTATGGAGAGCACCAGCGTCTACTGGATACCTGTATGGCGTGTGCTGTCTCCATACTTCAAGCTAAATCTTGCCGATCCGTATTTCATCAAGCAAATCCCTGATCGCAAGAGTGACGTGAAGGATGCGCAGTGGATTGCCGAGTGTACGATGAAGGAGCTCATACGCGGCAGTTTTGTGCCTCCTGAGATAATCCAACAGCTGCGCCAGTACGACCGCCGTATATTCGACCTCAACGAGGAGATAGTAAGAAAACTGTCAAAACTTGATGCCGTGCTGCAACGCTGCAACATACGTCTGAGCAACTACTTCCCATTCTATCTACGTTAATTTTTGTTATCTCTTGCTAGTAGAATTGTGTTTTGGTACGTTATTGTTTCTGATTTGTTTCTTTTGGGGTTTTACTGCTTTAAATGGTGTTGTGTTTCAAGTAGTTACATCAAATCAGCAGAATATCAAGAAGAAGATCATGATGGTTGTTGGCGCATGTATCTTCCTCGTTGCTGCAGCCCAGGCTCTGCCTTTGTTCTTCGGCCTCTAATCTATCGTTCAAGCATTAAAGAATACATCATGTCAGGAGAAGTAAAAGAAAATCAGTACGTAAGCTATCCCATGTTCAAGGGTCTCCAGAAGCCCCTTGAATTTATGGGATTCCAGGGACGCTACATCACCTGGGCAGCCTGTTCCATTGGTGGAGCCATCCTCGGCTTCATCATAGCATATTGCATCCTCGGCTTTGTGGTTGGTCTTGTGGTTCTCGCTGTTTCCATCTGTTCGGGAGCTGCTCTCATCTTCTTCAAACAGAAGAAAGGGTTGCATACCAAGAAGGAAGAGCATGGTGTGTTCATCTATGCTTGTTCGCATAGAATGTAATCAAACAAAATTCAAACGTAAACAAATGAGCAAGTGTGTTGAAATCTGAATAGTGTAAATCGGTAGGCTCACCCTCTCGCAAGGATGAGCCTATCTTCATTTGATAAAAGAGCAAATAACAATGATCATATATGTAATCATAGCATTTGTAGCAATACTCATAGGCATGGCTATCTCAGTCTCTGCCTTTGGAACCGGAGGCAAACGCAAGAAGATCTTTCAGGACATCTACTTCTCTGTTGAGGATGTAGATGGCATTGGCGTGCTCTACACCAAGACTGGCGAATACTCAGCCATTTTGAAGATGGATAACCCGGTGCAGAAGTATTCTGCAAACATAGACAGCTACTATGAGTTCAATCATCTTGTCACCGCACTTGCCCAGACCCTCGGTGAAGGCTATGCCATTCATAAGCAGGATGTCTTCGTGCGTAAGCAGTTCCAGGATGAGAGTAACGACAACCATGAGTTCTTGTCAGAGTCTTACTTCAAGTATTTCAATGGACGTTCCTATACCGACAGCCAGACTTATCTGATTATCACCCAGGAGAATAAGAAAAGCCGTATCTTCTCTTTTGATAGCAAGAAATGGCGTGACTTTATGGTGAAAATTCGCAAGATCAAAGACCAACTGAAGGACTCAGGCGTGGAAGCATCCTACCTCGATGGCAATACGGCTCGTGAATATGTTGACCGCTATTTCTCCATGAACTTCAACGACAAGACTGTGTCTATGACCAACTTCAAAGTCGATGAAGAGTCTATCTGTATGGGCAACAAACGATGCAAGGTCTATAGTCTTGTTGATGTTGATTGTGTCAGCACGCCATCTATAGTCCGTCCTTTCACCAACATTGAGGTGAACAATGTTTCCATGCCAGTGGACATGGTATCATTGGTTGACAGCATTCCTTCTGCCGATGTAGTTGTGTATAATCAGATGTTCTTCATTCCTAACCAGAAAAGAGAACTCTCCCTACTCGACAAGAAGAAAAACCGTCATGCCAGTATGCCTAATCCAAGCAACCAGATAGCCGTGGAGGACATCAAGAAGGTGCAGGATGTGATAGCAAGAGAAAACAAACAGTTGGTATATGCCCACTTCAATCTTGTCGTTGGAGTATCTATAGATGCTGATATTCAGAAATGTACCAACCATCTGGAGAACTCCTTTGGCCGATTGGGCATTCATATCAGCAAAAGAGCCTACAACCAATTGGAATTGTTTGTCAACTCATTCCCTGGTAATTGCTACTCCACCAACCCAGAGTATGACCGATTCCTGACCCTCAGTGATGCAGCCGCCTGTCTCATGTACAAAGAGCGCATTCAACATAGTGAGGAAACACCTTTGAAGATATACTATACAGACCGCCAAGGTGTGCCAGTTGCCATCGACATCAGCGGAAAGGAAGGAAAGAACAAGATAACGGATAACTCCAATTTCTTCTGCCTCGGTCCGTCTGGAAGTGGTAAGTCCTTCCACATGAATAGTGTAGTCCGTCAGATGTGGGAACAGAACACCGACGTTGTGATGGTTGATACCGGTAATTCATACGAAGGACTCTGCGAATATGTCGGTGGCAAATATATCAGCTACACAGACGAGCATCCTATCACGATGAATCCTTTTGCCATCAAGCGTGAGGAGTTGAACATCGAGAAGATAGGCTTCCTGAAAAATCTGGTCATGCTCATCTGGAAAGGAACCCAAGGTGAAGTCACAAAGACGGAAGACCGTCTCATAGAGCAGGTTATCACGGAATACTTCGATGAATACTTCATGAAGAAACAAATTGAGAACCTATCGTTCAACACATTCTACGAGTACAGTAAAGTCCGTATTCCTCAGATTATAAAGGAGAACAACCTGGCAGGAATCGACTTGGCATCCTACAACTATCTGCTGAAGGACTTCTACAAGGGCGGTAGCCATGAGCTTACTCTCAATGAGAACCTCGACACAAAGCTGTTTGATGAGACCTTCATCGTTTTCGAGATAGACTCCATCAAGGATGACCCTCTCCTCTTCCCTCTTGTTACACTGATTATCATGGACGTTTTCATCCAGAAGATGCGTATCAAGAAGAACCGTAAGGTGCTTGTAATTGAAGAGGCATGGAAAGCCATTGCTTCGCCAATGATGGCAGAGTACATCAAATACCTCTACAAGACAGCACGTAAGTTCTGGGCATCAGTGGGTGTGGTTACTCAGGAGATCCAGGACATCGTGGGAAGTCCTATCGTGAAGGAAGCCATCATCAACAACTCTGATGTGGTGATGCTGCTTGACCAGAGCAAGTTCCGTGAACGTTTCGACGAGATCAAGGCAATCCTGGGCTTGACAGATGTGGACTGCAAAAAGATCTTCACCATCAACCGACTTGAAAACAAGGAAGGCAGAAGCTTCTTCCGAGAAGTCTTTATCCGAAGAGGAAGTGTCGGAGGCGTGTTTGGAGTTGAGGAACCTCACGAGTGCTATATGACCTATACCACCGAGCGAGCAGAAAAGGAAGCCCTGAAACTCTACAAGAAAGAGTTGCAATGCGACCATCAGCATGCCATCGAAGCCTATTGCCGAGACTGGGAACTGTCAGGAATCACCAAATCCCTGCCATTTGCCCAGAAGGTGAACCAGACTGGTCATGTGCTGAACCTCAAAACCAAGAGGAAATTTGATGAGTATATGTAACAAGTCATAAACGATAATATTCAAACAATGAAACGCTATCTGATAATACTTACTCTCTATCTCTGTGCCGTAGTACCGACGATGGCACAGTACTACAGTGTAAACTATGACAAGCGCACTGTAGAAGCAATGACAGCCGCTTTTGCAACAGAGGCAGCTACTGAGGCGTATTATGCCGAACAGGTAGCTAAGATACGTGAACACTATCAGGCGGCAGAGGTGGCTGCGGCAGGAATCTTTACTTCAAAGTTCCTTGACCGTAAAGCCCTCACCCATCTGGGACTATGGACAAGTTCGACGGAGAACTACTATTACCGCCGTATCTACAACATGGTGTCGGCCAAGATCATGCCGAAGATATGGACTGTAGCTGGAATGATGCTCAAAAGTCCACAGAATGCTCTCTACTGGGGAAGCTATTTATATAAGGTATGTGAAGAGACCAAGACTCTCTGCTATCAGTTTGAGTCAATCGTCACCAACAGCACCCTCTCATTCAAGGATATTGCATTTCTGGAGATCAACCAGGAATTGGCGGCTATTCTGAAACTCTCGGAGTTGGGCAACGTAGATTGGGAAGCGATGTTTGACAACTTTTCCGGGTTCGGTTCCAACTTTACGAAGGAGAATCTGAAGGAAGACATAGACAACCTGTATGCCATGGGAGTCAACCTTGCTTCTGCTGGAGCTGGTAATGCTGTAGGCTCCATCCTTGGCAACAGTAGTTTCAGTGGTACGATGATGGATAAGACAAGCAGCGTCATTGAGATTGCAGAAAATGTGTATGGACTCTACAACAGTCTGTCTGCAAATGCAGGCAATACGCTCTTGCAGTTTGTTGGAGGAAGGGACAGCATTGCAAATCTCTTCTCTTTATCGAACTACAATCTGACTTCCTGGGTAACAGACTATGCCCGTGAAGGAATGGGACAATACTACACCCAGCGATGGTATATCTATAGAGTTGATGCCGGTAATGTGCAGCTGTGCGACTACTATCCACCTACAGACAATGATGCCATCATCAAAGGTGATCACTGGTATCGTATCAGCACAAAGGACAAAAACTATACTCCAACATCGGCAGAAAGAGAAGCTGCATTGAGAAACTCAGAAAGCCATGCAGGATGGAGTCGAAGTGATGTTCAGCAGCATAACAACTCGAATGACGGCTACAATTATAGCATAACCTACTATATGTCAGGCTATATTCTCAGCAAGAAGAAAAGTGGTCAATATGCTAAAGCCTATGCTTACGAGATTCATGTTTCAAAGAGCTGGTATAAAAAGGAAGTTGCATATGAGGATGTCTTTGATTCCTACACAATGGACATGAACACGTTCAAAGCCGGATTGAATGCACGACTGAAAGAACTCAATGATAACGAGGAAGGTTACACCTACTATCTTTCAAGTGATGCAAAGAGATACTATCAGACAACCGATGCCAAGAAGATTGCAGGATGTGAAACTGCAACCATCAGTGTAACCTGCCATGGCGGTACCAAACTTGGTGAAGCGTCAACCCAATACAAGTGTTCGAGTTGTGGAAGTAGCGTAAATGGTCACACCAAGCAGTGTGCTATGGCCACAAGTATCACTCATGAAAGTGTCAACACCTCAGAGATTGATTCCAAGATTGCGGAGACAGAGAGGAAAATAGCTTCTCTTCAGTCAGAAATCACAAACTTGGAGGTAGAAAATTCGGAACTTCTGAGAAAAATCAAGAATTCAAATGTGAATGATGCTGCGAGGTATCGTCAACAGTACAATGCCAACAAAGACCGCATCACAGCATTGAAGTCTGATAAAAGCACTGCCGAATCAGATAACACTATCCAAAGATTAATTTATGTCCAAACCAAGAAGAAAACAAATAAAGCCAATCGCAACTGAAACAATCTACCATTGTAGGGATTGTGCTAAAAGTTACGATTGGCATAGTAAAGCTTTAGACGGCCACCTTATCCTGTGTCGTTGTCCACACAAGCAGGAATGTGGTCGCTATTGTATATTTCTTAATGACCCACAATGTGAGCATTTCGTGAAACGGATTTGTGAGGGTTCCACTATCTAATGCCAATTACTTGAATATTGCTTCAAGCTACAAATAACTCTATAAATCTATGTCATCCTCGCCATCTAAGTATTCTATTCCATTTTCGACGACATTTTCGATACGTTCATCAGTAAAAGAACGTACAAATATAGTATCATTCTTTTCAACAAAAGATGGGATAACAGGAATAACCAACAACCCTTCATCATTAAAATCTCGAGCCAACAATTTCCATTTTACGTGTAGCTCAGAACACGTATATTTTGGGAGCAGACCTATTCTGCAACTTCTTTTCCCCTTTTGGACAAGTATTTTGTCCTTAGGCTCAAAAATAAGTGAAAAATCGTCGCTTTCATGATGGAACAATTCCATCTTTTCAGACTTCAATTTATTGATTTCTGTTTCCCAAAAATTATTGGTAAATTTATCATTCATATTGCTAATAGCTTGAACTTCTGCTTCCTCAAAGTGAATATCCAAACTATAATTTTCTAAAACAGAGCAACCATTATTTTTTATTTCTATATCGAACTCACACCATGTGTGGTTTTTAAATGGTCTTTGATCAAAAATACTTTTTACTGGAGGATCGGTAAGTAGGAAGAAAATGGATGAAGCACATTTTGTTGGAACCTGATAAGTTCTCCTAACTCGATTAAAAACAGGTTCTAATCTACCATTTTCAACAATAGCCTTAACATCAACACTATAACTCTGTTGATTTCCATTATCATACCATCTTCCAACTTCATTATAGAATTCCAACATTTCTTCTATGCAATCCCAAAACTTAATGTCCACTTGTAAGTTATGCGATTTCGAATACTCTTCGCTTTTTAACCTAACATACTCCTGAATTTTTGCATCACGTTTTGATGTCGTTGCAAATATAATTAAAGACAAAGAAGGGTGAAAATTCAAAGCTTTTTGCAATTCCGTATTAATCTCTTCTTCTGTTATTTGAGAATTGTTGAAATTATCCTTACCTTTACATTGAATGCCAAATATTCCTTTCCCATCCGGTAGGTTTCCATAAATATCTATGCCTTGCTGGTTCTGTCCCTGTCGACCATTTCTAGAAATGTTATCCGACTTGAATTTTGCACTCCATAAATGATAACAAAGCAATTCAAAATCTTGCCAATTTTTAGGCCTATTATGAAACTTTTGCATAATAACACATTATAACTAATTAAACAAAACCTTTATTAAAACAATATAAGAATACTCATTATTTGAGTTTATTCTCTAAAAAAACAAACACTCCAGTATTATGAGATTCTAGAGAATATCCATTTTTAATTTTATTAAAGGTCATCCATAATTTGTTTTCTCAACTTATTTTGATTAGCATTGTCGAAATAGCTTAACATCACGTAGCATGCAGTAACGTCATCATGAGAAATCTCCAATTGAATATCTCCTTCTTTACAGGAGAAAAGAGAATAATACTTATATTTATCAAACATTACGCCATACATTTTATTTGATGCATCGCCATCATACCCTTCACTAAAGAATTCTTCGCTTTTTATAGGTTCACCATATTTTTCAGTTAACATTGACTTGAAACTGTTATAACATAGTTCCAATTCTCCCCACTTGTCCATTGACGGAAATACAACAGAAACTTTACATATCATCCCACTATTGTCGGCAACAGCACCTATCGTACAATTTTTATAACCAGCAAATTCTCCTGTAAGTATAGAAATACCTTCTTTGATGCCAACGGGTGTAAAGCCTTTTACTCTTAACTTATTTGTAAAAGTTTGGAGAGTCCCTTCCATAGGAATACCCTTAAATTTCATATGTTCAGTTGTTTGTGCAGAACATATGCTAGTAAGGCAAATAAATAATAATATGAATATTTTTTTCATCTTTAAATGCTTTAAATTTTACATTATTTTTTCATCAGCACCTTCCAGAAGCTGATGGGTAAATACACATTCTCCAAATAAGCAGCATCCTTGAACATAGGAGCAATCTCTTCTGGAGTATATCCAGCGATACCGCAGCCAACTGGAGTTACCAGAAACTTTAGTTCTGGATGTTCCTTGGCATATTGCGTAAATCTCATGATGGCAAGCTTTGTATTATGCTCACCCTCCATCGTGGGAATCGAGTACGACTGACCTTGCAATCCTTCACCATTTCCCCATTCTGCACCAAACTCATTGTAGGCCACACGAGCAGCACCAGCATGGTGCATACCCTGAGCATTGCTTCCAAACACGAAGATTTCGTTTGGTGCCAAGCTGTAAATCACAGATGGGATGATACGTGTAGGCAATGTACCTGTATTACCTCCAGTCATCCAATAACGCTCTTCATCTGTGTAGATGTTCGTCTTTTCCATCCTTCTTATGATTTTGTTTATACCACGACCTAAAGGTCTAACTGTTACAATCTGGATGCAAAAGTAGAAAGCCATTATGCAATCTATCTGCACTCTCAGAAAAAAGACGCCCTTCAAATGCAAAAATACAATATTTTTTCGAATAACATGACGAAAACATCAATTTATTTGCTTTAGGAGTGTTATTATTATGAATAAGGTCTGTTTTTCGAGAAAAAACCTTATTTTTGCATATTGATAATATATAAAAATAAGAAATATGGAGAAACAACCTCTAAATCGGATTAAGGTTATGCTTGCTGAACGCATGCTAACCAACAAGCAATTGGCTGAGATGCTCGGTAAAGATCCTGCTACAATATCAAAGTGGGTCACCAATACATCTCAACCAACTTTAGAGAATTTGATTGAGATAGCTCGCTGTCTCAAATGCGACATGAACGACCTTGTCAGACTGGACGATGTCGTTACTATAAAAACAGATAAATAAACAAATTAAGGAAAGACTCTATGCCAACAAACAAGAATGCGCAGCTACGCTATCGGATACTGGACAGATGCTTTAGCGATTTTCATAGAACATACTGCATTGAGGACCTCCTTGAAACAGTCAATGAGTCCCTCATGGATCTCTATGGCTCGCAGGTCAGCATCCGACAGATACGTGAAGACATCAAATACATGAGAGATAGAGTCACCTACAATGCCCCTATCGAAACATATCCTTTCGATGGAAGGAAAAGTTACTACCGTTATTCAGACCCAAGCTTCTCCATCTTTAATAATGAGTTGACAGCCGAAGAAATAAAGTCTCTTCGCTCCACTATTGACATACTAAGTCGTTTTCGTGGCGTGCCGAGTAACGCATGGTTGGAAGATGTTATCTCAAATCTCGAATTCCGTTTTGGTGTCAAGCCCAATACAGATAATATCGTATCTTTTGACCACAATGATCTGCTGAAGGGAACAGAGTTCTTAGGAGAACTGATAGAGTCCGCATTGAATCACCAGCCATTGAATTTGCTCTACCGCACTTTCGCTGGCAATGAAAGAACAGCAATCCTCCATCCTTACCATATCAAGCAATTCAACAACCGCTGGTTCCTCATCGGATTGCAGGAAGGAAGTCATGGCAATTACATCACCAACAAAGTGCTCAACCGTATCGTGAAGTTTTCACGTGCCAATGTGCCGTTTATTCCCAATACGGATATAGACTTCAATGAGTATTTCAAGGACATCGTTGGAGTAACATTACCCGAAGACCATCCAGTGGCAGAGGAAGTACTGTTGAAGTTTGACGAAGCTCGTTTCCCTTATGTGGTGAATAAACCAATCCATCATTCACAGGAGATTGAAGACGAAGAACATCACATTATCAAACTCACGGTTCGTCCCAATAAGGAACTTGAAGCACGCATCTTTTCATACGGAAATCAGGTTGAAGTACTCAAACCTGAGTGGTTGAGACGGCAAATTACTAAAAAAATAGAGACTTTATTGAAAAAATATTCAACAGTGCAGAAAGACTGCAACATTGAATGATAATTTTGCAAAAAAGAATAATGGCAGAAAAGAATACAACATATAGAATCTTTGAGCATATCAGTGATGTTGACATCTCTGAGCAAGACATCATGGACTACGACCCTGTAGTTCTTGACAAACTGCTCATTGACCACACCATGTCTGCAAAAGCCCGTGCAGAGGCTTCAGACCAGGAGAAGGTGGTTAACATCTTCTGGGCAACATCAGATTATGAAAACTCGATTCTTGATGAACATGGGAATTTCATAGAAGAAGGTTACCGATATGATGATGAGATCAAGCCTGAGCATATTACCGGACGGTTCCGTCGCATCGTAATGCCTCGTGTACTGAAAGACAAGCAAGCTCAGCTTGACCGTACCAAAGACAAGGCAGAGGTGTTTACTCCATCTTGGGTATGTAATGCACAGAACAACCTCATCGATGAAAACTGGTTTGGACGCAAAGATGTCTTCAATCGGGAAGTCACAAACGAAGACGGTACGCATTCATGGATTCCTTCAGAAGGAAAAATCCAGTTTCCGGAAGGCAACAAGCAAAAGACATGGAAGAAGTATGTTGTTGACAACTGCATGGAAATAACCTGTGGAGAAGCTCCTTATTTGGTTAGTCGTTACGACACTACAACAGGCCAGCCTATCCCAATCAGCCACCGTATTGGTATTCTCGACCGAAAGATGCGTGTCATCAACGAAAATGTCGAGACCGAAAAGGAATGGTACAATATGGCAGAAAAAGCCTTCAAACATACTTATGGTTATGAATGGCAGGGCGACAATCTGCTCTTAGCTCGTGAAGCCCTACTCTATACATATATAGAATACTTCATGGATAAGTTCAATCCAAAGGATGCAGATGGCAATTACATCAAAGATGCAGATGGTAACCTCCGAGTTCCAACAAGAAACAAGATCATTAATGCTGCCCGATGGATTTCATGGAATCTGTGGCAGATGGATGGTATCAAGATGGTTATTCCTGATTCTTGCGATAAGATATATGAGCCCGTTTTATTTGGCGACCCTATTAAGAGACAATGTCCAGCATGCCAAAAGGGTACGACATACGGTCACATTGGTGTAAAATGCATCATAAGAGACTGGAATCGGAAAAAGCCAAAAGATTGGCAACCATCGCCTGGCGAAGACCCAAAATCGCAGCCATGGCAAAAGATAGAATTCCGTTCATTATTCCGTAGCAATCAAAAAGAGACGGAAGATGACGAGATATAACATTATAATGAATATTGCAAATATTTACGATCAATGAGATACACTATAACCCAATCACGCCTCCTGTACGTGCTCAGCATCAACGACAGGAAGCACCAAGGACTTCTCAAAATTGGTGAGGTCTTTGTCGATAATGAAATAGCCGATTCCAAAAGCAATCAGGAGATGGGTAAGGCTGTTCGTGCTGTACTCGATGCTCGTCCTTACATGCAGGGAGTTTCATACCATATAGAATATGTGGAATGTACCACATACGACCAGGACTCCAAATGCTATAAGGCTGATGATGTCTATCGCACCCTGCGTGCCATGGACATTCCTTCAAAGACTCTTGGCAAGTATAAGGATCCAACTACCGGACAGACTGAGGATGCAGACATCTGGTTTGCGTGCACCATCTTTGATATACAAGATGTTATCAACAAGATAAAGCAAGGCAAGGGAGCTGGACATGGAGCCATCAAGTTCCGCCCAGAGCAGGAAAAGGCAATCCACGACACAGTAGAATACTTCCAAAAAGAGTTTAAAGACCCTAACAAGGGTAAGCACTATCTCTGGAATGCAAAAATGCGTTTTGGAAAGACCCTCTCTGGTCTTGAAGTAGCTAAGCGTTGTGGCTACCGCTCAACACTCATCATCACACATCGCCCTGTTGTTGATAAAGGATGGCATGATGACTTTGCGAAGATATTCCGTACCCCGGAAGCCCTTGCTGACTATCATTCAAAAGGACTTGAACCTGCTTACGGTCGCCGAATGATGGATGATGACGACTCTCAGGGTGACTTCTATACGCTTACAAACGAGGTGGATGCTGGCAAAAAAATACTCGTATTCTTTGTCAGCATGCAATATCTGCGCCTGTCACAATTTGTTGGTGGCAAGGAGCGCTATTTTGATCCATTGAAACGTGCTATTATGGAGTATGATTGGGACTTCGTAATGGTTGACGAGGCGCACGAAGGCATTGATGCTGCTGCCGGTGTGCGTGTAATGAACAAGTTGAAAAAGGAGAATACCCGAATTCTTTCACTTTCTGGAACACCTTTCAACCTGCTCGACAAATATGAAGAAAGTGAAATATATACTTGGGACTACGTGATGGAACAGCGTGCCAAGTTGTTCTGGGATGAGCATCATTATGGTGACCCTAACCCATACGCCGACCTGCCACGTATGCAGATTCTCACCTTCACGTTGCCTAAGATGCTGCGCGACCAAGCCATCGAGAATAATGAGGTCTTCAAGTTCCACGAGTTCTTCAGAGTATATACTGAGGAAGATAAGCTTCAGCTTCAGAAGTTGATAGACAATGAACCTAATGTGATCAAGAAGGCAGAATATCAGGCAGAATTGGCTAAGGTGAAAATCGACAAGTTCGTACACGAGAAAGCAATCAATCGCTTCCTCGATAAACTTGTTGAAGAATCCGACACCTCGCTCTACCCTTTCTCTACAGATGATTTTCGTGAGCACTTCCGCCACACCTTCTGGCTCCTGCCTGGTGTGAAAGAAGCTGCAGCTCTCGAACAGCTTCTTCGCCAGCATGAGGTATTTAGCGAAATGTTCCATATCATCAATGCTGCCGGTGATGGTAATATCGAGGATAAGAATGGTAGTGCTCTGGCTGATGTGCTGGACAATATCCGTGGCAATGCCAAGAAAAATATTACCAAGAAGGATTATACCATCACCCTCTCTTGCGGAAAGCTTACCACGGGTGTAAGTGTTCCAGAATGGACTGCCGTGCTCTGTATGAAAGGCTCAGAGAATACCCCTGCAGCCAACTACATGCAGACTATTTTCCGTGTGCAGACTCATGCCGTACTCGAAGGCCGTCAGAAGTCGGACTGTTATGTGTTTGACTTTGCACCAGACCGTGCCCTTACGGCTGTAGCTGAAACTGCAAAGATGGCAGTCTATGCCCAAACAGAGAAGGGAAAGAAGCAGATGAAGCTTACTCAGAAGAAGGAGGAAGAACATCTTGCCGCCTTCATCAAGCTCTGCCCTGTACTCTCAATGGACGAAGGTGAGATGGGCAAACACTTCTCTGCTAATCAGATATTCGAGAAACTCTCTAATGTATATATCGAGCGTGCCGTGCGTAGTGGCTATGCAGACAACTCACTTTATAATCCTGATCAACTGATGAATCTCAGTCCTGAGCAGGAGAAAGCTCTTGGTGATGTACACGACCTTCTGGGTTCTATGCCAAATGCCTGGAAACCAGAGAAGATCAATATCAACAAGAATGGTTTAGGGGATGCTGAAGCCGAACAGATAAAGTACATCTACTATCTATCCTCAAGCGAGGCTCTACCTCCTCGCCCTTCTATGACTGCCGAATTCGACGATAATGGTCAGCCGAAGACAGAAGATGAGGGATGGGATGAAGTGATGTGTGCTCCTTCTGAGCTATTCCCATACCTTTTTGTCAGCCATACCCAGCAGCTGAACGGCGAATGGTGTTCGTTCACGAATCCTGTGCTTTGGAAGAAATGGGAGAACAAAGATAAGGATGATAAGACTGACGAGGCTAAGAAGAAACGTGACGAAGAGAACAAAGAAAAGCGTGCCCGTATGTCTGTACTACGTGGCGTGGCTATCCGTATTCCTTTGTTGGTGTATGGTGCAGAAATCAATGATGAGGCTGGAGAAGAGATAACAATTGACAACTTTGCCAGTGAAGAAATTGTTGACCAGACTTCATGGGAAGAGTTTATGCCTAAGGGCTTTACCAAGCAGACGTTCAACACCTTGAAAGACTGCTTCGACCGTAGCATCTTTACAGGTGCTGCCAAGCGCATACGTCAAATGGTGAAGGAGGCTGACAATCTCAATACAGAAGACCGCATTGCTCAGATTGCCACTATCTTCTCTTACTTCCACAATCCAGATAAAGAGACTGTGCTTACTCCATGGCGTGTAGTCAACATGCACATGAGCGATACTGTTGGCGGCTGGTGCTTCTGGGATGAGGATTTTGTTGCGCCTTATACTGAAGAGAATAAGTATGGAGAAAATGTTAACGCTGCAAGACCTGTAGGTGTAACGGTGGATGATAACAATCAATTGCATTTCACCAACGAGATTACCAAGGATATTTTCGGTGATTACAATTCTCGCATTCTTGAAATCAACTCCAAGACTGGTCTCTACCCTCTCTATATGGCTTACTCTCTCTTCAAGGGAGCCAAAGAGCCAAACTATCGCAACGTACAACTTACCGGCGAGCGTGGAAAAAGCCAGAATGCAGAACAGTATTATCGACAGGCAGGTAACGATCTCGAAATTTGGAAGGATGTGTTGCAGGACAACATCTTTGTCGTGTGCCGTACTAAGATGGCTGTAAGTATTACCAAACGAACTTTAGCAGGTTTCCGTACGGACATCCGCATGAATATTCGTTGCTATGAGCATGAAGTGCCTGTAACAGACCTCGTATCGGCAGGTGTAATTAAAGCTGCTGACGAGCATGTAACCAAAGAGGGCAAAATATACTTCTATAATGGACACGAGTCTTTGGATTGCGACATGATAAATGTGCTCCGTGCAAAGCCAGAACTATTCCAAAACGACATCATTTGTGGCAATGACTTCTGGCATGTATATAATCAAATTCCAAAATCAGAAAACGAAGATATTAATAATATGAAGTTTAAAGCGATTGTGGGTAATCCACCATATCAGATAGAAGGAGAAAGTACTAGAAAGACTCCTATTTACAATTTGTTTTATGATACTGCCTTTGAATTGTCATCATTGGTAACATTTATTACGCCTGGAAGATTTTTATTTAAGGCAGGACAAACACCTATGGAATGGATGGAAAAGATGTTATCTGACACTCATTTCAAAGTGGTTGATTACTTCCAAAAATCAAGTGACGTATTCCCAACAGTTGACATTAAGGGAGGAGTTGCTATTGGATTAAGAAACGCAAATAAAGAATTTGGTGAAATTGGATTTTTCTCTGGATATGAAGAGCTTAGATCTATTCTGAAGAAGGTTAAGTTACAAAAAGAACAAAATATATGTAACTTAATCTCATCTCGTGGAATGTACAAATTCACAGAGAAAATGTTTGATGATTTTCCACAAGCAAAAGATATACAAGGTAAAGGTAGCGGTTTACAAATTACACCAAACTCATTTGAACAAATGCCATTTGTTTTCAAAGAAAATGGGAATAAAGAAGAATGTTACCAGATATTGGGACGCATCGGTAGTAATCGAGAGTATCGTTGGATAAAGAAAGAATACGTACAATCAAATGATTATCTTGACTCTTATATAATGTCTTTGTACCTGAAGCAAATGGTACTGGTGCTATAGGCGAAGTACTCAGCACGCCGGTAATCGGCGTGCCGGTAATCGGACATACGGATACCTTCCTAAGCATCGGCAAGTTTGCCGATGCCCAGGAGGCATCCGCATGTTTGAAATACGTCAAGACAAAGTTTGCCAGGTGTTTATTGGGCACACTCAAAGCAACTCAACATAATCCACGTGATACTTGGGCTAATGTACCTCTTCAAAATTTCACTGCTATCTCAGACATCGATTGGGATCAAAGCATTTCCGACATAGATAAGCAACTCTATCGTAAGTACAAGCTTGATGAAGATGAGATTGATTTTATTGAGGAGAAAATTAAACCAATGGATTAAGTTCCAGACGAACGCTTCATTAAAATATCGGTGTCAATAACTATGTAAATTATGCCAAAGAAAGAATATACGTCTCTACCAAAAGACTATCCAGTATGTGAGCATAGTAGCTGCCCTATGGCGGCTACTTGTTTACATCAGACAGCCTACTCCACACTGATGGAGCAGGAAGAATATCTGCAACTGATCAATCCGTCCAGATGCAGTAAGAATGAGTCATGTTTCTACTATCGGGACAGCAAGCCTGTAACCTACGCCCGAGGATTTACCAATTTCCAAGAGCGTATGTTCCCCGATCAGTATAGCAGATTCATGTCGATATGCATCAATCACTGGAGCCGCAATCCATACTTTGAGCGTCGCCGTGGAGCACGTCTCATACCGCCAAGCGAACAGTTATTCATACTGAAAGCCTTAAAAGCAGTAGGCGTGACGGAAGAAATGCAGTTCGACGGCTACGAGGAAGCCATCAACTGGTACGACTAACGCTCAGTGATCTCACATAAGTACTGGAGTAATCTCGAACAAGTACTACAGTAATCTCATACAAGTACTGTAGTAATCTCATGCAAGTACTGAGACAATTCCATCATATAAGAATTAAGAAAGTAAAGAGATAAGAGATAAAAGCAGGTTAGTGTCACTAACCAGTTGAAGAAACCTTTATGAAAGGTATCTACTACTCGTATTATTACGAACAGGAAAACTAGAATATGCATAAAAGTGATTTCACATACGAGCAACTTGGCAGAGTATTCCGAAGTTATCTATCGGAACGCTTTGACGGTGATGCCAAAGAAGTAAGTCTGACCGTTGAAACGGCAGAGCGTATTATTCCCAATACGCTCAATGACTACTTTGGCACCAAATACGAGTCTATCTATGATATTACAGAAATAGATGATGTAGAAGAATTTCGCAGGAAGATCAAGACGCACCCTATCTTGAAGAATCTCGACATGAGTGTGGAACCACGATACACAGAGGTTCTGAAATGGTACCGGCTATTCTTGAAAGCCCTGAATGCAAATGCTGTGCCGATGCCGGTCTATGGTGAATATGATGATACAAATCATTCTTCTGGAACGAAGACTGCAGAACCGCCTGTTACACCCAAGCCAACGGTAGAAAATACCATATACTTAGAAGGTGAAGCCGGCGAAGCACAACCAGCCGAAATCAGAAAGAGAAACATGATACTCCGACAAGCCTGCATCAACTATTATAAGGCTTTACATGGTGGTCACATTTTCTGCGAGTGTTGTGGTTTTGATTTTACCAGGGCATATGACATTGATGACGAATATATTGAGATTCACCATCTCAAACCATTCTCACAAACAGAAGGAGAACATCCAGTGAACTCTCAAACCGACCTTGTACCACTTTGTGCCAACTGCCATAGGATGATTCATCATGGACAGGGAGGCAAAGGTAACTGCATGAGTTTGGAAGAGTTAAAAAGAAAATATAAAGGAATACGTTATAAAAACGAATAAGGATTATGGCAACAACTCTATATACAGAAGAGGATAAAAAACTGCTGGCATGCCTACCTAAGTGTCAAGAGCAACTTAGGAAGCAAATAGACGTAGGTCGCCCCTACGTCTGGGAGCTCAGACTCTCTTTAGAGCAGTTCTATATCCTTGAAACGGCTATAGCAGACAGCATCTCCTCACATAGTAATGATTATCATCATCTGCTAAGTGAGGATTTCGCCGTTATATTAGTGATGTATCTGGCAGAGTGGTACAAACGTTTTTATAAGGGTGCAGACACCATGGACGACAACAAGGTTATAACCCTTACCACCGATGAATTGAAGAAGTTGTACCAACTGGCAAAGATTGATGCTAATACCTTCGTTTATAACGCATCAACTAATCCGGACAAGACCTCTTACCGATGGCTGGAATCGTTGCAGGTATTGGGTGGACTCGCTGTACAAGCAGAGCTTAAACGAGATAAGAATGATGCGCTCCTACCCCAGCTTTGCAAGATATTCCATGGTGAAGAAATAGAACTGGATGATTTGAAAGACCGTAACCGTGCTGTTGCCTTCCAAGAGTCAATAGCACGCAAGCATAGTCTCTATGAATACCTAGACTGTATTCTCAGCAAGGAAAAAGAGGCTCCTTTTGCTAAGGAAGACATGAATCGTGAAGAAACCTGCATACCGCAGTTACTCCACAAGATTCTGGAAGCAGACGAGGTGGCAAAGAAAAATAAATTTGACTTTGAATGGGTGATTGCCTATACTGCAAGCAGAAACCAGATGGTTCGCCACCTGAGAGTGAAACTAAAACCTGAAGAGATTTGTGGAGGTAAAAAACAATACATAGGCTACGACAGACTGCTTAAACCGGAATGGGGAATTGAACATCCTGAGGAAGTAGGTAGAATACGCTTTTATCTGCGATTCAAGGATAATGGTCGCTATGTACAGAAAATAGATAAAACAGAGGAACCTCTGTTTAAATATGATAATACAGGAAGTGAAAAGACTGGTTTCTTATCGGTAAACAAAATCGACGAGAATACCTATACCGATATTCCTGTATGCCATTTCGACAAGGTTGAGATGGTGATGAAGTACAACGAAAATCAGACAGACGGCACAAGTATTTCCGTGACAAAAGTTGTGCAGGAACTGCATGTGGCAGACTATATGCAGGTGTATGCCCTGCCTAAGACAAGCAACAAATTCAGCACGAGAAAGAATGCACAGGCTGCAACAGCCGTGATCTTCTCTTCGGCCTATCATCTTGCTGAACCTTACAGAGAGTTGCCAGTGGTATATGCACATTATAGAAATGGAGAAGAATGCGGTACTGACTATTGCTGGTGCCCTATTAATGATAAGGTTATACTGGTTGGTCCGGATGGCAAGGAGATATTGCCTCCCTTCTTCAACCGTAATGGACTATACCAGGTGGTTACTAAGAAATATCTGAAGACCATCAAGTATAAGGATAATGTCTTTGTGCTCTACAAGTATATCGATACAGACTACGATGACGAAGTAATGCAGGAAGACAGTCTCCCTGTTCTTTTCGGTCGCAATGGTCTGGAAGTACGACATTATGCTACAGGTGCTTCAAAGGAAGGCGAACCTGTAACTGACTATGATCTGGAATGGCTGAAAGGATCACGCTATGTGGATTGGAACGAAGAAGAACCGGGGCAAGGTGCAATTCGTCTAAGAGTGACGGTAAAAGGCATCGTATTCAAACCGCACGTGTATTATGTACCTTTCACTCCTGTTTCTGCCGGACAGCAACCTATCTGGCGAGATTTCGAACATATGCGTATCTGTACAGCTTTGGAAGGAGTAGATGACATACAAGATAACTTTGAAAAGTTACTGTGTGTGCGTGAGCCTGATACCAAACAGCTAAAAATAGGAAATGACCGGGCACAAATATTGGTGGACGTATATCGTCCTATCATTATGCGTGAACTATCGCAGAAGGATAGCAATGGGAAAAGTCATATTGTGAGTTACGCTGGCAAAGAAGAGGATATACACATTCCTCTCATCAACTGCAACCAATTCTCTATAAGAGATTTCTCAGAAAATGGCGTGAAGGAATATCAAATCAAAAAGAACAGTAGAATGTTCTATGGTTTCCCTACCTTCAATGACCCTAACCTTTCTGTAGATAACTACAAACTGGAAATGCCGGTAGATGAACTTACAGAAGAGTTTCCTCTGGATTACCTGAAAGTATATATATCGAAGGCTATGGATGCACCGAAAGATTTATATGCATGGAACTACAAAACGGATCCTGTGGCTGTAGCTAACAGCAACGAACTATCAGGTGACGGCATCGTATTCCAAAGCATGAAATCCAATTCGTTTCCACGGCATTATGCCTTACCTTATATAAAAAAGGTAAAGTCTGGTTGGGGAGGTAAGAAATCGCAGATAGTAGTCGATGCATTATATTGCTTTGAGATCGTAGCTGAGCATAAGACATACTTCTTCCTCTTCAATCCACTCATAAAAGTGGTGAAAGCAGGCAGACAAATTGGAGATATATTTCTTCCTCTTGTTAAGAAGCGTGGTTATCAGCTAACCGATACAGACATTGAAAATCTGTATCAGTTTGCCGTAGAGTTCCACTTCGACTGGATGCTTTTACCAAGAGAAGCGTGGAACAGCCAGATTGAAGATTTGTCAGAAGATGCTGACGAGGTATGCAAGATAAAGGAAGCAGTAACTGCATTCTTTCTGAAGACGCCAAAATGTTCGGATGAACGAGAGGAGAATTGTCTGAAAGAGTTTCTAAAAAGATACTGGTCTTTTGACGTCTGGCCAAAGATAGAGGAAGTTGCAGATAAAGCTCTCAAACTCATACAAGATAACCCAGATGCTTTTGGAAAATATGAAAACTTGAAAGAGTTTCTGAAAGACTTTGATGAGTGCAGATATAAATTCAGCGAGATGAGTCACGCTATAGTTTCAAATGAAAATTAGAATATCGAGATATGAAGCAAAAATTCAGATTTGCAGAACTATATAAGAATAACCGCACAGCAGTAGAGAAAACTCTTGCTGCCATGTGGTGCGGTGAAGCAAGGAACGAAAGCCAAAAGGGATATATCAATCAGTTGAAGATGATAATCCCTGAGGTATTCGCTCCTAAGGATGCTATGCCATTGGTACAATGTATGAACAGCTACGAGACTGTTTATCCAGAACACGAAGCCGAGGCTAAAGAAATGGTGGGTACACTCTGGCAGAAATGTATGCCTAATGCAGATACTTACTATCCACCTTATGAGCATCAGTATCAGTGCTGGAAGACTTTGTTGAAGGAGAAAACTCCTGATGGCAAGAATATGAGTATCGTTGTAACAACAGGAACAGGTTCGGGTAAGACTGAGTGTTTCATGCTCCCTCTTGTACAGGATCTGATAGAACATCCTATACCTGAACAGGTACAGGCCATCTTCCTCTACCCTCTCAATGCACTGATGGAGGATCAGAAGGCACGTATGGAAAAACTGCTGGCAGGAACAAATCTCACTTTTGCTGTTTACAATGGTGATATGCCAGAGTTTCTGCCTAATGAAGAGGATAAGAACTACAAAAAAGTTCTCCGTAAGATTGATGCCATCCGTGGTATAACCAGGGATGAAGCAGGAAATGTCATTGAAGAGAAATACCCTCATGTCATAGCCACCCGTGCCGAATTGCGTCAACACCCAGCCAACATACTGTTGACAAACCCAACCATGCTGGAGTATATCTTGCTGCGTGATAAGGATAGAAAGTTGATTCATGAAAAGCAGGAAGATGAAGGCGAAGGCACACTGAGATGGATTGCTTTGGATGAGACTCATACCTATACTGGTGCTGGAGCCGCTGAGATTGCCATGCTGATCAGACGTGTGCTCATGGCCTATGGTGTGACTACTGACGAGGTACGCTTTGCAACGTCATCCGCTACCATCGGCAATGGTAGTGAGAATGCCAAGGAAGAACTGAAGGATTTCATTGCTGGCATCACCGGATTGCAGACTAACCAGGTGAGATATGTGGATGGTAAGCGTAAAGGCATCGATGTCATTCCAGAAGAGGACAAGGAGTATTGGCTTAAGCTTATCAACGATAATCATGACGGATATATCAAACTCGATGACTTGATAACGGAAGGTGAGACTATCGAGGAGAAACTGGTGAGACTGGACGAGATGTGTCAAAAAGCAGAAGACATGGGTTTGGAAGACTTACGTGTGAAAGTACATTACTTCTACCGTGTACCAAACCATGGTCTGTATGTTGACCTTGCAGACTCACACTATACCGAGGATGGTAGTTTCCGTGTCTATTTGGAAAACAAATCGGGACAGAGAAGCAAAGACGATGCACCCTTATTGGAAATGAGTCGTTGTAAGCATTGCGGTGAGTATGTTGCCATTGCAGAAGAAGTGAAGTATGATGACGGCATTGGCTATCAGTCTATTACTATGGATGATAGCGACATATTCGATCTTGACAATACAGAAGATACAGGTAAAACTCTCTACGTATTTGGTACTACAAAAAGTGAGAATGCAGAATATGACAACAATATACCTTATATTATCAAGGGTAACAGACTGCTAAATGTTACAGCAAGCAATCCGGCGCCAAAAGGTTGGAGAATCATTGCCAATGCTCATTGCCAATGCCCTTATTGTGGTACGAAGCTGACAAAACAGGCAAAGCAGGACGAAGACAATGCCGATGTGATACAAACTGATGAAGAAGATGCAAAGAAACTTCAGAAGTTCCGTGTTGCTCCAGATTTTATCTCCAGATTGATAGCTCCTTCTACTCTCGACTTAATGACAGAAGGAAAGCCAAAAGATGAATCTAAGATATACCTGCATAAGGGGCAGCAATATATCAGTTTTGTAGATAGTCGCCAGATGGCAGCTCGTAGTACCATTAAGCAGAACTTGGAAGAAGAACGTCTGTGGGTCTATGGCACTTTGTACCATGAGTTATGCAGAATGGCTACTGCTGGCAGTATGACAAAGGAAGAGGCTATTAAGCACTTCGAAAATATTTACGATACTACAGGTAGAAAAGACCCTCAGCACAAGGATGCAGAAGAGAAACTGGACATTCTTGAAGGTAGCGATGAAAAAGCTATCCAAGCGCTGCTCAATGAACTGAAGCCTAATCAGTTCTTGTCATGGCAGGACATTTTAGATGTGCTTATCAATGATAGGCTGGCAGACATTTTCTGTCAGCAGTTTGCAGAACGCTCTGAACTGAGCCCAGAACTTGATGAAGATGGCAATATAAAGCCAGAGACGAAACGCAAATATATTCTATCCCTCATGGTGGAATATCTGTCTCACAGACCTTTGTCTGCAGCAACTCCAGAAACAATGGGTTTGTTCGCCTCTTACTATGACGACTTACAACCAGCATTGACTTCAAAGTTGCCAGATGCTGTAGAGGTATTCAATGGTAAGCTATCACCTGAAAATCAGATTTCTAAAAAGGATTGGCACGCCTTAATGCAGTTATTCCTGGACTATACTGCTCGTCAGAGTGAGTGTGTATTCTTGACAATGGATGACCAGGACTCTGTTGACATATTCCAAACGGTAAGATTTGCCACCAAAAAAGAAATGCGTCGTCCTGTCCACAAACCAGTCATCAGAGACAAGGCAGCTAATCCATCTCGTATCATCAGATTGTTAGCAAAACTGATTGCAAACGAGAAGCATATTTCAATAGTGAATGCTATCAACAGTTATAAGCAAGACATTCAGGATGTTATAGACTGCATGTGGAATGAACTGACGTTAAAATACGAATTACTGGAACATGGTAAGCATTATGACACGGAGTTACACAAACAAGTTAAAGACAAAGACGAGGTAAAAGATGGAGTTCATTTTACTCCTTATCGACTCAATCTTGCCAAACTTGGTTTCAAACTCTATAATGATGTATATTTGTGTGACACAAACCAGTCTGGTAGCAGACATCATGTAGAATGTCTGCGTCCTGTAGAGATTACCTTCCATGGTTATTCACCATACGTCATCGGCGGCGAACCAGTAGCTTTGAAAGAAGAGCTTCATGAAAAATGGGTTCCCTACCCTTATCATAACCATAGCATGAATCCAAATCCTGCTGATGAGGTTATAGAAGAATGGGCTAAAGATAATCGAAAGATTCTCTGGAATAATGATTTATGGGGAGAAAACGGTTCGTTCTCAGATCGTCTTCTTCAAATTCATCAATTCCCTCAACTCTTCATTCAGGCTGAACATACAGCACAGGTGGATAAGATGATTAGTCGTCAGGTACAAGAAGATTTCAAAGATCATAGACTCAACATCCTTGCCTGTTCTACAACAATGGAGATGGGTGTTGACCTCGGTGACTTGGAATTAGTGATGATGACTTCTGTCCCACCAATGCCTTCAAACTATAAACAGAGAGCCGGTCGTAGTGGACGACGCGGCCAGGTTCGTAGTGCCTGTGTTACACTGTGTGGATCTGACGCTGTAGGTATAAGGACATTGCTGAATCCTATGGAGAATGTCATCATGCGCAACGTCAACTCGCCTACTGTTGATCTGAATAGTGCCCAGGTGATTCAACGCCATATTAACTCTTTCCTCATTAGAGAATTTGGCGTTTTTGGAATGGCTGGTGGCAGTATCACTGAGCAAGTAATCAGTTACTATACTAATTATCAGATAGTTCCTGATGGTGAAAGTAACCACTTCAAGGTTAAGAAAAAGGCAGATAATGCTCCTATTAGCCCATTGGATGGATTAGGTGACGAGACTGGTACACCTTATGAGGCATTCAACAATAAATGCAGTGAGTCGCTGAGTGATGATTTGAGAAGAAAGATACGAATTCTGTTAGACGGTACTATCTTTAGTAGCCGTCCGCCTCAGTATGTCGTTTCCAAAGCTCGTGAAATGAACGAGAAATGCTATTCTGAACTGGAATTGCGCATTCAAGATTATGCAGAACCATACAAGAAGGCAAAGAGTGCAAGACAACAGGCATTCTTTGAAATGAAGTTCATTGAACCATTAGCTTCCCGTTTGCTTTCATATTGGGCAACTCATCGCTTTACGCCAAATGCCAATATGCCAGTGAACGTGATAGAGTTTGATATAAATGCTTCATCACAGACATCATATACACTGGTTACACCATCGAACCCATCATACCCTCTTCGTACTGCATTGTCTCAATATGCACCGGGCAATCCTATTGCAAGAGACGGTATGGTAAGAATCGTGCGTGGTATTAGATACACCAACTTCTTCAAACCAGAAGTAACATTCAAAAAGCTGTACTTCAACCGTGAGCAAGTTGTGATTGATACAAAAGAGGAATTGGACTCTTTAGAGAAATGGAGAGTTAGTGCAAGTACAGAACTCGACCTATTGCAACCAGCAGAATTTATTCCAGACATGAATGAATCGGCAAGTCGAATTCTTGACCAGAATGTATATACTCGTGTAAGTGCTCAGTTGATTGGAGCTGATGAATGGAAGCAGGATCGTATTGAGCCACACCTTTTTGATACCCGTAGCAGTAGAGAAAGCGGCAACGGTCAGATACTATATTATAATGAAGGTACAGGATTTGGTTATTGTCATTGTACGAAATGCGGAAAGACCGTGCTTGAAAGCTGGCCTGCAGCCTCATCAAGTGATCCTGATAAGCTGCCAAACGAAATGAATCCTATCGCATCAAAAGATACGGATAAGCCAGATTATCACTTTGCACTCGTGAAAAAAGGTCCGAAACCGAATAAGTGCTTGGGATGTGGCAGTACTGATTACATCAAGCGAAACGTAGTTTTGGGTGATACCATCCAAACAGATTATACAGAGATTAGAATACGCCTTTTCCAGAAAGACTGGATTAATAGTCGTAATGAAGAAGAAGATCTGCTCATCACTCTCGGATTGCTCTTTGCAAGAGCCTTGTCTGAGGAATTGAATGTAGAGCGTACTGATCTCGACTTTACAATTACGCCTAATGGACATATATGTATCTTTGATGCCAATCCTGGCGGTTCCGGCTATTCTAACCAGCTGGCTGCTATGGACTTGATGAAGTCGGCTATAGAACGTGCCTATACAATCATTGAGGCTGCAATACACTCTGGCAATAAAGAGGCTTTGATAGACAAGTTCACCCTACACTACATCAATCATATCGATATAGATGCAGCAAAGGCATGGATTGAAGAGGAACGCTCTGCAAGAAAAGTTCTGCCAAATGCTGTATTGAGTGTATTCGGAGAAAGTGCTACAGAAACTTCTCTTGCCAAGATGGAACGTACATTTGCATTGTCACAGAACGAGAAGTTCATTTTCGTTGATGATGACTATGCAAGCTGGGAGTATGAAGGCACAGACCATTGTTGGAAAGGTCAGTTCTTCAACTATTTTGCTCCTCATGGTCAGCAGACTTCTTTCTGTGTAGTTAAGAATACGGATATAGCTATACCTACACCAGCGATGAGCATGATCCGCTCAGTTAAGGGCTGGACAAACGAGGTGATGGAAATAAAGAATCCATTTGCAGGAAATGGGCTTTACCCATTGGCATACATTGATGGTAGATTGTATTTTACAAACAACCCTAACCATATCACAATGAATGACAAGTGGGGAAATGGCACCATATACTATATCCGCACCAATAACTTCGCATGCAAGGCAAAGTTTATCAAAACTGATATTGTGGATGCTACAACGAAGATATTCAAACTCGTGGATGGTGACCCAACAATCATCAAGACATCTGGGCTTGCCGGCATCATCGACAATAGAGCATCACAGATTGTTCAGGCATTTGTAGCTCATTGTCAGGCTAACAGAGAATCTATAGTAAATGTGTCTTATCAAGATGAACACATGAAGAGCATCCTCGCCATCATCTTGTGTTCACAAACTATCAAATACTTCATTAAGAAGATTGGTTCTCCTTATAACTTGGAGTTCTTGGTTGAGCGATACAATAGTGACAACGGAAAGCGTGATAATCTTGGAGCCAATCAGCCTACATCAGAAGACCGTGACTCATGGCTTGAAAACCTGGCAAACGAGTTAGTTGAAGGATTGGAATACGAGGATGGAATAGAAGGTACTCTCTCCCCTGTCGTATCAGCACCAAGACGTAGTCTAACGCATTGGCGAGTCCTCACATTTGAATGTGCAGGAAAAAAACTATGTATCTATCCTGATGGAGGTTTTATGAACGGATGGTTTATCTACAACGCTCCAGGTGAGCGAAAGATGTACGATCTATCCACTATCACCTACGATACAGAAATAGACATCTGCAGGAACCAGGATATAAAATTTGATGTAACAATAGAAGATACGAAATGAATTTAAAAGATATAGTCACATTATTCAAGAATCACCAAATCCAATATGGATTAAATGGTGATTCTAACTTAGAAGAATTATATAAATGGGAATTGGTGTCCAAACAAAATGGACACCCAGACCCTAATGCTGTAGATTTTTCTAAAGAAATTAATTCTCTAGAATTTAAGAATCTATGTTTTAGTTCACAGATTACCGCAATTAGAAATTTTGTGAAATATGAACCTGAAGAGTATAGAAAACTCTTTAGAGCACTGTTTGATGAAAACACCCTTCTGCAAGAAAGAGTTGAATACTTTACTGAAAGTTGCAAAACATTATGGGATGATAAGATCAAAGCAAAATTTACCAATCATACGAGTGCAATGTGTGATGAGCGACTTATCAGTTGTTTCCTGACATTCCATAATCCTCAGAAATATACTTTTTATAAAAATGACGTATATAAGAATTTATGCAAGCTTTTAGAAGTTAAGCCACGAAAGGCTGGTCTGAAGCTTGTTCATTTTTACGAATTACTGGATCAATACGTTATTCCAGAGATTGAGAAAGAGGATGAATTGATTTTGTCCATCAATGACGAAATAAAGAATAATGGATGTATTCAAAGTATGCCACTTACTGCCCAAACGGTATTGTGGTACTATAATAGGACATTATTAAAAAACACAGATACTGACAACAATACTCTGTTAATTCTTATGTAATCGATTGAAAATGAGAGAGTTAATTAAC
>OGLX01000393.1_pt1 | contig 31961 bp, 24 predicted proteins | sample 1572821 | NCBI WGS metagenome assembly OGLX01 (sample SAMEA2581908, study PRJEB24529) | metagenome | biome: Human gut stool | place: China | collected 2011 | reverse complement strand
CCGGTCAAGGACATACTCAATGTGTGAGGCGTTCAGCTTCAGGAACCGTGACCGGACGACCTCCGCCGGGTAATCGTCCCCGGCCATGCGGATCATCTCCCGGTTGGAACAGACGGTATCCACCATGAGCTCCACCAGCTCGTCCAGACGGTCCCTGTCCAGCTTTTCATCCTGGGTGAGGATATCGTAGTCGATATTCTCCCAAATGATCTCCCGGTAGTTCTCGCGCTCCCGCATCCTGTCCTGCCCGATCCTGCTTTTTTCTCTGGGGGTAGGGGGCCTTGATGGGATAGGACTTGATCCTTGCGTAATTGATAATTCTTTATTTTGTTCTTTCGTATTTAATTGGGCGGGGTTCTCCTGATTGGGGCATCCAACATTGGCTTCACCTGTATTGGATTTTCCCGTATAGGTTTTTCCCGAACAGGCGCGGGCGTCTGTGCCGGCTCCTTCGGCTGCTCCAAAATGGTGTACTCGATGGAGCCAAGCTGCCCGTTCTCGTTGCGGACGCGCGCCCGGACGAGATAGCCGTGCGCCTCCAGCTCCCGGATCCCGCCGCTGATGCTGTCGATGCCGTCCTTGCAGATACGGGCAAGCCCCTTCATGGTGTAGTCCCAGTTCTCTGGCAGGGACAGCATGAGGGATAGAAGTCCCTTTGCTTTCAGCGACAGGGACATATCCCGCAGATGGTGGTTTGACATGACCGTGTAATCACGGGTCTTTTCAATACGAAAAACTGCCATCTTCGATACCTCCTTCCTGTGAAGATAAAAGTGTTGATTTCGATGAAAAAAGCCTCCGTTTTGCCTCTCGGATGTATTCCATAGGAAAACACCCACGCCTGCCTTCTTGCGGCAGTCTGAGAGGAAAAAACAGAGGCTTTCGCACCCTAATTGAAACAGTTTTGAGGGCATCGCTCATTCGAGTCAAGAAAACGATTGATGTAACGAGCGATGCGTGCTATAATATTAACAAAAAATCATGCTATACAGATGCTATCTTTGTGGGTTGCTGATAAGTTCTTGGTGGCAAAGTCCTGTTCTCCGGCAAGGACGCAGCATTGAGCGTAGCCTTTTGGATTTCAGGGATAGCCCCTGTGTTCAGCAGGTGGTGATTGGGCATCACCGTGTAGTCGCGGGTCTTCTTAATGCAAAATACCGCCATGGGATCACCTCCTTTCGGTGCGGCTCTGATTTCTGACAAATATTCATAGTTTCTTTATCTAAGGTAATCGACAGATTGATGAAGATATATAACATAAAGACCATCATGGATTATATTCATGTTGGTTGATGGTTAGGTATAGCTGTTTTATAGATTTTGTTGCCTAAACCGAAAGAGAATGGTATAATATATACATCATTAAGGCATGGTAAAGGGTAAGTATTTAAGTATTATAGTTTGAACTGGCTTTTCAGAAATGGGAGGTAGTTGTATGAAATACTCTAATCCACGTCACATTGAGCCGTCTACTGAAGTAGATGGCGTTCTATATTTTGCGCAACGAATAGAAGAGATGCTGTTTGATTATTCTATTGATTTATATAAAATGCCACTTTTGAATACACATGGTTTGGCAAGAGAATACTGTAGAGTTGTTGAAAAAGTGTCGTCTGGCGAAATCAAAGAATATCAAAGGGAAATATTGTTTGAAGAGTTTTTAGCTTCTTTCAATGATGATATTATCCTAAAAGAAAACTGGGGTATAAGTAATATTGAATTTATAACCAAGTCATTTGGCTCAAGTACTCAAAGAGTTAAAGATCATACGGTCGCTTATGTTGATTCAACACTCTCAAACGGTCGATACTATAATTGGATTGTAAAAACATTATTAAAGTATACTAAGCTTCCCAAAGAGAAGAAAAAAATCGAAGCTGTAATTAGGTGCTTTATTCCGGAACTCGTTTCAATGGGATATGATTCAGAGTTCATATATACCGCACTAAAGCAACACTTTTTTAGCGGAGACGCTATAAACAACACTAGCCTTGAAAAGTTTTTGGCTATATTTGATTTAAAATCTCACAGATACAATGTGTATTTTGCTGTTTCTCCTATGGTAAAACATTTTCGAGAAATTTTGGAAAACAGATTAAGGTTGCATTTTGACGATGATGGGAATTTTTCTTTGTTTAACAAGCATAGCAATAGAATAATTGTATATTTTAAAGATATTAAAGCACCTTGTCCCAATTCTGCAGCAAGAGATGCATATAATAGGCTCGATATATTTTTTAGTTTTTATAAATTTGTTGGGAATAAGAAGGGACTCTCTATCCAAAAAAAGGCAATGGTGAAAGAGCAAGATTGTGCACCTGTATTTGTAGCGTCGAAGAAGCTTTCGTATAATATCATTGAGAACATTGACTATTCCGAAATAGGTGCACTCTCAGATCAGCTAATTACTGGATTGCTGATAAATGCAGAAGATGAATATTCTGTTCTGAGTAAATCTGTTGAACTTCACAACACGGCAATTTCTGCATCTGATTTAAAGAGTGGTTTTCTAAATTTTTGGTCAGCGGTAGAAATCCTATGTCAGGGGCATACTGCTGACAGCAAAATTGGTCCTGTTTTGGATGTTGTTTTACCCATATTAAAAAAGGATTATTTAGTGGCACAAATTCAAGATTTTAATAAAAACCTGAAAGATAACCTAAGAAAGGAAGATTACGAGTATATTCTTTCTGAGATTAAAGTTGCCGGATGCGAGAAACGGAAAATTTTTCAACTCATTTTTCTTGAGCAGTACAAAGATTTGAGAACGGAAGTATTGACGAAACTCGCTAATTACCCGGTATTGCGTAGTCGCCTCTGCCTGCTCAGCAGCATGAATACAACCAAAAAGCTTAACACAATGATTTGTGCGTATGTTCAACGTGTCAAATGGCATATTTACCGTATGTATCGCACAAGAAACGCAATTGTACATTCAGGTGAAGTTCCTAGAAATTTAAAATATTTAGGAGAGCATCTTCACTCATACTTGGATTCAACTGCAAATGAGTTTATAGTCAAGTTAGCTGGTGACATCCCGTTTAGTTCAAGAGAAGATGTAATTACGGATGTCAAATTCGCAATTGCTAACTTGGATAGCATTCTCGAAAAAGATGCTCCAATAAACGAAAAGATTATCGATGTTTTAATCCACCCAGAAATAGGATATATCATGAATTGCGAGGATCATTTAAGAACATAGTAGTATCTAAATTCACGGTATACTGCCACAGTCTATGAAAAAGCGCCACGGAATCTTCTCCATGGCGCTCTGCGCAGTATTACAAATCTAAACTCTCCAACCACGCATCGAAAGACTTTCTTGAAATGCGAATGGCGTTTCCAATACGAACCATCTTGAAGTGACCTTCTTTCACAAGCATATATGCGCTTGTGCGACCAATATTGAGCATAGCGGCAACATCTTCAACCGTATATGTGCGCGACTCAGGCAAGGGCTTTTTTACTGCGTTTTCCATTATTGTACCTCCAAATTCTGTTCGTCGATTTGACCAAGCGTGTGCAACTGCTTTGCTGAAATTAGCCTTTTTCCCGCTGATTCCTGCTAATAATCTGCTAATTTGGCCTTTCAAATCACATGTCATGCTGTGTCCTTTTTGTGCAAGTTGCAACATGATTTTCAAAGATTGCACATCACTATTTGAACGAGGAAGTATCACTCATACCGTCTAAATCGTACATACTACGGTAAGCCATACTCCTAAGCGGAAGGCCGTGTGTTCGAATCACATCGGGGACGCCAGCGCACTATCGCGGAAGGTTTCTCACGAAATCTTCCGCGTTTTTGCTAATAAAAAAGAGGATCAATTGACGAACTGCTAAAAAACGGGCTATTTATCTAACGAGCGAAAACAACCTGATCGGGGCCATCTGCTAAAAATGGCGTAAGGTTCCGTTTCTACCGGTGTATTTGGGTGTAAATCTGTGATAAATCGATCCGGACGGAAAGAATCTGCTGTAATTCGGACCAGATGGAAGAATTGCTTGAGAACCGGATTTCTAATCGCGTTAGAAATTCAGGCTGAGATATTTTAGATATCTAAAATATCTCCCCTATTTTAGCATTTTGGAAATATTTATACAACTCGTATGCAGAATACGAGCTTTCAGACAGAATTTTATGACAAAATCAGAACCAAAGAAAACAAAATACAGATATCTTACATAAGCCCTGTGGTGACGAAAATCATCACGGGGCTTTTGTCGTTTCGGGACTTTCCCGGCAGCGTATCAAAATTTATGGAGGATATCGTGATGAAAAAAAAAGCGAGACGCAATACCATTCTGATCGACGGGATCAGGTACTATGCGGAAAAGCCGGAGACCTGCCGCATGTGCTTCTTCTGGAAGAACCGCAAGGTCGGCTGCATTCTGGGAAAACAGAACTGCTACTACCTGGCCGAGGCTGTGATGACCGAGCAGGAAAAGAAATGTGAAGGCTGCTGTTATGCCAAGGGTCAGCCCTGCGTGAGTGTCACCTGCTATAAGGATCTGGAGGCTTGGCTGCGAGCCAAGCGTGCCCGGAAAGAAGGTGGCGCAGATGAGTAAGCAGGATGAGAGCTTTCGCAAAAGCGAGAAGCTGATCAAGGTTTCGAAGAGAGAATCGACTGAAAGCAAGCCCGGAAGCTGTGCCCACTGCCATTACCATCGTCCGGATTTCAAGTGTCGCCGGTGTCAGTTCACCAGATGTCCCTACGGGCAGAAGGACAACGTGTTTCGCAAGAAGCCCCTCAAGCGCGATAAATTCTCCTGAAAGCAGGTGGTGACAATGAGTGTTTGATTATTTCTACGGAGCCCAGTCCGAACAGTTTGCCTTCTACCGGGTTCCCAAAGTACTTTTTACGAATGACCGGTTTAAATACCTGTCTGCTGAAGCCAAAACCCTGTACGGCATCTTACTGGATCGGGTTCCTCTTTCTGCGAAAAACGGCTGGATCGACGAGCAGGGCCGCATGTATATCATCTGTACGATCGAAGAGATCATGGCAGACATGAACTGCGGAAACAAAAAAGCCGTCCAGCTGTTAACGGATCTGGAAACAAAGGTCGGTCTGATCGAGCGAAAGCGTCAGGGACTTAGCAAACCGAACCTGATCTACGTGAAGCATTTCATCTCCGTGGATATCTTCAAAAAACATCCGGTTGTCGGAGCAATAGCAGGAAGCATACTTGGTTCTGCCGGCATAGGTTGTGTTAGGAAGACTGTATTTGCATGATTACATAAGCGTCCCTAGGAGAAATCTCAGGGATGCTTATTTTTATGTAAGGAGGTATCCCCATTATGAAACTCGTACTTGCCGAGAAACCCTCGGTGGCACAGTCCTATGCCAAGGTCCTGGGCGCGAACAAGCGTTGCGATGGTTATGGTAATGCAGCAGGTTGCCAAAAGAGATGCGCTTTTCACCTCCATCCAGCAGTCAGAAAAGCGCCTGGCGGAGATTGGAACACTGAAAAAGCACATCATCAACTATTCCAAGACCCGGTCAACGTATGAGGAGTACCGCAAGGTTGGTTACAGCAAAAAGTTTCTGGAGGCGCATTGGGAAGAAATCACTCTTCACAAAGCAGCCAAAGCGGCCTTTGACGAATTGGGCGTAAAGAAGCTTCCGAAGGTGAAGGAACTAAGCATAGAATATGCAGAGGTCCTGACCGCAAAAAAGCAGACTTACACAGAGTACCGTCAGGTAAAAAATGAGGCTCAGGAGCTTCTGATCGCGCAGAGAAATATCGCTTCCCTCTATGATGTGGAACGCAAAGAGGAGGAGCAGAAACACCAGAGGGAAAATCAAATTCATTAAAGTATGATATGGGAAAGGGTTCGGGTAACAGACAAGGTGCTGTTAATTGGACCCTGTTTTTCAGCGTTCCGCAGGAATGCGCAGCCATCACGAAGTGATGATCGATAAGGGTTTGGGATTATCCCAACAAGCAAGTTATCCCGAAATCGGATAACGCGGTTTTCGCAGGACTTGGCCAAGGAAACATTGCTTGCCAATTAGTAAGGTGCATAAAATATTGGGCACGAGGAACGGGTCACGGCTTGACTTTCCGCGAGGTTTGGAGTACAATTATTGCGATTACATGTAGAATTTGCTCGGATTAGATCGGAGAATTGTATGGGCTATTTATCACTTAGACAGACAGCGGAAAAATGGAACCTTTCGGCAAGATGGATCAGTGATCTTTGTAAAGCCGGACGAATTCCCGGAGCAACGAAAATCGGTTCATACTGGGCGATTCCAGCGGATGCGGAAAAGCCAGCTGACGCAAGAATCAAGAGTGGTCGCTACGTGAAGACAAAAGAAAACTAAGAAAGGGGTCGTACCAATGGCTGCAATCAATGATTTAATTAGCCAGATCCAAGATGAGACTCTTCGAAATAGAATCCAGGAAGAAGTGAGTAAAATGGCCAAGCAGAAGAAATTCGGCTTGGTCTTTGAAGAACATATGCCGGAAAGCACGCCTCTCTATGATATGCCTATCAAAAGAGGCTGTAATGTTATGCTCCGGGACAGCAAGGATGACAAAGCTATCTATGTTGTGCTGAAGGTTGAAGGCGATACTGCTGTTTGCGTTAAACCGGAACAGAAAGATGGAGCGGTCACCTTTGAGCTGAAGGACATCGTTCGTGTTGCGGAATTTGGAGAATCCATCTATCCCTATCTGAAGCCGCTGGATTCAGTTTGCAATGCACCGAATAGCAGCCTTTGGCACACGCTGATTGAAGCGGACAACTATCACGCCTTGCAGCTTCTGGAATATTTGTATGCGGGTAAGGTGGACTGCATCTATATTGACCCGCCCTACAACACCGGCGCAAAGGACTGGAAATACAACAATGACTATGTGGACGGCAATGATGCTTACCGTCACAGCAAGTGGCTCTCCTTCATGCAGCGGCGCCTGAAGCTTGCCAAAAAGCTACTCAATCCCAAAGATTCTGTACTGATTGTAACTATTGATGAAAAGGAATATCTGCATCTTGGCTGCCTGTTGGAGGAAATGTTTCCGGAGGCTAATATGCAGATGATCTCTTCAGTCATCAATCCTAAAGGGTCAATGCAGAGAAAGATATTCCCAAGAACGGATGAATACATTTTTTATGTTTGGATTGGAGAATCTGAGCCACAAGCACTTCCGTTAAATAATGACTGGCTCATCGGAAATGCTGATAACACAAAACATAACAGGTATAGATGGCAACCATTTGTGAGGGGAAATATACCTCACGCAAAAACACCTACCATGTTTTATCCGATATTTACAAATGCAGAGGGAACACAAATCATCCGCGTTGGTACTTCGTTGCCTGCAGGCACCGATTTGAGTACAATTCAACATCTAGAAAATGAAAAGGTAGTATTTCCAATTAATACTAAGGGAGAGGAAGTTATTTGGCACCTCACACAAGATTCACTTATGGATGCATATAGTAAAGGATATGTCCGCCTTAGTGGATTTAATGAAAAAGGCGATGTGAGCATTTCTTATCTATCTTCAGGAATGCAAAAAAAGATCGAAGATGGAACGATACCAACTACCGGACGCAATGAAAATGGAGCTATTGTTTTTGATGTTGGAGAATATAATCCAGTCTTTGTTCCGGGAACACAATGGAGGATTAAAACTCATGATGCAACAGAACATGGGAGCAAATATTTACAAACAATAATAGGAAAGAGATTCTCTTACCCGAAAGCATTATATGCCGTGCATGATGCCATCAATTTTGCAATTGCTAACAAGCGCAATGCTCTTATTCTTGATTTTTTCGCAGGTAGCGGCACGACTATGCACGCCGTGAACCTGCTCAACGCCGAGGACGGCGGGCACAGACGCTGCATTATGGTGACCAACAATGAGGTCTCCGCAGATGAAGCGAAGATGTTGAAAGACAAAGGCTATCAGCCCGGCGATGCGGAATGGGAAAAACTCGGCATCGCCCACTATGTTACTTGGCCGCGCACGGTCTGCTCCATTAAGGGACAAGATGTAAATGGCAATCCCCTCAAGGGCGATTATCTTGGTGGCGAGCCTCCGATGCATATGGCAGACGGTTTCAAGGCAAATGCAGCATTCTTCAAACTTGGCTTCCTAGATCCGACGGCGGTTTCTCTCGGTATGCGCTTTTCGGAAATGCTGCCTACGTTGTGGTTGAAAACTGGTGCAAAAGGAAAATGCCCGGAATTGACCGGAGAGCAAATGCCGGATATGCTGATCTTGCCGGAAAATCAATTTGCAGTTTTGATCAACGAGAATACATTTGCCGATTTCGCAGAAAAGCTTGCAGAACATCCTGAAATCCAAACCGTATTCTTAGCAACTGATTATGAAGTGAATTATCAATCGATGGTAAAAAATCTGAATGTTACAGAGACGTATCAGCTTTACCGGGATTACTTGGATCACTTCCGTGTGAACAGAGGGAGAAACTAAGAATGATTTGTGAATTATTCCCATTTCAAAAACAGGCGGTCAATGAAATGCGCCTCCGCGTGGCGATGGCGCTGAATAACTATCGCATGCTGAAGATCCCTCAGGTGGTTTCGCTCCAGGCACCAACGGGTTCTGGCAAAACGATTATCATGTCTGCCCTGATTGAAGATATCTTTTACGGTTCAGAGCAGTTTACTGAACAGCCGGAGGCCATTTTTGTATGGCTTTCGGATTCTCCGCAGCTGAATGAACAGTCCAAGCAGAAGATCGAGCTGAAGGCAGATAAGGTCCGCATGGATCAGTGCGTAGTGATTTCAGATGAATCTTTCGACAGAGAAATTCTGGAGGACGGTCATATCTATTTCCTGAATACGCAGAAGCTTGGCAAGGCCGGTAATCTGAGCCGCCATTCGGATACGAGACAGTATACGATTTGGGAGACCATTGAAAATACGGCAAGAGAAAAAGCTGATCGTCTGTATTTCATTATTGATGAGGCACATCGTGGTATGCAGGGACGCCAAGCGGGAACGGCAACCACCATCATGCAGCGTTTTATCAAGGGCAGCAACGAGCAGAATCTGTCGCCCATTCCGGTCGTTATCGGAATGAGTGCAACTGCCGAACGTTTTAATTCCCTTGTCGGGCAGGCAACAAACTCTACATTACATAAGGTTGTTATTTCCCCGGCCCAGGTTCGCCAATCCGGATTGCTCAAAGATCGTATTGTAATCACTTATCCGGAAGATCCAATCAAACACGGTGACATGGCCGTTCTCCAGGCTGCAACAGACGAATGGCAGGATAAGTGCAAGCACTGGTATCAGTATACCTATGAGCAGCACTACACCAATGTAAATCCGGTGTTTGTTATCCAAGTTTGCGCTGGATCCGGTACGAAAGTATCTGACACCGATCTGGACGATGTAATTGCCAAAATCGAAGAGCGTATGGGCGATAGCTTCAAGGAAAACGAGGTTGTACACACCTTCGGTTCCACGGGCACATTGTCGATTCACGGATTGACCGTGCCGCATATCGAGCCATCCGAGATCGCAGAAGATCGCCGCATTCGTGTTGTTCTTTTCAAAGAAAATCTGTCCACTGGCTGGGACTGCCCTCGTGCAGAAACTATGATGTCCTTCCGGCGTGCAGAAGACGCAACCTATATTGCGCAGCTGCTCGGACGTATGGTTCGCACTCCACTTCAGTGTCATGTTCTCGTTGACGATTCTTTGAATGATGTGCGTCTGTTCCTGCCGTATTTCAACCAGGATACCGTCCAAAAGGTTATTGATGAATTGCAGGCAACCGAAGGCGGAGAAATCCCGACAGTTGTCGATGGTGAATCTCTGGAAGATCAGACCTATGATACATGGTCGGTTCACACCCAGCGAAAGAAAACGCAAAAACAGACGGTTGGTCAGCTGAGTATCTTTGATTACCCGAATGGCTTCCAAGAAGAGCCTGCTGCGGCACCTTCCACAGCAGTTGGAGATATGTCAAATTCTGGAGCTGTGGCAGCGAATCAAGGTGGAGCAGATTCAGAAATTCCCGCAGAAGGACAACACCAGACGATTCCGCTGGAAACAGTGTCTGGAAACGATGTACATGCAGGTCAAGAAACTGAGAGAACCAGTGAAGGCAACCAATCTGTGAATAAAGAGCAGCCAGTGCTGACACCGGCTGTATCGCAGATGTCGATGCTTCCAACAATAGATCGTGAAGGAATCACAAAGTTCATCAATGAACAGGGCTATCTGACTTATATCGTCCGTGCGGTAAAAATCAACAGCTATTTGAAGTCTTTGATGAGTTTGGCAGGGCTGCTATCACAGTTCAATATCTGTATTACGGCAGCTGAGGATGTGAAAAACGATGTTGCAGAACTCATTCGCAACTATGTAAATGGCTTGCACGATGCCGGAAAATATGACGAGCTTACAAAGCAAGTCATGGAGATGAAACTGTCTGTTCAGATATTCGATGTTTTCGGTGAGAAAATACAAAACGATAACCAGATAGATATGTTTACTGCATCCGAGTCTGACCTTGATCGTCAGCTAAGAGTAGCAGACGCAAAAATGGGTGGATGCGGTTTCCACTTGGCATATGGGCGTAAATATATCGACTTTGACAATCCGAATGCCTTTAAGGTGGATTGTATTCTGTTCGCATTCGACAGCGAGTGTATTGCGGAATTAAATAAATACGCTGAGAAGAAGTTCCATGAATTGAACGACCAGTATCGTAAATATATTGTGGCTAAACCAGAGAAGTGTCAAAAGCAGTATAGCGATATTGTTGCTAACGGCGATGAAATCAGTAAGCACAACTTTACTCTTCCGGAGACAATCAGTGCCAAGGTCGAAGCAGATGGCATAAAGTACACGGATCATCTTTTTGCCAATGCAGATGGAATAGCAAAAATTAAGTTGAATAGCTGGGAACAGGCTGTTTTGGCAGAAGAGCAAAAACGAGAGGATTATGTTTGCTGGCTGCGGAATCCGTCCCGACAGTCTTGGTCACTGCGGATGCCTTATGAAATGGACGGGAAATGCAAGGAGCTTTATCCGGATTTCATCATTGTTCGCCAAGATCCAATTCTCAAGTACATCGTTGATATTTTGGAACCTCACAATCCGGATTTCAAGGATAACTTGGGCAAAGCTAAGGGACTTGCAAACTATGCTGCAAATGAACCAAGAATTGGCAGAGTGCAGCTGATACGTATTGGAAAAGACGCAGCGGGAGAAAATCGCTTTAAGCGGTTAGATCTTGCAAAAGGCAGTATCCGCAATAAGGTGCTTGCCGCAATCAATACGGATGAGTTAGACCATATTTTTGACACAGACGGTGTGTTTGAAGACTAAATTAATTACACAGATAGGGGTTCATCATGGAACGTATCAACGCCACAACAGGCTCTTACAATTTTATAGATTTATTTGCAGGAGCTGGTGGATTGTCCGAAGGCTTCATCCAAGCGGGCTTTTCACCTGTAGCGCATGTGGAGATGAACCCATATGCTGCTCAAACATTGGAAACGCGAACGGGATACTATTATCTCAAAGCACAAGGGAAGCTTGATATCTACAAGGATTATATTAGCGGAAAAATCACCCGCGACGAATTTCTGCAACATATTCCAGAGGAGCAGCTACAATCCGTATTTTGCGAAACGATGTCAAATGAAACTCTTCCAAGGTTATTTGAAAATATAGATAGGATCCTTACGCAAAGAGGCATCAATCAAGTAGATGTCATTATTGGTGGACCGCCTTGCCAGGCATATTCTTTGGTGGGAAGGGCGCAAAGCAAGCATATGGAAACGCCGATGTCGGTGGATCCTAGAAATGATCTCTATAAGCTGTATGCGAGATTCCTTCAGAAATATCAGCCAAAGATGTTCGTTTTTGAGAATGTTATGGGAATCAAGTCAGCAAACGGTGGTGCAACTTGGCAGAAAGTCCAGGAAGCGCTGCGTTCCGTTGGCTATGAGATTGAATGCCATGAGCAAAATTCAAAGAATTTTGGTGTGCTGCAAAACCGAAGAAGAATGATCATTGTCGGGTGGTTGAAGAATAGCGGGCTTTCTTATCCGCAGTTTGAGCAGACAATAGCGGATGCTACGGTTAACGATATTCTCAGTGATCTGCCAGCGTTGCAGCCAGGAGGAAAATCGGGTGAATACAGAACAGATGCTTTCAGCGATTATTTAAGAAGCACTGGAATCCGCAAGGATTCCGACATTCTGACGCATCATTGCGCAAGACCCAATAAAGACAGGGACATTGAGATTTATCGGCGTACAATTGAACTCTGGAATGATGGGCACAAACGTCTGAACTATAATGATTTGCCGGATGAACTGAAGACACACAAAAACCGAAAATCGTTTCTGGATCGATTTAAAGTTGTAGAGGGAGAGGAGGCGTACTGCCACACCATGTTGGCTCATATCTCAAAAGATGGACATTACTTTATTCATCCGGATATTGAGCAACACCGTTCGATTACTGTCCGGGAGGCCGCTCGCATCCAATCGTTTCCGGATGATTATTTCTTTGAAGGCCCGAGAACGGCTCAATTTGTACAGATAGGCAATGCCGTTCCTACGTTAATGGCTAAAGGCATCGCAGAAGGAATCGCCAATGAATTAAGTAAGGAGGGTATCGATGGAAAGCAATCTCCTACTTGAACAATATAGCTGGTATAAGAAGCAACAATTGGCCAAGGCTCCATTTGAATGTCTACTGAATGCGAATATTGAACCGAATCCCCATCAGGTCAATGCTTTTTGCGCGGCCATTCAAGCATTAAAGACAGGCGGTATCATTCTGGCAGATGAAGTGGGTCTGGGCAAAACAATCGAAGCTGGATTAGTGCTTAACTATGTTCTGGATAACGGAGCAAAAAAGGTACTGATATCTCTTCCAGCTACTTTGAGAAAGCAATGGGAAGTAGAACTTTTAGAAAAGTTTGGGCGTCAAGCTGTCATTCTGGATCGATACACGGTTGAGCATGATCTTGCCAATGTGCAAACTCGCCTTGGAAACGCAGATGAGGTTAGTATTGTCATTGCTTCCTATGATTATTCATCGAAACTAATTAAGCGTTTTCCTCATGTCAAATGGGACTTTTTGATTATTGATGAGGCTCATAATCTGCGGAATGTTTTTCATGGCACAAAGCGAGCAAAAAATCTTTATGATTTGACACACGGAATTCCTAAAATTCTTTTGACTGCTACGCCGCTACAGAATTCCCTTACTGATCTTCATGGACTGGTTTCTTTTATCGATCCTCGTATTTTCGGGTCAGAAAAGGTTTTCAACCGTCGATTTGTGGATGGCTGTGATTATGAGGAATTGAAACAAGAACTTCTTCCGGTGTTATATCGCACCCTTCGACGCGATGTCGGAAAATACATGGCCTTCAGCAAGAGAACCTGTATTACGGTCGATTTCCATTTGAGCGCAGAAGAAAAAGAACTCTATGATGTGACCAATGATTTTCTGCGTCGTGATCCGCTGTATTCCATTCCAAATGCGAATCGTGGGCTGATTATTCTTGTTATTCGAAAGCTGCTTGCATCTTCCAGCTTTGCTTTGATAGAAACCTTTGAAGTATTAGAAAAACGTCTTGAAAAACTCTATGAAGGCACTAAATCTGCTTATGCCCAGGAGGGTTTCGATTTATTCTGGGGGTTTGTAGAAGATGAAATCGATGAGGATGGTTTCAACGAATACGATGATGAAGAAACAGCAGAGAAGAAACAGGCTATTCAGGCTGAGCTCAAGATTGTAAGACATATTCTTGAAATGGCAAGGGCTATAAAGACGAATGCAAAGATCGCCGCGTTGAGGGAAGCACTGAAATCTGCATTTGACCACCAGATTTCTGAGGGATTGAATCAGAAGGCTGTTGTCTTTACAGAGTCTAAGCGAACACAGAAATATATAGCCGCAGAACTAAGAAGATCTGGCTATAGCGAGGAAGATATCCTTCTCTTTAATGGTGACTTTGATGATGCTATGACGAAGGAAATCTTTCGAGCATGGCAGGTTAAGAATTTTGGTAAAACAAACTATGGCAGAAGTGTGGAATATAAGCACGCAATTGTCGATTATTTCAAGAGTCATGCCAAGATTTTGATTGTTACAGATGCTGGTTCAGAAGGTCTAAATCTACAATTTTGCAATACAATCATTAACTATGACTTGCCTTGGAATCCGCAGAAAATTGAGCAGAGAATTGGACGTTGTCATCGCTATGGACAAACTCATGATGTGGTAGCAATCAATCTGCTGAATACGGACAATGAAGCAGATCGCAGAGTATATGATATCCTTTCTAAGAAGTTTGAACTGTTCGAGGGCGTGTTTGGTGCATCGGATGTTGCGCTGGGCGCACTTGAATCTGGTGTGAGTTTTGAAAAGCGTATTCTGGATATTTACCAGAATTGTAAGAATATCACTGCGGTAAGGAAAGCATTTGCAGTTTTGAACAGGCAGCTAGATGCAAGGAAGAATGCTCATGCAGCAGAACTTCGCTCAATTCTGCTTACAGAAAGTAGAGAGGCGAAGGGGCGAGCGTTGGAAAAGACCAAGGCTGATATCGATAAATATCTACGTGATGTTGAATATTGGAACAGGTTTGAAGAACCAGAAGTGGATCACAAGCTACATTACTGGAAAATCGACAACTGGGGTGAAAAGATATTTGGTTCACATGGCGTTTTGTTTCTTGGAGCATTCATGGACAATACAGAACTCCTTTTCCCAGTTTTACTACTTTGTGATGAAAATGGTGAGTATATCAATTTTACTGAAGATGAGATTGTTTCCGCATTGGAGGAGGCTAATGATTCGGATGTTCGCTATTTTAAACCGACAGAAGAAGAACAATCTTATTTTCACCGGATTTATGCTCGCTTGATTTCAGAAGTTCAGGATCAGCATGATAAAACTGTAGCCCCTACTATCGCATATAACAAGAAGAAGATTGAAAACTGGGTCAATGTCCAACAAGAACAGCTTCATGTTCAGCTTACTGATGCCCAAAAAGAAGTTGAGGAGTACATACTTGCTGAAATGGCGGCTACTGACACGCTGGAAAAAAAGGATATCCGAAAAAAAGCAGCTGAAGCGAAGAAAAAAATGGATAAGCTGCAACACGACCTACCTAAGCGCAGAAAAGAGATTCAAGACGAGGCGCAGGCTGAAATTGATCGATTTAATCAGTCTCAGGAAATCAATCCATTGCTTCTGATTAACATTGTCCTTAAATTTTAACGGGAGGCACCACATGGCAGATAGATTTAAGTTTGCTGAGGCTCGCCAAGAAGTCATAGAAATGTTAAAGAAAGACTTGTTGGGACCGAGTAGTGAAAATGAAATACTGAATCAAAACCCGCGCTTTGAATATATCGTGGGTATGCTTGCGCCACAAACCAGTGAAAATGATTCGAATGAGCAGGAAGTCGATGGAGATGCTTCTTTCGAAGGGGATGCAGATTATACTGCGGGCGAAGACGATGATAATGAGCCGGTCTTTACAAATCGATTTAAAACACCGTCTTCCATTGGCATCAGCTTTTACCTAGAAAGTAGTACAAAATCTTTCAATGTGGATGTGACTTGGGGCGATTACACCAAAGCTTCTGATAAAACTACTAACAAAGAGGGAAAAAAAGTTGATGTAAGCACGTATACACGTCATCCGCAGAAAGAGACAGTTGTTATTGATCTGCAAGAGTTTAGTAAGAACAAAGAATACCCTTTGGTCTGTGATTCAAATGTTATTTTATATATTTCTAAAATCGGCCTCAAGCAGGGGTACACCTTGGTAACAGCTTATGTTATCAACAAGCGCAAAAATCCTGAGAGTGATATTGCTGGAATGATGTTCCAAGTCAACTTGCGTGCCTATTCCCAGGACAAAATGGATATCTTCGTGGCAGAACACATATGCAGAAAAATCCTTGCCGTCGATGAATTTTACTTTGCCCAGCGACCTATTTTAGGAAGGGGACGTGGTTGCGCAGCAACTTGGAAAGCCAATAAAAATGGATGTGCTTCTGAAATTGTATCGACATTTATTCCAGAGTACGAATTTCCAGGTGTTAGCGCTGCTTTGGAAGGATTTGACCCGTTCTTCTTCTCTATGAGAACTCTTTCTGTTGCAAAGAAAAAAGATGACATCATTACTCGACTGAATGTCTTGGCAGACTCCTATGAGGATTGGATTCAGAAAAAATTGGTTCATGATTCAAAAATGGATGATGCTAAGTTCAAGAAAGAAATTGGCGACACAGTAATAAATAAATGTATAGAAGCTCTTGGAAGAATCCGCGCGGGCATTCAGCTACTTGTAGAGGATGATATTTCGTTTGATGCCTTTTGCTTTATGAACCGTTCTATGATTCTTCAGAGAAATATTATGAATTTCTCTAAGAAGCATGGAGCCGGTATCGAATGTGCCTTTAGGGATTTTGTGGATCCTCGTAATCCTTCCAATAATTTTGGATGGAGACCTTTCCAGATTGCTTTTATTCTCATGAATCTGAAAGGTATTGTAGATCCGGAACATGATAACCGTGAAGTCGTGGATCTTCTCTACTTTCCGACTGGTGGAGGTAAAACTGAGGCATATCTGGGTCTTATGGCATTTGTTATTGCAAATAGAAGGCTGCGCACTAACGAGAGCGATGAATACAATCGTGACGGCGGTGTAACTGCAATTTTGCGATATACTTTGCGCCTGCTCACTACACAGCAGAGAGACCGTATCACCAAGATGATTTTGGCCGCGGAACTGATCCGGCAAAAAGAATATCCGAAATACGGAAAAGAACCCATCAGTATTGGTTTCTGGGTTGGTGGTAATGTGACTCCGAACACCTTTAAAGAATTGGAAGAAGATCCGGAGGATCCAGCTAAAACAAGAACAGCAAGAATCAAGAAAAACTCTATCTACAAACAGCTGCTTACATGTCCATTCTGTGGGAAACCACTTACAGAGGAAAATTTTTATATAGATATTCCTACAAAATCGGTTAGCATCTATTGTTCGGATGATAAATGCATGTTCTATAGGTATAAACCCAGCAATAAGATGAAAATCCCGGTTTATTTGGTAGATGAAGAAATTTATGCTAAGTGCCCGACCATTATTCTGTCAACAGTTGATAAGTTTGCCCGCCTTCCGTGGGATGTGAATACAAATGCTCTGTTTGGTCGCGTTGATAGAATTTGCAGTCGCGATGGCTATGTTGCTATTGGAGTAGACCATGCTCGGCATACTCGTACAGAAGAGTTACCCACAGCTACGCTTAGATCGATTAAACCATTCCTTCCGCCGGAGCTGATTATCCAAGATGAGCTGCATCTTATCACAGGACCTCTGGGAACCGTATACGGTGCATATGAAACAGTTATTGAAGATCTGTGTTCCTACACGATTGGAGGTAAGAAAATCAAGCCAAAGTATGTTGTTTCTACGGCAACTATCAAAAATGCTGCTGAGCAGACAAAATGCTTATATGGCAGAAAAGTAACTGCGCAATTTCCGCCAAATGGGTTTGAAATCGGTGACAGTTTCTATATTCGTGAGGTACCGGTCGAACAAGATCCGTTTAGAAGATACGTTGGTGTCTGCGCACCAGGCCAGTCTGTAAAGACAGCTTTGCTGCGTGTATATTCGATTATCCTTCAAAGTGCTTATAATCTTTCACTGGATGATGAGTACAAGGATGTTATCGACCCTTACTATAGCCTTGTTGGGTATTATAACAGTATTCGAGAACTCGGCGGCGCTGTTCGACTGCTACAGGATGATATTCCTGACAGAATTCAGCGTATTAAGAAGAAATATGGAATGAGCAAGCAGCGTTTTCTTAATCAAAAGGTAGAAATTACTTCTCGTGTGTCTTCTTACGACATTCCGAAGAAACTAAGTCAGTTGGAAATTCCATATACAGATAAGAAATGCCTAGATACAGCAATTGCAACTAATATGATTGCCGTTGGTATGGATGTGGATAGATTGGGTCTCATGGTTGTAACTGGTCAACCGAAGCAGAACTCCGAATATATTCAGGCAACTAGCCGTATTGGACGTTCTTATCCAGGCTTAGTAGTTACTTTATATAACCCTTATCGACCTCGTGACTTGTCTCATTATGAGAATTTTACTGGTTATCATGCACAGCTGTATCGCTTTGTTGAAGGCACAACTGCGACGCCATTTTCCGCGCGTGCAAGAGACCGCGTGTTGCATGCACTGGTTATTTCTGCAATTCGTTTGCATTATCCGGAATTTGCAAGCAATGATGGAGCAGCAGTTATTGATAAGCTAACCGATGAGCAGCTTAATGAAGTGAAGGCTTTTATCATGAATCGATTGAACATCATCAAGCCTTCTGCTAAGGCAGATGCCGAACATGAGATTGATGATTTTATAAGCAATTGGAAATTGCTGGCAACCCAATCCAAGGAACTTAGATACTATGTTTATACAACTAAAACGTATAATCGTCTAATGAACACTTATGGCGAAGTTTGTACTGATCTTGAAAAGCCGACTCTTCGTTCTATGCGTGATGTTGAGAGTGCAGCAAATATGTTCTATTACACGGAGGACTAAAAGCCTATGTTTGACAATAATAAATTAGGTGAGATTCGTCCTAATCAGTTGATAACTACATTTGGTCCAGGTTCTATTGTGGATGCCGTGAAAGATTCCGTCACGGTTTTGGACTTGAACTATTGGAAGGAAAAAGGGAAGAAAATTATAGATGGCAGGTTGGCCTCATATCTGGGCGTTGACTGCTTTTATATGCCGCGGACTTCTTATAATGGAGATATTCCGGTGGTCTCTTTCCCGTATATGCATATTTGTTCCAATGTGAAATGTGGGAGAATATTTGATTTAAGAGAGAATTTTGATCTTGATCGATATCTGAAGTTCGGTGTAACTTGTCCGGCATGTCATAGACAGGCTTATCCTTCTCGTTTTATTACTATTTGTGAGAACGGACATATGGATGATTTCCCATGGAGCTGGTGGGTTCACGGTGGCAATACAACCTGCAAAGGTACGATGAGGATGTATTCAACGGGTAATACATCAACGCTTGCAGATATGTGGGTTGAATGTTCCTGTGGGGCACGACGGAGTATGAGCGGCGCAACGCAGCATGAGAATTTTGAAGGTATGAAATGCTCCGGACATCACCCGTTCCGGCCAAATCATAAAAATGAAAAATGCTATAAGGAAATGATTCCTTCTCAGCGTGGCGCGTCGAATGTGTATTTTCCAGTAATGAGAAGTGCCATATCCATTCCACCTTGGATCAATCCGCTTTATAACTTGATTGATGAGCATTTGCGCTTAATTGACAGCTATGAAGAAGATTTTGGGGAGATGGGATTAGACAAAGTGTATCAAAAATATTTCTCTGCATTTACAAGAGAAGAATTTGATGCAGCTTTATTGCGCAGAAGACAGAACATCAAAGAGTTCACAGAGATTAAGCAGATGGAATACAACGCCATTACGCATCACGCAGATCCTGTGTACGCCTCCAACAAAAAGCATTTTAAGGCTGAGGAGGATCCGCTTCCGGATTATCTGCTCCCGTATTTTAAGAGAGTCATTCGCATTACACGATTAAGAGAGGTAAGAGTGCTGCTTGGCTTCACCCGTGTAGATGCTCCAGACCCAGATGCTGATGAGCAGACAAACATTGTTTATCTGAACAAGGGAAAGACGGAAAAATGGCTTCCTGCTGCGGAAGTACATGGAGAAGGCATTTTTATTGAATTCAATAGAGATACTATTGATGCGTGGATGGGTAATCCAGAAGTGGCAGAGCTTTCGCAGAAATATGCTCAGTGTTATAAGGAATTCTGCGAATCAAAAGAATGGACCGTTACTACATTGCGAGATGCAAGATATGTTTTGATGCATACATTTGCGCATTTGCTGATTAAGCAGATGTCCATGTCTTCTGGATATTCTTCATCAGCTATTCGCGAGCGTATTTATTTTGGCGATGATATGTCCGGTGTTCTGCTTTATACCGGAAGTGCCGACAAAGAAGGATCTCTTGGCGGACTGGTTGAACTGGGAAATATTGATCAGCTTATTGTTTTGATGAAAGATGCATTTCAGGAAGCATTGGTTTGCACAAATGATCCGGAATGCCTGAACAATATACCGGCCGGAAATAATTCCAACGGTGCAGCTTGTCATTCGTGCTGCATGATTTCAGAAACAGCTTGCGAGAATGGCAATCGAATGCTGGATCGTGGAATTATTGTTCCTATTGACGGACGAGAGGAACAGTCTTATTTCAAGACTTTGGTAGAAGAATTATGTCAACTGGAAGTATAAGCTTAGATATTTTATTAAACAAGATCCGTACAGATGCCGTATCCGGTGGAGATGCTTCTCTCAGGCCTATTCAGGAAAGATATCCAACTCTTTCTGAAAAACAAGCTCGTGAGATTCTGACCATGGTTTCGGAGGCTACCAAAGGCAGTGATGACCGTGCCGAATTGGTCGTCACTGCTCCACCATCATTTGCGTTAAGGACGAAACCAACAAAGGTTACGGTAAAGGCAATGCTTTCCGGTGCAGAAAAGAGCATTCTGATCACCGGATATTCCCTCTCTGATTATTTCAGTGAATTAATCGATTGTGTGATTCAGAAGAGCCAAGAAGGTGTTTTTGTAAAATTCTTTGTGAATGACATCGAGAGCCAGAATGCATTTGATCATTTATGCCGATATCGTGGGAGATTCTTGCGCATTTATAACTATCCAAAGCACGAAGACAAAATGTCGGCCCTTCATGCCAAGGTGATTTCCGTTGACGGAGAATATACGCTGATCACATCGGCAAACCTCTCATATCACGGTCAGGAGGGAAACATCGAGCTTGGAACGCAAATTCGTTCGAAAGACTTGGCCAAGCAGGTTGACGATGTCTTCACAAAGCTAGTGTTCTCTAAGGTCTTTGAGGAAGTTATTTGATATAAGCAGGATTTGACTGCGGGAGGGTATAAAAACGTTGTTAAACGATATTAGAAGCATTCTTCAAAATTTGAACAATGCCAAGAATTGGTCTTTGCAGGTTTTACAGATAAGCCTTCAAAACGTGCCGGCACAGAGTACACAGGCAGAGAGATCATTTTTGATCCCGCCGGTAGGCTGGAGGAATTTGTATCTGAAGTCTCTGAACTTTATATCGGAGCCAAGGGCTGTTTTGATGCGAAATTTGTAAATTTATCAGAATACGATGGATCGGCAAATGGAAAAACAATATATAAGCTGAATGGAACAAGTCCTCTTATTGCCTCCGAATATAACAGTTTGATGCAAGCTTTAGCTAATCCCAATTCCGAAGTTGATCCCTTTGAGATGAAAGCAAGAGCATCAGTATTAGTTGGCCAATTTGAAAGAGATGAAACAATAATTCCCATCAAGTTGATTTCAATGCAGAATCCAATAACGATGTTAAAACATCGATTTATGCAAAATAAGGGAGCTTTCCAGGAACTCGATAAAAAGGTACTGACATTACGCCCGACAATCGATGTCCTAATTTACGGCAACGAGGTGTATCTGTTTACGCTCAATGGAGAAAATCTTTTTAATATGGAACGTTCCTATAAAGTTCTTTGCAGTGATTATATTGCCAAAGTACAGGAAAGTGAAATTGTTGTAAATATCGAGAAGTTTTCGTCTGTTGCAGGCAGTGGTCATAACCCACGCAGATTCGTTTCGTATAATCAATCGCACCTTGAGAAACTAAAAAATGCAAGTACAAGGCGAAAAATTGCTACGAAATTCTCTATTCCTATGGATGGTGGAAAATTTGATACAAATCAAGAAGGTGTCACGGAAAAAATAGTGAAAATTCTGTGCGACAAAGGAATGGTAGATCCATTTGAAAGTCTACCTATGGAAGTTCCAAGTGCAAAGAAATGGGAATGAGGCAACAATATGTCAGTGATTTTTTCTGCTAGCCTGTTTTTTATGTCATTTGTTCCGCTATGGATATCGATATTGTTTATTGATGTAAAGAGCATCGTTACCGGCGGAGAGATACGGACAGAGGTTATATCAATCATAATAATTGTGACCCATGCCTTTATAAGCGGCTACATTCTTTGGAATGAGCTAAGGCCAAAGCAAAGAAGTGGGGAAAAAGTTTATAGGCTTGTATCCTGCTCAGAAGAAAAATCTGTTTCAGCCGAGTATTTGCTGTCGTACATATTGCCACTATTTGCATTTGATTTTACTCAATGGGATCAAGTGGTTTTATTTTTAATTTTCTATGTAACGCTGGCATTTTTGTGTATCCGTCACAATTATTTTAGTATTAACGTCATTTTAGAAGTGTGCCATTACAGATTCTATTCGTGTACATTAGAAAATGAAGACCATATTTCAATTGAAAAAAGATTATATCCAAGTGTAGGATGGAATTAATGAAAGGTACGGATATATGTCTAACATCCGTAAATAACGAATATAACATTCTCAGAAGGATCAAATAATCAAGATAATTGCTCGTTGGACAAGGCACAGTGTCGCAATGTATGCAGGCTACTCAATGATGATTGTACCTGAAGAACAAAAGCCTGAGAAGATGTCATGAGACTCTCTCTCCTGCAGAAAGGATGTGATTCATATGCAATGGACCGACGGAAAAAAATCGCTGCCGCTGGGCAAATCCGAAAAATGAACGGTACATACGTTACCATGACGAAGAATGGGGGGTTCCGCTTCATGACGATCACAAGCTGTTCGAGATGCTGATTCTGGAATGCTTTCAGGCCGGATTGTCTTGGGAGTGCATCCTGAATAAGCGGGATGCATTCCGTGAGGCGTTCGACGATTTTGATCTGGATGCGGTCTGTGCATACGGCGAAGACAAGCTGGAATCATTGCAGAATAATCTTGGTATTATCCGTAACCGGTTAAAGATACAGGCTGCAGTCAGCAATGCGCAGATCTTCCGTGAAATACAGCAGGAATACGGTGGCTTTGCAGAGTACCTTTGGCATTGGACCGATGGCAAGGTGATCTATGAACAAGGACTGTCGCATTCCGAGCTTTCGGATCTGATTTCGAAGGACCTGAAGAAGCGCGGCATGAAATTCGTCGGAAACACAGTAATCTACGCTTACCTGCAGGCGGTGGGCGTGATTTATTCTCATGATGAGGGCTGTTTTTTGGAGCACAAGGTATAAGGCGGTGACGTAAGAACGGCAAATGAAGGCGGAACTTGGATCATACATGGCGTTTCCTGGGATGATCCGGAGTGCATTCACACAGTGGATGAGGCAATTGAATATATCAACAAGGTTGGCTTCCTGCCTTTGTTCAAGAATGACACCCCGGGCTTCTCTCTTGAGGATCGCACAGTGCCGGAGCTCTGGTGGTCGGAGGATCCCGCGCGGGATCCCTGGGAGTGGCGCGAAATCATTGCACGGCGCGGCGATGTGGCCTACGGAAAATTCTTTGACAAGAAGGCAGGCTTCATTTCCAGAGAATGGCTGCCGTATTTTCTGAACTTCCGGCGGGATGGATACGATTTTGATGCACTCTGGGAGGACGGAAAGGCGTCGTACAAGCAGAAACGGATCATGGATCTGTATGCGGAGGAGCTGCAGGATCGGGAGTACTATTCCAACGAGCTGAAGCGGACGGCAGGTTTTGGCAAGGACGGTTAGAAGGGCTTTGAAGGCGTGATCACCGGGCTGCAGATGCAGCAGTATCTCTGCGTGCGGAATTTCCGTCAGCGCAAGAACAAGAAGGGCGAGGCCTATGGCTGGCCGATTGCTGTTTATGCGACGCCGGAGCATCTGTGGGGCTGCGATTATGTGACTTCCGCATATAAGGAAGAACCAGAGCTGTCGGCCAAACGGATTGCGGATCACATGGCGGACATTTATCCTATCGCGGCGCCGAAGCAGATCCGAAAGGTCATCGGTGTGAAAGCCGGTGAACGCAAGGAGCCGGAGAAAAAGGAAAACCGGCATTAGATTGGTTTGCAAAATGACTACAGAAAAATATAAAGAAGCGGCGACTTATTTCTCACAGGAGTAAATGCCATGAATGACACATTGATAGAAAGTCAAAGGATCAAGTCCAACGGCACAAAGCTTAGAATTTTATATCTCTATCAGCATCTGGTTCGGCATACGGATGCTGATCATACATTATCCACCGCCGAGCTGATGAAGATCTTAAGGGAAGAATATGCGGTCAAGGTATCATGAAATACCATCAGCGATGACCTCGCCATGTTGCATGACTGTGGGCTCAATATTGAGCACTACGAGTCTACCCAGAACAAGTACTACTATGACGGGCAAACCTTTGATCTGGCCGAGCTAAAGGTCCTGGTGGACGCCATCTCCGCTTCCAAGTTCATTACCCAGCGGAAATGCGACGAGCTCATTACAAAGCTTCTGACGCTGACAACGGTAGATAATGCACGGAAGCTTCGTCGTCATATTTATGTGGAGAATCGCGTAAAGCCGGACAATCAGAACGGTTATTATGTTGTTGACGCCATTAACGAAGCAATCGATACCAGACGGAAGATTTCCTTCTTCTACACCGACTTCGATATGAACAAGCAGCGCTGTACGGCAAATGAAGGCAGGCCCTACACGGTCAGTCCCTATACTCTGATCTGGGACGGCGACTGCTATTACACGCGCGGCTTTTGCGATGAGCGACAGGAAATGCGGAATTTCCGTGTTGACCGGATCTATGAGCAGCCAAAGATTCTGAATCAGATCGCTGTAATGCCGCCGGATGGCTACAATCCTACCGAATACAGCAGGCATGTGTTTCGGATGTTTGATACCGATGAACCGGTGGATGTACAACTCCTCTGCCACTCCTCTGTCATGAAGTATCTGATCGATAACTTCGGCACTGATTTTGAGTCTGAAGTGATTGACGACGATCATTTCAAGGCCACCGTAAATGCGTGTACCAGTTCGACATTTTATCGCTGGGTCTTCGGATTTATCGGAAAGATCAGGATCCTAGCCCCGCAAAATGTGTTAGTCGAGTACAAGGACATGCTGCGGAAGGCCTTGAATGAGGAATAAACGGTTGTGCTGTTAAATATCTCCATCATTCCAAAAGAAAATTATGGAGATATTTTCTTGCTTATTCGTGCAGCAGCCAATCGGTTATATCATGAATTTCGATTCCTTCATAGCTGTATTTTGGATGTTTCGTTCTGGCAATAATCATTTTCGGATAAGCATCTCGGATCTGAAGCAGAGGAGAACATTCTCTCTCAAATGTTTCCTGCCCGGAAATGTTGTCGCTGACCTGAATATAAATCTTCTCGCTGCCTCTCTGGGCAACAAAGTCGATTTTCTTTTGATAGAGCTTGCCGACATAAACATCGTATCCACGGCGAAGAAGCTCGATGCAAACGATGTTTTCATATAGTCATCCGCTTTCAAAAACACAATTATTAACTCGACTTTTTGACAGGCAGTGTATCAACAATAATCTTTCCGATATATCAATATAAATATAGTTGAGTTATTAAAAAGATGTTATATTAGTCGAATTTCGAATGATCAATTCTGTTTCATATTGACAGAAAACATGAGGGCAATTAGGATGCTGAATTCTTTCAAGAATTTGTCTTGCAGCAGCAATACCTAGATATTTCTGAGGAGTGCTTATGGTCGTCAATGACGGTGAAATTCTGGAAGCAGCAGGGATGTTATCAAATCCAACAACACATATATCTTTGGGAATCTGGAAACCAAGGAACTGCAGTGCGTATATCAACTGGATAGCAGTCCAGTCATTTCCGCAGATGAATACATCTGGCAGTGATATCATAGCTTGCAAATTATTAACTGTGGTCTGAAAATTCCGAAAATCCTCCGGCGTTTGATGAAGAAGGCAATTCTTTTGATTAAGTGGAAGCTGATGTTCAGCAAGACACTCGGATAAGGCATTATAACGTTCCTGAAATCCACGGCTTACATTAGGGGAATAGAGGTCTCCAACAAAACCAAAGCTTTCAGCTCCTTTTTCTATAAGTTGATTAATTATTTTTTTTAGATTCTTTTTACTTTCCATTGTGACTACATCTATTCCGTTTAGTTCTTCAAACGGAACATTTGGCATATCTACAGATACAATTGGAAGATTAAATTGTGAGAGGGCATCGCATACAACTTTATCACAGATCTCAACAAGAATAATTCCTTTGATAGAAGAATCGGAAATAGTTTGTGGGAAATTGAGTTGTTTTAGATCACTGTCGGACATGATACTGATTGCCAGATGATAATTCGCATTTGAAAGAATCGATTCAATTCCTCGTAAAACGGTGGTCCAAAATTCGGAGTCGGAAGCGTAAGTTCTGGTAAGGAAAAGAATCGTCCCATTGCTGCCTGTTTCGGAGGCAGGTATGACAGGGGTGGCGAAAGTGGCATTTTTATAACCAAGCTTAGAAGCGGTCTTTATAACCAGATTTCTTGTATTTTCAGATACCTCAGAACTGTTTTTTAAGGCTTTTGAAACAGTATTTCTGGAAAGCCCCAGATGATCAGCAATATTTTGAATGGTACATTTCATAGTAAACTCCTTTTATATTGTATTTATATGCTTCAGATATAGTATAACACAAAATGCACGAATTGCAAACAATACAATGTAAAAATAAAATGCACAAAATGCACGGAAAAAGAAGAGAATAATATAAATAATGCACAAAAAATATGAGGCTAAAATATAGAAAAGAGGGAAAAAGAGAAAATACTGTGCAAAAACTTGAAACAATGCAAAGAATATGATAATGTAAATGCATGAAACGAAATGTGCAAATGGTGCAAAAAGGAGGGTAAAAATGAGGCGATTATTTTATAAACAAAAGGAGGGTAAAAATGGGGCGATTATTTTATAAACCAGAAAATGCCTGGGTTGGTGATTTGATTCCATATTATGAAAACGGAACCTATTATGGATTTTATCTTCATGATCCAAGAATACGTGATAAAGAATATGCCGAAGAGACTACATGGCATCTGATTGAGACCAAAGATTTTGTTAATCTGGATTATAAAGGTGAATCAATTGCAAGAGGTGGTATTCATGATGCCAACAAGAACGCATATACAGGATCGGTTATCAAATGTGAAAAAGATGGATTGTATCATGTTTTTTATACCGCTTATAATGAGGATTTTAAACTTCGCGGTAAAACAATTCAATCTGTAATGCAGGCCACAGGGAAAAATCTGGAAAATTTGGAGACAGTAAAAGATTTTTTGTTTGTCTCAGATGGAAAACAGTATGAAGAGTTTGACTGGAGAGACCCTTTTGTTTTTTGGAATGACGAAGACCAATGCTATTATATGCTGTTGGCGTCAAGAGTGACGAACAGAGGAGATCTCAGGGGTGGATGCATTGCATTGTGTAAGTCCGAAGATTTAATAAACTGGACTTATGAGAAACCTTTTTATGATCCTAAAATGTATATTACGATGGAATGTCCTGAACTGTTTAAAATGGGCGAATATTGGTATCTGGTATTTTCAACATTTTCAGATCAGTTTACAACACATTATCGTATTTCGAAAAACTGGAATGGCCCATGGGAAATACCTGATGATGATGTTTTTGATACAAGAGCTGATTATGCAATCAAGACTGCTTCTGATGGCAAAAGACGATTTGCTTTCGGATGGATAGCGAGCAAATATGGAAATACTGATTTTGGTCCATGGGAATGGGGCGGAACAATGAATTTTCATGAAATAATTCAGAATTCGAAAAACGGAGAACTTAGAATTAAAGCTATTCCGGAAGTGCTGGATTATTTTTCGAAAGAGATTGAATTGAAAAAAGAAACTTTATATAACTGCAAGATGGTACAGGCGCAGGATGGAGTCAGCGTTGAAAGTGATACGCTGGGGGCTCTTTTATATCCTTTAGAAGGTGATACTTTTGCGTTGGATATGGTAATAAAGCCTGAGAGATACCATGAATTTGGAATTGCGTTACATGTGGATAAAGAACTCGAAACGGGTTATTTCTTACGTATGAACCCTAAAAATCAATTAGTTGCATGGGATATGTGGCCAAGAGGAGAACAGGGAAGATATCAGTGGCAGATAAAGGGAGATGTTCCTTATCAGATAGAAACTGCAAGAAAACTGCCAAAAGCGGAAGAATATCGAGTTCACATCATAAAAGAAAAAGATATCTGCGTAGTGTATATTAATGATGAAATTGTTCTTTCGACCAGGATGTATAATCATAAAGATGGTTATGCAGGTATTTATGTAGTACAAGGCGATGTAAAATTAATTCAATATAAAGAAAAAAGGAGCGAGTAATATGAGGAAAAAGATAATTAGTGCTATGTTGGCATTGTGTATGGCTGGTAGCTTATTAACAGGATGTGGGACGTCTGCTGATGCAGAAAAGAAAAGTAAAGACAGCGGGGACGTTACTACCGTAAAATGGTTTACGTCAAGACCGGTTGACGGAGCGATTGATCAGGTAATGCATGAAATCGCAGATGAATACAGTGAGAAGATGGGTGGAAAATGGAAGATTGAATTTGAAACTACAGCTGATAGACCATCATATTTGCAGAAACTGAAAACATTGATTGCAGGTGGAAATATGCCGGATATCATTGATATTGACGCAGATCCGTATTGCCAGGAACTGGTTGATGCAGGAATGCTTGTAGATGTAAAAAAATTCCTGAAGGATAATGGTAAATATGATAGTTTTTATCCGACTGCTCTGAAATATCAGGAATTTACAGACGGATCCATGTATACACTTCCATTGGAATATCATGTTGAAATGACCTGGTATAATAAGGAAATTTTTGACAAATATGGTTTATCAGTACCGAAAACTATGGATGAGTGGCTGGATGTATGTAAAACGTTGAAGGAAAATGGAGTAACACCAATTTCAGTAGATGGTGTTGACAGATGGCCGGTACAGAGATATCTGGCAATGATGCCGTTTAGAGAATCTGGTAACGATTATATTATCAATCTTCGTGATGGAAAAGAAAAAATGGCCGGAGATGAAGGTAAAGAGGCAGCAACATTCATGAAGAATATTGGACAGTATTTTAATGATGGATTTGCAGCAACGGATTATGCAACTGCACAGTCGATGTTCCTGGATGGAAAATCCGCAATGTACTACATTGGTGATTGGGAGATTGCAGCTATGCAGGACGCTTATAAAGCTGGAAAAATAGATTATTTCTATCTTCCAACTATCGAAAACGGAAAAACAGATGCAAGTGAATTTTGCGTAAACTCTGGAATCGGAATGGCATTCAATGCAAAAACATTTGATGCAAAAACCAAAGACTTTATACTTTACGTACTGGATAACTATGGTGAAAAATATGCAGCAAAACAGCAGATGTCACCAATCAAAACAGAACTTCCGTCAGATGTAGAATTCTCAGATCTGTATCTTAGAATTCGTGATGATATGGATAAAACAGGTGCGCAGTTCCTGAAACCATGGGATACATATCTGGATGCAGATACTAATACAACTATGCAGGATAATTTATTGCTTCTTGCATCCGGGGATATGTCAGTTGATGATTTCTGCAAACTGATAGATGATTCTATTGCAACCAACGCGAAAAACTAAGGATGTTTGATGTCTGGGAGAAGACTCTCCCAGACATCCTGTATTTAAAACCATGGAGGGCAATATGGGCGTAATTAAGAACAAAAAATGGTTTTTTATATTTTTATTACCTGGACTGTTATTTTATATTTTGTCAGTTTTTTATCCAATTGAAGAGTCTATTAGGCTAAGCTTTATGGAATGGAACGGAATTGGTGATAAAACTTTTGCAGGTCTGCAAAATTATGTTACAATGTTTCATGATCCAACATTTTATAAATCATTTTTAAACAATCTGATTTATCTTCTTATTGTGGTAGTTATGCAGCTTGGAATCGGACTTGTTTTTGCTGTATTACTGACTTTTATGAAAAAACATGTGACATTTGTTAAGACTTTATACTATGTTCCTTGTATTATCACAACTGTAGCTATCGCACAGCTGTTCAGAAGTATGTATGCAACAGAACCTATGGGGCTGATTAATCAGTTTTTTCAGGCTATAGGAATGGAAGGAATGGTTACTTCCTGGCTGGCAAATATTCACACTGCACTTATGGCAGTGTCAGTGCCAGAAGGCTGGAGATTTACAGGAATGTATATGGTTATTTTTTATGCAGCGTTAATTTCGCTTGATCCATCTGTATACGAAGCAGCAAAAGTCGATGGTGCAACAGATTTCCAAATTCTGTTAAAAATAAAACTTCCATTGATTAAGGATATTATTCTTCTGACTCTTACTATGTGTTTGACAGGTGCGCTGAGAGGATTTGATATTCCATTTCTTCTTACAAGTGGAGGACCGGGAAATGCAAGCGAGCTGCTCTCTACATACATGTATAAGAAAGCATTTTCCAATAACCAATATGGTTATGGTAGTGCTCTGGCAGTGTTTATCATTATTGAAAGTATGTTGGTGGTATTTATACTTCGTAAAATATTTTCAGAGCGGAAGGAGTGTAAAGAATCATGAAAAAGAAAATTGGAAAAATTGTATTTGCGATAGTTATTCTTGCCTTTCTGCTTATTCAGGTTTATCCTATAATATGGCTTTTTATGGCAAGTGTTAAGCCGACGATAGAATTGTCTACAACGCCGTTTGCTTTGCCGAAAGTGGTGACATTTGAAAACTTTATAAAGGTATTTTCAGATGGAAAAATAGGCATTTATATGTGGAATAGTTTAAAAGTAACGGGAATCTCACTGATTCTGATTATTTTTCTCAGTTCGACAGTAGGCTATGCATTGTCAAAATTCAGAATACGTGGAAAAAAACAAATTTATAAATTTTTTACGTTCGGAATCATGGTGCCAGTACAGATTACATTGATTCCACTGTTTATTTTCTATAGTAAAATGGGAATCTTGAATACAAGTTTTTCACTGATTTTACCACAGGTTGGATTTGCTCTTCCTCTGGCTGTGATGATGTTTGTAAGTTTCTATGATTTTGTTCCGGATGAGCTGGTTGAGGCGGCTATTGTAGATGGATGTAATCCAGGTGTTACATTTATAAAAATTGTGTTTCCATTGGCACGAAATACAATAATTACAATTGCATCCATGTATAGTATTCTTATATGGAATGATTTTATTTTTGCAAATACATTTATCAGTGACAGTAATGCAAAAACAGTTGCAATGGGATTGAAGGATTATGTGGGAGCATTTGGTAATGTAGACTGGGGTTTAACATTTGCAGCTATCGTTATATCTATACTTCCACCACTTATTATTTATTTTGCACTTAATAAATGGGTTACTGCAGGTATGACAATGGGAGCAACTAAAGGTTGATAAATAGAATGATATTAGGAGGATATGAAATGATATTTCCGGGAGATATCTCAAAGATGCCCTATCTGACACATGGGAAAAGCAGAGCAATTAATGCTGAGAACAGGACAGGAGAAAAAGGAAAAGGCGGGATGGCAGCCAGCCCGCTTGGACCTTCACGTAAGGGAAGCCCGTGTTTGAATAATATTCAACCGGGACAGGAAGAATTTTTGGCAGATATTGAGGGACCAGGTGTGATACAGCATATATGGATAACTGTTGACAGTAAGACCTCGGAAGGTGACTGTTTTGTACTGAGGGATCTGATTATGCGAATGTACTGGGATGGAGAAGAGAATCCGTCGGTAGAAGTGCCATTGGGTGATTTCTTCTGTTGTGGATTTGGACAGGAATGTATTGTGAATTCTGCTATTATAACTGTTGTTCCATCGCGAGGACTTAATTCTTATTTTGCAATGCCATTTCATAAACATGCTCGCATTACTATTGAGAATCAGCATAAAAATCCAATACCGG
>OGLX01000383.1_pt1 | contig 32316 bp, 25 predicted proteins | sample 1572821 | NCBI WGS metagenome assembly OGLX01 (sample SAMEA2581908, study PRJEB24529) | metagenome | biome: Human gut stool | place: China | collected 2011 | reverse complement strand
TTGCACTTACAGTTGCTTCTACAGCAGAGAAAGTAATCATGATTGAAGCTGGTGCGAATGAAGTTCCAGAAGATAAGATGATTGAAGCTATCTTCAAGGCACATGAAGTAAATAACGAAGTAATTAAGTTTATCGATCGTATCGTAGAAGAATGCGGAAAAGAGAAACATGAATACGAACATGTAGACACTCCAGAAGATTTATGGAATGATATGGTAGATTTCATCACTCCAGAAGCTATGGAAGAGGCAGTATTTACAGATGTAAAGCAGGTTCGTGAGGAGAATATCCGTCAGATTAAAGAGAAGTTAGAAGAACGTTACGCAGAAGAACACGAAGACTGGCTTCCATTAATTGATGATGCAGTATACAAGTTCCAGAAAAAGACGGTTCGTAAGATGATCCTAAAAGACCATAAGCGTCCAGATGGTCGTGCTATTAACGAGATTCGTCCATTAGCTGCAGAGATTGATCTTTTACCTAGAGTACATGGTTCCGGTATGTTTACTCGTGGACAGACTCAGATCATGACAATTACAACTTTAGCTCCATTATCTGAAGCACAGAAGATTGATGGCCTTGATGCAAATATAACTTCTAAGAGATATATGCATCACTATAATTTCCCAAGCTACTCCGTAGGTGAGACAAAGCCTAGCCGTGGCCCGGGACGTCGTGAAATCGGTCATGGTGCATTAGCAGAGAGAGCTTTAGTTCCAGTACTTCCAAGTGAGGACGAGTTCCCATATGCAATTCGTACTGTTTCTGAAACATTAGAATCTAACGGTTCTACTTCTCAGGCAAGTATCTGTGCATCTACTTTATCTTTAATGGCAGCAGGTGTACCTATTGTATTTGCAATCAATAAGGTAGATAAGCCGACTGCTAATCCGGACAAGATTAAAGAAGAACTGGCTGCAATGAACTATCTCGTGGAAGAATGGGGTGGTAAATACCAGTCACAAGATATCTCTGCCAAGAAAGGTATGGGTGTGGAAGATTTGATGGAAAAAGTATTGCTGGAAGCTGAAATGCTTGATTTGAAGGCAAATCCGAACCGTAATGCGACAGGGTCCATCATTGAATCTTCATTGGATAAGGGACGTGGTTATGTAGCTACGGTGCTGGTATCGAATGGTACTTTGAAAGTAGGAGATATTGTATTGGCAGGAACCAGCTACGGACGTGTGAAAGCCATGTTCAACGAACGTAATCAGCGCGTGAAAGAAGCGGGACCAGCCGAACCGGCATTGATTCTGGGACTGAACGGTGCTCCTGCTGCAGGTGATACTTTCCACGTGATTGAGACTGATCAGGAAGCCCGTGAGATTGCCAATAAACGTGAACAGTTACAGCGTGAACAGGGTCTGCGTACTCAGAAACTGTTGACACTGGATGAAGTGGGACGTCGTATTGCGCTAGGTAACTTCCAGGAACTGAACGTAATTGTGAAAGGTGACGTGGATGGCTCTATCGAGGCCTTGAGTGATTCGTTAATTAAGCTGTCTACCGAACAGATCCAGGTAAATGTGATCCATAAGGCTGTAGGTCAGATTTCGGAATCGGATGTGACATTAGCAGCTGCTTCGGATGCTATTATTATTGGATTCCAGGTACGTCCATCGGCTTCCGCACGTAAGTTTGCCGAACAGGAAGGTGTGGACATACGTTTGTACTCTGTTATCTATGCCGCTATCGAAGAGGTGAAGGCTGCTATGGAAGGTATGCTTGCTCCGGAAGTGAAAGAGGTAGTAACTGCTACTATCGAAGTGCGTGAGGTATTCCACATTACTAAGGTGGGTACAGTAGCCGGTGCTGTTGTGAAAGAGGGCAAGGTGAAACGTTCGGATAAGGCTCGCCTGATCCGTGATGGTATAGTAATCTTCTCAGGTTCCATCAATGCTTTGAAGCGCTTTAAAGATGACGTGAAGGAAGTAGGTACAAACTTCGAATGTGGTATCAGTCTTGTTAACTACAACGATTTGAAGGTAGGTGATATGATTGAAACTTACGAAGAAGTAGAAGTGAAGCAAACTTTATAATTCTCACGAAACTGAAAATATACGGAGGCACAGAGTGATTACAACTCCGTGTCTCCGTTTTCGTTTTACATAGAATGACGACCATAGATATTATCATACTGATTGCTCTTGGAGCCGGTGTTATTGTCGGATTTATGAAGGGCTTTATCCGGCAGCTTGCTTCCATTCTCGGATTAATTGTGGGGCTATTGGCAGCAAAAGCTTTGTACACCTCACTGGCTGTGAAGTTATGCCCTACGGTGACCGACTCCATGACTGTGGCGCAGATACTGGCATTTGTCATTATCTGGATCGCTGTGCCGCTAATCTTTACATTGGTGGCTTCAGTATTAACCAAGGCATTGGAGGCGGTTTCACTTGGCTGGCTGAATCGCATGCTTGGAGCCGGGCTCGGAGCTTTGAAATATCTTTTATTGGTGAGCTTGGTTATCTGTGTCATTCAGTTTATAGACTCCGATAGTCAGTTGATTAGCCAAACAAAGAAGGAGCAGTCCTTGTTATATTATCCTATGGAAAGCTTTGCGGGGATCTTCTTTCCCGCAGCAAAAGAGGTTACACAACAATATATATTCAAATAAAAATGATGCAACAAGAAGAACCCAATAAATATGTAAAAGAACTCACGCAGGAGAAGTATAAATACGGCTTCACTACGGAGGTACATACAGATATCATAGAGAAGGGACTCAATGAAGACGTGGTACGTTTGATCTCGTCTAAAAAGAACGAGCCGGAGTGGTTGCTGGAGTTCCGTCTGAAAGCTTATCGTCATTGGTTAACGCTGGAGATGCCTACTTGGGCACATTTGCGTATACCGGAAATTGACTATCAGGCAATCTCATATTATGCCGATCCTACGAAAAAGAAGGAGGGCCCGAAGAGTATGGATGAAGTTGATCCGGAATTGATAAAAACATTCAATAAACTCGGCATTCCACTGGAGGAGCAGATGGCATTGAGTGGTATGGCTGTGGATGCAGTGATGGACTCTGTGTCAGTGAAAACGACCTTTAAGGAAACACTGATGGAGAAAGGTATTATTTTTTGCTCATTCAGTGAAGCTGTGCGTGAACATCCCGACTTGGTGAAAAAGTATCTCGGATCTGTTGTTGGGTATAGAGACAACTTCTTTGCGGCATTAAACTCGGCTGTATTCTCAGACGGTTCTTTTGTCTATATCCCCAAGGGGGTACGTTGTCCTATGGAACTCTCTACTTATTTCCGTATTAATGCTGCCAATACCGGTCAGTTTGAACGTACATTGATTGTGGCTGATGACGATAGCTATGTTTCCTATCTGGAGGGGTGTACAGCTCCAATGAGAGATGAGAATCAATTACACGCTGCTATTGTCGAAATCATGGTACATGATCGTGCGGAAGTGAAATATAGCACCGTGCAGAATTGGTATCCGGGCGATGCCGAAGGCAAAGGTGGAGTTTATAATTTTGTGACAAAACGTGGCAATTGCAAAGGAGTAGACAGTAAACTTTCATGGACCCAGGTTGAGACAGGTTCGGCTATTACATGGAAATATCCGTCTTGTATTCTTTCCGGGGATAATTCTACTGCAGAGTTTTATTCTGTAGCTGTGACGAATAATTATCAGCAGGCAGATACAGGTACTAAAATGATTCATTTAGGTAAGAACACCCGTAGTACGATTGTCAGCAAGGGTATATCTGCCGGGAAGAGCGAGAACTCTTACCGTGGGTTGGTCCGTGTAGCTGAAAAGGCTGATAATGCCCGTAATTATAGCCAGTGTGACTCATTGCTGTTGGGTGATAAGTGTGGTGCACATACTTTTCCCTACATGGATATCCATAATGAAACGGCAGTTGTAGAGCATGAAGCGACTACCAGTAAGATTAGTGAGGATCAGATATTTTATTGTAATCAGCGTGGTATTTCTACAGAAGATGCCATTGGATTGATCGTAAACGGCTATGCTAAGGAGGTACTTAATAAACTTCCAATGGAATTTGCCGTAGAAGCTCAGAAACTACTTACGATCTCTCTTGAAGGCAGTGTAGGATAATGAAGACGAAACGTGTTGGTTGGCTATTGATATTCCTGTCCTATGTTGGTGTAGTACTGGCACAAAACCTTGACGATCAAGAAAGGAGGTGGGCGATCAGTGGCTCTTGGGGAGGAAATTGGCCGATAGTCACAAAGAATACACTTTCGGGAAAAGCTGTTTCTGCAGGACATATACATACTTTAATGTTGGAGTATTATATTCCTTATACCCGTTTCTCCCTGAAAGGAGGATATACAGGTGAAGAAATAGGTTTGAATCCAGGTATTTCTGCCTCAATGAGTAATCTGGAAATAGGAGGGCGGTATTATTTCTTACCACAACGGTTTGCAATCCAACCTTATGGGGGACTTTCTACTGGATGGAACCTCTCTCCACGAAGGCAGGAGGGGATGAGCAGTAGCAGTTATTACGATCCTTCAAGGCAAGAGTTTCGTAAAGATTACGATTATCGATACCGAATTAAAGAACCATTATTCACAGTTTCTCCTGTGGTGGGAGCTGATATATATTTTCTTTCTTGTCTTGCTCTCACCTTGGAATATAATTTCCGGATGGGCATTGCCGGAAAGATAAGTGGAGAGATAGAGAAGACCAATTCTCGTGGAACCGGATTTGTACGTAGCAATGGGATGCGGCAGACCGTAAGTGTAGGGGTAAAGGTTAACTTCCCTTTTACTATTACGCAGACGGACGGAAATTCCATATTACAATGGTTGGACGAGGTTATTTTTGGAAAAGAATAGATAATGAAATAATTGATAAGATCATGTTAGAGATAAAAGACCTGCATGCCAGCATTAACGGCAAAGAGATATTGAAAGGCATTAACCTGACGGTGAAGCCGGGCGAAGTACATGCCATTATGGGACCTAACGGTTCGGGTAAAAGTACGCTTTCGTCTGTTCTGGTAGGTAATCCTGCTTTCGAAGTGACGAAAGGAAGCATCACGTTCTATGGTAAAAATCTTTTGGAATTGAGCCCTGAAGATCGCAGTCACGAAGGTATTTTTCTTAGTTTTCAGTATCCGGTGGAGATCCCGGGCGTGAGCATGGTGAACTTTATGCGTGCTGCTGTCAATGAACAGCGTAAGTACAAAGGATTACCCGCTTTGACAGCCAGTGAGTTCTTGAAATTGATGCGTGAAAAGCGTGCAGTGGTCGAGTTGGATAATAAATTGGCCAATCGTTCGGTAAATGAAGGTTTCTCGGGTGGAGAGAAAAAACGGAATGAGATTTTTCAGATGGCTATGCTCGAACCCCGTCTCAGTATCTTAGACGAGACTGATTCCGGACTCGATATCGATGCGCTTCGTATTGTAGCCGAAGGAGTAAATAAACTGAAAACTCCCGATACCAGTTGTATTGTCATCACCCACTATCAGCGTCTGCTGGACTATATAAAGCCGGACATTGTACATGTTCTTTACAAAGGACGTATTGTAAAGACTGCCGGTCCGGAACTCGCTCTTGAGTTGGAAGAGAAGGGATATGATTGGATTAAGAAGGAATTAGGAGAATGAGTTTAATTATGAATGCAGAACAGCAATATATAGATCTCTTTTCTCAGTGTGAGGCGATGATCTGTCGTCATAGCGCTGAGGCGTTGAATGCCCCCCGGGCAACAGCTTTTGCTGATTTCGAACGTCAGGGGTTTCCTACACGGAAACAAGAGAAATACAAATACACGGATGTCAGTAAATTCTTTGAGCCGGATTATGGGTTGAACTTGAACCGGCTGCCCATTCCGGTGAACCCTTATGAAGTGTTTAAATGTGATGTTCCGAACATGAGCACTTCATTGTTTTTTGTAGTGAACGATGCATTCTACAATCAGGCGCTTCCTAAGTCCGGATTGCCTGAAGGAGTTATCTTCGGTAGTTTGAGAAATATGGCTGGACAGCATCCGGAACTTGTGAAGAAGTATTATGGTAAGTTGGCTGATACTTCGAAAGATGCGGTTACGGCTTTTAATACAGCTTTTGCACAGGATGGAGTATTGATGTATGTTCCGAAGAATGTGATCGTCGATAGACCTATTCAACTGGTCAATATACTTCGTGCGGATGTTAATTTCATGGTAAACCGCCGTGTGTTGATTATCCTTGAAGAAGGGGCTCAGGCCCGTTTGCTTATTTGCGATCATGCAATGGATAATGTAAACTTCTTGGCAACTCAAGTTATTGAAGTGTTTGCAGAAGAGAACTCCGTTTTCGATCTTTATGAATTGGAAGAGACTCATACCAGTACAGTGCGTTTCAGTAATTTGTATGTGAAACAGGGAGCAAACAGCAATGTATTGCTTAATGGAATGACACTTCATAACGGGACAACCCGTAATACGACAGAAGTTACCCTTGCCGGTGAAGGTGCCGAGATCAATCTTTGTGGTATGGCCATTGCTGATAAAAACCAACACGTGGACAATAATACCTCGATAGATCATGCCGTGCCGAATTGTACCAGCAATGAGTTGTTTAAATATGTTCTTGACGATCAGTCTGTGGGAGCTTTTGCCGGTTTGGTACTGGTACGTCCTGATGCGCAACATACCAGTTCTCAGCAGACAAACCGTAACCTCTGTGCTACTCGTGATGCCCGTATGTATACTCAGCCGCAACTGGAGATATATGCCGACGATGTAAAATGCTCTCATGGAGCTACTGTAGGTCAACTGGATGAAAACGCTCTTTTCTATATGCGTGCTCGTGGTATCGCCGAAAAGGAGGCCCGTCTGTTGCTGATGTTTGCATTTGTCAACGAGGTGATTGATACCATTCGTCTGGAGGCGTTGAAAGATCGTCTGCATTTGTTGGTTGAAAAACGTTTCCGCGGTGAACTGAATAAGTGCCAGGGATGTTCTATTTGCAAATAATCAGTGATAAAATGAATATTCATAAGATACGTGAGGACTTTCCCATACTTAGCCGTACGGTATATGGCAAGCCTTTGGTTTATTTAGATAACGGGGCGACTACTCAGAAGCCTCGCCCGGTGATCGATTCGATTGTAGACGAATATTATTCGGTCAATGCGAATGTACATCGGGGAGTTCATTTCTTGTCTCAGCAGGCGACGGAGCTGCATGAGGCTTCACGTGAGACTGTACGTCAGTTCATTAATGCCCGTAGTACTCGTGAGGTCATTTTCACTCGCGGGACAACGGAGAGCATTAATTTAATTGTCTCCAGTTTTGGTGAAGAGTTCATGCAAGAGGGTGATGAGGTGATTGTTTCAGTGATGGAACACCACAGTAATATCGTACCTTGGCAGTTGTTGGCGGCCCGTAAAGGGATTGCGATTAAAGTCATTCCGATGAATGATAAAGGTGAGCTGTTACTTGAAGAGTACGAAAATCTTTTTTCTGAACGTACTAAGATTGTCAGCGTAACCCAAGTGTCCAATGTACTGGGAACAATCAATCCGGTGAAAGAGATGATTGCCACGGCACATGCTCATGGAGTACCTGTTATGATTGACGGTGCTCAATCCATTCCTCACATGAAGGTGGATGTACAGGATTTGGATGCTGACTTCTTTGTTTTCTCAGGTCATAAAATATATGGGCCTACCGGAATAGGCGTCTTATATGGAAAGGAAGATTGGCTCGAACGTCTTCCGCCTTATCAGGGTGGAGGAGAAATGATTCAGTCTGTCTCATTTGAAAAGACTGTCTTCGGTGAATTACCATTTAAATTCGAGGCTGGAACCCCAGATTATATTGCCACTACCGGGCTTGCCAAAGCGCTGGACTATGTCACAGGTATTGGCTTAGACCCAATAGCATTACATGAACATGAGCTTACAGTTTATGCTATGCAACGGCTGAAAGAAATTCCGAACATGCGTATTTTTGGTGAGGCTGAGCATAAAAGCAGTGTAATTTCATTCTTGGTAGGCGATATACACCATTTGGATCTGGGTACCTTACTTGATCGATTGGGCATTGCTGTCCGTACGGGACACCATTGTGCAGAACCGTTAATGCGTCGTTTAGGCATTGAAGGTACGGTTCGCGCCTCATTTGCTGTGTATAATACAAAAGAGGAAGTTGATGCTCTTGTAGCTGGTATCGAACGGGTCAGTAAGATGTTCTGAGGCATGTGTATTCTGACAGATATTGAAGTGTCGTGAAAGCTGTTGCTTTTGCGACATTTTTTTATGTTTGATAGGGGCTTGCTGAAATGTGTTGAATGACTTTAGGGCTCTGTCTTTAACTCTTTTGGGGAGGAGGTCTGTTTTTCCTCCGTCAACTAAGGGAAGGCGGAGCAAGTACCGTACAGTATTACTTCCAACGACCGATCCGTATAAATAGATAATAAATGAAGGATTCCTGCAACCTTTTTCTTTCTTTATCGTCTAATATTAATATAAACCTCTAAATGAAACAAGAATTATGTTATTAGCAACCACTCCAATCATCGAAGGAAAACGAATAACCACTTATTATGGCATTGTGTCCGGAGAAACTATTATAGGTGCCAATGTCTTCCGTGACTTTTTTGCCAGTATTCGTGATATAGTAGGCGGACGCTCCGGTTCATACGAAGAAGTGCTTCGTGAGGCAAAAGATACTGCTTTGAAAGAAATGTCTGAACAGGCTCGCCAAATGGGCGCTAATGCTGTGATCGGAGTTGATTTGGATTACGAAACAGTTGGGGGAAGTGGCAGTATGTTGATGGTAACTGCTAGTGGGACGGCTGTGTTCTTGGAATAACAAAGTAATCATAAAGACCATACGGGTGTTACGGAAGTCTGTAACACTCGTATGGATTATATGTTTACCTATTGTTAACGACCTTTGATGATTTCCATTTTATCAATATCGGGTGCCCACCCGTACGAATTATACAGACGTATCGTGTTATAGCCTTTGCGAAGTTTAACCTTGATAGTTGTTGTAGCTGCTTGATCCCATGTACCGGAATAAAGGTTAGACTGTTTATATTCTGTTCCGTTTACAGCTATTTGGATATCGCGTTTATCACCTGAATAATAAGTTAACTTAAGTTGATAATCTCCTCCTTTGCTAATATACACGTTTCTGAATTCTGCCCAATTGGAAGGTGAATTTCCAAGATTTTTCATAATATATTCTCCTGAGGCTCCTGATTTTGGTGTAAAATGAGCTGCCTGTTTGTTGTCTGGCAGAAATTCTTGCATGAAAGCATATTCAGCTTCATAACATGTCCGGTCGTGACGTTTGCTACCTTCAAGTCTTATTAAAGCTGTTCCATGTGCAGGAACTAGCGTTTCATAGTAATCGGTGAATGTTCCCATTTCTTGATGGTTCCATAGATCTCTCACTCGTACATCCCCTGATAAATAGAGCTTATCGAAATCGACTCTGATCTGCTGATCTGTATTGCTTCTGTTATATAGTGCTACTGCACGTAGTTTGCCTTCACGTTTCTGAATGGCTTTTGATAAAATCAGATAGTCTTTTCCCCGTTCAATGGCTTCAGCCTGCAGACCTAATGAATCCTGATTTAATGCGATCACTTCCTTATTGGTAATGATCGATAAAGTTTTTTCAGGAATTGTACGAAGATCGCATCCGATCATTAACGGGGAGGACAAGATAGACCATATTCCAAAATGAGTTTTTTCTTCGTCTTCCGTGAGCCCTCTTCCTACTTCAAGCATATCCATGTCATTATAGTGCCCCGGGCTTGCGTAAGGTGCTAAGTAGAGATTTCTTTCAATGATTCGGTCGATTGTTGTGAATCGTGGATTGATGTCTGTATGGATTCGCCAGGAACCTGCCAACTGGGTAGCCCAAGTGCCCGGAAACTGCCAACGGCATATATTATATCGAACATCTGTCCGTCCTGTCCGTCTGATCGCTTTGTAGATATCCGTATAACGTTGCTGCTCACTTTGTCCGGTTGCTTCACCGCCACACCAGTCTATTTTAATGAAATCATATCCCCAGTCTTTGAGGAAGGTTTGGCAGTCTATATCGTCGTGTTTCCAAAGTCCTACACCGATACCGAGTGTATCTGCGTCATAGATGGAGCCACAAGTGTTGCTGCCCGCATCAGAATATATACCGGCTTTCAATCCTTTTGAATGAATATAGTCGGACAGGACTCTCATCCCATTCGGGAATTTTTTCTTATTGGCAAAAAGACGTCCTTCCGAATTTCGTCCTCCAAAGTATCCGTCGTCTATGTTCACATATCCATAGCCTACATCCTTCAGACCCCGGTTGACCATGGCATCAGCTGTTTCTTTAATTAGTTCTTCATTAATATGTACTCGGAAGGTGTTCCATGAACTCCACCCCATCATGGGAGTATTTGTGTTTTGTGCCGTGACAGTTGTGAAAAAGCTTGCCAATAACAGGAGGCAGCAATAAGTAGTAACTTTCTTCTTTTTCATAAGGTGTTGTTTTTGTAAGGTAAAATAGCCTGTATATCCCTGTCCGGTGGTAGGTATATACAGGCTAATTTATATTATTAGGAAAGATGAATTACCAACCCGGATTCTGGACCAGATTTGAATTTACATTCAGGTAATCCTGTTTGATCGGACTCAAATACTGTTCATCCCTGAAGATGAATGGTTGAGCATCCAAACATGCATTTTTATAATACTCTTCGTTGGTTGTACCGTAAGAGTTCAATCCGATCATACCATTTTCCATACCGCTCCATTCTTTCAGGGCAATCAGCCAACGGCGATAGTCGTATGACATATGTCCTTCGAACATCAGCTCTATGGTTCTTTCACGATGAATTACCTCACGAAGTTTGTCTCCGGACGGAAGTCCTTTGTAGGAAACTTCTACATTAGGAATACCGGCTCTCTGGCGGATCAGGTTGAAGTAAGTAAGTGCATCTCCTTCCAGTGTTCCATTGTATTCAAAGTAAGCCTCTGCATAGTCCAAATACAATTCTCCTAAGCGGATGATAGGGAAAGGGAAAGCTACCAGAGAGTTGCTGGTACCACTAACAAAAGTTTCTGGATGAGCCAGTTTGGCGATAGCATACGATCCATATAATTGGTCACTTCCCGCATCACGTGTTCCATTTTGCTCTTTGAAGCGCATTTTGAGGTTAATGGTGTCTCCGTTGATCAGGTAGTCCCCGCGGTTGAAGCCGATAGAACCATAGAAACGTGGTTCACGGTTGCGATGGAGCACTGCTACCGAATCCCCTTCGGCTACTGTGAAACGATGTGCATAATCAAACTCCGGATCTTCATCTATCGGAAGTCCGTTCTTGGTCAGATACATGTCCGCACTGAAAGCCGTTGCACCTAAAGCTCCATAAGGTGCTCCCGAGGAAGTACTGATACCTTTGGGAATTACGTGTGTTTGAATAGAGTTTCCATCGGCCCATGTTTCTTTCCAGCCACTATATCCCCAGATCAGTTCTTTATTCCATGCGTCTACAACCAGGTTACGTGCATTGGCAATGGCTTGGTTGAATTCCGGCAGATTACCTTTCTTTGTATACTTATACAATTCTGCTCCGGCTTGATGTGCCATGTCGATTGCCTTTTTACATTCGTCCATGGCAGTTTTCCATTTATTCTTGTCATAAGTCAGGTTCATGAGCAACTGTCCGTCCTTGTTCTTGAAATTCTTATACATATCAGCATTCCCATTGAACTGTGGGCTGGCTGCGTACAAGTACATTCTTGCCTTTAGTGCTTGTGCAATGACTTTTGTAGCACGACCGTAGTTGGAAGCTTTCACTGTCATAGGCAGGTCGGCAGAGGCATTATCGAACATTTGAGCAATTCGGCTAACGCATTCATCATAGGGTACACGCGGCTTGAAAAGTTCTTCTTTGGGTGCATTAAGAGGGATTGCTTCGTCCAGTATGACTATAGGACCGTAGTTCTGTAATAGCAGGTAGTGGTAGTAGGCAATCAGAAATTTTACTTCACCTTTCCAAAGTACTTTCTTGGCTGCGAGGTCTGCCTCTGAGATTTGTGATGGCTTTACATCATCAATATTATCCAAGAACGTATAACATTGGCGGATACCGTTGTATGAACTTTGCCACACATCAATGATCGGATCAGCAGAATTGTACAATCCTTGTTGCATTCTCATAAAGGTGAACCAAGTAGTGGTCCAGTGGGCAGATCCGACAGTTTCCGGAGTTGTGCACCAACTGAAGTTCTGACGGAAGTTCAGATAATTGGGAATGAAAGAATAGCAGGCGAAGACAAAGTTCTCGGCAGTCTGTTCGTTCTTGAACGCATCAGCCAAAATAGGGGTGTCATCGGGTACAATGTCCAGATAATCACAAGAGTGTAAGCTAGCTCCGATTAGTAAAGCTACAATTATATTTTTTAGTTTCATAATTATTCAGATTTTTAAAAAGTGAACTGTAAACCGATGGAACCCATGATTTGTGTCGGATATTTTAATCCGTTTGAGGTATAGAGCTCCGGATCCCATAATTTAAATTTAGAGAATGTCAGCAGGTTTTGTCCGCTGATATAGGCACGTAAAAATTTATAAGAGTATCCTAATTCCACGTTTTTAAGTCGGATATACGAACCATCTCTCAGCCAGTAAGTAGAGTTGGGGTTATTATTGTTGTTTTTCCCGTTTGTCAGTCTCGGATACATTGCTTCGGGGTTCGGGTTTGCCTCTGTCCAATGATTATCGGCAACAAATTGCATGACACCATACGATTCTCCACCGAAAGGATGGATGTCGCTCAACATGATGCTTCTTTTGCCTACTCCTTGAAAGAAGATGGAAGCATCCCATTTTTTGTACTGGATACTGACTCCCAGACCATAGCTGATTTGGGGTAATTCCGGATTACCAATGTAAGTTTGATCGTTTCCGTCGATCTTTCCGTCATTATTGAGGTCTGCATATTTAATATCACCCGGTTGCACAACTCCGGTTAGTATTTGTTTTGGACTGTTGTCAATCTCTTCCTGATCTTTGAAGAGTCCTAATGCAATATAGCCTTTATACTGATTCAGGGGGCGTCCTACTTGTGACATGTATGCATATTCGTAGTCCGGTTCGTCTATTTCCATATATTGGTTCTTAGCGTATGTGAAAGTACCTTTGGCAGAGATCATGAAGTCTTTGCTGACAGCGTGATTATAGTCCAATGACATGTCAACGCCTTGATTGCGTACCTTACCCAGATTACCATAGGGTCGGAGATCTCCGGTGATACCACTTTCTGCAGGGATTGTATTACGTCTAAGGAAGATGTCTTTACGGTCTTCTCTAAAGAAATCTACGTTGAGGCTTAATTTGTTGAATAATCCCAGGTCGAATCCTACATTATACTTTTTACCGATTTCCCATGTCACCTTTTCAGCTCCGTAAGTAGTGATGGTAGCTCCGTTAGATGAGGTTTGCCACTGGTCACCGAATACAAATCCGGCTCCACCCAAATCTACTTTAGTAAGATAGGGGAAACGGTTGGAGCCGATATCCGCATTACCTACCAATCCGTACGAAGCGCGTATTTTTAAGTTGGAGATAACTTTTGTCAATGGTTCGAAGAATTTCTCGTTGGAGATAAGATAGCCGACAGCGAGTGAAGGGAAGAATCCGTAACGGCTTCCTTTTTCGAAGTTCTCACTACCATTGTAGCCGAAATTGAATTCAGCCAAATAGCGTCCGTCATAAGCATAGGTAACACGTCCGGCCAGCCCCTGATTACGTTCCGGCAATGTATTGTAATAGTTATTGTCAGGATTGTTCAGATTGTATTCGCGCTGAAGATATACCAACATTGCTCCGACATCATGTTTATCACCGAACATGCGCTGATAGTTCAGTGTAGCCTGCAGGTTCATCAGACGGTCGCCAGTAGTGGAAGTCGATGTCTCAAGAGCGGTACGTCCCTTACTGATAGAGTTATAATCATAAAGATAGCTTCCGTCTTCTTGCTCCTGAGGATTCTGTAATTCATAAAAGTAAGGTGAAAAGGAGCGATTGACAGTCGTCTTCGACCAGTTTTTAAAAGAAACCAGTGCTTTAAAATTCAATCCTTTGGTAAGGAAGTCAAGTTTCTGTTCCAGTTCGAAAGCCGTATTAATGGTATATGCGCTTTGCTTAGAACTACCTTGTACCATACTTGCATAAGGGTTGCGATAAATACTGAATCCTCCGGAACCGATAGGACCACCTGATTTGTTTCCGAATATAGTGTGATCTTCACGGTTGATATTCGGATATACAGGTGCAAAATACATTGACGGAGCTTCCATTACGTATTTATACAAATCGTCCATACTGGTTGACGGACCATTGTAATTGACTATTTGCGAGTTGATTCTCACATTTACTTTGGTACTTGATGTCAACCATGCTCCCACGTTACTTTGGAACGAGTAGCGAAGATTCTGTATATTGTTGTCGAATGTGTTATTCGGATCTTTTTTCAGCATACCATTATCATTATTGATGGAGGCGCTGATGAAATAGTCTACTTTCTTTGTACCACCCATTACATTCAGGTTGGCTGATTGGTTCATGGAGTAGTCTTTAAACATATAGTCGAACCAATCAACGTTGGGATATACATACTGATTTCTGCCTTCAAGCGTTCCTTGAATTTTATCATCTGAGAAAGCCGGTGTACCATCCGGGTTACGGGTCAGAATGGCTTCATTTCTCAATTTCATGGCTGTTACTGCATCTGCCAGTTTGAGTGTACGTGTCGGTGCGGTAAATGTATTATCGATGCGTACATTGATGCGTGCTTTTTCAAGATCTTTACCGGTTCGGGTAGTGATCAGGATGACACCATTGGCACCGCGTGCTCCGTAGAGGGCTGTAGCCGAGGCATCTTTCAATATTGAGAAGTTTTCGATAGCTTCCGAGGGAATAGCGTTCATATCTCCTGCCGAAACTTCGACACCATCGATGAAGATCAGAGGATCAGTCGTTCCACTGAAGGTTGCGGCACCGCGTATCCAGAAGTTTGCTCCATCGGCACCCGGCTCACCGGTGCGTTGCATAGAAATTACGCCTGCTATACGTCCGGCAAATGATGTACTCAGGTTACTGGAAGGTACTCGAAGTTCAGCCGGTTTGATGGATTGTACAGCACCTACAACACTGGCTTTTTTCTGTGTTCCGAATCCTACTACCACTACTTCTTCCAGACTCTGGGCGTCAGGTACCAATTTGAAAACAACTATCTTTTTCCCTTTTAGCGGAATTTCAACAGGGGTATATCCGATAAAGGAGGCTACTAATGTGCTATTTTCCGGAGCCATTAATGTAAAGTTCCCTTCGACATTGGTTACTGTTCCCAATGTACTATTGCCTTTTATTACGATATTTGCTCCCGGAATCCCTTCTCCGTTTTCGTCAAGAACCTGACCGGTGATTTTGATTTTTTTTTCCTGTTGAGGTGCTTCTGCCGTAGCTTTGGTAATTGTGATCTGACGGTCGTTGATGTTGTACTTCAATCCCGCTTCTTTAGACAAGATATTCAAAATCGATTCTACATTCTGTTTATCTATCGAAACAGACACTTTCTTCTGCAGTACAGGTAAAAGATCTTTTGAATACAAAACGACAAATTCACTGTTTTTTTCGATGTATTCAAACACTTCTTTTACTGTTTTATTAGTTGCGTGAAGCGTAAAAACAGTTTGCTGGGTATAAGTTTCTACAGCATAAACCGGAGTAGTGATACTCGGTATAAGTAAAAAAATACTAATTAATAAAAAAAAGGACGTAATCCTCCCTGCCTTATGACAAGGAATTGCTTTCTTTTTCATACATTTACATTGATTTTAGTTAATCATTAAAAGTTTGTGATTTAATAAAAAGTCATTAGAGTCGGATAATATGGGCGTATTATCCGATTTTCTTTTTTTATCTGCTTTCTTTCTACATAATAATGTGTGTTTTTTAAGGTTAAACATTTGTTTATTTTACTTGTATTATTCTATATAGATTACATTGTTTTTCATTGTGTATTCGGCAGGCAAGATAGATAGAATTGACTTCATTACCTGATTTAAATCATCATTTAAAAAGAGTTTACCAAACATTTGTTCGTTCTCTATCGCAGCATCACACCGGATGTTTTGTCCGTAATAATCTTGCAGCCGTAACAAAACTTGCTTTAGGCTTTCTCCCTGCAAGGTCCATATCCCGTCAATCCAGCTGATATAATCACGGGCATTTACTTTTTCTTTTCCTGATATACCTTCTTGATTAAGTTCTACTTTCTCGTTAGGTACCATCTTTATATGATGATTTTGTTGGTCTTTTACATTGACCGAACCTTCTACCAATACGACTGCGGCTTTTTCCTGATTTTTATAAGCCGATATGTTGAAGGATGTACCCAAAACGCGTACTTCAAATCCGGAAGTATTCACGATAAACGGTTTCGAAGTATCATGTGTTACGTTCAGATACACTTCTCCTTCCACATAAATTTCTCTGTATTTCCCTTCAAATGCACGGGGATAGATAACTTTACTCCCGGAATTGATCCATATTTTACTGTTATCGGCTAAGACAATCTGTGAACGCTTACCTTTCGGGACAATAATCTGATTGTATTCCTCTTTAATGTCATCTTCCACAAGTTTATTAGAGTTGACCTGCACCTGACCTGTTGCCGAATAGACGATCTGGGCATTATTGTCCAATTCTATCTTCTTTTGATCCGAAACCACCAGCGTAACTTCTTTTATATCCTGTGGAATTTCTGTTTGCAGACTTTGTGCTATTTTATTCAGATCATGTCTCTCTTCATCATTCAATAAAAGAAAACAGCCGGCTCCTATTAACAGGGCTACAGAAGCTGCAACTGCCGAATATTTCAGAATACTGAACAACCTTGCCGTCTTATTGCTCTTCAAGGCAAGACGGACCGGAGTGTTGTCGGCATTTATTTTTGCCTGCACTTTTGCCCATATATCCGGTTTACCCGTTTCTTCGGGGAGACATCGGTTCCAGAGAAAGTCGAGCTTATCATATTCGGCTTGTTCTTCCGGAGATTCAAATGATATCTTTTCCGGATGATCGCCACCCTTATTCAGGCGTGAAGCAAATGATTTAAACTTATTCTTTCTCATTATTTTAATAGGATTACATTAATAAAGACGCAGTTTACTTGAGAATGTCCTATTCGGATTCCATTTTTTTTAGATTATTTTCTGATTTATTTTTTCAGACCATTTGAAATGATCTCTAATGCTTTGGCAACGTGGACGTTAATGGTCTTAACCGAGATATTCAGCATATCGGCTATTTCTTTATAGGGTAGGCGTTCTATCTTGGCAAGAGCGAAGACTACCTTGCATTTTGGAGGAAGTGTTTGAATGAGGCTATTGATTTGAGCTATCTCTTCCTTGCTGATCATCTCTTCATCGGGAGTTTGCAGATTTCCGATTATTTGAAAATCATCTATTTCTTCCCATGAGGCAATTTCACTTGAATTTTCCGCTTTTCTCAGATAGGAGATGGCTTTGTTATGAGTTAATGTGAGCAACCAAGCTTTTATATTCTTGATTTCATCTATTTCTTCCCGGTGTCTCCATACATCCAGAAAGACGTCGCTGACTACTTCTTCAGCGGTTTCTTTGCTTCGTACGAAACACTGTGCATAGTAGAACAAGTCTTTCGAATAGCTATTAACAAAATGACGGAAAGAAGCCTCTTCTCCTTTCTTTATCTTGCTGATATATTCTATGTTGTTGTTCATATATAGAGTAATGGTTACCATATGTGCGCTGCAAAAATATAAAATATAAACTTCTTTTCTTAATATTTATTACATTGTTTCGCTTCTTAATTTAATAATATATGGTATTTAAAAGCTTGATCACTTTTACTTGCTGCTATTTGCAGGTTTTGTGTTAGCCATAAATGAGGGGGGCAAACTTTTTGATACAACCCGTATTCAGGACCTGTTTAAATTTTATAGTTTGAAATAAAAAGAGTGTTTCCTCTTTCCGTCAAAATGATTATTTTTTTTAGTTGCCAAGCTTCAAATGATTATGTATTTAACGGATTTAGAAGCAATACAGTTACAAGTTACCAAGAAAATCTTGGATTTGCAAGAAAGAAAGCGAAAATATGATTTGAGTGAAATATGGAATGTAATATTCTATATCGTCAATATCGCTTATCAGTGATGCATGTTGTCTTCGGACTTCGTACCTTGGGAATTGGTTTACTACTATTATCGTAAATGGTCTTTTTGGGGTGAATTTGATCTGTTATTGAATAACTTAAGAGAAAAAGTACGTGTGGAAATGGAATAAGTTGCAGGAGCTGGTTTGGGTATTATGGATAGTCAAAGTGTTTGTTGGGGCGACAATCGTCCCCTCAACGGCATTGATGGCAACAAAAGGGTTAAAAGAATCAAGCGTCATGTAGTAGATAAGAATGGTTTTCTACTCACTGTAATGGTGACAATAGTTTGCGTGCATGATGGCAAAGTCGTTTATCTGTTAGCTAGATTGTCTTGGGGAACTTTGCTGTTATATCAAAATCATACTGGCAGATGTCGGTTATCGCTGGGGAATAGGAGAAAATATTAAAAACGCTTTTGAATATTTGGCTATTCTCGGTATGATTAATTTTCTTCAATTGGCTAAGCCGTCTTATTATCGTAACAGTAAACAGGTTACCGGATTTGCCGATTGCCAAAGTCGAGATTTGGATAAACTGCACTTTCATTTGTGGTACTTCATTGACCAATGTAAATATAGCCTAATTAAACCGAATATCGCAATAAATCGAAGGCTATGGGAAGAAGGGATTGGAATTGAGGTGGTTGTGATGTAAGTATTTGAATTTTAAGTGATTATTGTTGCTTATTCCCGATTAATAAAATGTAACTCTGTGCGGTCAAAATCGGATAATCGGACCTCATAAACTCCAGAATCCCCTAACTTGCCATCTACTCCTTCACTATATCCTCCCACAATAATTAATTTATCGCCCGTGCAATAAAGTCCACCCGCCCGTAACTTCAGATCAATTTGATAAGCTTTTGTCTCATTAGTACATAAATTATATACTTGTATCACACCATTTTCCAAAATGTAGACTTTATCTCCACCACGAGTCATAGCCGCCTTACTTATTGAAAACCACAAGTTTCCTCTATTCTTCCAAATACCGGTAGTCAGATCATAAGTGAGTATTGTCGATAAAGGTCTTTGTCGATACCCACCAAATAAGAAAACAGTATGCCCCATAAGAATTCCATTTGTTTCCATTCCTAAGGGCATTTTTCCTACCTCATACCAAATGCCTTTTTTCAAATCAAGCATGTGTATTTTATCTGAATATTTTTGCCATCCATTTTCTGCCTGATAGGTAGAACCTCCGAAGATTATTAATTTGTTATCGTAAATAAATGCAGCAGAAGAAGCGGCTTGATGCGGATTCACTGGGTCTATTAATATTGTATCCTGATGTATATTATATATCTCTACCGTCTCATCAAGATACTCAATCTTCCGATTAGTTGAGAAACGTTTCCCACCCATAATATAGATTTTCCCATCATTGTAAAGAGCTGAATGATAAGCACGCTCCCTCAACTTTTGGTTTGAAACGATCCAAGTATTCGATGTGGTATCATAAATATACATTCTATTACTATACTTTTCATAAATAAACCCTGTGGGAAGTCCGCCAGATGCTCCCAAACTAAAGCCCATAGGAAGTTTTATCTGAGATCTATCTCCACCTATAATATACAGTTTCTTTCCTAATGAAATCATTGCAAACGAATATAGTGGGACAGGCATTGATGATATTTGTGTATATGGCAAACGTAAGTAAGTTTTTTTTATGCCATAAACAGATACTTCTCCTAGTATAAATGGCTCTTCTTGCAATAAAATCACATTTTTCTCTTACTACTCTTGATACACCGTCGCCTTCATTTCCAATGACAAGACCAATTGCACCAAAGAGGCTACAGCAAATTTTCTTGTACGATATCCGACAAAAGAAAAACAGAGAGTATCTATATTATGTAACAACTCTCCATTGTTTATCATAAACTCACCCTTTTTATCTGCAACAGCTACTCCTACCCCCCGATTAGTATAAATATTAGCTCCTGCCAAAGGCTGTTTTGTTTTTGCATCAATAATTTGGCCTCTAACTTGAGAGGATAAATTATTGTTGCACCATGGTGCGAGAAATATTATTAACCATAAGTACTTTATCATTTTCATACATATTAGAAGAATAGATATCTATTTTAGAAATACCTATTCTTCATTTAAATTGGCTACGTCATACCAGGACAAAGATATAACATACAATCATCTTGGTCACAACTACACTCCCAGCCCATCGTGGGACAAATGGGAGGAAGTCCATCACAATTACAGAACTGATCACATGGATCAGCATAGCAAGGCGGAGCTGAATCTTTATTTACACATGTATTTTTACCACAACCATCTGCTCCTCCTTTTAAAACATACTGTTCCATAAGATCTAATCTTTCGATTCTTTCATTAACCCCCATATTCATTTCGAATTCAAAAAAAATTGAGTTTAAAGAAATCATTTCTTTCTTTTTCATACTTGACACCTCCTTTCTATATCAATAACTATCTAGTATCTTATTAATATCTTTTCTTAAAAGAGAATACGACTCCCAATTATATGGCAATATCTTTCTGATGAAATTGTATAAAACATAATCAGTTTTCTCTAAAAATATAAAAGGATTCCTCCCCTCTGATTTTGTAGTTATCCGATGAGGATAGTGAGCAAGATAAAACAATTGAATTAATCTATTGCAGACCATAAATACGCTTTTCTTCTTCTCGATGCATTCATCATGATCTATATTACAAATCTCCAATATTTCATTCTTTAAATTATCAACAAGCATAGTCCTTAACAATACTCTGCGTTCAATTATATCATTCAAATATTTTTGTAAATCCTTTATTAGATGTAACGGGTCATAAATACCTCGGGAAGAAGAAACAAACGTCAAAGGCATATTATGATATCCATATAAATACTTTTGAAAATCTCGATATATATGTTGTTTTGAAATAATAAATATGGTAACCTCCAGTCCATCATATTTAAAAGTTACTAAATATGCCCCTGTTATAGATGCTTTCATAAACAAAATATCAAGATCACTGTCTTTCCTAAAAAAAAATTCTGCAACAGATCCACCGAGTGCAATTGACGCATCAGGAAACGATTTATGTAGAAAATCTACTACTGTATGAGCAACTTCTAAATGTTTCATAAAAGACGTTTTATTACTATATTATTCTTTCTTTTAGCAACAAATTCGTTTTCTTTAATTTCCAATAATAAGTTTTTGATGTCCTGTATACTATTTTCGTTTAAAACGGAATTCAAAAACAGATCTATTCTTTCAATATAAGATTCATATCGCTTCGTATTTCTTATTCTTTCTCTGAAAGAGAAAAGTCCTCCCTCCAATTGAGAAAGGTACAAAAAAGAGTATAATTCTTCTTTCATGTCTAACATCCTCAAAAGATTGTCTAATGTAAACTCTTCCCTTGAAATCGCATTATCTTTCAAGAGTTCTTCATCTGATAACAATAGTATTACATCCTCTAAATTATTTATCACAACTTATCTCCTTTCTTATATATTCATCATAGATAATCTTAATCATACGAATGAAAAGTTGTGGATAATTATTGCAATTTCCAGGTTTTACTTTTCCATTTTTCCTCAAACTTCCTATAATACAGCCACCTCCGCAAAATAAGGCATATTTACACTTGCAGCAATTGGATTCACTGACATTCATATAAAACCAAAATTTAAGTCTATCATCTTCAAGATGAAAGTCAGGAATATAACGTCCTATCTTATATTTAGATATACCTACTACATCCCAACAAGGATAGATATCTCCAAGTGGATCAAAAATAATATTACCTGTTTGCGATCCACAAAAAGCTCCTTTATAAGCCAATGGTTTACCTAATAACAAAGATTTCAGAATATTATATGTCCCATAATTCTGGCACTCTGCTTTTTCATCTAACTTTCCGAGTTTTTTCTTTTCATAAAAGGTATTTACTAAGTCTATTTGAGAGAATGGAGTTTCAAACATTGAATTCTCCTCAATGTCCTTACGTAATAAAGCGCAATATGGAGCAAATGTCCGGTAGCGATACCACCCTTTTTGTTTAAAGAACAAGAACAACTCGTCAAGTCGACTAATTGTATAAGAATCTGTATTTATTCTAACTGCAACAGGAAAGCCTAATTTTAATAAAGCATCAATATTCTCCGTGATCTTTGTAAAAGAATCATTGTTTTTATAATGTGGCTTTCGTTCATTCTGAACATCCTCTACACCATCTAAGGTTATTTGAAAAGAGAAAATCTTATTATCTTTCAAAAAATCAAGATATTTATCAATATCATAGCCATTGGTTGTTACAGAAAAATTACATTTATTTTCTTTCCCTTTTTTCACTATATAGCAAATCATATCATAATTGTCTGCAAGGAATGGCTCTCCTCCATATAAAGCAATCGTTCTAGAACATGAGCCATCTTTTATTTTTTCTGATATTATCTCAAAGGCTCTGTCAATATATTCTTTAGAAATCTTGGCTTTAGGTAAACAATGTGAACCGTTTAAAATGGGATTCTCGTAACAATAAATACAACGTAAATTACAATCATATGAAAGTATGAAATGAAAATTATATTTTTTAAAGCGCATATCCTTATGAGCCTTATCGAGCAAATGTTTCACGAGTTGTATTTCTTCACTGTGTGTGAGAGAAGTTAAGTATCCTCTTTTTATTAATTTATTTTTAGTATCTTCTGACACATGTCCCAAATTTCCATTATTTTTAAGAAAGTCATAAACGCTTTTATTCACAATGTCAAGGGCACGTGTATATCCATTTAAAATAACGTATAGATTCTTTTTTTTATCTACATTTACAGATATATTATAAGAAGACGCTCTCATGGTATTTTTAATTATAGTTGATCTATTACGATTCCCTACAAATATAACAATTCATTTGATTAATTAAAAATAAAATAGCAGAAATATGAGAGTCTGTTTAAATTTTCCTCATAAAAGTTTTTATTCAGTTTGTTTTCCTCTTTTTATTCGTCACATAGTCCGCTATGCTCCTCATAAAGATAGAAAAACATCCTCAAAGAGGACTCTCAAAACAATACTGAGCAAAATTTAAGAGAGCTCCAGGTCTATTCCAAATAAAGTTTAGTAATCGCAAGGAAATAAGCTGGTACAGTTTTCATTGACACCGTTTCTCCCATACCGGATAAAAATAGATATATGAATATGGCCTTAGATAACCATTGAAAATTGTCTTGATTATGAATTAAACCAGTACCTTTTCTGTAGCTATATTTGTAGACCCGGAGAAAAATCGTAAATTTAGATGCTTGACAAAGGTATTTATAAGATGATTACAAAATCTACTTCAAAAGTGCTTAAGCTTGAAGAACCGGCTTATATTGCTATATTTAGCAAATGTTGAACACAATAGTTCTTGGCAACGAAAGCAATCTCCCTTCACGAACTTTTAGCATCAGCAAAGTTAGTAAGCATACACTTTATAAAGACAAATGGGAACTTAGAATCGGTAATGGTTCCGGTAAGGGGGCGTATTCGGCGACAAGGTGGTGGCAGGAAGTATCTTCCGGGTCTTCACCCTGAGTGGATAGACGCCTTGAAGATTGTAATTGAATCATATACAGCAGAAGTCCCTCAATAAGTAAAGAACTGTCGAAGAATGGATCTGATATATTCGAATATATTGTTAGGCAGGTTCTTGATTTGCTAGCCTTTCACCATTGTTCTTTCATAAAGGATATGCCGATGAAAGAAGTTAAGGACAGAGATGCACAATTTAAGAATATCTCTTCCATAAGGACAGCATGTTGGAAGATCAGATTTCCTATGATCAGTATTGATACCAAAAAGAAAGAACTCATTGGCAAGTTCAAGCGCAACGGAAAAGTTTTGATTAAAACTCAGCAAAAATCTCTTGATTATGATTTTGCCATATTTTCCAATGGGCAGATCATCCCTCACGGCATTTACGATGCCACGGGGAATGTTGAATATGTGACAATTAGTACAAGCCATGATGCTTCTAAGTTCGTTTGTGACAACATACACAACGTCTTCAAGAACAGTATCATAAGGTCCATATGCTCGTGATAATATGGGATGACGGAGGCTCGAACTCCAGTTCTCACTGCGTTGTAAAGCGAGAACTTATGGAATTCGCTGACAAACTAAAAATGAATTTTTGGGTGATATATTATCCGCCATATTGTTCCTAAGTTCAATTCTATTAAATGTTTAATTGTTCCTATTGATATATATTCAGAAACGTATGATATAGATTTATGAAAAGGAGGTGTCTTAGAGGACTTGTTTTTCATGGACAGTTTCCTAAATGGAATTATCTCATCAAACCAGTATAATGTGTACCAAGTTATTTTAAAGCATTACTTAAAGTAGTATAGTAAGGTGGATTCGAACAGAGATGAGTAGCGGGAGTTAGCATCATTTCAGTGTCTGGGCGGGGCTTGATATCATTCTGTCACTTTGATAATCGGGGCTCTCCAGAATCGTTTATTTCGGACGTGGGCACTTGCCTGAATGAAAAAACGCATTCTACTGGATGCGTTTGATGATGTATTTCTTAGAATTTTGATTGTTTGGCTGCAATAGGAAAGTGGAAATGTCTTGTCGGTGTTAAAAGGTTTCTTGTGTGAAGCTGTATTCCTGCCTTTTGTCACTTCGGGAAACTCTGCCTGCGCTTGTAACCAGAAGAAAGAATGTTCCTTTTAGACCGAATTTTGAATAACAATGGGAGATATTCGGGAAAACAATAGAAGATATTTCTAAAACATAAGGACGTTTTGGGTAAATGCTTACGTCTTTTCGGGTAAATGCCTACTTCTTTTCGTAAAAAAACGGCTCTTTTGTCTCCGAAGCCTGGTACTCCGGCTCCGAAAGCCTCCGTTCGGCTCTTTTCTTCTCCAGGATTATCGGAAACGATCAGGAATCCTGTTATCAAAAACGGATGTTTACTTTCTTTTTGCGCTGATATTCCGGGAATATATGACATCCGGCCGGATTATACGGGTTTCACCACAGATTAGCGCAGAATGATTTTAAGTCATTGATTATCAATATAAGTAATCTGTATTAATCTGTGGTGAATTCCGGCAAATCCCCAAATTTAGAATAGGGGGCTTATGGATCGTTCTTTCTCTACTCTGCTACCAACTCTATTACCCGGCTATTGGTTTGTGAAGTTGTAAATGCATTCAATCCTATTTTCATCAGATAGTCACCGGAGAAGATTTTTTCATTACCCGACAAATTGGATTTCCGACCCGGCATCAGATTAATTTCCTTCACCCGGTACATCTTTTGGGCATCAAGCCCCCGGAGCTTTACCGGTAGTAGTTTCTCGCCGAAACGCGGATGGATGTCGTAGGTAAAGAGGACGGCTTTCGAAGCATCGGGGGCAGTATACATCACTGCCATGTGGTTGCCATCATATGGAGATACGAGACGATATTGATCACCATCTAGAATGACAGGTTTCAAGCGTTTATAATTGGCTACTGCTTCCTGGCAATAAGTAAGTTCATCTGCTTTCATGTCCTTCAGTCCGATGTCGAAACCGAGTTTACACATACTGGCAACATCGGTGCGGAATTTCACACTTGTTCTGCTGTTCCAGCTTGTTACGTGTGCACACATCGCTTTGGCCGGGAAGAACTGTGAGAAGCCCCACTGAATGAATAAGCGTTCTACCGGATCGGTATTATCCGAACACCAAAATTCGGTGAAGTACTTCAGTGCTTCATAATCACAACGTGCACCTCCACCGGAGCAAAGCATCATGGGCACATTAGGATATTTCTCTTTTACCCGTTTCAATACATTATATATACCGCGCACGTGGTCGATGTAGAGCTGTCCTTGTTTATCTTTCAGGTAAGGCGAATAAATATTAGTAATCGGACTGTTGCAATCCCATTTAAAGAAGGCTACATCGGGATTCTCTGTCATAATCTTATCTACGACACCAAACACGAAGTCTTGTACTTTAGGATTGCTCAGGTCAAGTACCAACTGATTACGGAAATAATAAGTTTCCCGGTTCGGGTAATGGATAGCCCATTCCGGATGTGTTTCGAACAGGTCACTCTTGGGATTCACCATCTCCGGTTCAATCCAGATACCGAATTTGACACCGGCTTCTTTCGCTTTCTCTACTAATGCAGGGATTCCTCCGGGAAGCTTACTTTTCATCGCTTCCCAATCGCCCAGGCCGGCATGGTCATCGTTGCGCGGATGTTTGTTGCCAAACCATCCGTCGTCGAGCAGGAACATATCTACGCCTAGGTGTTTGGCCTCTTTCATCAGTTTGCCCAGTAATTCTTCATCGAAGGTGAAGTAAGTATTTTCCCAATTATTAAGCAGAGTCATTCGGTCTCCCTTGCCGTCTTTCAGTTGGTAGTTGCGTGCCCAATTGTGCAGGTTACGGCTGGCTTCACCCGTACCGTTGTTACTCAACGTAAAGATAAACTCCGGGGTGGTAAATGTTTCGTTTGCTTTCAATTGATAGTCCGAGGCGTATGGATTGATAGCAGGGATGATTCGTAAGTTGCCTTCATTGTCCACTTCGAAAGTAAACTGGTAGTTGCCTGTCCATCCGATGGTGCCCAATACTACTTGTCCCTGATGCTCCTGAGCGGGCTGTTCCAGTCCGAGTTCAAAAAAAGGTTGCATGTGCATGGCAGCACGGCTACCTAACTTCGTATCGAGAATCTTTTTGCCGGGTTGCAATTGCTGTGTACTCATCTGCACCTCTTTAGCCCAGTCACTGCTGAATTCGGTGAGATAATATTTTTGGTTTGAGAAGTAAAGCATTGTCGAAGCATAACGCCATAACACGACCGGCTTCTTTTGTTGATGCTTGATCTCGCTCCATGTTTTGATGACATTTTGTTTAGGATAGGCTACATAGTGCAGTGTGACGTCCACCGGATATTGGTCATCTTTCATCCGGATGATGGTTTCTGTTCCACCTTCCACTGCTTTCTGTTCCGAAGATACATAACGCAGGATCGTGCTGAGATTGCCATCGTTGTTCGTAATGGCTACGGCCGGTTCGAAATAATCTTCTCCACCCGAACCCGGATAGACTTCCCATCCTCGTGAGGAGCCGGAAAGGTTTTTCAGGTCTTGTTCGTTCAGTAGTCTGTCACCCAGATAAGATTGATACAGACGTCCGTCCGGAGCAACTTCCAGGATAAGGTCCGTCCGATCTGTCGAGATGCGAATCTGTCTGGACTCTTGTGCATTGACATGAATACAAGCTACAAGAATCAGTAATGTTGCAAGTAATTTTTTCATGGTATTGTTGTTGATGTTATGAAATATGCATTGTGTGTGCAAAGTAAGATAAACTTCATTATATTCACAAATGAAACGGGAAGAAACAAATGGATGTTTGTGGTTCAGAGCTCTGTTTCTTAAGCGTTCTCCGGCAGATAGTGGCTTTTAAAAGAGCTTCCGGGGTAGTGGAAATATCATTCCGGTACTTTGTTGTTACATAAATAAAAATATGTAATTTTGAGGATCTTAAAATAAAACAGGATGAAAACAGGTATGAAGCTAATTCAGGGAGCTTTGTTTGTGCTTCTTTTTTTGTTTGCCGCCTGCACACCTCACAGGCGCCCGATTCCCGACGAAATGATAGGAGAACACAGAATTCACCGGGCGGACGGACTCATGACACAGGATTATCGTTTGTCAATTAGTCCGGTCAACGATTCGGTGTATGATATAAAGTTGTGGGAGAGGAAGAGTTCTTCAGAATCTCCGGAAAAGGTATATTACGATGGATTGCGTTTCCATTATCGGGATACGGTGCATATCTTCACAAAGCGCGTCACGAGTGGTACCGAAACTTATCGGGTGAATAGACGTCGGGTGACCCGTGATAAGAATTCTCGTATCTGGTATACCCTAAAATTAAGTAGTACCGGGTTTGTGATGTCCGACTCATTGGTGGAGCGAAAAGGGGCTTCCGATGAACAACACCGAAAATTACTTTATAAACGTTATGGCAGACTGACTTTCCGCGAAGGTAAAATCATTTTCCTGAATAGCCGTTGTCCGGCATTCTATGTGAAGAAGGAAGAGAAATAAAGTGCATAGTGCCTGTATTCGTTTTTTAGAGGCGGGAGATCAGCAAAAGTCGAAAATATTTGGTTATCTCGTTTAGATTCAATACTTTTAGACTTTCGTTAAACCTCTAAATATTGTACGTCTATGGATAGCATTCTTTTTTGGCTTGTTCCGTTTGCCTCTGTTCTGGCTCTCTGTTTTGCGCTCTATTTTCATAAACAAATGATGAAGGAGAGCGAAGGTACTCCACAAATGATTAAGATTGCCGCTGCCGTGCGTCGGGGCGCTATGTCTTATCTGAAACAGCAGTATAAAATCGTTGGCTGGGTATTTCTCGGACTGGTGATTCTGTTCTCTGTAATGGCTTATGGTTTTCAGGTGCAGAATGCCTGGGTACCGATAGCTTTCCTGACCGGAGGTTTCTTTTCCGGTCTTTCCGGCTTTTTGGGAATGAAAACAGCTACTTACGCATCGGCGCGTACGGCTAATGCTGCCCGTACGTCATTGAATGCCGGATTGCGAATAGCCTTCCGAAGCGGAGCTGTGATGGGACTGGTAGTAGTCGGCCTGGGACTGCTCGACATCTCTTTTTGGTATCTGTTGCTCAATTGGGCGATACCTGCCGATGTGCTGACACCCACTCATAAACTCTGTATCATCACTACTACGATGCTGACTTTTGGTATGGGTGCCAGTACGCAGGCGCTTTTTGCCCGTGTGGGAGGTGGCATTTATACAAAGGCTGCCGATGTGGGAGCCGATCTTGTGGGAAAAGTTGAGGCCGGTATTCCCGAGGACGATCCGCGTAACCCTGCCACCATTGCTGATAATGTAGGTGATAATGTGGGTGACGTGGCAGGAATGGGTGCCGATTTATACGAGTCATATTGCGGTTCCATTTTGGCAACGGCTGCTTTGGGTGCGGCCGCCTTTATTCATACGGGCGATACGGTTATGCAGTTTAAAGCTGTAATTGCTCCGATGCTGATTGCCGCTATCGGCATCATTCTTTCTATAATCGGTATTTTTTCAGTACGTACCAAAGAGAATGCTACCATGAAAGATCTGCTTGGTTCGCTGGCTTGGGGGACAAACTTGAGTTCGGCTTTGATTGTAGCAGCCACTTTTTTTATCTTGTGGTTATTACAATTGGACAATTGGATGTGGATTTCTTGTGCGGTAGTTGTAGGATTGGTTGTGGGTATTGTTATCGGCCGTTCGACAGAATATTATACTTCCCAATCTTACCGGCCTACTCAGAAATTGAGTGAAAGTGGCAAAACGGGGCCTGCTACAGTCATCATTTCGGGTATAGGACTCGGCATGTTGTCCACAGCTATTCCTGTGGTGGCGGTGGTAATCGGTATTATTGCTTCCTATCTGTTGGCTTCCGGTTTTGATTTCAATAATGTGGGAATGGGACTTTACGGCATCGGTATTGCTGCTGTCGGTATGCTTTCTACATTGGGCATTACGCTTGCTACGGATGCTTACGGTCCGATAGCCGACAATGCCGGTGGCAATGCGGAGATGTCCTCTTTGGGTAAGGAGGTGCGTAAACGCACCGATGCGCTCGATTCGTTGGGAAATACAACGGCTGCTCTTACGGGGCTGGCATTGCTGGCTTCTTATATTGAGGAGATCCGCATTGGGTTGACTCGTCTTGGTAATTTGGTACTTACTTTTCCGAATGGAGACACGATCAGTACGGCCAATGCTACCTTTGTGGATTTTATGAACTATTATGAGGTAAATTTGATGAATCCGAAGGTACTTTCCGGTATGTTTCTCGGTTCGATGATGGCATTCCTGTTCTGTGGTCTGACTATGAATGCAGTCGGACGTGCTGCCGGACATATGGTAGATGAAGTACGCCGCCAGTTCCGTGAAATGAAAGGTATCCTGACCGGGGAAACCGAACCGGACTACGAACGTTGTGTTGCTATTTCTACAAAAGGAGCACAGCGAGAAATGGTAGTGCCTTCTCTGATTGCCATCATTGCTCCAATCCTTACCGGACTAATATTTGGTGTTCCCGGTGTATTGGGACTGTTGATTGGCGGACTGAGTAGTGGTTTTGTACTTGCTATCTTCATGGCCAATGCCGGTGGAGCATGGGACAATGCGAAGAAGTATGTGGAAGAAGGCAATTTTGGAGGTAAAGGTAGCGAGGTGCACAAGGCTACTGTGGTAGGTGATACGGTAGGGGATCCATTTAAAGATACGTCCGGCCCGAGCCTGAATATCCTGATTAAACTGATGAGCATGGTTGCTATTGTTATGGCAGGATTAACTGTTGCCTGGAGCCTGTTCTGAGAAGGGACATCATTCACCACAGAGTAACACGGAGTTTCATCGAACGAGCTTAATCTATTGATAGCTGGCGATATTCATCCGTGTGGATCTGTGGCGAATATGAGTTCTGATTCAATGCAAAACGGCTGATGGCATAACGGATGCTTGCCTTCTTTTTCATCTTTTGTTCATTTCCGTTTAATTGATTACATTTGCCGTGTTAAATAAAAGAAGCGATGCTCTTACCCTGGTTAAACGAAGAACTGATAGAAGCCGGTTGTGATGAAGCCGGACGCGGTTGTCTGGCAGGTGCGGTTTATGCTGCTGCCGTTATCTTACCGAAAGATTTTGAGAATGAATTGTTGAATGACTCCAAGCAGTTGTCGGAGAAGCAGCGATATGCTTTGCGCGAAGTGATTGAGCGGGATGCGGTTGCCTGGGCCGTCGGCATTGTTTCGCCCGAAGAGATTGATAAGATAAACATCCTGAATGCATCGTTTCTCGCCATGCACCGGGCGGTAGACCGGCTGAAAACCCGTCCTCAGCATCTGCTGATCGATGGAAACCGTTTCAAGAAGTACCCTGACATACCTCATACTACTGTTATAAAGGGAGATGGCAAATATCTTTCGATAGCTGCTGCTTCTATCCTTGCCAAAACTTATCGTGATGACTACATGAACAAACTGCATCAGGAATTCCCATGTTATGACTGGGAGCATAACAAAGGTTATCCTACGAAAAAGCACCGTGCGGCTATTGCCGGGCACGGTACTACTCCGTATCATCGCATGACTTTCAATCTGTTGGGCGACGGACAGTTGGAATTGTTCTCAAAATAAACTTTCCTTAAAACCACTTTATCTTCCTGAAGATCACAAAGGAGAGGGCAGACAGGAATACGGATACCAGGATGATCAGCAGGAAGGCATGAGGCATCTCCTCAAGATGTATGTCTACGTTCATGCCATAGAAACTGGCTATTAACGTGGGGATCATCAATGTAATGGAAAGACTTGTCATACGTTTCATGATCGCATTCACATTATTGGAGATGATGGATGCAAAGGCGTCCATGGTTCCGGTGAGAATGTCACTGTAGATGTTGACCGTATTGAATGCCTGCTTCAGTTCAATGATCACGTCTTCCACTAACTCTTCATCCAGATAATCGGTATCCTGGAAGATGGTTTTCAACTTGCCGATCATCACTTCATTGCCACGAATGGAAGTATTAAAATAGACCAGTGTCTTCTGTAACTTCATCAATCGCAGCAGGTCCTCGTTTCGGATGCTTCGTTCCAGTTCTTTCTCGGCAGCGGTGATGTCTATATTTATCTGTTTCAGATACTTCAGGAACCAGACAGCCGAAGAGTAGATCAGTCGGAAAATCAAGTCGAGCTTATTGCGTACTTCGATGCCTTTCCGGCGGGTATGTTCGATGAAATCGGGAATCATATCCGTCTGATGATAGCACACAGAAACAATGATTTCATTGTTGGTGATGATGCCGATGGGTACGGTGGTATAAGGGATACTGCTTTGAGCGTTCTGGACCGGTATACGCAGTATGGTCAGCAACCAGTTGCCTTCCGTTTCCGTACGCGGACGTTCGTCGGTATCGGCAATGTCATTTAAAAAAGATTCAGGAACTTTCAGGGTTTCGGTCAGGAATTTGAAATCACTGCTGTCCGGGCATACTACATTGACCCAGCTGTTAGGAAGCCATTGTGCTTTTTCCACAAAGCCGGCCTCACAATAAAGATACGTTC
>OGLX01000380.1_pt1 | contig 32457 bp, 8 predicted proteins | sample 1572821 | NCBI WGS metagenome assembly OGLX01 (sample SAMEA2581908, study PRJEB24529) | metagenome | biome: Human gut stool | place: China | collected 2011 | reverse complement strand
CGAACAGTCCTTCCGCTCTACGTGGAGGCGGTTGCAACCACAATTTCGCGAATAGTCCAGCCGGTATTCGCAGTCACAGTTCTGGCACTGCCAACGCTGATCTCGGGTTCAGGCTCACTTTATTTATGTAGACCTGGAGCGTTTAATTTTAACTGTGTAAAATCATATTTTTATAATTAATTTTAGATATATACAATAATATAACAAATTTGTATTATTGTATATATTTTTATGTATTAAAATAATATTTTAATACCCTTTCACCGTATAATTCAATTAATTGGTGTTTTACATTTTCCCAGTTTCTTGTTCCTTTTGACCAGCTTTTTTCCAAGTCTTTTATTCTTAAGTACAATACTTTTAATAGTGCTTCTTTACTTATAAATGAGCCTTTTCCTCTGGTTACTTTTCTTAAACTACTATTTAAGCTTTCTATTGGATTTGTTGTATATATTATCTTTCTTATTTCTATGGGATATTCAAATATATTAAATATGTGTTCTATAACACTATTTAATTTTTTTATTAATTTCTCGTTTGACTTATATTTTTCGATAAAGTTTTCGTATTCTAATTTTGCATTATTCCCATTACTTGCTGTATATATTTTCTTTAAATCTCCTATTATTTTTTTTGATTTCTTCTTGTCTAATATTCCATATATGTTTCTCACTATGTGAACAATACATCTTTGCGTTTTTGCTTTTGGATATATTTTCTCTATTGCTTCTGAAAGTCCACTTAATCCATCTAATGATATAAATAATATTTCTTCGACTCCTCTTGCTTTTATTTCCTCAAATACTTCTGTCCAAAATGTTGCGGATTCATTTTCATTTATCCATATTCCTAATACATCTTTTTTTCCGTCTTTGTTTATTCCAAGCATTACATATATTGCTACTTTTTCACTTATTAAATCTCTTTTTACTGGTGCATATAAACAATCTACGTATATAAATGGATAAAATTTCTCTAATGGTCTTTCTTGCCATTTCTGTACTTCTTCGCTTACTGATGATGTTAATTTACTTATTGTTTCTATGCTAAGCTCTACCTTGTATATATGTTGTATCATTTCGCTTATATCTTTTAAGCTCATTCCTTTGGCATACATTGCTATTGCTATCTCATCAAATCCTTCTAATACTCTTTGTCTCTTTTTTACTATTTGTGGTTCGAATTTTCCGTCTCTATCTCTTGGGGGACATATTGTTATTTCTCCTGTATCTGTTTTTACTTTCTTGGCTTTTGATGTATATCCGTTTCTTCTGTTTTTATTTTCTTTTTCTCCATGCTTACTTTTATCATATCCTAAGAATTCTTCCATTTCTGCATCTAATAATCTCTGTATTACTTTTCCTCTAAGTTCATTAAATATATTTGATACATCTTTTCCACTTTTTAATTCATTATTACTAAGTATTAAATTTACTATTTGCTCTTGTTCTTCTGTCATATATCTTGGATCTTTGGGGTCTAACTTTTTATTATTTCTTTTCATTATAAATATTCCTCCATTTTCTTTGGATATATCTCATAAAGTATATTCATAAGCCTTACCCAGCCTTTTTTTGAATATGTTAAGCCTCTTTCAAATGAACTTATGTATTCTGTAAAATGTTCTATTACGTCATCTATGTTTTCTTGCAATGGTTGTCTTTCATTTAATCTGTTTATATGTCTCTTGATTTCTCTTATTGCATAATATTGATATAATAATTTTCTTATATCGTAATTATATTTATACAATTTTTTTATATCATCTTCTTGTCTTTTAAATACTTCCAAGACTAATCGGTTGTGCAAATATTGTTGTTTAAATAATTCTATATTCTCTTCACATTTTTCTATGTCTTCTGCTAATATTAGATTTTTTAACTGTATTTCTAATGTTCTTGATGTTTTGGTCGCAAAATATCTATCTATTGCTGACATTATATCTTCTGGGGATCTTATTATTTCGATGTTATTATATATAATTTTTGTACATCTTTCAATATTTTTATTTTGCGGTGTTACAAGAAACATTATATTTTGAAGATTTCTTGCTTTTAAATCTTCAAATACTCCTAACCAAAATCTATTATCATTTGTATTTTCAAAATATATTGCTATTATCCTCCTGACTCCTAATGCTGTAAATCCATATATTACACATAAATTTTTTACTTCTATTTCTTGTTCATTTTCTACTGATATTGATCTTATTACAATGTATACCGATATATAACTCCTTTCAAATCTCCTTTTTTTAAATTCATTAATACTTATTTTTCTCATATTCATGTTTTCTTCTTTCCTGCACAAAAAAAGTGTGCATAATCAAAATTTCTTTTGATTTTACACACTTAAGTTTATACTCTCGCTAAACGAGTCCAGAGCGGTAAAATAGAAACAAGGGAAATTATATATTCTAAGAGAGCTTGGAACTTAAAATAATAAAGTGAATATGGAGACTTGATAAGAAAACTATATAACAAATTATATTAAATACCCAAAATCTAGTAAGAGGAATGCCTAGATTTTGGGTAAATTTTTTTAACTATAATAATAGAATGAACAACTTTAAAACAAAAAAATTAGCAAGCTCTCAAAAGCTTGCTATATTTGGTTGCGGGGGATAGACTCGAACTACCGACCTTTGGGTTATGAGCCCAACGAGCTGCCAACTGCTCCACCCCGCGATGTCTGAACTTTTTTTATTATACAACTTATATAGATACTTGTCAATAAAATTTTTTATTTTTTCCATATTATATTGTATGATTTTTATTCTAAATATATTCCAAAAAAATAAAAAAATGAAAAATAAGAATAACCTTAGGGAAATCAACATGATAAGAATATTGCTACAATTCACATAATATAGGAATGAGTCGCAAGAATGTTGAAAAATAAGCCTTTATTCGACATTATATGAAAAATATGCATATTTCAAAAAACACAGCAAATAAAAAATGTAATAAAAATTTAATAAAAGTGCTTATAACCCCTTCCGCAAGCGAATTTTAGTTACATTAATAGTAAGGGAAAAATACCCATTGCAAAACCTAAATTAAAAATGTAATAATAAATATAAATAATTCAGGGAAAATAGGGGGAGCAAAATGCAAGTAAGATTATCTAAGTTTATAGCCGTAATGTTAGTTGTAATTATCTTGGGTTCAATTTCATGGCCGGTGGTAAGCTATTCTGCGGAATTATTTTTAAGTGAAAATGAATTGGAAAGCCAAAACACTACATCAAAAGATGGTAGTGTAAATTTTGATGTGCAATATGAAAATGGCAAGCATGGCGCAATAATAGACCAGAATAAAAACGATGAAAAAATAAATATTGCACTATCTTTGAAAAAAGATGGGTATATAAAAGAGGCAACAATAGACTTATCGAATACAAATTTTGAAATATCTCAAGTAAATAAATCTGATAAAGTGCAAAACTTTGACGCAGAAAATAAAAAGATAACCTTTGGTCAAATGACCAGCAAAGAGAAAATTGCTGAACAAATAATAATTACCCCAATAAATAAAGAAGAAGTAAGCGAAGATAATTTTAACAAGGATAATCACATAAAACTTACATGTACATTCGTTAATACAAACTTGAAAGAAATTAAAGTTGAACAAGAAATAGTTATTCACACAGAGTGGATAGCAAAAAATATAGAAGCAAATTTAAATTATGAAGTAACAAAATATATTCCATATGTAACAGAAAATGAAAGCAATTTAATTGTTCAGGGAAAAATAACATCAAATGTAAAAGATGATGTATTGCCTGTAAAAAATACAAAAATTAATATTAATACTCCACAAATTGCAGGAGAATACCCAGAAAAAGTTACGGTAATAAATTCTACAGAAGAAACAACAGAAGAAATTAATAAAAATGGTGTTACTTATGATGAAAATACTGGTAAATTAACAATAGAGGACAAGAATGAGGTAGAGAATGGTAAGATAAAATGGCAAAAGAATAAACCACAAGCATATATAGTTACATATATTTATTCAGCCAAAGTTTATGAAAACATAAAAGACAAATCGATAAAATTAAATTACCAACTAGATTCTGAACTTGCATTATATAGCAATAAAGATATTACAGTAAAAGCCAAGGCAACAGTTGAAAAAGAACAAAAAGAAAAACTAGGAGAAATTGCAGAAGTTATAATTGAAAATCCAACAAATGAGGACATATATAAAGGTTACATGTATAACAACAAAGTTACTGCTGAGGAAAATAAAAGAGAAACAGACATCGCAAATAGATACACATTAAACATTGCATATTCAAATTTAATAGATTCTTTTACAATTTCGCAAAACGATGATAAGTTTACAACGAGTAAAGAACAAGAATATAAAGCAAACACTTATAACAAAGAATTAAAAATATCAAAACAAGAATTTGATAATGTATTGGGAGCAGATGGTAAGATTGAAATTCAATCTAAAGATGGAACACTTTTAAGTACAATTGATAAAGATACAAAAGCAGAACAAAATGAAATTAAAATTGACTTAGCATCATTTAGAACTGAAAACATTGTATTGGAAACATCAAAACCACAGACTGAAGGAAGCTTAAATTTTGAAATTACAAAAGCAATAGAAAAAGATAATGATTATAGCATAGAAGAAATTAAAGAATTTACAAACTTAAAATCTTCATTAAATGTTGTTGCTAAGAATTCGGATATAAATATAGTAAATCAAAGCATAGATAATATAACACAGTTAAAAGAGCCTACACAAAAGGTAAACATAACAACAAATAATGATAGATTATCAACTGTTGAGAAAAATGATAATATCGAACTAAAAATAACTTTGGAAAATGATGGGGCAGATGATTTAATGTATACTAACCCAAAAATAAAAGTTAATTTGCCACAAGGTATAGAAGAAATAAATATAAAAAGTGCAAGAATATTTTTTGACGAAGAATTAAAATTAGAAAATATTAGTGTACATACAAATGAAGATGGAACAAAAGTTATTGAGACTGCATTACATGGAAGTCAAACAAGATATAATAATCCATCAGCACAGGGAGCCACAGTTGTAATAACAACAGATATAACATTAAACAAATTGACACCAACTACAAACGCACAAATAGATGTTTTTACTGAAAATGACGATGAAAATAAAACAGAGGCGAGCAATAATACAAATTTAAAACTTATAGCCCCAACAGGACTAGTTACAACAAATGGTATGAAAGGCTACAATGGAGATGAAAAGCTAGAAGTTATAAATGGAGAACCAAAAGAGGCATTAATATCAGCTAAATCTAGTGAAAAAGAATTAACATTTGAAATGAATGTTATAAATAATTATGAAAACTCTTTAGAAGAAGTGGTTGTATTAGGAAGAACGATGTTTAAAGACAATAAGGATATTGCAACTATGCTAAATATGGGTACAACAATAGATATTCCGTTATCATCAAAAATCACAATAACTGGTATTCCTGAAGAAAATGTTCAAATATATTATTCTACAAATGGTGATGCTACAACAGATTTAACAAATGCTAATAATTTATGGAAGAAAGAAATAACAGACTATGCTACTATAAAATCATATATGATTGTATTAAAGGATTACTCAATGGAAATGGGTGATACATTTAAATTTACTTATACTGCAACAGTACCGGCAAATTTAGATTACAATAATACAGCATATGAAACATATGGAGTATATTTTAAAAACAATAAAGAAACTGTGATAATTGATGATAAGGCTTTTGCTACTAAAATAGGCATAAATACAGGCAAAATGGCTACATTGGAAGCTAAAATAATACCAAAATTAGATGATGGAAAAGAAATAAAAGCAGGGGAAAGTCTAGATTATACTATATCTATAAAAAATTTTGGAACGATAGATGCTGAAGATGCAACTATAAATATAAATATTCCAGAAAACGTAGAATTTATTCCTCAAGAAGGAGATTCATATAGAATAAAAACAATAATGCCTCGTCAAAAGTTTGAAATACTTGAAGAGCCAGAACTTAAAGAAGAAGATATAGATAATAATCCAGATTTAACAGAAGAGCAAAAACAAGAACAAAAAGAAAATTTGAGACAATATAGAGAAGCTATGGAAGAACAAAAGAAACAAATAGAAGAGTATGAAAAAATGATAAAAGAGATGGAAGCAGAGGGGATCGAATTTGATGAAAACATTACAGAAACAAAAAATGTTTTGATAATTGATATTGGGAAGATTAAGGCAAATTCAGAATTTGCAAAAAAGATAACTTTTTCAACACTTAGTTCAGAACTGATAATAAATGATGGAAAAGTAGAGATTGAGGCAACAATTAAGTTTAACAAAAATGAAAGTGTAAAATCAAATAAAGTAACAAATTACATAAAAAGAGTACACTTTACAACATTTGTAGATTGCTTAAATGATGAAGATATATATGAAGTGGGAAAAACTTTTCAATACATTGTAGCAATATCTTTGAATGATTATTACAAAACAGTAAAAAATGGTAAATTGGAATTAACAATTCCAGATGAATTAGAAATAAATGATATTACTGATAAAAGTGGTAATAAATTATCAAAAGAAAATATAAGTCAAAAGAATAATATAGTAAGTATTAATTTGGGTGATATAAATTCAAATGAGCCTATACAATTAAATATTAAATTTTTGATAAAAAATTTTGACGGAGAAAAATATAAAAAAGAAATAACAGTAAGTGGAAATGTAATGGCTGCTGATGTTGAAAAAGAAAAAATTTCAGATATATCGATTGAAATTAATAAACCAGGAATAAAGATTACACAAAGTTGCAATATACCAGAAAAAGCAGAAATAACAGCTGCTGAAAACTTTAAATATATATTTACAATAGTTAATCAATCAGCAATAACACTAGAATCAAATATGTTTTCTGATAAATTACCAGAAGAAGTACAATTTAAAAGATTGGAAATTATATATTCAGATGGTACAACTGATTCAGATGTACAAGTAAACGATAATGGTACAATACAGAAGTCATTTACGCTAAAAGGAGAAGAACAAGTAATAATTAATATTGAAGTTGTTGCAAAATCATTAAGCAAAGATACAGTAATAAGCAATAAAGCGACTATAGAACAAGAAAAAATTGGAAAATTAGAAACTAATATTATAACACATTTAATAAAAATGTTTGATAAGAATAACATAAAACCAAACCCTGGAGAAGACGATACAAAAACAACAAAGAAAATAATTGGAACTGTGTGGATAGATTCTAATAAAAACGGAATAAAGGATGATTATGAGCCAAAGGTTCAGAATGTACCAGTATTATTGTTAGATGAAAATGGAAATATTGTAACAAATTCAAAAAACGAAGTCTGTGTTGTATGGAGTGGAAACGATGGTACTTATATTTTTAGTGATATATATAAAGGAAACTATACAATAGTATTTTTATATGAATCTTCAAAATACAGTGCAACAATATATAGAAAAGATGGAATTGACGAATCTAAGAACTCGGATGCAATAGATAAGACTGTTGTATATGAAGGAAAATCTAGAATTGCGGGTGTTACAGAAAATATATTAGTAAAAGAAGAAAATATATATAATATAGATTTTGGTTTAATAGAAAAAGCAAAATTTGATTTAAAATTGGATAAAATAGTTAAGAAAATTACGACAAATAATGGCAAAAGAGTGGAAGAACATCAATATGAAAATAATTTTGCAAAAATTGATTTTGAATCTAAATATGTGAATCAATCATCTATGATAATAGAATACGAAATAAAAGTAACAAATGAAGGAGCAATAGAGGGATATGCAAAGAAAATAGTTGACTATATACCTAAAGAGTTTAAGTTCAGTTCAGAGCTAAATAAAGATTGGTATGAAGGCGGAGATGGTGCAATATACAATGTAAGCCTTGCAAACGAAATAATAAAACCAGGAGAAACAAAAAAACTGACTGTGGTATTAACTAAAAATATTAATAGCGAAGGTTTTGGAATGTTTAGCAATACTGCAGAAATATATGAAGCTTCTAATAATTATGGAATGACTGACATTGATTCAACACCAGGGAATAGAGTGCTAGAAGAAGATGATTATTCTAATGCTAATGTGTTGGTGGGAATAAAAACTGGTGAAGTAGCAATATATACAACTTTAACTATATGTATAATAGCTATAATTGGAACTGGTGTATATGTAATAAGAAAAAAAGTTTTAAGATAGAGAAAGGGGAAAGAATAAGTGATAAGTAAATATTTAAAAAAATTGAATAAAATGCTTATAATAACAGGCTTTATTTGGATAATTAGTTTATTCTTTGCCCACAATACAGTATTAGCTTATGGAACTTGGCAAGGAGACGAAACAAGTGGTATGCCACAAAAAGGGCAATACTCACCAAAAGGAGGATTGTTACCACAAATATTAAAGGAAAAAACATTTTCTGGTGATGCAGACACAGAGTTCCCGTATACGCCATGGAGCACAGACGTAAGTGCTGGTACTGTATACTGTGCAGACTCTGGTTCTGCAATTAGATATGGTAAATATGATCCCGCATTGCATTATGCAAATGAAGGTGTAGGGGCAATATTTGGTATTGATTATACAAATTATAGTTCATATAAATTGCTCATGACAAAGTTATGTGATGAAATTGGTAGAGAAATATTTGATAATATGAATAAATTCTTAGAAGGATTAATGACCAAAGATTGGAAATACATAGCTACAATACCAACAAGCATTGGTTATAAACAAATACAAGGGCCAACATATTATAATGACATTTATGACATTGATACGAGCAAGCCTATCGTTGTAACCAAAGCTAATGCTGAATACGGAGATGGTGAAACAAGTTATAACTATACAAGAGCTGAAATGTCTGCATTAAAAATAGCAACAAAAATATTTAAAGGACTGTCAAATTGGGATAAGACATATACCACAGATGATAAATCCACAAACATGAAGGCATGGGAAGTTAGTTTATGGCTTGGTGACAAAATAGACGGACCAAAAGCAGTAATAATGGAAACTGAAGACAGGGCAGAGGATGGATACAAGCAAAAGGGGAATACAAAAACTGCCAATAACTTTACTAACAGTAAAAGTGCAAATGTTGCATATATTCTTACTGCTATGGAGAATGCTTATAGTGGAGCAACAAATTCAATAAGAGAAAGATACAATTTAGCAGATATTCAAACTGCATATTGGGAGGCTGTTGATTTCGATGGAATAAGCAAGGCTCATGAAACACAAAATGGTCTAACTTTATTTGAAAGAGCTAAAAGTTATCAAACATTTGTAAACAAGGATCTTACAAATTTTCAAGCTAAAATAGATATGTCGCAAACGCAGATAATTACAAATAGAAATACGAATAATTATATAGTTGGACCAATAACAATAAATTATCCGTATTACGAAGATATATCATATTTAAAATCAATATATTTAAAGATAAACGAAGATAAAGGAGCATCATCAAAAACATTAATATATGATGAAAATAATGATGACTTTGAAATAGAATTTATAGGGCAAAAGGTATCTGGCTCAAATGGATTAAAAAAGGAATATCCTGCATCTGGAAGCCAATTTTATATAAAATTTTCTGCTTCTGAGACAGCATATCCGACAAAAGTTGGATTGTATGCAGATGTAGAACACATTAAAAGTTCGAAAATTGAGTATAACGAGCTTGACACAAAAGCTAATGTATATCAATATATTGGATTTGTTGCAAGTAGTAGAGATTATAATGCAGACCATAGAAAAAAACGTCTAAGACTGGCATATGGAACTGCACATGCTACAATTACATATTCATACAAGGTGCGTGTGCCCAAAAAAATCATATATGTTTTTGGAATTCCAGTTGTAGTATCTTGGAAATGGGTAACTAGCTATGGATGGAAAAATTTCACTATAGATTCAAACCACTATAGAGATAGAACATATGATATTGCACAACCATTTGTAATGATGACAAGAGAACCTGTAGATGAGATAAAATCTCAGAAATTGACAGTCACTTTGGAAGGAAAACGTGAGTATGATGTATATCATATAGAACAACATAAAGATAATATAACTCCTCCAAAAAATCCTGGTATAAATACAGATACATCAGTAATTGATTTAACTATGAAGATTTCAGGTAAAGTATGGGTAGATGGAAGTGTAGGAAAAGAAAACCAATATGATGGTAAAAATGGTGAAGGGGATACTCCGATGTCAAATGTAAAAGTTTCGTTATACGAGGTATCAAAAAAGCCAACCACAAGCACAAAACCAAAGCCAACATTACCAACACCAACAAATCCAGATGAACCTCAAACACCAACAATAACTGCTCCAAGATTTCTAGTATATAATAGAAATACTGGAGAAGCTCTTTTAGAAAGAGGAAGCACAACACAATGTTCAGTTGCATCTATTACTAAAATAGTAACAGCATTAGTTGTCGCAGAACGAATGAACCTAGACGATGTAGTAACAGTTAATAGAACTGCTGCAGGTGAAAATCTAAGAAAAAGTACTTGGAGTCCAAAATTACAAATAGTAGGACTTGAGGCTGGAGACAAAGTTACAGTAAGAGACTTGTTAAGAGCAGTACTTGTATATTCAGGTTGTGATGCGGCGCAAGCGCTTGCAGACTATATGCCTGGAGGTAGCCAAGCTTTCGTAAATTTAATGAATGAAAAAGTACGTTCATTAGGCGCAACTTCTAGTCACTTCGTTACTCCATTTGGTGTAAAAGCAGAAGATAAATCTTCTGCTAAGGACTTGGCTAAAATACTAGATGCTGCAATGGATAACCCAATATTTGCAGAGTACTTTAAAGAAGGAGAAAATCAATCAACATCTATAACAATTACAAGAAATGGTGCAAGTTTCCAAAGATCACTTTACAGTACAAACCCATTAAAGACAACACCAGGAATAGAAGGAACAAAAACAGGTCAAATTAGGGTTTCTGGCTACTGTGTAATTGCTTCATTTGTATATGAAAATGAAGAATATGCAATAGTTGTACTAGGTGGAACAACAAAAGAAAATAGAAATTCAGACGCAAGAAAACTTGCTCAATGGTTATTAGAAAAAATATTATATGAAAAGAGCAAAGAAGGAAAGACAGATTCTACTACCGGTTCTACTGAAAGCACAACAGGAGGAAGTACTGGTGGAACAAGTTCTTCAACGTTTACTGAAAAAGGAAGATTTGTAGCAGCAACAACAACAGATGAGAATGGATATTATGAATTTTATGGTTTGAATTCTATGTACAATTATTACGTAAAATTCACATATAATGGACAATATTATGAACCAACAAAATATAATGCTAACAGAGATGATGAAAATTGGGACAACAATTCTAAAGGAATGGATGTCGCGGATGAAAGAAATATATTTAATGCTAAGTTTAGAGATATTGGTTCGGCACCAGAGAACTTACTAGAACCGGCTGCCGAGATGCATACAAGAGCAGAATTAAAAGAACAAGGCTTAATAGATGATTTTGGCAACATAGTAGGAGAAGTAAGCGAAGATGGAACAAGAGAATCTACAGACACATATGTAAACGAGAGCATGATGGATTCATATACATGTAATGGAACAAAAAAGATGGATTTATATCCAAACATTGATGTATTCGTAAATGATGACAAAAAACATAGTTTACTAGAAACATCTCAAGTATTAGACCTAATAGAAAGTAAGGACGTAAAAACATTATATGCGGATCCAGATGTTATGAGACATGTAAATCAAGGTCTTGTTGAAAGAGAAATTGTAGATTTAGCATTAAGAAAAGATGTATACAAAGCAACACTAGAAATTAATGGAGAAGTGGAAGAATATACATATGACAAGAGAAACAGCGTAATTTATGAAGGTTGTTGGGATATAAAAGGCAGAAATAATGGATATTATAATCAAAACTATACAAGAGAAATTTATAGAGAAGACTATTCGTATAAAGTGGATGATTATAGTAATTTAGGAATTGCGTCGAATTTACTTGGATTATCACAAGATTCTGAATTAAAGGTATTTATAACATATAGGTTTACTATACGTAATAGTTCATATGGAATTGCGACTGCTGTAACAGAAGTTGTAGATTATTATGATCCTGATTTTACACCAGTTCCAGAACGCTCATATTTAGGAGATAAGGACGGAAAAAGTATAGGAAGCATAACATTAAATGAAAAGAGTAGATATTCAGAATCAACAATGAAGAAAATGGATGGATATAATACAATATATGTAACAGGTTCAAATATATATAGTAGTGCAAAAGATGATGTGGCAACAGCAGGCTGTTTCCCATTATCAGATCCAGATAAGAATAAAGACATATATTTCTATGTAACATTTGAAGTTAAGAAAGATGCAAATAGAAACATACTTCTAGATAATGATTCAGGTAAAGAAAATGTTGCAGAAATAAATGGTTATAAATCTTATTATGGAAGAAAAGCAGTTGCTCCAAACTTTGGAAATACACAAGCTATGGCAGAGTTTGTAAGAGGAGATATTGCAGGTATTCCAGATACAGATTCAACACCAGGTAACTTACGTGAAATCGATACTTCTAAATTTGAAGATGATACAGATAAAGCTCCAAACATTAAAATTACGTTAAACCGTCAAAATGTTAGAACAATAAAAGGTACTGTTTGGGAAGACAAGAGAACAGAAGAAGTAAATAATGCAATGGTTGGAAATGGAAAACGCGATGATGGGGAAACCGGAATAAATGGAGTAAGAGTACAACTTGTAGAGCTAAAGGAAAAATCTAATGGAGATGGCGTAGATGGAACAAGGTATGAATATATCTGGAAAGAAGTAAAAACTGGAGATACTAGCCAGACTCTGTCGACGGTAATACCAAGAAGAGGAAATGTAACATTCTCAGACTTAACGTCACAAGGAATTGGAACTGGAGAGTATTTATTCCAAGGATTAATCCCAGGGGAATACATTGTGAGATTCATATATGGTTCAACAGACGAAACTGTGTTATCTGAAAAAGCTGTTGATTATAAAACAGGAGAAATTATATCAAACCCTGTAACACAAAAACTGGGATATAATGGAGAAACAACAATAAATCAAAAATCTTATAATGGTAATGATTACAAATCTACATCATATCAAGTAGAATCTGAATTGTTTAATGGTGTTGGAGCATATAGAAACAACACATCAGGCTCATATAAATATAATTTTGAAGAAGCTGATGGAAAGAATCAATCAGATGCAAAAGATATAATGAAAGATATGGATTATAGTAATCTTGCAAGCATAATAGAAAGTATAGGAAATTGGAGACTAAAAGTAGCTAAAAATCCACAAAACTTAAAAAGTATTGACCATACAAGAGAAATAGTAGAGAAATATTCTAATGGAGATGTAACAAATGAGCTAGCAGAGATTCTAGCATCATATGAGCATTTGCCATCAAGCGAAAGCAAGGCAAGAGAGAATTTAGATACATTTATTAAGAATACGTATATGGTAGCAGAAACTGGTATTATAGACATGAAATACGAATATAATAGGGAAGAATCTGGTACAAGCTCTACAGGAAAAGGAAATATAGGAAGTTCAAATGATGATGAACAAGGTGGACACTATGTACTTGAAAAATTAGACTTTGGATTAGTTGAAAGACCAAAAGCACAATTAAAAGTTACAAAGCAAGTAACAAATGTAAAAATGACTTTAGCTAATAACAGTGTGCTATTTGATGCAGTTGAAAAAGCAACAAACGTATTATGGATGGATCACACAGCTCACGGACAAGACACAAAAAATGTTTATAGTACAAACAAAAACTATAAAAATTATCTAATGTTGAATCCTATTGTAAGAAGTAAAGCAGCAAGCAAAGGAAAAGTACAGCTTACAATGGACCAAGAACTTATGCATGGTGCAACACTTCAAATAACATATGCAATAACAGTTGCAAATGTTGGCGAAGTAGACTATAAAGAAGACCAATTCTACTACACAGGGAAAGTAGGAGACACAAGTACAATAGTAAAGACAAATCCAAGAAAGTTAATTGACTACGTTGGAACACAAGTTCACGAATGGGATGATAGAGATGATAATACGGCAACTAGAAACAATTTACAATTCAGTAGTGAGTTGAATCGAGAGTGGCAAGTAATTGACAAAGATAATGTATTAGGTAGTTTGGTAAATAAAAAATATGAAAGTGGTGTAAAAAAATACACCAAAGACCACATAATTGTAACAGAAGCTATATCGAAAGACTTAATTCCATTAATTGCAGACAATTCGAAAGCAAAAGATAATATTGCAAAGGAATTCAAGGAGAACCCAATGAACGCATTAGAAACAGTAAATGCATCACAAAGTGTAAGCGGAGTTCAATTAATATTAACTCAGATGATTACACAAGATAACACAGATGATGATAAAACTTACAACAATATGGTAGAGCTTGTAACAACAAAGAATACAGTCGGAAGAAAGATGGCATATTCAATTGTTGGTAACCAAGACCCAACAATAGAACCATATGAAATAGACGCAGACGACTCACAAGATGTTGTAATATTACCACCATTTGGAAACACACCAATATTCTATGTATTAATAAGTGCAGTAGCATTCATATTAATAGCAGGTATTACTATAACAATAGTTGTATTAAAAAAGCATAAATAGAATAAATAAAATTCTAATTATTAAGATAAAAACTTGATAATTAGAATTTTTTTTGCCGAACAAGTGAAAAACTTAGGGAAATATATATAGTAGGAATAATAATAAATTAACATAAAAACGTACAAACTGCAAAAAGCTTGAAATAAGCGGGAAAAATTAATTACTTTTAGAAGTAAAAATAATTATAAAAAAATAAATGATTAAAATGTAATAAAAATTTAATAAATGTGCTAGTAATGCCTTCCGCAAGCGGGTTTCAATTGCTTTTTTATCGTAATTTAAAGATCCATTGAAAAAACTGGGAAAAAATGCAATAATATAATATGAATAATAAGATTACATAACTTTAAAAAAGATTAAAAAAACATTGAAAAATAAGCAAAAATAGAGTATAATTAATTATAGTGAATTTTTTAAGGAGGAGCAAAGATGCAACAAAAATTAATTAAAGTAATTGCGATGCTATTAACTACAACAATATTGTATGCCAATTCAGCAGCAGTTGTAAGCTATGCGGCAGACAATTTTTTAAGTGCAAAAGCATTAGAAAATCAAGGAACATCAACTACAAATGAGAATGTAGAGTTTGATGTTTATTATGATGGAGGAAAACATACTGTTTCAGCAGATGTTAATGCAGAGGATACGAAATTAAATATTGCATTAAACGTAAAAAAGGCTGGATATATAAAAGATGCAGTAGTAGACTTCTCAGACACAAACTTTAAAATTGCAAAAACAGAAGAATCTGATAGCATTCAAGCAGTAGATGCAGAAAACAAAAAAATAAGCTTTAACCAAATAAACAATGGCGAGAATGTAACAGAAACAATAAACATAGCATTAGACAAAAAAGATGAAATAAGTGAAGATATGTTTGACAGAGATAATACAATAAAATTTACTGGAACATATGTAAATGCTAAAGGGGAAGCAGTTGCAGTTAAGAAAGATATAGTAGTTCACACAAGCTGGACAGCATCAACTGCAAAAGCTAAGTTGGATTATGAAATTACAAAATACATTCCATATTCAGCAAACAATGTAAGCAAGCTAATCACTCAAGGCAAAATTACATCATATGTTGAAAACAGTGTGTTGCCAATAAAGAATACAAACATAGAAGTCAATGCTCCAAAAATTAATAATAAATACCCAGAAACAGTTACAGTAGTTGCAAACTCTACAAATGCAACAAATGGAGATGCAAACGGAGATAACTTCTCTAAGAATAACTGGTCATATGATAGCACAACAGGAAAAATAACAATTACAGTAAATAATAATGCTGTAAATGGAAAAATCCAATGGGCTAAAAATACAGCAGATGAATTTATAGTAACATACATATATTCATCAGATGTATATGAGGCTGTAAAAGATTCAGTTACAAGAGTTACATATGATGCAAGCTCAAGTATGAACTTATATGTAAAAAGTGGAGTAAACAAAGTAAGTGCACATGTAGATGGATACGAAGATCAAACTAAAAAAATAGGAGATATAGTAGAATTTACATCTAATGCAACACAAAGCATAAGCAAAGGTTACATATATAATAACAAAAATGCTGCAGACGAAAATAAAAAGGAAACAGAATATGTGGCACAGTATACAGCCCATGTTTCATATGCAGATGTAATAGATGCAATAGTATTAAAACAAGATGTTGACCAATTTGTAACTGCAAATGGAAGCGAACAATCAACAACAGTTGGTGGAGTAAATTATGCTTACAACAAAACACTAGCAATATCAAAACAAGAATTTAACAAAGTGTTTGGGGAAAATGGTGAAATTACTATTCTAAATGAAGCAGGAACAACACTTGCAACAATAAACAAAGATACAGAAGTAAAAGACAATAAAATAGTAGTAAACTTAGTACCATTTAATACAAACAGTATAACAATAAAAACATCAAAACCACAAGCAGAAGGAAATGTTATATTCGAAATAACAAAAGCTTTAGCTAAAAATATTGAATACAGTACAAGCCAATTAAGAAGTTTTACACAAATAAAAACTCAAGTAACAGGAACAGCAAAAAATTCTGATATAGATATTGTTAGTACAGAAAGTACAAAAAATGTTGATTTAACAGAACCAACACAAAAAGCAAGCATAACAACAAGTAACAATAGATTATCTACAATAGTAAAAAATGAAAATGTAGAAATTAAAGTTACACTAGAAAATGACAGCGCAGATGACACAATGTATACAACCCCAACAATAAAAATAAAATTTCCAGCAAATATAGAAACTTTAGATGTGAAAGATTGGAATGTATACTTCGATGATGAGCTTGAAATTGATGAAGATTCTATAATGTTTTATGAAAATGGTGACGGTACAAAAACACTAGAATTAAAATTAAAAGGAACACAAACAAAATATAATAATGTTGCTGCCAAGGGTGCAACAGTTGTATTAACAACAGACATTACATTAAATACATTAACACCAACAACAAATACACAAATAACAGCGGAAATAACAAATGGAGATTCAACAGTAACAAATGTAGCAACAGACGTTAAATACATTGCTCCTTCAGGAGTTGTAACAACAAACTCAATGACAGGATACAATGGAGATGAAAAAATAGAAGTTATTAATGGAGAATCTCAAAAAGCCTTAATACCAACAAAAGCAGAACAAAAAGAAGTTACATACACAATGAATGTAATAAACAATTATGAAAACACACTAGACCATGTTGTTGTATTAGGAAGAACACCATTTAAAGATAACAAAGATGTATCCACATCATTAAGTTTAGGCTCAAATATTACAATGCCACTTGCATCTGGAATAACAGTAACAGGAGTAGATGCTTCAAAAGTTACAATATATTATTCAGAAAATGGGGAGGCAACAACAGACCTATCTAATTCACAAAATGGATGGACAACAAGTGTAACAGATTATACAAAAATAAAATCTTACATGATAGTGTTAAATGAAGATTATGCAATGAACGGTGGAGACACATTCACATTTACATATAAAGCAACATTACCTGCAAACTTAGATTATGATCAAGAAGTATATGAAAATTATGGAGTATTCTTCAACAATAATAAAACATCTGGAACAATTACAGATAAAGCAATAGCAACAAAAATAGGTTTAACAACAGGAAGTATTGCTAAATTAGATGCAAAACTAACATCAACAATAGGCGAAGGTGCAAGTGTAAAATCTGGAGAAATACTTGAATATGAATTAACAATAAATAATACTGGTGTAGTAGATGCAGAAAACACAACAGTAGAAATAAAATTGCCACCTGAATTAAGCTTTATTCCACAAGATGGAGATGACTATACATATAAAGTTCCAGAAGATGAAGAATATGATGAGTCTAGATATGAGGAATTATTGAATTTACCAGAAAATGAAGTAATTGATCTAACAAAATATGAAAATTTGATTAGTGAATTGCAACAATATGAAGATAATGATGTTGATTCTGAAGTATTAAAAATTAATTTAGGAAAAATTACGGCTAATTCAACGTTAAAAAAGACTCTTAAATTTAGAGCTCAAAGTGATGAAACAAAGAAAATTGAATTAAAAGCAACAGTTGGATATAGTGATAGGATATCAGTAGAAACAAATACTGTATCAAATATAATTGAAAAAGTATATTTCGACACACAAATCGGTTCAAAATATAAGAGTCTCAAAGAAGGAGAAACATATTCTTTCCAAATCGCACTAAGATCGTCTCAATATAATTATGAGCTTGAAGATGAAAGTATTGATAATAGCAGAAAAAATACAGTTGTTACAATCACATTGCCAGATGAGCTAGAGTATGACTCTATAAAATTAACAAGATTTAATGAAGATACATTTGAAGAAGACGATATTACTTCAACAGCAAATGTCAAAGTAAGCGGCAGAAAAGTAGCTGTAAAAGTCGGAGATGTAGATGGAGAGAGAGGCAAAACCTTAATTATAAACACAAAAGTTGGAAAACTAGCAAATGAAGTTTACAAAAAAGAGGTAACTATTACAAGTAATATAAAAGCTGACAATACAGAAACAGAGAACATTGATGATATATCAGTTACAATAAATAAACCAGGAATTAATGTTGCACAAACAGCCAATATTCCTACTGGAACAACAATATCAGCAGGAGAAGATTTTGCATACACATTTACTATACAAAATTTATCAGACATATATTTAAATGATGTAGAATTTACAGACGCATTACCTACAGAAGTAACATTTAAATATTTAGAGATTGTATATGAAGATGGCACAATTGATAGTAGTTTTGATATAAATAGTGATGGAAGTATAAATACAAAATTCTACTTATCTGCAGGTCAAAAAGTAACAATAAATGTACATGTAGTAGCAAACTCAATAGACAATGATACAGAAATATCAAATAAAGCGAAGTTTAAAAATGAGGATATTGGAGAAGTAGAAACAAATTCAGTATCACACATAGTTAAACATTTTGAAAAAACAGATGTAAACGTAGATCCAGATGATACAAATAAGGAAACAAGAAAAGTAATAGGAACTGTATGGGTTGATGCAAATAAAGATGGTGTAAAAGATGCAAATGAACAAAGAGTTTCAGGAGTTAAAGTATTATTATTAAATAATAATACAAGCAATATTGCAATGAATTCAAACAATGAACAATGCATAACAACAACTGGAACAGACGGTTCATACATGTTTAACAATGTACCACAAGGCAAATACAGTGTAATATTCTTCTATGATTCAGCAAATTATAGCCCTACAACATATAAAAAATCTGGAGTAAGTGATGAACAAAATTCAGACGCTATAGATAAAACAGTTAACTATGAAGGAAAAGATCAAATAGCAGCTGTTACAGAGGAAATAGTATTAGCAGATACAAATCAATTCAATATTGATTTGGGTATAGTCGAAGATGCTAAATTTGATTTGAAACTAGATAAAGTTGTACAAGCAATAACAGTAAACAACGGAAAAAATACAAAAGAACATGTTTACAATAGTAAACTTGCAAAATTAGATTTTGAATCTAAATATGCAAATACATCATCAATGGTTGTTGAATATAAATTCACAATTACAAATGAGGGTGGAATTGCAGGATATGTTAAGAAATTAGCAGATTATTTACCAGAAGAATTAAAATTCAATTCTGAATTGAATAAAGACTGGTATGAAGGTAAAGATGGAGTAATATACAATGCTTCACTTGCAAACACAATAATTAATCCAGGAGAAAGCAAAGAAGTAACATTAATATTAACAAAGAATATGAATGGTGACGATGATTTTGGATTAATAAATAACTCAGCAGAAATATATGAAACATCAAATGATTATGGTGCATTAGATATTGACTCAACACCTGGTAATAAGGCTACAAATGAAGATGACTACTCAACAGCAAATGTACTAACATCTGTAAAAACAGGTGACGTAGTAATTTATACTACATTAATAATCACGATAATTACAATAGTTGGAGTAGGAATTTACATGATAAAAAAGAAAGTATTAATATAGAAAGGAGATAGAGTAATGAAGAAAAATAAAACATTAAAAAAATGTTTAATAACAACAATAGCAACTGCAGCAATTTCAATAACAGCATTTTTTACTACAAGCAATGTCTCATTAGCATATGGAACTTGGCAAGGAAATGCGACTAGTGGTATGCCACAATTAAGCTATAGTGATTCTGGTCTATTTCCTCAAATATTAAAACAAAGAGCTTTTACGGGAAATGCAGATAATCAATTTCCATATGAAGCTTGGACAACGGATATGAGTACTGGTACAGTATATTGTAATGATGCTGGTAAAGCTGTAAGATATGGTGAATTCGATTCCGAGAAACATTATATAGATGAAATTGGTTATACAACAAGTAATGGATATGGATATTCGGCTTTTGAGAGAAAGGTAAAACAGTATTTATGGCAGGGGGCAAAAGAAGATGCAGACCGTGCAGGAAGAACATTTTTATTTGCAGTATGTAGCAATATACATTACGAACAAAAATATGGACCTGGAACCCAAGGCTCTGAAAAATGGGCAATTGAAAAAGACAAACCTATGATTTCGGTAAGGTATGGGGCTATAGTTGCAGGAAACCAAAACCTAGCAATTATGAGCGCACAATCTAAAGCCAGAAGCAAGTCTAAAGAACTTATGAAAGAGTTATTATCTAAATTAGGCGATTGGAAGACTCCAAAAGATACTGACGACGATACAACAAATCCAGCAAATAAACAAAAAGACTGGAATGGCGATGCAATATATGGTCCGGAAGTTGTTATAATGGAAACTCAAGACAGAGCAGAAGATCATTATAAACAGGTTGGATCTACAGAGGCCACAACAAATACACAACTATCTTTTGTATTAACTACAATGGAAAATGCTTATTCAGGAACAACTGGTTCAATACGTAATAGATATTCTCTATCAGATATTCAGACTGCACATTGGAAGGTTGCAGACTTAGATGGAATTATACCTAATGGAAACCATTTAACAAGCAATGGATTAACACTTTACAACAAAGCATTATCATACCAAAAGTTCTTGGATACATATATTAATGGCAATGGATATAAAGCACAGGTTCATGGTATTAAGAGTGATTCATATTCTTCTGGAACAAAAACAGGAAAACAAGACGAAGAAAATACTAACAGTGTTACAGAAGACCCTCAAGAAGAAGCACAGGTAATTGTAAACCAAGCAACTAAGAGCTATATTGTAGGACCTCTAAGCGTTACATACCCATATTATGAAGATATTTCATACATGAAGGCAATATATTTAGTAACAGATAAGGGAACTGATAACGAAAAAACATTAGTATATGATGAAAATACAGATGACTTTGAAATAGAATTTATTGGAGCAACTGTATCGGGTTCAAACGGATTGAAAAAGAAATATCCTGCATCAAATGCTAAATTCTACGTAAAATTCTCGGCTGAAAAAACAAATTATCCAAAAACAGTAAACATGTATGTGGACCTTGAATATCTTGAAAAATCAACTGTTAAATTTAATATATTAGATACAAAAGCAAATGTATACCAATATATTGGATATGTTGCAACAACAAGTTATAGCAAATACCGTTTAAGAGAAGGATACGGAATGGGAACAGTTAGATATGCATATGAACGTAAGACTTTATTTGGGTCATATGTAGCGTATAAAAAGTTGACTGTAAATTATCTTTCTTCTTCAAAAGGTGTAATTGTCGTACAACCATTCGTACAGATGACTGAATATCCAGTTAGAAGCCTACGTGCTCAACAGTTAAGGGTTGCTCTTGAAGGAAGCAGAACATATAACATATATACTGCAACAGTAAGTGCAAAACCAGACAGCAAAAAGCCAGATAAGCCAGATACACCAGACATAGACATTCCAATTAATTTAACATTCGAATTAGGCGGAAGAGTTTGGGTAGATGGCACAGTAGGAAAAGAAAATGATTATGATGGATTATTTAATAAGCAAACAGATACACCAATGTCAAATGTAAAAGTTTCACTATACCAAGTATCTGGATTAGATGGAAATCAATCAGGAAAATTTATTGCAGCAACAACAACAGATAATAATGGAGAATACTTATTCCAAAAACAAAATGCAATGTACCAATACTATGTAAAATTCACATATAATGGTCAATATTATCAACCAACAGTTTATAATGTAAACAGACAAGATTCAAACTGGGATAATACATCAAAAGGCTTAGACATATTAAAAGAAAGAGATACTTTCAATGCAAGCTTTAGAGAAATTGGTTCAGCTCCAAAGAATACAGTTACAACAAACAATCCAAGTGAAATGCATACAAGAGATGAACTTGAAAAAGCTGGAACAATTGATAAGTTTGGAAACATAAAGGGAGAAGTAAGTTCAAATGGAGAAAGAAAGTCTAAAGACGAATATGTAAATCAATCTATGATGGATGCGTATACATGTAATGGAACATCAACCAAAGATTTATATCCAGGATTCCAAGTATTTGTAACAGAAGATTTCTTAAATGCAAAATCAAATACTGCACAAGTATTGAAATTTGTAGCAGCACAAAAAATTGAAACATTGTACAAGAATCCAGATGTAATGCATCATATTAACTTAGGATTAGTTCTAAGAGAACAATTAGACTTAGCCTTAAGAAAAGATGTATACAAAGCAACATTAGAGATTAATGGAAAAACACAAGTGTATACATATAATAAGAGAGATGGATTAGAAACAGACGCAGCTGGAAACTCTTACTGGGAGGTCAAGACAAGACTTTCAGATGCAAGTTACTATGGAAATGATTATTCAAGAGAGCTATACAGAGAAGATTATGATTACAAAGTAGATAATTATTCAATAGTAGATAATGCTACTACATTAGAAAATTTAGGATTATCTGAGGATTCTGAATTGAAAGTATATGTAACATATAAATTTACAATACGTAATAGGTCAGAAAATATCGCAGCAGCTGTAACAGAAGTTGTGGATTACTATGATGCGGATTACGCATATGTACAAGACCGCTCATATTTAGGAGATAATAACGGAAATAAGATCGGAAATGTATATTTGAAAGATGCTAGTAGATATGGGGTAGAAACTCAAACTACAATAGCCGGATATAAGAACTTATATATTACAGGTGATCAAAGCTACAGTAATGCAACAAATGATGCTGTAACAAGCAACATGTTCCCATTATCAGACCCAGATGACAACAAAGATGTATACTTCTATGTAACATTTATGGTAAACAAAGATGCTGCAAGAAACATACTTCTAGATGAAGATGTTGCAAGTGGAACAGCCAAGGGTGTTGGTAAAGAAAACATTGCGGAAATTAATGGTTACAAATCATATTATGGCCAAAAAGCAAAAGCTCCAAATACAGGCAATTCACAAACACAACAAGAATATAAGACTGGAGATATAGCAGGTATAGCAGATTGCAACTCTACACCAGGTAACCTAAACCCAACAGATGTACCAAAAGACGGAGTAATCAAGTATGAAAACTTCGAAAATGATACAGATAAAGCTCCAAATATTAGAATTATTCTAAACAGAGATAACTTAAGAACAGTAGAAGGAACGGTATTTGAGGATACTAGAAATGTAGATGAACAAAATGCAAGAGTCGGAGATGGACTAAAAGACAATGAAACCGGAATAAACGGTGTAAGAGTACAATTAGTTGAGTTAAGACAAGGAAAAGACGGAAAAATATATGAGTATATATGGAAAGAAGTTCTTTCTGGAAACACTGATTCAACAACACCAATTATAAACAACAGTGGTTTAGTACCAAATTATACAATAGACACTGCAAATGCTGATGGAAAATACAAATTTACATCATTTGCACCAGGTAACTACATTGTAAGATTTATATATGGTTCTGGTGAAAGCACAGTTCTCGGAACAACGTATACAAATTATAACAATGGAAACGAAGAAGAAAATCCTGTAACAAACTTATATGCTTCACAAGAAGGGTATAAGAAGAAAACAGAAGGAAGTGGATACTCTGCTTCATCTGCAAACATAGGATTAAACAAGAATTCTTATAATGGTCAAGACTATAAATCAACTTCATATCAAGTTGGTGTAAACAATGGCTCAGGAGCATACACGAACAATAAAACAGGTTCATATGAATATAACTTTAGAGAAGCAGACAAAGGACAATATTCAGATGCCAAAGATATAATGAACAAGGATGATAATGTTGTAAATGTTGCACCAAATGCAGATTACTTAGTAAACTGCAACAATGCAAGAAAAAATGTTGAGGCTTACTCTAATGGAGATATGACAAACAACTTAGCAGAAATATTAGCTTCTTATGAAAGCATACCAGAATATAATGGTACAAAATATACTGCTGAAGAAATGAAAAACTTGTTAAATGAATTTATGAAAAATACATATATGATTGCAGAATCTGGAAAAATAGATGTGAACTTCGAATATAACAGAAATGGTGAAGAACCTGGAGTAACAAATACATCTGGTACAGGACATGACAATATAGGTAAAGAAAATTATCAAATGGCTGGCTACTATGTATTAAAAGACTTAGATTTAGGTTTAGTACAAAGACCAAAGGCACAGCTTAAAGTTACAAAACAAATTACAAATGTTAAATTAACACTTGCAAACAATAGCACATTATTCGATGCATCGGCTAGAGCAACAAACGTATTATGGATAGATCATAAAGCACATGGACAAGATACAGATAACGTGTACAGTACAGACAAGAACTACAACAATAGTTTAATGCTAAACCCAGTAGTAAGACAAAACTCTACAAATAAAGGTAAAGTACAACTAACGATGGATGAAGAATTGATGCATGGTTCAACACTTCAAATAACATATGCTATAACAGTAGCAAACGTTGGTGAAGTTGACTATAATGAAGAACAATTCTACTACACGGGAAAAGTTGCAGACACAAGCACAATAGTAAAAACAGATCCAAAAGTTTTAGTTGACTATGTTGGAACACAAGTAAATGATTACAATTCAAACGATGATAACACGTCAACAAGAAATAACTTACAATTTAACAAGGCTCAAAACCAAAATTGGAATACAATTTCAAGTGCAGACTTGTTAAACAATGGATTGTTAAATACTGGATTAAAAGATAATGTTAATAAGTATACAGACGGTCACATTATAACAACAACAGCTGCTTCGAAAGGTTTAATACCAGTAATTGCAGACCAAAGAAATGTAAAAGACAAAATTGCCAAAGCATTTAAAGATGACCCAATGAACGCATTAAACACTGTAAACAGTACACAAAGTGTAAGTGGAGTACAATTAATATTAACACAAATGATTACTCAAGACAGTAGTAGTGATGACAGAATATATAACAACATGACAGAACTTGTAACAACACAAAATACAGTTGGTAGAAAAATGTCATACTCAGTTGTAGGTAACCAAGACCCAACAATGGAACCACGCGAAATAGATGCAGACGATTCTCAAGAAGTAGTAATATTACCTCCATTTGGTAACACACATCTATTCTACGTATTAGGCGGAGCAATAGCCCTAATCTTAATCGCAGGAATAACAATAACATTGGTAGTATTAAAAAAGAGAAAATAATCTAAACAATAAAAATTAGAGATATGTGAAAACATGTCTCTAATTTTTTTACTATATAGAGTTGTTTGGAATTTATTTGATACGATTAATTAGTCTGACTTAAAAATTATTTTTGATATAGGAATTATAAAACGATTTAAAACTTCTTGAACCGTGAACAACAAAATGTATGTAAACTGTTTTTGAATCTTCAGAAATATCATAAACTATTCGATACTTTTTATAAATGAGTTCTCGTAAATGTTTATCTGGAAGTTCGGGAACATATCTACCTAAATGTGGAGCTTTTTCCAACTCATATATGCGAGAATATATGCTTTCGGAGGTTTCATTCGCATATTTAATAGAGTCATGTGATATATATTCAAAAATAGAATCTATATCTTCATGAGCCTCATTTAACATGAAAATTTGCATATTTTTTCCTCATCCTTTCTTTAGATTCTTCAATAGACATTACTCTACCATTTTTTATATCATCTTTACTTTTTTGTAATTTCGAATGTAGATATAAAGTATAAACTGCATCGTCCCAAGTTGTATTGTCAGGTAAAGTATTGACTGTTGCAAGAATTTCTTGCTTTTCATTAATCATAAATTTCACTATCCTTTCTTAAAAAATCTAATAATAGTATAACACGAATATATTAAAAATACTATGCTTTTTGATTTTTATTTTCAAATTCAAAACGAGAAAACAAGTGATACCATTTTTGAAAGCAAGACCCGAGTTCGCCTTTTGAGGAGTTCGAAGGAGCTCCGACTAAGAACAATGTGTCGGGGCTAAAAAATGGTATCATTAGTTTTCTTTTTATGTACGAAACAATAGAAAGTTTTTCTAAATTTTTCATATTTTCTATTGACATAAACATACCAAAAATTGTATAATTAGTATAGTGTTGATAATATGGAATATTTTCAACAAAATTTAAATTTTATTAATCTCCAACGAGATAGCAAGGGTGGTTAATATTAATAAATTAGTAATCAAAAGTACTAAATAAAATAGGGAACATACAAAAGAACTAATTGACAAAAACAGCATAGATTGTCAATAGGTTTTTTGTTGTCTTTTTATGGTATTGATAAATTATCAAAAAAGAGGAATTGTTTTAGAAAATACTAGTAAAAAGCAAGCTTAAAGGAGCAGTGAGCAAGCAATTTACAAAGTGGCTAAAAACAAGAAGGACTTTTTTGAAATCTTACATATTTCAAATTCTGCTTTAATTTTTATTATGAGGTGAGTAACTTTGAATCTAAAAGAAGTAAAACACGAAAAATGCACAAGAAAATCTTTTTCTAAGATAGGTGATTTCGTAGAAATGCCTAACTTAATTCAAGTACAAAAAGATTCTTATAATTGGTTTATAGAGGAAGGTTTAGGCGAAGTATTAAAAGATATTTCTCCAATAGTTGACTACTCTGGAAACTTAGTACTTGAATTCTTAGACTATCACATGGAAGAAAAAACAAAGTACACAATGGAAGAGGCAAAAGAGAGAGACGCTACATATTCAACAAGATTACATGTTAAAGTTCGTCTTATCAACAAGGAAACTGGTGAAATTAAAGAGCAAGAAATCTATTTAGGCGATTTCCCAGTAATGACAGACAGTGCAACATTTATTATCAATGGAGCAGAGAGAGTAATTGTAAGCCAATTAGTTCGTTCTCCATCTTGCTACTATGCACAAGATTACGACAAAACAGGAAAGAGAATCTACACATCTACTGTTATGCCTATAAGAGGTGCATGGCTAGAATACGAGACAGATGGAAATGATATTTTCTATGTAAGAGTTGATAGAACAAGAAAATTACCTGTTACATCTTTATTAAGAAGTATAGGATTTGTAACAGATGAGCAAATATTAGACCTATTTGCAAATGATCCAAAAATCAAGGCAACTCTTGATAAGGACACAATAAAAACTCAAGATGAAGCAATAATTGAAATATATAAGAAATTAAGACCAGGGGAACTTCCAACAGCTGATGCTGCTAGAAACTTATTTGATGGTTTATTCTTCGATAACAGAAGATATGATTTAGCAAAAGTAGGAAGATACAAATTTAATAAAAAATTATGCTTAGCAACTAGAATAACAGGACAAGTTGCTTATGATGATATAGTAGATCCATCAACAGGTGAAGTTTTAGCAGAAAAGAATACAAGAATTACTGCAGAAGCCGCAGAAGCTATTCAAGATTCTGGAATTAATATAGTAGATGTATTAGTTGATGACCAAAAAGTAAGAGTAATAGGAAATGGAATAGTAAATATCCACAAAATGTTACCAAATGTGGATTTATCTGACCTTCACTTCAAAGAAGGAGTTAATTACAATGTATTAAAATCTATAATGGATACAACTCCAGACGAGAAATTACATGATGTAATTAAAGAAAGATACAACGAATTAGTTCCTCTAACAATCACAACAGAGGATATGATTGCATCTATCAGTTATCTATTAAATCTAGATTATGGAATAGGAAAAGTTGATGATATAGATCACTTAGGAAACAGACGTATTAGATGTGTTGGTGAGTTACTACAAAACCAATTCAGAATTGGTTTAACAAGACTTGAAAGAGTTGTTCGTGAAAGAATGACAATACAAGACTTAGACTCTGTAACACCACAAACATTAATCAATACAAAACCTATTACATCATCAATAAGAGAATTCTTTGGAAGCTCTCAATTATCACAATTCATGGATCAAACAAACCCATTATCAGAGCTTACTCATAAGAGAAGAATTTCTGCATTAGGACCTGGAGGTCTTTCTCGTGAAAGAGCTGGATTCGAGGTTCGTGATATTCACTATACTCACTATGGTAGACTATGCCCAGTTGAATCTCCAGAAGGACCAAACATTGGACTTATCTCTGCACTTTCATCATTTGCTATGATAGACGAATATGGATTTGTAGAAACACCATATAGAAAAGTTGATAAAGAAACAGGTAAATTAACAGATATAGTTGATTATATGCCTGCTGATGAAGAAGATAAATATACAATCGCACAAGCATCAGAACCAGTAGACGCAGAAGGCAGATTTGTAAACAAAATGGTAAAAGTAAGACGTAGATCTGAAATTACAGAGGTTAAGGCAAGCGAAGTAGACTATGTAGATGTTTCACCAAAACAATTAGTTTCTGTTGCTGCTGCCATGATACCTTTCTTGGAGCACGATGATGTTAAGCGTTCTCTAATGGGATCTAACATGCAACGTCAAGCAGTTCCACTTTTAATACCAGAGGCTCCAATAGTTGGAACAGGTATGGAATACAAAGCTGCACGTGATTCTGAAACAACAGTAACTGCTAAAAATGAAGGTATTGTTGAAAAGGTTACAGCTGACGAAGTACAAGTAAGAAATAAGAAAAATGAGATAGACCATTACAGACTACGTAAATTCAAGAGAACAAATGGTGGTACATGTATTAACCAAAGACCAGTTGTTCAAAAGGGTGAAGTAGTTAAAGCTGGAGACATCCTAGCAGATGGACCAGCTACAAAGAATGGCGAAATGGCATTAGGAAGAAACGTAATTATAGCATTCTCTACATGGGAAGGTTACAACTACGAGGACGCCGTATTAATAAGCGAAAGACTTGTTAAAGAAGATGTGTACACATCAATCCACATCGAAGAATATGATTGTGAATGTCGTGATACAAAATTAGGTCCAGAGGAAATTACAAGAGATATTCCAAATGTTGGTGACGACGTATTAAAAGACCTTGATGAAAACGGTATTATAAGAATAGGTGCAGAAGTAAGACCTGGAGATATATTAGTTGGTAAAGTTACTCCAAAGGGAGAAACAGAGCTAACAGCAGAAGAAAGATTACTTCGTGCAATATTTGGTGAAAAATCTAGAGAAGTTAGAGATACATCGCTTCGTGTACCACACGGAGAAGCTGGAACAATAGTAGATATCAAGATATTTACTAGAGAAAATTCAGAAGAACTAGCTCCTGGAGTAAACCAAGTAATTAGATGCTATATAGCAACAAAGAGAAAAATATCAGTTGGTGATAAAATGGCTGGACGTCATGGTAACAAAGGTGTTATTTCAAGAATATTACCAGAAGAAGATTTACCATTCTTACCAGATGGTACACCAGTAGATATAGTTCTTAACCCAATGGGTATACCTTCTCGTATGAACTTAGGACAGGTTCTTGAAGTTCACTTAGGTATGGCTGCTCGTGCATTAGGCTGGAAAGTCGCAACACCAGTATTCGATGGTGCAAAAGACTATGAAATTGAAGACTTGCTAGAAGAAGCAGGACTACGTCGTGATGGAAAAACAATTCTATACGATGGAAGAACTGGAGAGCAATTCATTAAACCAATTACAGTTGGTGTTATGTATATGATGAAACTACACCACTTAGTTGATGATAAGATACATGCTCGTTCAACAGGACCTTACTCATTAGTTACACAACAACCTTTAGGTGGTAAAGCTCAATTCGGTGGACAACGTTTCGGAGAAATGGAAGTTTGGGCATTAGAGGCATATGGTGCTGCATATTCACTACAAGAAATGTTAACTGTTAAATCAGATGATGTTGTAGGACGTGTTAAAACATATGAAGCTATTGTCAAAGGGGAAAACATTCCAGAGCCAGGCGTTCCAGAAGGATTCAAAGTTCTTGTAAAAGAATTAGAAGCTTTAGGCTTAGACATAAGATTGTATACACATGATAACAAGGAAGTTGAGCTTAAAGAAGATATAGACGATTCTACAAGCTTTAGTAATATAGAAAATAAATCTCTACATGAAGAAAATGTTGTAGATGAAAATGAATTATCAGATGGATACACAGAAGAATCATCAGATGACGAAGATTCTGAAGATGACAAATTATTTGATGACCTAGATGATGAAAACGATGACATCATACTAGATGATGATTCAAGCATCTTAGAAGATGAAGATTTTAATGATGACGATGAGTAAAACTAAATAGGTACTTTTAATTCCAAGGGGGAAAAAATAGTGGATGAATTAGAAAATTTTGATAAAATGAAAATTGGCATAGCATCTGATGAGAAAATAAGAGAATGGTCACATGGAGAAGTTAAAAAACCAGAGACTATCAATTATAGAACATTAAAACCAGAAAAAGATGGTCTATTCTGTGAAAGAATATTTGGACCAACAAAAGACTGGGAGTGCCATTGTGGTAAGTACAAAAGAGTAAGATATAAGGGAATAGTTTGCGATAGATGTGGCGTTGAAGTTACAAAATCTAAAGTAAGAAGAGAGAGAATGGGGCACATAGAGCTTGCTGCCCCAGTAGCTCACATCTGGTATTTCAAAGGAATACCAAGCAGAATAGCTTTAATGTTAGATGTTTCACCTAAAGCCTTAGAGAAAGTTATATATTTTGCATCATACATAGTAACAGATAAAGGTACATCAACATTAACAAAAGGACAAATACTTTCTGAGAAAGAATTTGTAGAGGCTCAAGAAAAATTTGGTAGAGACTCATTCAAAGCAGAAATGGGTGCAGAACCAATAAGAAAATTACTATCAGAAATTGATGTTGATAAATTATCAGAGAAATTAAAGAAAGAACTTGAAAAGGCTAGCGAACAAAAAAGAGCCAAATTGGTAAAAAGATTAGATACAGTTGAATCGTTCAAACTTTCAAACAATAGACCAGAATGGATGATAATGCAAGTTGTACCAGTTATACCACCAGATTTAAGACCAATGGTTCAATTAGACGGTGGAAGATTTGCAACATCAGACTTAAACGATTTATATAGAAGAGTTATAAACAGAAATAACAGATTAAAGAGATTACTAGAACTTGGAGCTCCAGAAATAATCGTTAGAAACGAAAAGAGAATGCTTCAAGAATCAGTAGATGCTTTAATAGATAATGGAAGACGTGGAAGACCTGTTACAGGTGCTGGAAACAGACCACTTAAATCATTATCAGACATGTTAAAAGGTAAACAAGGTAGATTCAGACAAAACTTACTAGGAAAACGTGTTGACTATTCAGGACGTTCAGTTATAGTTGTTGGACCAGAACTTAAAATTTACCAATGTGGTGTTCCAAAAGAAATGGCAGTAGAATTATTCAAACCATTTGTAATGAAAGAGCTAGTTAGCCGTGGAATAGCACACAACATAAAAAATGCTAAGAGAATGGTAGAGAGATTACGTCCAGAAGTTTGGGATATATTAGAGGATGTTATTAAAGACCACCCAGTATTATTAAACCGTGCTCCTACATTACACAGACTTGGTATTCAAGCATTTGAGCCAGTACTTGTTGAAGGTAGAGCAATAAAACTTCACCCATTAGTTTGTACAGCGTTCAATGCTGACTTCGATGGTGACCAGATGGCTATTCACTTACCATTATCACCAGAAGCACAAGCAGAAGCAAGATACTTAATGCTTTCAGAAAACAACTTGTTAAAACCACAAGATGGTAAGCCAGTAACAACTCCTACACAGGATATGATTCTAGGAAG
>OGLX01000372.1_pt1 | contig 32851 bp, 28 predicted proteins | sample 1572821 | NCBI WGS metagenome assembly OGLX01 (sample SAMEA2581908, study PRJEB24529) | metagenome | biome: Human gut stool | place: China | collected 2011 | reverse complement strand
GGGTAACGTGAGCGAAAGCGAACGTTAGCAAGCATTGCATGTGTTTATACACACAAGCATATCAGGGACACCCTGAAACCCATTCTCAAAGGAATATCCATCAACAATTTCGAAAATGGTGCTGCTATACTATGGATAATCGGTTCAAAGCGTATTTGGACTATTTCAGGATTCCATATTCCGAGTGAGTTCTTCCCGCAGTTCCCGCTTATACTTGTAATACGTATTCCGTGCGATGCCAATCAGCTTGATGCAGTCCCCATCAGTGAGAGTTCCATCGAAATCACGGCTGTATTTTTTGATCTGCTCCTTACAGGGGGCAGATTTTTTTATGGTAAGTTTGCGGCCTGGCATCTGGCCGATCTGTTTCCCGTTCAGGCGCGCCGTCAGGATCCCCTCGCGGGTGCGCTGGTGCAGGTCGTCCACCTCTTTCTGCGCCTGGGCAAAGGCAAGACGAATCTGCTCTTTGGCAAGGTCGGAAGTGTAGCGATTTAATGCGTCCATAATACCGGAAACAAAACGGTCTGTTGCAACGCTGCCGGTTTCAGGCGAGGAGTTGACCTGCCGCTGCAGAGCCTGTTTGTAGGTGTCTGTGTTGATGTGTGGCTCTTTCAAAAAGCAGAGCGTCACACCGCGGTTGTACAGTGTTTCATAGAGTGCACAGCCCTCCTCGGCGCTGCGGCTCATGCGGGAGACACTGTCAAACACGATGGTATCCCCTGCCTGCACAACGTGCAGCAGTTTGTCCAGTTCCCTGCGACCCTGGCTGGCCGTACCTGTATAGACTTCCCGGACGATATACGCCGATGGGTAGGCATCTGAAATGTTGCGAACCTGTCGCTCGATATTTTGCTGCGGTGTGGAAATGCGGCAGTAGCCGTACACGGACATACAGTATCACTCCTGACGTTCCTTTGATTTGATATAACATTATACAGCGGAACCCAGTTCTTTGTCAATGAGTTTTGATACTTCATGAGGAGACCTTACTTTTGGTACAGGCAGTATAAGAAACTTGAAAAAGCAGTCAAATCAAACATGATATTATGTCATGATGACATAATATCTCAAAGAGCCGGGAATACAGTCGTCTGTTGCCGCTTGCAAAGAAATACCCGCCACTTTTGTAAACAGTGCACCGGTATTAGCAAGATGGAAGATACTACGAAGCGTCGGAATGAAAAGCCCCCGGTGAAGCAGTGCACTTCACCGGGAGCTTAATGTTTATTCGGCGGCAGGGAGAGGGATCTCTTTACAGGTTGGATCTTCTTTTTTCAGGACAATAACACCGTCGTGTACGTTGTCATAGAACTTTTTGTATTGCAAATCCCAGGAGGTGATGTCATTTCCCTGCATTTCAATCGTGTGGAACTGTGTGCTTAAGCAGGCAGTAAAGGTCTGCGGCTCATCACGGTTGTTGTTCGGGTCAAAGGTTATTGTCATCTCTGTCAGCAGGTGTGCGCGTCCGTTCGCAATGTTGTACGAGCTTTCAATTGGAAGGACGACCAATTCCACGTTTTTAAAGTCGCTGACCGTTACAATAGGATCGTCCGACATAAAACCGTATTTCCAACTGTCATCGAACAGATACGACTGAACCTCATGTTGTATGTCTGCGCCGTTGTCCATGAGCATGGTCTGGATCAAGTCCTGCATGTTTGATTGCAGGGAGGCCAGCTGTTCATCCGTCAGCTCCGTATCCGGGGTTATGTAGAACGGCTGCCCCTCCACGGTGTACTGCATCGTGGTTCGAGAAAACACTTTTTTAGCGGCTTTCAAAGCCGTCTTGCTGGCGGTGGCGGTGATCGTCACAACATCGCCGTTGCTCAAGCCATCGGTCTTATCGGCCTCATATTTGACATTTTCCATCAGGAACGGGTCGCCGCTGATGTCGGTATATTCCAGCGTAATGAAAGGCTCGGTTCCGCTGACTTCCACAAGCATATCCGAAAACGGGTCGATCTCGTCATAAATCACCGGGGCGAACACACTGCCGAAAAAGGATGAGATTTTACCAAAGTTGGCAAGAATCACGACAATAATTGCGACGAAGAAAATCCGACCCCAGGCGATCACGCGCTTGGGCTCATTGCTGTTGCTCATCACAGTTCCTCGTTTCTCTTTTAGTTCCAGTTGCGGGTAAACTCCGGGCCGCCACTCTCCGCGGCAGCCTTGCTGGCACTGCTGACATTGCGGCTGAGCATGTCGAAGAAATCAGTCACACGCAGGCTGTCAAGCTGGCCGACCTTGCCGTCCAGCGTAAAGGCGGGCAGGCTGTTGCTGCCGCTTCCGATATTCAGGCACATCGTTTTCAGCTCGTGGGCGCGCAGCAGCTCCTGCACATGCTCGGCGGCGGCGTTTACATCGTCAGGGCGCTCTGTAGAGTCGCCGTCGCTGATAATGATCAGCCAGGGGATATAGGCGTTGTTGTTCACGGCCTCCAGCTGCTTCTGATGCACTGCCAGGAGCTCCAGCGTCATGTTGACGCCAGCCGCCAGCACGGTATTTGCGCCAACCGGCAGGATGGGGTGTGCGTGCAGATTGTGCAGAGCTTCATCGGCGGTTCCGAAATCACTGACAAGCTGTGCTGTATCGCCGAAAGAGACGATACAGATATCTGCTGCGTCGCGCGCCAGGGTATCGTTGTTTGTCTTTTCCAAAAAGGCTTCCATGCCGTCGTTGACTTTTTTCATAGCGCCCTGTCGCAGCATCGAGGCCGAGCAGTCAATGCACAGGCAGATCATGATGCGGTTGCTTTTGTTCTGTGCAAACTCAAGGTCACGGGATAAGAGAGCTTCAAATTTATTCATGGCTTATCGTCCTCTTGTATAATAGGTGCGCCGGGGCCTGCAGTTGGGGCACAGGGCCTTTTGCGGTTCTGCACGGGCGTACATGTTCTCGCGGAAGGTGGCGTCGTACTTCCTGCCGCACTTGACGCAGGTCAGGGAATCGTGCAGCACCTCGTTTCCGTGCTGCTGCAGCGAGGCGTTGCAGTTGCGGCAGAAAATCGGCGTGTGGAACTCATCGTGCAGCTTGGCATAACGGTTCTTGTGGATATTGAATTCCTTGTGGCAGCACGGGCAGACCAGATCTACATAAATCGGATCGTCGGGGCGGAATTCATGGTATTTCATGGGGGCCAGCTCCCGGCTGAAGCCATACTTGCGGATGCTGGAGGCGTAGTAGTCCAAAAGGCCGACCCACTCATAGGCGGTGGCACACTTCCACTGGGTAAACGCAGCAGTAAAGGCGTCCGACACCTTGCGGGGCAGGTTCTTCCAGATCATCCAGTTATCACCGTCCGGCACTTCGTAGTCGTCGCCGTCCAGTGCGTAGGAAAACTTTTTGGCAGCCATGGCCTCGCGGTAGGTCATCTTGGTTTTTGTCACGAAGGGGTTTTGGTTCAGGAACAACACCTTGAAGATCATGATCGCCAGAACGTAGTTTTCTTCATCCGGCGTGCGCAGAAACGTATCGTATTTCAATGCACCGGTCACACCCAGGCGCTGGGCGGTGCCGGGGTGCGTGAAGTCCTCGACGCCGACGGGGCAGGGAAAACCGCCCAGCTGGAAGCTGTCCGTGTCCACAACATAAACGTTGGCGCTGTTCCCGGGGTCAACCATGAAGTTGCCCGCGTTGACATCACCCATCAAAATATTGCGGCGGTGCAGCTGGGCCACAATGTAAGCCGCGCTGCGCGCTGCCTGCACCAGATCGAGGCGATCCCAGCTTTTCAGCAGTTTTTCACGTACACTGGGGCTTCCGATGCGCAGCACCGATTTTGAGAAGGGGAGAGCCCCTTCCGGAGCTTGGGGCATCGTGTAGCCGATGAAATCCCCCTTGCGGGTATACAGCATGTGCGTGGGCCAGCACAAACCGCGAATTTGCGGGTCGTGGCGCAGCATCTCGTCCAGCTTGTCGCGGCGGCCCGCGGTCAGGTGCTCGGCGTTGTAAATCTTGGCGACCTGGCCGGGGGTATCGGTCAGATAAAGGCTGCCCTCGCCGCCCTTGGCTTCCTCGTCGCCCTCCATCAGCGCACCTCGCAGGGTGATGGGGTCGCCGTCCTCCGTGCGCAGCGTAAGCCCGGCTGCCGGGCGCACGCGGCAGGGGAGCAGCGTCTCGTCCATTTTGCGCAGCGGCAGGTTCGGCGGGAAGGGAGCGGAGCCGTGGTGGCGGTTACTGGGCTTTTGGATCGGCTTTGTCTGTGGTTCCGGCTGCAGATCAGGAGAAGCCTGCACAGGCTGCGGTTCCGGTGTCGATTGCGGTGCAGGGGCAGCAGGCTCCGGAACGGGTTCAGGTTGAGCAGATACGGATACCGGAGCAGGTTCTGCCGCATGTTCCGGGGGTGTCTCAGGGGTCGCGGGCTCTTTATGCGGTTCGTCCTCCGGTTCATCCTCGGCAGACTGCTCGTTTTCCAGGGCCTCGCTGTAGGTGGCCAGCAGGTCAGCCAGCAAAGGCTCGTCTGCAGCAGCGCGGGCTATGGGCATCAGCTGGGGGAACAGTGAGCAGATGGGATGCTGCACGCCGGCGCGAACACGGCCAACCTGCACAAAGGGCAGACGTTTGCGGTCAATCATCCGCACAAAGCCTGCCGCGCCGCAGAGCAGTACGCAGAAGCGGTCGAACGGATGGGATTCCATTACGGACAGAATAGCCTCTTCATCGGTGCTCAGCGGGTCAGGCGCACCCAAAGTGGGCAGATTCAGATCGCGTACAAAGAAGTATGCACTGTCGGCGCTGCGCAGTTCCTTGCAGCGCTTCCATAGGTCAAGGCGCTCAGCTTCCCGCGGCGGTGTCCAGAGTGTTGTGCGGTACTGCTCTGTGAGTTTGGCGTATTCTTCTCGCTGGCGGAACAGGTGGTACAGCGTTGTGCTGTCCACGATCAGAGCCTTCTTGTGGTCGCGCTTCGCGTACTTCAGGGCGGGCAGCAGCCGCGACGAAACAAAGCTGCGGCCCTCCGGGCTTTTGAGCAACGCGGCAGTCAGCACAATGTAATGGGTCTCGGCCAGCTCCTGCAGGTAGCGGCCTTCCAGCGGTTCACCCTTGCAGGCGGGCAGATATTGCAGATTCGGAATCTTCTCCAGTCGCTTTTCCAGCGCTGCGCTGATGATGACAGCCTCGGAGGCCATTGGGATCTCGCGGCGGGCCTGTTCCTGTTCGGCCTTCCAAGCGGCGTACTCTTGCTCTATTGCCCTGCTTTTGGCGGCATCGTGCAGGCAGCTCAATGCCTCGTCCTTATTGCAGAAAACAGAGCCGTTCGTGACCTGGTAATGGTAGCGGGCCAGGGTTTCTGAGACTTCCTCGGCGGTAAGCTCAGGGCATTCGTCTGCCAGCTCCTTTAGGGAAACCAGGCTGCGCTCAGAAATTTTCTCCACTGCGTCCACGTCGGATTTCACACGTCTGTACAGCTCCTCAGTCTGGGGAAGGCGCATACAGTCGGCTATTTCCAGCCAGGCACCCATGATAATGCGCCACTCAGCGGGCGTCATATCGCGGAAGGTGTGGGCGTTGGGGTGGCCGATATTTCCGTTGCGGCCTTCGCGGGCGCGGAAGTTCAGGTCATCCCACTTTTTGTAGCCCATTTCTTTGATTTTGGGGTAGCGTGCTTTCAGCATACGCAGAACGGTGCTGCCCATCAAGCCGGAAAAATCACGATCCAGAAAGGAAAACTTGAAGAAACCTGTTGTATCCAGGCACCCCAGCACATTGCGGCGCAGCGTCTCATCCGGGGCCTTTGGGCAGACCTCATCTATTTTTGCAAAAAATCTGGCGTCCGCAACCTCTTTCAGCTCTTTATCGCTAAAATCCCGGTAAGCCCCGTTCATATAGCGGCAAAGCTCCCTGCGGCTGGCCAGTGTTTCGCCTTTTTTGGTCGGCGTCGCCGCAATGGCGTGCCAGAATCCAATAAAATGATCGGCGGGGATCGCCAGCAGATACGCCTCGCGCAGGAAATCCCGCATGGAAAATTCCAGCGCATTGGTGGCAGCTGCCAACTGCCGTGCGCGTTCTGTAGCTTCCTGTTCTGTAAGATTCGTTTCCGGCATGGGATCAATACCGCCTTTCTTCGCATTACTTTTTCTTGGTAAACAGGGACAACAGCAGATTGCCAAGCATCGCAGGAGCCTTGTAGTAGCCGCGGCGCATGTCAGGGTCACTCAAGGGAATATGGTGCACAAGGTGGATCTGTACCGAAGCATAGCCGCCGATCACAAGGCCGATCAGTGCGGCGATGGTGCACAGCGTTGAGAGCACGAAACCGACAACCGGAATATTTGCAAGAACACTGCCCAGGATCTCTGCGACGACAAACAGAAGAACTCCACCTGCAAGCTTTTCACCCAGGGCTTCGCGGTCATCGCTGAGCATCGTGCTGTCATCCTGGGTGCTGCTGCTGTAGATCGGCTCCGGGTCGGGGGCGGTCCTGTTGTTGGCGGAGGGCTGGCCGACGCCGATCTGCTTGAGCAGGTCGGCAGACTGGGTAAAGCCTGCATTCGCGCTCTGCTTCAGCAGGGAGATGGCGTGGCGGCGGTTGTCGGCGCTGTCGGTGTTCAGCAGGGTCAAAGCGTTCTGATAGTTGGTCTGGGCTTCGGTTTCCTCGCGCTGCAGCATGTTCAGCAGCTCGGTCACGCGGGGCAGGCCGCAGCCATCGGCTTTTTCCAGCATTTCGCGGGCCTTGGCGCGCATGCCGGGCTTGCGGCGGCTGACCATGACCTTCTCGGCCTCGGTCAGCAGGGCGGGGCCGTTCTGCACATGGGCCAGCTCGTCCTGTGCATCGGTGCTGCCCTTGGCCGCGGCGCTTTGCAGCAGGTCGATGGCCTTCTGGCGCTCTGCCTCGGCATCAGCGGGCTTTTTGGATTCTGCCGCTGTCTGCAGACAGCGGCGGGCCTCGTCCAGCTCGCGCTGTGCGTTGCTGTCGCGGTCATGCAGGGCATCCAGCAGACGTTTGGCTTCGGGGTTGCCGGCACTGCGCATTTGCAGCAGCTTCTCGACGTGCTCGCGCTCGGCGGGGTCGTTCCCGCCGTTCAGCAGGGCGTTGGCGCGGGAAAACAGCTCCTGCTCGCTCTGGGCATAGCGGGCCTCCCACTGCATTTCGGCATCGATGCGGGTCATGCCGCCGGAAAGCATCTGCTGCTTGATGTAGTCCTCTTTTAAAAGCGACAGGGTATCGGCGGCGCGCTTGTGGCCCACGGTCTGGCACTCGTTCAGCAGGGAGATGGCTTTATCCTTGTCCCCGGCCCCGCCGGCGCGGATGCAGTCCATGGCCTGGTTATACTTTTCCTCAGCCGCGCGGTCCTCGGCCAGCATGGGGTTCAGCAGCTCGATGGCCTGGGGCAGGCAGCAAGCAGCGCCCTGCTGCAGCAGCGCCTCGATATTGCCGCGCTCGTCGGGGTTGCTGCGGTCAGCCAGGCGGTGCTCGGCCTCCTGCAAAGCGTCCTCGGCCTTCTGCATACGGTCAAGCTCGGCGGCGGCTTCGGCATGGCCGCTGGCGGCGGCCTCCTGCAAAATGCGCTTGCAGGTGTCGCCCTCGATGCTGGCCAGCGGGGTGTTGCCCGCCTCCAGGGCGGCCTTCTGCTGGGCGCGGTGGGCCATGGCGTCCTTGTAGACGTTGTCGGCCTCGGCCTCCTGGGCGTTCAGCGCGGCCAGCAGCCTGGCGGCCTCGGGGTCGTTCTCTCGCAGGCTCAGCTGCAATTTAATGCGGTCACGCTCCTCGCTCGGAGTCTTGGTTTTCAGCAGGTCGGCAGCCTTCTGCAGAATCGGGTCTGTGTAGGTCTGCGCAGGGGCGCTTGCCGCGGGGTGCGTGCCGTTCATCCTGGCGATCAGCCAGTCCTCGGCCTCTTTGTTTCCGGCGCGGGCGGCATCCTTGTAGCAGCTCTCGGCTTTGGCCATATCCTGCGCCACGCCGTCGCCGCTCTCATACATGCGGGCCAGCGCCAGCATAGCGTCAACGCTGCCCAGCTCGATGGCCTTGGTGTAGATGGGAACGCGGTTGTAGCCGGGGTCGTTTGCCTTGGCATTGTTGGCAATGATGATCAGATTTTTGCCGGTCTGTTCCTTGCTGACGCCGTCCTTCTCGTAAGCGCCGATTGCGTACTGCAAGGCAAGGTCATAGTTTCTATCGGTGCCGAGGCCGTTTATGTAGCAGTTGCAAAGGGAGAGGTGATCGCACTTACCCATGGATTCTGCCTTTTTGTACAGCGCAAAGGCTTTGGCATTGTCCTGCGGAACGCCGTTTCCCTTCTCATACAGCGATGCAAGGTTACAGGTTGCGACAGCATTGTTGCGGTCTGAAGCCTGTTGATACAGCTCTGCCGCCTTGGCAGCGTTTTGCGGTACACCCCTTCCGATTTTGTAAAAGGTGCCAAGGTTGCCCATAGCAAAGGGGTTGCCCCGGTCAGCGGCTTTCTGGTAAAGCTCTGCCGCTTTAGCATAATCCTGCGTAACGCCCGTTCCGGTATCATACATGCAGCCAAGGTTGAACAGAGCGGTTTCATTTCCCTTGTCAGCCGCTTTTTCAAAAAACTCCTTTGCTTTTGTATAGTCCTGCCGGACGCCATTCCCCTTCGTATACATTACACCGAGGTCACACTGTGCATTGGGATCGCCCCTTTCTGCACTCTTTTCCAGCCAGTAGCGCATTTTGCCATAGTCTTGAAGGGACGGCGCATCCCGGTAAAGCCAGGCCAAAATAACCATGCCGCGAGAATTGCCCGCATTCGCTGCTTTCTGGGCCCATTCCAGGGCCTTTTGTGTGTTGGGTGCTGTACCAAAACCGATACGATAGCAGTTTGCAAGCTCTGCCATTGCGGCATAAAGTCCCGCATTGGCAGATTCCAGATAATTTTCAAAAGCTGCTTCAGGATTTTTCTCTGTGCAATACCCTAAGCGGTAGCAATCTCCCATCCAGCACATGGCCAGGCGGTCATGCTGCTCAGCACCATATTTTGCCCAGGGATAGCGCTTATCCCAAGTCGGCACCCAGTCGGCAATCAGACCGGCTTTTTCGCCATCCACGGGCAGGCCCCTGGCAATGGCCGCCTGCGGGTCGGTTCCGTAGGTCTCTGCCAGAATTTTGTGCAGACAAAATCCCTTGTCCTGTCCGGGGAAAGAGAACCATATTTGATCGTTTTTCTCCTGCGCCCACGCCCACTCGGCCACTTCGGGCTTCAGCTCGCCGAGACCGCCCGCCGCACTGAGCAGGTCCACAAAGCCGAGAATATCCTGATCCTGCGTCAGGGTGCGGACGCGGGCCAGCATGTCAACAAGCTCCAGGCGGCTGCCGTTTTCGGTCAGCATCTTGTAGCACTGGGTACATAAATACACAGGGTCGTTCTTTTTTGCGCCGCGGTCACGGTAGAATTTCGCCTTTTCGGGGTCGGCGGTGCAGCCGTAGCCGTTCTCGTACTGGTCGGCCAGCTCGTCGCAGGCCTCACCGCTGCCCATCTCGGCGGCCAGGCTGTAATAGCGGTGGCAGGCAGTACGGTTTTCAGGGGTGTCAAACTGCTTGTTTTTCAGCAGACCGCCCAGCAGCAGATAAATATCTGTGGCATCCTTGTCGCCGTAGACGCCCTGCGGCACCTGCGCGGCGGCCTTTTCCAGCCACTGCCTGGCCTTGGGCAGATCGAGAAACTCTTTTGTCATTGCCTTTTTTGCCAGCGGCAGCAGGGCATAGGGGTTGCCGTTGTCGGCGGCCTGGATCAGCTCCGGCAGGCTCATGCCTTCCACGGCCCTGGCTTCCTCCGGCGGCTCGGCAGCAGAAGCAGCGTCGGCATTGTCCAGCGCATCCAGTTCTTGCTTTGCCTGCTCACTGCCGGCGTCGGCGGCACGCTGTAAATAGAAGCGGTAGTTTTCTTCGCTTGCCTGGGTGCCCTTGCCCATGCGGCAGAATTGGGCCATTGCATAGAGTTCTTCGGGGCCGTCAGGGTTTTCAATATCCAAAGAGGTTGTCAAAGACTGAAAATCCATATCTTCATACTTAAACATAGTGCGCGTCCTTTCCGATTTCATTTGATAGTCTCATTATAACCCTACCCATACCCCTCTTTTCAAGACCTTTTCACATTTTTCCGGTGGATTCGCAGAGGTTTTTTGTGATTTTGTCCTGTTTTTGGTGTTCTTGTCGGGTCACTTTGTCTATAGGGGCGCAAAAGGCGTTTTTTCAAACAAAAACGCAAAAAAAGTTTTCTGACTTTTTCTTTAACTTCCCGCCCGGTGTTCCCTATTGCCTGAGTGTAAGGAAAGACAACGAAAACAAATTTCAGGAGGAAACACAGATGAATAACTACGATTACTACCGCACGCATAAATCCGAGATCGATGCTGCCATTATGGGACTTTCTATGCCGCAGGACGGCAGTGCGCTGGGCGGGCTCCTTGTCATCGTCGCCATGGTGGTGGCCCTGTATGTCGGCGTTGTTGCAATCGCACTTCCGCCGGTCACACAGAAGATTTTGCTGAAATGCTACAACCGCGCCGATAACACCCCCAACCGCAGCACAAAAGGCATGATGCAGGCACATCCGAAAATTACCGCCCTGTGCAGGGTACACGCGGTGTGCTTCCTCGTTGCAGGGGCTATCACACTGCTGGCAGCCGGCACCACAAAGGTTTTACACCTGCCTGTGGCACAGAACCCTATCAGCAACCTCCTGATGGCGGTCTACGCGGCTGCCGCCTTTGCCCTGATTGGCATCGGACTGGTTCTAGTCGCGGCGGCCCTTGCCGCACGGCACAAAGCCAAAAAGCAGACCGAGCATCTCTAAAGCCACACCCGCAGGGGCGTTGAATCCCCTGCTTGAATTTGCTATACTATACACAGGAAATGCCGCCCGCCGCGGCAGGAAAGGAACCCACCTCCGATGAAACGTATCTATATTACAGCGATCCCGCTGGACAGCAACTTTGCCATCACCCCCTATGCAGCCGAGCCGGTCAACTACACCCAGACCACCACACAGCCCACCTGCTACCCCATTACCCCGATCCTGGCCGATACGGCTCACGACGGGGATGAGATCAAAGTCCTCGCTGTGCGCCAGGTCAACAGCCCTCGCAGTGAGAACCTGGAGGTTTTCCGCCGCGAGCTGGACAGCCTGGGCAAGCCCTACACCCTCGTAGACCTGACAACGCCGGAAAACCAGCAGCGCGACGGCCTGCTGACCCTGTTTGAGGCGCTGACCGACGCGATGGAGAGCGACGCCTGCTATTACGCCGATGCGACGTTCGGCACCAAGACGTATCCGCTGGTATTGTCCTCGGCCCTGCATTATGCCGAGAAGATCCTGGACGACACAGAGGTCTGCGGCATCTACTACCGCGAGCTGACGCGGGAAAGCGGTCAGGTCAAGAACGCGCGCCAGTATGACATCAGCACACTGTTCACGCTGGACGGCATCGTTGATATGGCTGCCGATGCAGAGCTGACCGACAAGAAGGCCTTTATCAAGCTGATGCTCCACCCCGACCGGGAGGTGTAAGCCATGGCGGATTACGCAAAAGACAGCGAGAAACAGGCCGCTCTGCGCCGTCAGATCGAGAAGCACCCGATCTGGCAGTACCCGCCGGAGGAGCGTCTGCAGCACAACCGAGAGTGGCAGAGCCTGTATCTGCTCGTGTTTGAGTTTAAGGAGTTCCTGCAGAAGCTGGAAAATCGACTGAACAACGCCGAGTATGATACCGGGCTTTTGAAGCAGGACGAAGATGCCATGCTGGATGCGCGCTATACCCGCCGCAGCAAGCTGCGCAACAAGCTGGACACGCTGACCTTTACCGAGGCGATGCGCAAGGCAGTCGCCCGGTACGACGCAAGCTCCGGCAAGGAGTTTATGGCCTATTTTGATACGATCTATGCCAATGCCATGCACGAAGCCATGAACAGGCAGGCCATGCGCGAGCAGGGCGACATCCGCCTGAACCGCGGGGAGGCGCGTCTTTGGAAGCGTCTGTGCGAGCTGTGCGATAAGCAGGGCATTGACCCGTCCGAGCTGTCGGACGCCTTCTATGATCGCGCTGCCGATATTCTGGATGTGGATGCTGATGCCTTGAAATCTATCGGACGCAACGCTACCGCCGCGCGGCGCACGGTCTCCCTGAATGACCCGGGCAACGACAGAGACGACGGCCCGGGCTTTGATATGGCCGACCCGAACCAGGAGAATATGCAGGAGCATCTGGAGCGCACAACCGAGGCGTTGCGCGCTATTGCCATGTTTGCCAGCAAGGATGTAAAGGAATACCCGCGGCTTTTCTTTACCACCGATGTGCTCGGCCCCCTGTGCACCGACAAGCCGGAGCTGCCGCCGGAGCGGTACTGCGCCCTGCTGGAAAAGCAGGAGGAGCTGCTGTGGGAGCAGATCCTTGTAAAAGGCTACATACATTACCTGTTTGAGCCGAACAAACCGGAACGCCTGCGGGCACTGCTGGATATAGCGCCGACCCACCCGCTGCAGGACAGCAGCGTGGCCGCTTACCAGCATGTGACCGCGGCAGCCGTGAGCTACCAGCGCCGCCGGTACGCAAAAATATTGCAGGAAATCTCAAAGCAGCTGCAGAAGTGATCCTGTAGGGGCGAGCACTGCTCGCCCGTGCCAATTTGCCATGTAAGAGGCTTTTCCGATGCAGAAGTAAAACGAGCAGCAAAGCGGTTTTTCGCTTTGCTGCTCGTTTGTTATTCCTCCTCGCCGCAATACAGGATCGCTACACTGACGTCATCCTCTGTGGCCGGGATCATTTTTTCCTTTATAACATGCGCCAAGGCTTCCGTAACGGTCTTTTCATCGTTCTCTGTCAGCCAGTCACACAGGCGCTCCACGGCGGGGGCGGGCTGCTGCTGCTGTCTGTCAAACAGGGTATCGCCGCCGCCGTCGCTTGTCAGCAGCACGGCGTAGGGCTCGTGCAGCTCCCCGCTGCGGATGCGCAGATGCTGCGCGGCGCCCGGTTCGGACAGGAAATACGTTTCGTTGCTGGCATGGCCGTTCTCCGGTGCCGAGAACACTACGGCAGTGTCCTGCCGGATACGGAAGATGTAGCCATCGCCGATATGCCCGCAAAGCCAGCGTCCGTCCGCATGGGCGGCATAAAACAGCAGCGTGCAGTAGCATTCCTCCGGCGGCATGCCCAGCACCTCCAGCGCCGCCTGACCCGCTGCGGCCACCGTGGCGGCGGCTTCCTCCGGCGGCAGGGCGCAGAGCGTATCAAACGTGATCTGCAGGTAATCGGGAATCCACTCCATCAAACGCTGCGCAGCCCTCTCACTGTGGGCACAGCTGCCAGCGCCGTCGCAGAGCACGACCCCCGCCAGGGCGCCGCGCACAAAGCCGGCTGTGCGGTCCTGGCAGGGTGTCCCTGTCAAGGTATGGTGACGCCCACAGGCGTAGGCGGCTGAAACTTTAGCGTTGATAGGATCATCTCCCTGGAAGCAAGCCCCCTGCGCGGGGCGGTTTACTCCATTATACACTAAAATGCGGATGCTGCACAACTTTTTTAAGTGTCCAGGGCATCCACCCGCCGCCCCTTGCGGCGGTAATCTGTCTTTTTGCGCATGATGCGCGGGCAGAGCTTGACGCCCTGCCACAGTGCGCGGTTGGCACGCACGGCGGCGCGCTGCGCCTTTTTGGACTGCTTGTCCAGCGGAACAAATGTATTTTTCAAAACCAACCCTTCCCCTCTTTTGTTTCCTTGCGCCGGGCCTCGGTGTCTCTCCACTCTCCGTAGAGCTCCGCCGCCTCGGCTGAGATGTCATTGACCACGAGGTCTGCCAGCCGCTGATACGCCTGGCTGCCCCATTGGAACAAACCGGTATCCAGCCTTCTCTGACTCATCGAGATGATTTTTCCGGTATACCCTTCCAGTGTCATGCTATGGTAGAGATCGTAAAACAATCCATCGGTTTGGAGTGGGAAAATGATCTGCATGAGCGTCTTGCGCTCCTCAGAGGGAAATTTTTTTACAGTGTTCTTTTCCATGCTGTCAGCGATGAGAAGGTCTCGGTAGAGAAGTTCTTCAAATGTATTATATTCCATAGTAATTTCTCCTTTCAAAAGTAGAGGGGTTAGGCCCAGGCCAGGTCGCGGAAGGCGGCCTGACAGTAGTAGGACCAGGGGTTGTAGAGGCTGCGGGCCTCCGCCGTGATGTCGTTCGCGGCAAGATCGGCCAGCAGCTCGGCCTCGCGGCTGAACCGCTCCGCACCGATGCGGTTGATCTTGCGGAACACGATCTGGAAGTAACAGTCCAGCCCGCTGTCGCCGGGGCCGAAACGAGTGATCAATTCTTCACGAGCTTGCCGCCGGATGCTCCGGATGTAATCATCCAGAGTGAATTCATCTGGGTTTTCATTGAACACGTTGTCGCAGCGTCTCCGGTAGAACTCCTCTGTGTGCTTGAGCGGGAGAAGCCGCTTCATGACGGCCTGGCGCTCCTCAAAAGAATGAGGCGTAGGAGCTTTTTGGGAAAGCTCCTTGTCCAGATAGGCCTGCATCAGGTCTGCCAGGAAGTCATCCTCGTAGAGAAGCGGCTCACCATTATCTCCCACAGGGAATCCGTACTGCCGTTCTTCCTCGGCACTGCCCTGTGCGCGGTACATGATGGTGATAGCCAAGACCGTTTTCCAGCCCTGCTCGGGGGTCTGCATACCGAACAGCCATGCGAAGTTGCGCTCCATCGTGGGGAACATATCCTCGGAAGCGGAGAAGTAACGGGATTTATTGTTGATGGTGATCATAGGATTTTCCTCCTTAGTTTTTGTTTGTTTGTCCTTACATCTACCCTATAGGGACGGTGTGCGGGAAAGTTAAAGAGTTCCAAAAAAAATCAGGAAAATCCCGGATCTCCTTTTCTGCTTTAATCCATCAGGAACGCATCGGGGTTTTCCTGGGCGTCCAGAATGGGGCAGTGGTAGACGTCGTGCCCGAAATCACCGCAGAACACACAGTCACCGGTCCATGGGGGCATATTGGGGTCCGGTTCCCCTTCCTCGTAGCCGAAGATCACGTTGCGCGGACCTTTGACGTAGAACGTGCCGTCCGGGCGCTGGACAACACCGCCTTCGGGAATGTCGGGCGAACCCTCGGGGTAGATGCGGTCTCCCTTAGCGGTCACAGCATAGCCGGGGTCCGCGGGCTGGGCGGCTTCGGCGGCGGGCTGTTCAGCCGCCTGCGCAGCGGCAGCCTGCTCCGCAGCCTGGGCCGCGGCCTGCTGCTGGACAGCCACGGCGGCCGCCTGCTGCTCCGCTGTTTTCTTTACGGCGCAGGTATCGGCCGTATGCCCCGTGCCGCCGCAGTAGCTGCACTTGACGACCTCCTGCACAACGAGGTTGTAGGTAGTGGACACGCCGCCCGCCGTGCTGGCCGCCGTGATGGTGGTCTGCCCGGGCGCATGGGTCGTAATGACGCCGCTGTCGTCGATGGTGGCGACGCTCTCATCGGCGGAGGTCCATGTGATGGTCTTATCGGCGGCGTCCTCCGGCAGGACCGTCGCGTGCAGCGTCCAGGTCATGCCGTTGTTCAGGATGCCGCCCTCCTGCTCCAGCGTCACGCTGGTGGGCACGACCACAGCGGGCGTCGGCTCCGGCGTGGGGGTCGGGGTGGCCGAGACCTCCGGCGCCGCGGTCTCGGGGGTGGCTTCCTCCGCGCGGGAGGTCCCGGCAGGCTGCGGGACCTCCTGCACGGCATTGCTGCCGCACCCTGCCAGGCTGAATACAGCCACCAGCGCAGCCGCCGCAGTGAGGATACGAGTTTTATTTACAGTGATCTTTTTCATGTTTTTTCTCCTTTGTGTTTGGGTTTTGTTTTCTTACACAAAGGCTATAGGGTCGGCAGGCGGGGAAGTTAAAGGGAAAGCAAAAAATCATGAATATGCGGCGTTGACTTTTTCCTTGTATCGGCATATACTATAGGTAGGCAAGGAAACCGGTTATGGAATTGCCGCTAAGACCACGCAAAAAAGTGACCCCCAGTAGAGGTAGGCTCTCTACTGGGGGTCTTTTTGTGCTTACTTGCCCTTACCGTGACTGTCAAGCCACTTGCAAACGTAGTAGGCAACTACACTTGCTGCGACAGACACAAGGAAACCGGTTATGGTTATGTCCACTAAGGCCACCCCCTTTCTGTTGCCAGATTTGGGGAAGGGCAGCAATAGAGAGTATAGCAGACTTTGCAGAATCCGGTCAAGCGTATATATAAAGTAGGTAACCGCCTTTGCGAAAAAAATCTGCACTTTTATTTTAACTTTACAAGCCCGCCTCCCTATAGTCATGGTGTAAGGAGGCAGCAAACCGATCGGATGTTTCCCTGCAAAGAAAAAATCTATCTGTCACAAAAAGGAGAATGTGTTATGAAAAAGACTTCGTTTCTGAAAAAACTGACCGCTATGGCCGCCACTCTGGCCATGACCTGTGTGATGGCTGTCGGCGCTTTTGCCGCCGAGCCTTCCGTAGACTACAAGCTGGACTCCGCCTCCATCAACGTGGGCGAGACCTGGACGATGTCGGTCCCTGCCGGCGGTATGTACGACTGGAACCTGAGCAGCGAGTACATTGCCTACGGCCCCAGCATGGCCGACAAGGAGGGCGTGCTCAAGCAGGTCGGCTACGAGACCGCGAACGGCGTTAGCACGATCACCTATGAGGCCATGATGCCCGGCACCTGCACCGTGACACTGACGGACCGCAGCTTTGCCAAAATCGCCGAGGCGACTGTCACCGTCACCGACGGCAGCGCCGCGCCCGACACGCCCAGCGTCGATACGCCGAGCACCGACAACAAGGCTGCCGAAACGCCCGCCGCAGCCGGCGCACCGTCTGCCGCTGCAGCGGTGAGCACCGCCCCCGTTGACACCCGCACGGCCCAGCAGAGGGAGATCGACGAGGCCAAGGCCAACGGCACCTGGGGCATCGAGTACACCACCTGCCAGAAGTGCGGCTACCACAACTGGACCCGCAAGGGCAACGTCTATGTCTGCGATACCTGCGGCAATGAGACGACCACCGTTGTGAGCGCCAAGGGCGTCAAGGGCTACGTCGGCAGTGGTGCTATCGCGCCCGTCGCCAACAAGGCTGCCGCCCCCGAGACCCGCTACGCCAACGCAAAGCAGGCTCAGGCCGCCGCAGATGCCCGCGAAGCCGCCTACGCCGCCGCTGTTGCTGCGTTCCAGAAGCAGATCGCCGCGAACGAAGCTGCCTATCTGGCCGCTATCGCCAAGTAACCGCATATTCCCTAAGAGGGCTGCTGCCGCAGTGGGCAGCAGCCCTCTTTTTTTCTTTTATTTTTTTACCGTTTCTTTAACTTCTCCGCCCGCCGACCCTATAGGGTAGATGTAAGGAAAAACAAAACACAACTTAGCAAGAGGAGAATATACCATGAAAAACTTCCGTAAACTGTCCGCCCTGATTCTTTCCGCCCTCGCTTCCTTCACCCTGCTGGTCGGCTGCGGCGCGGCCCCGGTGGAAGACACCACCCCCACCGAGAGTGCGCCCGTTGTCGAAGAAACCGCCCCGGAGACCACGCCGGAAGCCACCCCCGAAGAAACGCCAGCCCCGCAGAGCGATACCACCGAAGAAAAGACCGAGAGCCTGCGGGAATTCCGCTTTACCACCGGCCTTGGCGGCGCCAACGGCGATTTTCTCTACGATGAGGATGGCCGCCTGAGCCACATCACGCTGGGTATCTACGACGACTTTTCCCAGGATTACGACATCAATTTTGACTATACAGACGGAAAGGCTTCCGCGAGCTTTGACGCCGCGCAGGCTGCCGCTATGGAAGGCTCGCCCTATGTGTTGGAGGTCACCGACCTGACTCTCAAAGATGACGGGACCCCCGATGCTCTGAGCGCCTGCACCGACTGCGCTGTTTATATTGAATTCAACGAGGACGGTCTCCCCTCCTTCTTTGCCGTCGCGCAGGAGGATGTAGGCTACCAGATCACCTACACCCGCACCGACGATGGCCGCTTTGTCATGGACAGCGCCCAGTGCGTTTATGGATACATCTACAACCACAGCGCCGAACCTACCAACGACTTCTTCACGCCCACCGGCGAGATCCTCTACCAATAATCTGTCGGGGTCCCGTACCTCCAACCCGATGGATTTCCGGTATTGACGGAACCGCCCAAGGGGCTTTGGGACGACCAACCCCACAGGCCGACCCTATAAAAACAGCAGGAACTGTCCGGACAGTTCCTGCTGTTCTATTTTTCCAGCAAGTCCTCCATCGCGCAGCCAAGCACTTTGGAAATCTTATACAAACTCTCCGCGCTTGCCTTGTTGATGTCCTTTTGCCGCTGCTCGTACAGCTGGATGGAGCGCAGGCCGACGCCGGTTTTTTTCGCCAGCTCGGCTTGCGAACAGCCGTAGGCTGTGCGGATGCGTTTCAGGTTTGTTTCCGCAAAATGCTCCCGGATGCGGGCATCCGCAATCTCGGCAAATTTGCTGACGTCCGCCTCGTGCAGGGGATAATACATTTTTTCCAGTTCCGCAAAGGAAAGCACCTCGAAAATCTCGCTGTACTTTCGCCCGGAGTACCACTGATAATACGCAACCGCCCACCCGATCCAATATTCGCAGGAACGCGCATACCGTTCCTGCTGTTCCGGCTGTTCTGTCATCCCGGTCGTCTCCGCAAGGATCTGCGCAGCCAGTTCAATGCCGCTCTTCCCTGCCAGATACGCGGGTTCTCCGTTTTCCATATGCTTGCTTACCGAACTTACGGTGAACAGCTTTATAAAATTCTCTCCCGGTACGCCGCAGACACGAATCGCATAGTCGAACGCATCCCCCAAAGCCGCCTGCGCATTACTCAGATAGATTTCTTGGTATGCGTGGGTCATCGCTGCGGATGCCTCCTCTCATAATGTCCTGCATATAGATGCCGTCTGTCTCATCGTCCAGCATTTTCAGATAGGTTTGGTTTGCTTCATCGTTTCTTGCTTTGCGCTGCACATAGTATTTGTCTTTTTCTGCGATGGAAAAGCCCTCAAATTTCAGATTGGAAAAGGCAAACTGCGACTTGATCACCACCTGCTCCCCCAATTTGCCAAGCCGCATCGCCTGCGAGAGCTGCTCTACCGAGATGGCATTGTTCAGAAAAGATTCCGCATAATCGAAATAGGAATCATCGGCGCGGTAGCCTGTAATCAAATCATAGGCATTTACGTTCACGCCGAAATTGTCGATCAGATATTGCTTGGCCCGCCTTGCCACCGGCGTTTTTATGGAAAAAAGACGATGCTCGACCAGCACGGCGATCCAGTTGAGAATGGTATAGTCCGGGCTGTTCAAATGTAAAACCCGCAGATATTCCGTATCCAGCGTATAGCGGTTTGCAAAACCGTCCCGCAAAGAGGAAACGGCCCACTCCTTTGCCAGTGCCTCGCTTTCCGTGCAGTAAAAGCCAAGCCCGAAATCATTATGCTTTTTTCCCGCGCCAAACACGGGATGCTCGATGACTTTTTCCGAGCCGTGAAACAGGGTGATTTTCTTTTCCATATTGCCGCCCTCCTTGGTATAAGTGTATCACTAAAGTGATATAAAAGCAAGGCAGCAAAAAAGATATTATGACATGATGTCATAATATCTCCAAAAATTGTTGGTACAACGTTCTTCCATTATCCCATCAGCACCCCGAAATCCGGGGTATAGGTCAAATCCTGCGCCAGCTCCGGCTCACGCAGGAACATCATCATATAGATGGGGTAATAGGTGATCTTCTCCTTCACACTCACATTCCCGCCGTGGAAAACAAACGCAGCCGGGATGTGGTAGTCCTGGTTTGCCATCACGCCGGAAAGCGCATTATGGCGGGTGTAATCCTTGCCGCTCTTGATTTCAAGGGGCAGCACATTGCCCTCGTGCTCGATGACGAAGTCCAGTTCTCCCTGCTTTTTGCTGTTGAAGTAGTACAGCGCATAGCCGTGGGCGGCCAGCTCCTGGGCGGCGGCGTTCTCAAACACCGCGCCGAAATTGATGTTCTTTTCGCCGTTCAGCAGCGCCAGCTGGATGCCGTTGGCGTAGGTGGCCGCCAACAGCCCCACATCGCAGAGAAACAGCTTGAACAGGTTGCTTTGTCTGTTCAGCCGCAGCGGCAGCGTCGGTTCTTCCACGTTGTAGGTCGGCAGCGCAACGCCGGCGTTGGCCAGCCACAGAAAACTATTGTGGTAGCGGCTTAACTTAAAGTCCTGATGCAGGTCCTTTAAAATAAACCGCTTGTTCTTGGCGTTCAGCTCGCTGGGGATCAGGTCAAAAATATCCTCGAGATAGAGTTTCTCCTTCGGGTCATAGCGGGCAATATCCTTTTTGTACAGCATCAGAATGGACTGCTGCACCTTGGCGACTTCATACAGATTATGTGTTTGCAGGTAGCAAGCCACAGCCGCCGGCATCCCCCCTACGATCAAGTACAGGCGGAAAAGCTCCATCATCTTCTGATGCACCAGCGGGTCAACTTCCTGCTTTTTGTCATAGCAGCTGCGCAGATGGTCAAGGATGCGATCCGACACGCCGTTGGCGCGGGCAAATTCCTCTACATCCATCGGGAACATTTCCAGTACATCAAGATAGCCGACTGGTGCGCTGCGAATGTCTTTAAGCTCCACACCCAGCAGCGACCCACTTAAAATATAGCGGTAGCTGCCCTCCTCCACCAAAAATTTGATGGCGGTCACGATCTCCTTGCACTCCTGCACTTCATCCAAAAAGATAAGCGTCTTGCCGGGGACCAGCTTTTCCCCCACCAGCGCAGAGAGCCGCAGCAGGAAATCGCTGCTGTCGGTGGCTGTTTCAAACATCTGCCGCGCGGCTGTGTTTTCCAAAAAATTCAGTTCCACAAAATTCGGGAAGGCTTCCTGTCCCAGCTGGCGGATCAGGGTCGTTTTGCCGACCTGCCGCGCCCCTGTAACAAGCAGCGCCTTGCGCTCTTCGCCCTCTAAAAACGCCTGTATCTTTTTGGCGGTGGTGCGCTGTAAAATCGTTTTTCGGTTTGTTTCCATGTCTGATGCCTCCCTCCGGAAAAATATTTTGTCCGGTTTTCCATATCTATTGTATATCGCTTTGTCCTCTTATGCAATATTTTAATTTCAGTTTTGTCCGGTTTTCTTCCTATAAAAAGAGATATTATGACATAATGTCATAATATCTCCCCTTGTTTTACCGTATTTTGTTTCTACCCGTGCGCGGTGCAGCCTTGGCGGCACCGTCCCGGAACAGTTCTTTCTCCGGCTCGTAGTCCAGCGGGATGCTCTCCCCTGTCGCGCCGAAGCGGTTTTTTAAGATGGTCAGTGCCAAATGACGCGGAGCGGTCTTGTTTTCCCTGTCGGCATCGGTGCGGTATTTCAGCACCAGCAGCAAATCGGCGCTGTACTCCACGCTGCCGGATTCTTTAAAGGCCGACAGTCCCGGCTCGGCACTGCCGGGGCGGTAAGCCTCGCGGTTCAGGCTGGATGCGGCCATCACCGGCATATCGTACCGGCGTGCCAGCTGCTTGAGCATGGCGACGGCGGCGTCGGCGGTCTGCTTCTCGGTCATGCCCGCGCGCGCCGGTGCGACAAGCTGCAAGTAATCCAGAAACAGCACCGGGCTTTCGTGCTGCGCACAGAAGGCCGACACTTTTTCATCCAAAAAAGCCGGGGTAAGCGGGGCGTCCGGCTCCCACAGCTCTACCCTGCCGCCGGTCTTTTGCCTGTATGCGGAAATCAGACCGCGCACTTTTTCTTCCGGCAGCTTGCCGTCCAGCAGCGGGCGTGCACGTTCTTTTGTGCCGCGCACGGCGCTTTTGGCGATCAACTCCATACGGGACATCTCTATTGTTATAAACAGCACATTTCGGCCAGCGGCTGCCAGCGTATCGGCCATTTGCAGCATCAGGGACGTTTTGCCCATGCTGGAAACCGCGCCCAGCACGGTCAGCCCGGCGTGCAGACCGCCGTCGAGCGCCTTGTCCAAACCTGCGATACCCGTAGACATCACCGCAGCGCCCCCGCGGCGGCCCAGATACGCGAGGAACTCGTCCTCCAAGGTCGGTTGCTGCTGTACCTCCTGCACCGCTGCAGCGGCCTTACAGGCGGCTTGCAGCGCATCCCTGTCTTGCACTAATGCTTCGTTCACATCCTTGCAGCCCTCCGGCAAATCCAGCACCGCGCACGCAATGCCGCGGGCCGTCAGCTGCTCCCGCAGCTTCCCGTTCATCCCCTGCCCTGCTGCATCGGAATCCCCGGCAAGAATCACCCTATCAGGCTTTGCTTCCCGCGCGTCCAAGGCCTGCATCAACCGCCCGGTGTTGGCCGCACCGCAGAGCGCTACAGCCGGGAATCCCAGTTCCTCTAAGGAAAGGGCATCAAAAATGCCCTCCGTCACAAACAGCGCTTTCCCTGCCGCACATTCCATAGCAGCGCTGTTCCAAAGCTGCATCGCCCCGCGGCTGTTCTGGTAGCGCGGTTCAACAGCCGGGTCAATGGCGCGGCGGCAAACGCTGCGGCAGACACCCTCCGCAAAGACAGGCAGCACCGCATAGCCATTCTCGACCACCAAACCAAACCGCCGTACCGTTTCATCGGACAAGCCACGCCCGGTAAAGTAGGGGTCGGGTCTGCCCGCTCTCTCCTTATAAGGAAAAGCCTGCGCCGGCTTCGCCGTGACCCGGATGACCTCGCCCCCGCCGTAGCGCCGGTTGACGGCCTTCATTTTAGAAGGAAAATCAGTCAGCTTTTCTTCCTGTCCCACTAAGTCAAAAATATCGTAGGTCGCGCCGCAGGCAAAGCAGTGGACGGTCTGATTTTTTTCATTGTACCCCATAGAAGGGTGCGCGTCCCGATGCGCCGGGTTCAGGCAGGCGAACGGCTTGTGCAGGGGCAGCCCGTGCTCCCGCAGCCATTGAGGCAGGCAGCTTTTTAAGGTTTTGGCATCCGTTTTTCTCATACGAAAACTTCTCCTCTTACAGGGAAAAACTGTATCTTTTCCTCCCTGTAAAAAAGGGAAAGATATCATACAGTACTTACAGTACATACAGCACTTTTCAAAAAGCGAAAATCTGCCGCTGAAATGTGGAAAAACAGGGGTTTTGCGGGGTGTTTGGGTCATCAGTTGTGGCTTTGGCGGTCATCAGATGTAGCTTTGGTGGTCATCATTTGTGGCTTTGGTGAAGCACTTATGGTCATCAAATGTGGCTTTGGTAAGGCTGTATTGGGTCATCAGTTGTGGTTTTAAAATCGCAGCTATCGTATCACATTTCGTTTGTGTGTTTTTTGTTTGTTTGGCTTGAAGCGGCCCTTATTCGTTTCATCGGGCAAAGTCAGTTCTGGCGTTGGCGCGGGCTTGCGGGTGGTGCGGTCCAGCACGATCTCCACCCCGTCCACAACGCGCCCGGTGCGGGTGAAGCTGTACCCGCTGATGTAGTTCTGCTGGGTCAGATACTCGAGATAGATCTCGGTGTAGTTGCGCAGGCGCTGGCGGCGCTGCTTGATGGGCGACGGCTCGCCGAGCTCCTCGTAGATGGACGAAAACAAAATCTTTCGGCTTTGCAGACGGTTGTTTGGGTTCTTCATGCCCTCAATGCGGGTCAGCAGGTAGTTCTTCAGCACAATGATGGCGGGGGTGTTGTTCAGGCTCGCTCCGGCCAACGGAGAGTCGGCTTCAAAGTGTACGTTCAAAAGGTCCATATCCACAAGGGAGATCTGCCGCTTGCTGGACGCATACTGGAACAGCGGCGGCGTGTCGATGAGAAAGTACGCCTCGACCTCCCGCCCGTTGAGCACGGCGTTCATCCGGTTCATCGGCAAGAGATATTGCGAGAGCGTCAGGCTCTGCAGGTTCTGTCCCTCCTTGATAAAGTGGGCGGCGGCCTCCTCGGTGCAGTCCAGCGTGATGGTGGCGTGCCGCATAAATTCCAGCCGGTCGCGGATGGTCCGGACGGCCTCCTCCCGCATACTGGGGTTTTCACTGCCGATCATGGCGCGGTACAGCATCGGGATGGTGAAATAGATCGTTCCCGCGATCAGCAGCGAGGAAACGCCGTTTAAGATAGCCTTATCAAAGCTCGTCAGGCTGCCGCCGTTGTCCAACGCGATGGTTTTCGGGAAATCCATCGTCACGATGGTGGACACGTTTTTTCCGGCGCTCTTGCCGACGTAGACCTCGTTTTCCTCCTCCGGCAGCAGCTTGGGCAGATTGCGGAAGATGGAATCCGTCTGCATACTGTATTTTTCCAGTGGACCCTGGTTCGCACTGGAAAGCAGCATCCGCTCGGAAAGTGGTTCGTTTTTCAGGCCGGACACGTCGCCCGCATACATGGCGTTTACCGCGCAGGTAATGTAACAGGCCATGCCGGCCGGCATACCGTCCAGCATGCTGTTGAAGGATGCCCTTGCCAGTGACCGGACCTCTGTCTCCGGCATGGTCAGACTGCCGCCGACCGGGTGGGAAAGGATCTCCAATTGCAGCGCGGCCTGCTTGGCCTGTAAAAGCTGCTCCTGAAAGGCTTCCTCCCGGCGCTCGCTGACGTAGGGGGCAAACGTTCCGAGCAGACCGCGGTAGATCTGCTGGTCGGTCAGAATATCGCCGTATTTAGCCTGCAATTCCTGAAAGGTGATAAACGGCTCCCTCTGAAAGATGGGCACCAGCAGGGCGGCGTCCTCGGTATAAAGCTTTGCCTTGGGCGTGGGCAGAGCTTGCTTTTTTTTGGGCACGGCCAACCTCCTTGCAAAAAGATATTATGACATGACGACATAATATCCTATTCGTATCGACTCTATATTTACATGATATTATGACATGGTGACATAATATCTTGCCCGGAAAGGCGGTTATTTGCGGGAAAGCTGCGGGCCGGGCGTGCCCGGCCCCTACAGGCTCAGCGGTGGGTGTGCAGCCATTCCTCGGCCATGCGGCGGAAATCCTCCTCCAGCGCGGCGGGCACGGTGACGGAAACGCGCACGGTCTGCGGCTCTGCCTGCAGGGCAGCATCCATCTGCTCCGGGGTCATGGCGGCGGTCAGCCTGGCCATTTTGGGGCCTGCCAGCTCGTCGGCATGGTGGGCGGCCAGATACTTCTGATTCTCGGCAGAAAAATCCACGAGCCGCAGCGCCGTTGTCAGCGGCAGCTTGCCGCCGTCCAGCAGCTTGAGCAGGCTGCCGTCCAGACTGCCCAGCCGCACATACCGCGCGATCTGGCGGGCGGAGAGGTTGTATTCTTCGCCGATCTGTTCATACTTTGATTTGCGCACGCCGTTCCTGCTGCGCTTTTTGCGCCCGGCCAGCGCGTACTTCTGGGAGATGCTCCGCGCCTTCTCCGACGGCGTCAGCACGCGCTGCACGTAGTTGGAATCGACGACGATCTCGTGCGCCTCGTCGGCGGTGATGTCCGTCAGCACGGTGGCGGGGATGCGGCGGTATTTGTCCTCGCCGGTTTTTTCCAACAAAGCAGTGTAAGCCCGCACGCGGTTGTGCCCGCTTAAAATCATCAGCGCGCCGTCCGGCTGCTTCCAGACCACAATGGGGTGGAGCAGGTCGTTGGCCCGGATGCTCTCGATCAGCTCCAGCAGCTTGTCGTCGGGGAGCGGCGCGTAAAAGTTCCAGTCAGCCGGGGCAGGGGAGAGCTTGTCCAGCGGCACTTCCTCCAGCCGCCGTGTGCCGGGCAAATCGGCCATCAAAGAGGGGAGAGACACCGCACCGGCAGCAGGGGAGACGACGGTCCGTTTTTTTAAAGCCATACAGTATTACCGCCTTTCTCAAACGCAGCGCTTTAGGATTTCTTTCGTCAGGGCGCGGTACTCTTTCGAGATGCGCGCGCTGCCCGCGTAGTCCAGCACGGGGCGGTTCTCCCACTGGGCGTTTTGCAGGCGGCTGTCCACCCGGATGATCTGCTCAAACAGCAGGGCGCTGTAGCTCTCCCGCAGCTGGTCCATGGCCGCCTCGGTGATCAGGCGGTTGCGGGCATCGTAGCGGTTGATGATGATGCCGCCCACCTGCAAGGTCGGGTTGTACGGTTTGATGCCCTCGACAAATTGCAGTACCACGGCCAGACCGTCCAAATCAAAGCTGGCGGGCTGGGCGGGGATCAGCACATAGTTGGAGGCGTTCACGATGTTGAAGTTCAGCAGCGACAGATTCGGGTTCGTGTCGATGAGGATATAATCATAATAGCCGCGCTCGACAACGGGGCGCAGGATGCTGCGCACGATATTCTCGCGGCTGATTTTGGTAAACAGCGCCATGTCCAGTGTACCCATCGAAACATCGGCCACGATGATGTCGATATTCTCAAATTTGGTGGGCTGTATGTAGCCGTTCAAATCCTGCTCCGCCAGCACCGCCGCGCCGAAGTTCTTCTCGCTGCGGGGCATGTCGAAGCTGCTGGACAGGTTGCGCTGACCGTCGCCGTCGATGACAAGGATGCGCAGCCCCAGCTCGGCCATCGACGTAGCAATGCCGCTGCACAGGCTGGTCTTACCGCAGCCGCCCTTGTTGTTGAGCATGCAGAGCACCTTGGTATCGTGGTAGTCCGGGTGGTAGATTTCGTTGATGTCGACTTCCAGATAGGCACATAGCTTCTCGATGTTTTCGAGGTCGGTTGCGCTGCGGCCGGTTTCGATCTGCTTGATGGTGGAAAGGTTTACACCGGTGGCAGTGGCAAGCTCCTTTTGGGTGATGTCCTGCTCAAGGCGTATATTTTTCAGCCGCGCATAGTCGAGTTTTACCATAAAAACCTCCTAATCCGAGAAAAGGTGTTATCCATAAGGTTATAACTTTAATGATTTAACTTTATTATACCATAAGAAAATAGAATTGCAAGACGTTTTATTTTAAAAAAGAAAATTATATTGCAGAATATATTTGACAAAGGTAATGTAATTCCGTCGAGTATACTCGACAAAAAATATAATGCGTGCTATAGTAAATTATAAAACGCGGGGGAGATATTATGACATCATGTCATAATATCTCCCCCGTTTACTATATATCCGTCAGTAAAAATGCCATGTACAGGGGCAGCGTCAGGATTTGTTCCTCGCGGCCTACGTTGTAGTCACCAAGCTTTATCAGATGATATACGTGGTATTTCTCGGGATGGCGCAGAATGGTCTTGGAGCTCTTGGTATTGCCGGAAACAGCTTTTACCTCGACAAGGGTGCATTCTCCGTGGAAGCGGATAATAAAGTCAACCTCCAGACCGGAATCTTTATGGAAATAATAGAGCTTGCGGCCCATTTTAGAGAAGATGTCGGCAACCAACCCCTCAAAGATGGCGCCTTTGTAGCCCAAAAGATTTCCCTGTAAAATGTCAAACTGCGTGCCGTCCTCCAGCATCGAGACGAAAAGTCCGGTGTCCTTCATGTAAACCTTGAAAACATCCTGGTCTGCATTTCCGTCCAACGGAAGTTCCGTGATGGAAAGGTTGTAGCAACGGGTAATGATGCCTGCATCCTCGATCCATTGCAGGCTGCCCGCAAACCTGGAAGCGGTAGCGCCTTTTTTCACGACGGAATACTGAAATTTTTTGTTTTCCTTGCTCAGCTGCTTGGGGATAGACTGAAAGCATTCCCGGATAACGGCCTTATCCTTTCGGTCGGCGTATTTTACCATGTCATCTTCATAAGAGCGCACAATATCACGCTGAATCTGCAAAACCTCGTCCATGCGCTTTGTATTTACAAAAGTTTGCACGGCATCCGGCATACCGCCTACAACGGTATATTGCAGTAAAAGTTCCCGCATACGCTGGTGCAGCGCCTCCGGCACAGGAGTGCTGTTTTGCAGGCATTGGCGCAGAAAGGCGATGACCTGCTCTGTAATGCCGTTGGCCCAGAGAAATTCCTCAAAATCCAAAGGGCTCATGTCGAGCACGGTCTCGTATCCGACGGGAATTGACTTCGGTTCCTTGCTGCCGTACCCCTTGACGCCTAACAAGCTGCCCGTACCAATCACATCATAGCGGCCGTCCAGTTTGAAAAACTTCAAAGCTGTACGCGCGTCGGGGCAATCTTGAATCTCATCCAGCACAAGCAATGTCTTTCCAGACTCAAAGACGGCATCCTGCCCCATCAGGGCAGACAGAAGCATTGTAATGTTGTCCACTTCCAATGAGCCGGAGAACACTGAAACAAACTGCGGATTTTCGAAAAAATTCAGATAGACAGTGTGTGCGTAATTCTTTTTGGCAAATTCGAGCACAGAGTATGTCTTGCCGCACTGGCGGCAGCCTTTCAGAATCAGCGGCTTGTGATTGGGCGTGTTCTTCCAATCCAGAAGCGTTTTCTCGATTTTTCGGCGCAGCATAGTGGTTCCCCCTTGTGGTTTGTTTGCAGTATAGCAGAAAATAACAACTTTTACAAGGGACTTATTCTGTAAACGTGCAACTTTTTCAAACGACTTTTTGGAAAAAGCAGAAACTTTTCTTGCATTTTTTGAGGGGGCTATTGCACAGAGAGAAAGCCAAAGTACAACAGCCCCTTTTTGCAGAAAAATGGACAAGGAGGAATGGCTTTAAGTGGCAATATTATTTTTATCAAAATATGATAAAAGATGTATTGACTTTCGGCGAGAACCGCGCTATTATAATGCCAGAGACACTCAAACGCCTTACAAACCACAAAATCATCAAGGAGGAGCGGCATATGCTAGCAAATGAAATGAATCACACAGTATCAAAGAAAAACACAATTTATAGACCCGCGGCATTGGCTAAGTATCTGATCGGTGTATATCATAACGTATTTGTGACATCTGACGATCCTTACGAGGAAGAAGCTTATCAGGAGCTGGAGAAAAATCCGGATGCAAAAAAGCTGCGCTGTTACATGCAGATCCTTACGGCCCTGCTGCGCAAGGATTACGGGCAGAAGATCAATGAGCAGCTTAAAGGTCAGATGAAAAAGCCGGCAGAGATAGAGGAGCTGCAGCATCCCGTGGCAGAACTCAAAAAAATGGGTGAAGAATTCTGGATGCCGAATGCAGATGTGATGGCGTACACAAAAAAGGCAAATCAGCGGATCACGACATTGCTGGACAGCTGTATAGAGCTTTTCCCGCAGTGTATCGATAAAAAATACATCCGCAGTTTTTTTACGATGCCGAACGGACAGACAGATAAAGGAATCACGGCTGCGCGCAAATTCTATTTGAAAAATTTTAGCCAGTGTCCGTACAATTATTATGTGAATTTCAAATTCCGTGCGTGGGACAAAAATATTCTGGCATCGGATCGGGTATTTGTGAAAGTCCTTTATGAAGCCAACGGCAAGGAATTCATGGAATGGAGTCTTCTTGACAGCTATGAACAGAAAGGACCGACTCAACTGTGCGATTATATTGCGGCGGCAGATAAAGAGCCAATCGAAATGGTCGTTGATTCTGAAAATATGTCTTATGCAGCATTCCGTGCCATGGTGGAGGCGCTCAGCCCGGCAAACCGTCAGAAAATCGTGAAAGTTATTCTCATTAAAGATGCCAATGCAGAAAATGGATGGAATTATCTGATGGAAACTGTCAAAATTCCGGTGGAGGTAGTACAGGCAAAGCGGTATATCAAATCAAAGAGCATGGTGGATCTTTACCTGATGGACAGTGTAAAGATGGAATATGAGGCGGGTGTGCGTTATTTCGTCGTGTGCAGCAGCGACAGCGATTTCCTTTTTATGATCGAGAAAACGCCGGATATTCATTATTACGTGGCGCTGCAGAGCGAAAACGTAAGTCCTGAGGCAGTAAAGGTACTGGAAGACCTGAATGTCCCCTATGACCATATCGACAAACGCTATGCACGGGAAATTGATAGAATCGAAAACTTTCTTCCGGAAGAAGTCTTTACAAACGTACTGAACCGATATGTGCGTAAAAATGTTGAATTGGGAAGCGATATGGCAGCAACATTGAATGGAATTTATCCAAGACTGACCCCAAGTCAGACGCAGAATGTTATGAAGCACATTCATCCGTATATGACCCCTGATGGGTGCATGGAGTTCAGATGGGAGGAATGACAATAGAAATATAAGCCCGCCCGTTCCACGTTTGTTTTGAAAAGGAGCAGAAAAGATGTATCTTGAGTATGACGATGTGCCCGACGATCTGACAGACGAATACGTAGATGAGTATAACGAATCCGAAGCCGAAGACTTGGGAATCTCTTATGAGGAATTCGTCCGCGACAAGGAGATTGAGGATTACGGCTGGACGGATGAGGAAATGCGCTGCGGCGATGAGGATGACTGGTGCTGAAACCTGACAGGCAAAACACCGGAAGCCTTTGCAGGCGGTAAGAGCGGTATGGCAAAATGCCATCCCGCTTTTGCCGTGCTTGACACAATACAGATGCATCGGGAGAATGAATATTGGACTGGTATGCAACGTGGGCGAAACTGTTTTTTCTTATGGGAGTTTCCTGCATGACACTGGCACTGTATGTAGCCGGTTTTACAAAAATAGCAAGAGCAGCGCTTTTCTTTATGCTGCTTATGTTGTTTGGCGAAATTGTGATTTTTCGGTATCTTATCTCAACAATCACATTTCATTTAAAAAGAGGACTGGTAAGGTATGCGTTTGAAACAGCACTGCGAATGCTTTGAATCTATATTGGGAGGACACTATGGCAACGGCTAATCTAGAAAGACTGCGCAGAAATCTGCGAATGACACAAACGCAGTATGCAGAACTGATGAATCAGGCAGATGAGTCTGTGCGGGAAACTTGTGAAGACCCGGAAAAACTGGAAAATCGGTATAAGGAACCGTATAAGACGATCACGATTTCCCGCATGGAGAACAAAGCAGACCTGCTGTCCGGCGTGGACTGGTTGACATACAAAAATGCGCTGGGCTTGACAGACGAACAGTTGGTGGAGCTGATCCGCGATTCCTACGGTTTGACAAAGCCGGAGAAAAAAGTCGGGCCTCTGGAGATGGAAATGAAAGGAAATGTACAGGATGCGCGGGACGAATTTCGAAAAGAATTGGAAGATCTGGCGAAAGAAACGGGGTCAGAATCGCTGGAACAGTATGTGAAGCGCTATACAAGCGCAAATCTGTCCAAGTTAAAAATCGCCTTTGTGGGAGCATCCAATGCGGGAAAAACGACTATAATTGCGTCACTTCTCGGAATTGACGCAGATGGTCGATGGCTCCCTACAAGTTGGCAGCGGGAAACAAATGCAGTCTGTCTGATCCGGCACATTGATGACAGACCGAAGGGCAATAGCAACAGAGTGTTGGCCTTTAGGGAATATAAAGATATAGAAAGTGGAAAAACTCCGCTGGAAACCGGCGGCTATGAGCTGCTGGAAAAATACGCTTCGCACAGCAAAACACCGGAAACAAAAGCAGGGGCTCTGTTAATCTATGCGGATGCCCCGGTTCTGAAAAACTGCGACCTGATCGACATGCCGGGGTATCGTTCCACAACCCCAAATGATGTTCCGGAACGAACAGAAAAAGAAAAGGCGTATGACAAACGCGCGATTGAATTGCTCCAAAAGATAAACTGGTGGGATGCCGATATTTGTGTGGATGCGGTCTTTTTTGTGTCTATGATGGAGAACGAGAATTTTTGTCGAACAGAAGAAGATCTGGAGATGCTGCTGGGATTAATGAGACAGCTTTCTACAGGGAAAAAATATACCTATCCGCCTGATTTTTATATTGTGGCATCTCATGCAAGAAGCGCGAAAGATGCAGAAAAAGTACAGAAGACTGTCAGCCATCGTATTTGGGAAATGCTAGAGCACCCTCAACCGGAATTTGACACGGAGGAAAATTTCGCAGAAATTTTCTCGACGTTTGACTCGCAAGAAGAAAGACTAACACAAAAATTCTATGATGATGTAAAGAGCTATCTGTGGAGAGAGGCAGTACAAAGAAAAGAATACTGTAAAGAGGAACTGGAAGAAGAAATACAGGCTGGCTGTACACGGCTGGAGACTGTATTACGGCAGAAAGAAGATCGAACAAAGAGAGGTAGGAAAGAATCTCCAGAGCGCATGGAAGAAAGAGCGCTGGAGAACATCGAAAAAATTTATAACTCTGTTATCAATGAGGATCACATTGTAGAGGTGATAAATAAGCGAAAGCTGAAAAAGAACAAAGAGGATGCAGCAGCGCTTAACAGTTATCTGCGTGCAGAACTGAACAATAAGGTCATGAATGAGATAAACGCGGTGAAAGTGTATTATGCACCGGAAAGAGATTCTTCGGACGGTAGGAAAGAATATGCAGACACTAAGGCAAGAAAGAAAAAAAATGCATTTGCGCAGACAGTAAACATGACCAACATTGCAGGGACAATTGCGGGGGCATCGGCCAGCAGTGCAATGCTGCTTGCGGGAATCGGAGCCGCTTTGTTTCCGATGGGGCTGCTGCCGGTGATGGTGTTGGCGGGGACAACTACAGGCTTTGCAGCGGGATTGTCTACAATGGGCGGCACATGGAAAAGAAGATTGGCGGAAGACATCAAAAAGGTTTATGAAGAAAAAGAAGTAAAAAGTAAGCTGAAAAAGAGCACGAAGAATAAGCTGGAAAAATTTAGAAGGGAGTACGAAAAAGAGCAAGAAAACATTGAAAAGTCGGAAATCTCCATAGAAGAAGCACAGAAAGAGCTGGCTGCTGGGCGGAAATTCCTGGCAGAACTTCCTGCAAAATTTTGATTAACCTCGGCAATGTTAGCGGCGGGCGAGAATCACCACGCAAGGCCGGGTAAAACGGAACAAATAATAAGGGAAGAAAGCAGGAAATCTATTTACAAAGCTCCTGGATTTTTTGTTCATTGCTCTTATCGGGGGATGGGCAGCTCTGGCTGCGGAAAAAACGGTGCCGCAGCGGCCCGAAGGGGTAACGTGAGCGAAAGCGAACGTTAGCAAGCATTGCATGTGTTTATACACACA
>OGLX01000370.1_pt1 | contig 32883 bp, 26 predicted proteins | sample 1572821 | NCBI WGS metagenome assembly OGLX01 (sample SAMEA2581908, study PRJEB24529) | metagenome | biome: Human gut stool | place: China | collected 2011 | reverse complement strand
TGATCGTGGCCCTGGCGGGCGTGTTCGCCGAGCGAAGCGGTATCATCAACCTGGCGCTCGAAGGTATCATGGTCTTCGGCGCGTTCATCGGCGTGTGGTTCGTGCGCATTTTACAGACGAGCGACGCCATCCTCTCCCTCAAGCAGAGCGGCAACTGGGTCGCGCTTCAGGGCGTGGAGCTGCTCACGATGCTGGTGGCGGCGGCCTTCGGCGCGCTGTTCTCTCTGCTTTTGAGCTTCGCCTCCATCAACCTGCGCGCCGACCAGACCATCGGCGGCACGGCGCTCAACCTGATGGCCCCCGCACTGGTGCTGTTCTTCATCCGCATCATTGCCAACCAGAATACGCTCCAGATGCTCACGGGCGACGCGGCGAGCTGGTTCATGATCAAAAAGTCGACGCTCGGCATCGACAAGAGCACGGACCTCGGCTTCTTCGGCGAGACCTTCATCAACAAGGTCTACCTTGCGACCTACGTCTGCATCCTGCTTTTCATCATCCTGTCGATCCTGCTCTATAAGACGCGCTTCGGCCTGCGCCTGCGCGCCTGCGGCGAACATCCTCAGGCAGCCGATTCTGTGGGCATCAACGTCTACAAGATGCGCTACGCGGGTGTGCTGCTTTCCGGTGCGCTGGGCGCCGTCGGCGGTCTGGCGTATATCGTGCCCCCGGTGCAGACCTGGAACTTTGAAGTCGGCGTGGCCGGTGCAGGCTTTCTGGCACTGGCAGTTATGATTTTTGGCCAGTGGAAGCCTTTCCACATCTTTGGCGCGGCCATGTTCTTTGCCGTGTTCAAGAGCCTTGCCAATATTGCAGACTCCACCTTCCTTGCGCAGCTGCACTGGTCCAGCAACATCTATAATATGATGCCCTTTGTGGCCTCCATGGTCATTCTGGCCTTCACCTCCAAGAACAGCATGGCACCCAAGGCCGAGGGTATCCCCTACGATAAGGGCTCCCGCTAAGCGTATTCGCTAAAAATCCGTAAAACGAAGGCATCCGCAGCCATCCATGTGCTGCGGATGCCTTTTTTGTACGGGGCAGGGCATATTTTGTCCATATATTTGCCGGCAGAAAATGGCATTTGCTGCTTGTAAAATACAACAAGATGTGCTATCATTATAAAACGAATGTGTATCTATAGGAACCCGGTGTACATTTCTTGCACTGCGGAAAACAAGAAAGGTGAGTTTCGCTATTATGGACGAAAAAGCAACTATGGGACAGTCGCTCCGGAGCACGGAGGACGAGGAGACCATTGATCTGATGGAACTGGCCCGCCTGCTGTGGGCGCATGCCGTGCAGATCGTGGCAGCAGCTGTTGCGGCAGCGCTGATCTGCCTGCTGGTGTGCGTGTTTGCGCTTACACCCAAGTACCAGGCCTCTATCAACATGATCGTGAATACCCGGCAGGATAACTCCTCCACCTTTACCAGTGATAACTTCAATTCTGCCAAGAACCTGATCAGCACCTATGCGGTCATCATCAAGGGCAACACCGTGCTGAACGAGGTGATCGACAAACTGGATCTGGATATGACCTACACCGAGCTGTACGACATGGTGGATGTTGCCGATGTGGACGCTACCCAGATCATGAAGATCACGGTCACCGATACGGATGCAGAGCGTGCGGGTGAGATCGCACAGACCATTGCCGACATCGTGCCCGACGTGCTGGTGGAAAAGGTGGAAGCCGGTTCCTGCAAGGCGGTGAGCGATGTGATCATCGATCCCAACAAGGTGTTCCCCCAGACTACGAAGTACGTTGTGCTGGCCGGCCTGCTGGGTGCTGTGCTGGTGTGCGGCATTCTGGTGCTGGCACATCTGCTGCACGATACCGTTGTGGATGACGAAGATGTTCAGAAGAAGCTCGGCCTGCCCGTGCTGGGCCTGATCCCGGAGGTGTAAGACGATGTGGAATCTGTTTGGTAAAAAGAAAAAAGAAGGTGAGCACCGCACCCTGCAGCTGATCACCGACAAAAAGATGCCCTTTGGCTATGTGGAAGCCTACAAGTCTCTGCGCACCAATCTGGACTTTATGGCAGGCTCCATGGACGTGCACACGCTGGTCATCACCAGTACCGTGCCGGAGGAGTCCAAGAGCAACGTGTCGGTCAATCTGGCACTGACGCTGGCCGAAAGCGGCAAAAAGGTGGCGCTGGTGGACTGCGACCTGCGCAAGCCGGTGCTGCACCGCTATCTGAAGGCCGGTCACAACGTAAAGGGCGTTTCCAACGTGCTGTCCAACCAGTGCGCGCTGGACGAGGCGCTGCATGAACTGAAGGAAATGAATCTGACCTTCCTGCCCGCCGGTACCCCGCCGCCGAACCCCTCTGAGATGCTGAGCCAGCCGCAGATGCAGGCCATGGTGGATACTCTGCGCCAGAAGTTCGATTTTGTCATCCTTGATGCCCCCCCGGTGTCCGTGGTCACCGATGCAGCCGTCATTGGCCGCTATGTGGATGGTGCCATCTTTGTAGTGCGTTCCGACTACGCCCCCGCCGATGCAGTGCGCGGCGCAGTGAAAAAGCTGCAGGATGCCGGTGTTCGGGTGCTGGGCAGCGTGCTGACCCGCTACGATATGAAGAAGGCACTCAAGGGCTCCAGCTACGCATACAGCTATGCTTACAACTACAACTATGCCTACGGCAAGCAGGATGCCACTGCCGGTAAATAATAAGGAAGCACTGCTATGACCGATCTGCATTGTCACATTCTGCCCGGCATGGATGACGGCGCAAAGGATACAGCGGTCTCGCTGGAGCTGCTGCGCAGGGAATACGAGGATGGTGTGCGCAATATTGCGTTCACCAGCCACTTCAACAGCGAGCGTACCACAGTGGAAGCCTTTACGGTAAAGCGGCAGACTGCCTTTGAACAGCTGACCGCAGCGCTGGAGGGGCAGCCCATGCAGTTTGATTTCAAACTGGGGGCGGAGGTGTTCTTCTCGCCCGGCCTGTGCGAGCTGGACACCCGGGCGCTGTGCATGGGGGACACCGCTTATCTGCTGCTGGAATTCCCCACCACCCACAAGCCGCATTTTATCCGGCAGACCCTGTACAATCTGCAGCAGCAGGGCATCGTGCCGCTGATCGCGCATATCGAGCGCTACCCCTATGTGCTGGAGGATCCCACCCTGCTGTACGACTGGGTAGCCGCCGGTGCCTATGCGCAGATCAACGCAGGAGCACTGCTGGAGCCTAAGCTCTGCAAAAAGTTGTGTAAGTTCATCCAGTGGGGATTGGTTCATGTCATCTCCACCGACACCCATTCCCCGGACAAGCGCCCGCCCCGCATGGCACAGGGAGTGCAGCGGCTGGAAGAGCTGCTGGGCAAGGAAACTGCTGCCCGCATCGTGCGCAACGGCGATGAACTGTTCCACGATCAGGAACTGGACGCTGTGACCCTGCATCAGCCCAAAAAGTTTTTGGGCATGTGGGTCTGATCCTAAAGTAAGGAGAAAACTGCCCGGGCAGAGAATTACTCTGCCCGGGCAGCGGATTTCAGTATGAAGAAAAATAAGGTCCTGAAAATCGTGTTGATCGTGCTGGGCGCGCTGGTGGCTCTGCTGGCAGCAGCTGTTCTTGGCGTGCTGTTCTACCTCCACAGTATGGCAGCCGGTATTCCTGAAACCCTGCCGGATGCCCCGGCGGACAGCACACAGGTCACCCTGACGGATGATGAGATCGATAAGCTGCTCAGCGGTGAGATCACGCTGGAGGAACTGGCAGATGAAGCCGCCGCGTCCGGCAGCGGGGAACAGGAGGCATCCGCCAGCGCTCCGCAGCAGGAGACAGGTGCGGCTTCCTCCCCGGCGAATTCTGATACTTCTCCGGCGGCATCTGCCTCCCGGACGGAGAGCAGCAGTACAGCGTCCTCCAGCAAGCAGGAGACTGCCGGTACAGCCAATTCCGGTACAAAAAAACCGTCGTCCTCCTCCGGCAAACAGGAAGCCTCCTACGAGGCCGAGGTTAAGGCGCTGCTGAAGCAGCTGTACAGCGTCAAAGCGCGCGCCGAGGCAGAGCTGAACAGCTGCATTGCCGGAGCAAAGGCAGAGTTCAAATCGCTGCCGGAGTCTCAGCAGACACAGGCGCGCAAGATCTCCATCGTGCTGGCAAGAAGCGGCAGACTGTACGCGATGCAGGCGTCCTACGACAGGGAAGTGGAGAGCATCGTCAGCCAGATGCGTGCCATTCTGACCGCCAACGGCCAGAGCACCGCATTGGCGGATCAGGCCATGGCCTCCTATAAGGCACAGAAGAGCGCCATGTACTCCCGGCTGACCGCAAAACTGTACTCCTGACCCGCAAAACGACCCATGACCACCCGCAGCACATCTCCCGGGCACTGACTGTGCCGGAAAGGGGCTGCGGGTGGCTTTGTTTTGCCTTTTTGCTGTAATATGGAGAAAAATGCCAAGGACATGGAGGGATGACTCTGCGGCAGAGACGCTGCCTTTTACGCCGACAGGGGAGGGCAGATTGTACGCACCAACGGAACAATCCCCCAAAAGGTCGGAAAAGTAGCACTTTTACCTACAAATATACAGGAAATTTGTATAAAGTATAAGATTTCACTCATGCTTTGCTATAATGAAGTGAATTCTTTTCATGTAAATTGACAAAAATCATGGTTATCCTTATAATAGATAGAGTGTTTCTCGGGTATGGACGATGGTGTTTGTGCAACCGCAAGATGCCATCGTTTTATTATTCGCTTTTCTGTCCGCGTGCCAAGGACAGACGTCCGCTATGTGTGAGGCTGGCGGACTGCGGGAAAGTGTGGCTCGGCCTGAGAGCAAAAACAGTAATTCATTGATAGGATTGGAGTGGCATCAAACGATGGCAAAGTACATCATCAAGCGTGTCGCAATGGGTATCTTCAGTATCTTCATTGTGGCTACGGTTACCTTTTTTGTCATGAACCTGGTCCCCGGTGGCCCGTTCGTGGCAGAAAAGTCCATCAGTGCCGCTGCTCAGCAGGCTCTGGCCGAAAAGTATGGCCTTGATAAGCCGCTGAGTGTGCAGTACGTCAACTACATGAAGAGCCTTCTGCACGGCGATCTGGGTCTGAGCCTGCGTCAGCGCGGACGTACCGTGAACCAGATTATCGCCAGCAAGCTGCCGGTGTCCTGCCGTCTGGCAGGCATTGCCGTGGTGGTGGCTCTGTGCGTGGGCATCCCGCTGGGCTGCATTTCCGCTTACAACCGCGGTAAGTGGCTGGATAACGTTATTATCGTGTTTGCAACCTGTGGCATCGCGATCCCCAGCTTTATTTCCAGCGTGCTGCTATTGTACCAGTTTGGTATGAAAATGAAGGTGCTGCCCACCGTTGGCCTGAACAGCGCCGCCGCCTATATCATGCCGGTCACTGCGCTGGCCATCTATCCCTCGGCTTATATCACCCGTTTGATGCGCTCCAGCCTGCTGGACGTTATGGGTCAGGACTATATGCGCACTGCCCGCGCAAAGGGCGTGTCCCAGTTCATGATCCTGTTCAAGCACGCGCTGCGCAACGCCATCCTGCCTGTCATCACCTACGTCGGCCCCATGCTGGCCAGCCTGATGACCGGTTCTTTCGTGGTGGAAAAAATCTTCTCCGTGCCCGGTCTGGGCCGCGACTTCGTGTCTGCCATCACCAACCGTGACTACACCATGATCATGGGCACCACCATCCTGTTGTCCAGCATGGTCATCATTGCAAACGTGGTCGTGGATATCCTTTATAAGATCATTGACCCGCGCATCAAGCTGCAGTAAGAGAAAGGAGCGATTTTCATGGAGAACATTAAAAAGAATCCGCTCAGCCTGCAGCTCAACGCGGAGGATTTTCTGCCCGCCAGCAATGAAGAAAAGCAGAGCCTGGTGGTCATGCGCGAAAGCGTCAACTTCTGGAAGGACGGTATCCGCCGCCTGAAGAAGAACAAAATCGCCATGGTCAGCTTTGTGTTCATCATTGCCATTGCCATCTTTGCCTACCTGCTGCCCGCCGTCTGGCCTTACAGCTACTCCGAGCAGATGAAGGGCAGCAACAACCTGAAGCCTTTCGAGTACTCTGCTTCCGAGCAGGCACGTATCGATGCAGGCGAAAAGGTGTTCCCGCATATTCTGGGCACCGACCGTATGGGTCGTGACTTTGCTGTGCGTATTATGATGGGCACCCGCGTCAGCCTGTCCGTCGGTCTGATCGCTTCTGTGCTGGTGCTGATCATCGGCGCTACCTATGGTGCGGTTGCGGCCTTTGCCGGCGGCTGGGTGGATAATATCATGATGCGTATCACAGATATCCTGTACACCATCCCCGATATTCTGCTGATCATCCTGCTGGGCATGGCTCTGAAAGATCCGCTGGATGCACTGGCTACCAAGCCCGGCTTCAAGTGGATGCAGACCCTTGGCCCCAACATGATCTCCATCTTCATCATCTTTGCTCTGTTGTACTGGGTCGGTATGGCGCGTATCGTCCGCAGCCAGATCCTGATCCTGAAGGAGAGCGAGTACGTTACCGCTGCCCGCGCACTGGGCGCATCCAGCGGCCGTATCATCAAAAAGCATCTGCTCACTAACTGCATCGGTACTCTGATCGTTACCACCACCCTGCAGATCCCGGCTTCCATCTTCACCGAGAGCTACCTGAGCTTTATCGGTCTGGGCGTTGCAGCCCCGCTGCCTTCTCTGGGTTCTCTGGCTACCGATGCCGTCAAGGGCATGAACACCTACCCCCATCTGCTGATCGCCCCCGCACTGATGATCAGCGTGATGATCCTTGTGTTCAACCTGTTCGGCGATGGCCTGCGCGATGCCTTTGACCCGAAGCTGAAGAATTGATGAGGTGAACAGAAATGAGCGAGAAAATTCTTGATATCAAAGATGAACGCCTTTCTTTCTTCACCCCTGCGGGCGAAGTAAAGGCACTGAACGGCGTTTCCTTTACCATGAATCAGGGCGATGTTCTGGGCGTTGTGGGCGAGTCCGGCTCCGGTAAGTCGGTCACCGCCTACTCTGTTATGGGTCTGACCGCTTACCCCGGCAAGCTGGTGGGCGGCAAGGTGTGGTTCAACGGCCACGAGATCGAGAACATGAAGGAGAAGGACTTCCGCAAGATCCGCGGCAACGAGGTCTCCATCATCTTCCAAGATCCCATGACCAGCCTGAACCCGGTGTACACCATCGGCAACCAGATTGTGGAGGTCATCCGCCTGCACACCGATAAGAACAAGGCCGATGCATGGGCACGTGCCAAGGAGCTGCTGGAGCTGGTTGGCATCAATGAGCCCGAGAAGCGTCTGAAGCAGTACCCCCACGAGCTGTCCGGCGGTATGCGCCAGCGCGTGATGATCGCCATTGCACTGGCCTGTGAGCCCAAGCTGCTGATCGCCGACGAGCCCACCACCGCACTGGATGTGACCATTCAGGCACAGATCCTTGAGCTGATGCAGGACCTGCGCAAGAAACTGGGCATGAGCATCATCATGATCACTCATGATCTGGGCGTTGTGGCATCCATGTGCGAGAAGATCGCCGTCATGTACGCCGGCCACATCGTGGAGTACGGCACCACCGACGAGATCTTCTATCAGCCGGGTCACGAGTACACCAAGGGCCTGATCAACTCCATCCCCAAGCTGAACACCGCAGAGCACGAGCGCCTTGTGCCCATCGAGGGCACCCCTGTGGACCTGCTGAATCCGCCGGCCGGCTGCCCCTTTGCGCCCCGCTGCAAGAGCTGCATGAAGATCTGTCTGAGCAAGATGCCCCCGCGCACCGAGCTCAGCGATACCCACTATACCTACTGCTGGCTGCAGCAGAAGGCTGAATTTGAGAAAGGGGAAAAGGCAGAATGAGTGAACACAAGACGCTGGTTGAAGTCCAGCACCTGCAGCAGTATTTCCCCGCCGGCGGTGTGGGCAAGAACCGCAAGTACGTTCAGGCTGTGGATGACGTAAGCTTTGCCATCCGCAAGGGCGAGACCCTTGGTCTGGTAGGCGAGTCCGGCTGTGGCAAGACCACCACCGGCCGTACCCTGCTGCGCTTGTACGAGCCCACCGGCGGCAAGATCTACTATGACGGCAACCTGCTGTTCGATAAGGACAACAAGATCGCAGTGGATATGCTGCCCTACCGCCGCCGGATGCAGATCGTTTTTCAGGATCCCTACGCAAGTCTGGATCCCCGCATGACCATCGGCGACATCGTGGGTGAGGGCATTGATATCCATCATCTGGCCGAGAACGAAAAGGACCGCCACGATAAGATCATCGCTCTGCTGGAGCGCGTTGGCCTGAACAGCGAGCACGCAAACCGCTACTGCCACGAGTTCTCCGGCGGTCAGCGTCAGCGCGTGGGCATTGCCCGTGCACTGGCTGTGAACCCCGAGTTCATCGTTTGTGACGAGCCTGTTTCCGCACTGGACGTTTCCATTCAGGCACAGGTCGTCAATATGTTCGAGGATCTGCAGCAGGAGATGGGTCTGACCTACCTGTTCATCGCCCATGACCTGAGCGTTGTCAAGCACATCTCCAACCGCATCGGCGTCATGTATCTGGGCAAGATGGTGGAGCTGGCCGACAGCTACGAGCTGATCACCCACAGCATCCACCCCTACACCCGCAGCCTGATCTCCGCAATTCCGGTGGCAGACCCCATTACGGCCCGCCAGTCCAAGCGTATCGTGCTGCAGGGCGATGTGCCCAGCCCCCTGAACCCGCCGTCCGGCTGCCGTTTCCGCACCCGCTGCCCCTATGCAGACGAGCAGTGCGCCAACGAGGTGCCCGAGTTCAAGGAGGTCTCCACCGGCCACTGGGCAGCATGCCATCACCTTGACCGCGTGAAGTGAGAACACTTCACACCGGTAAAAAGTGAAAGCAATTCAACTTAGTGCTGAAATGTTGTCACAAAATGGTTACAGTCCAAGTTTTGGGCTTGTAACCGGTATGAGAACGCATTATAATCATTCGTGTTCCTCCGGTGTACATTTGCACCGGATCGAATATAGAGGCGGCTGGGGGAACCTGGCACACTCAAATTTGATATAAGGGAAGGATATTATTATGAAACGCATTTCTCGTCGTAATTTCCTCAAGGTTGCAGGCGTGGGTGCCGCTGCTCTGGGTCTGGCAGCCTGTGGCGGCAGCAAGTCCGGTTCTACCGCAACCTCTGGCACTGCTTCTTCCGCTGCTGGTTCTTCTACCGGCAGTGTCAACACCGCTGGCTTTACCGTCCAGTACGGCCCCAACCCCGAGACTCTGGATCCCTCTTTGAACAGCGCTGTTGATGGCGCCAACACCATCATCACCATCTTCGAGCCCCTGCTGATCATCAACGAGAACAACGAAGTTATTGGTGGCCAGGCTGAGAGCTGGGAAGAAAGCGAGGACGGCCTGACCTGGACCTTCACCATGCGTGACGGTCTGAAGTGGAGCGACGGCACCGACCTGACCGCTAAGGACTTTGAGTACAGCTTCAAGCGTATGGTCAACCCCGACACCGCAGCTCCCTACGCAGAGACCTGCCTGGGCATGATCGATGGCTTTGACGCAGCTGCCGGCTTCCCCGATGCAGACGGCAACCCCACTGCAGAGCCCAAACCCGATGCTCTGAACGTCAAGGCAAGCGACGACGGCAAGACCCTGACCATCGTGCTGTCCTACCCCTGCTCCTACTTCGACAAGATGGCCGCATTCGCATCCATGAGCCCTGTGCAGCAGGCTACCGTTGAGGCCAACGGCGATGCATGGTGCACCTCCGCTGACACCTTCGTGTCCAACGGTCCCTACATGATCACCGAGTGGACCCCCTCCGAGCGTATCGTCCTGACCAAGAACCCCAACTACGTTGGCGGCTGGGATAGCTCTAAGATCGTTTCCGACAGCATCACCCTGCTGCTGCTGGAGGACTCTTCCGCTTGCTTCGCTGCTTATAACAGCGGCGAGGCTGTCCTGATCAAGGACGTGCCCACCGACGAGATCCCCAGCCTGACCAAGGCAGAGGATGGCGGCGACTTCTATGTTGACCCCATTCTGGGCACCTATTACGTCAGCATGAACCTGCAGCGCGATGCCTTCAAGGATGCCAAGGTCCGCAAGGCTCTGGCTCTGGCTATCGACCGCGACTACGTTGCCAACACCATCATGCAGGGCACCTACTCTGCTGCTTCCAACCTGGTCGGCCCTAGCATCGTGGACGCGCAGGGCTACTTCTACGACAACGCAAACGGCGGTTCTCCCTACATTGCAGCTGACTACGAGGCAAATATGGCCGAGGCTAAGAAGCTGCTGGAAGAGGCTGGCTATCCCAATGGCGAGGGCTACCCCACCATCGAGTACAGCACCAACGATTCCGGCTACCATGTGCCTCTGGCAGAGTACCTGCAGCAGACTTGGGGCGATCTGGGCATCACTTTGACCATCAGCAAGATGGAGTGGTCTGCCTTCACCGCTGCTCGCCGTGCCGGCGAGTACGATGTTGCCCGTAACGGCTGGGTCATGGACTACAACGATCCTTCCAACATGATCGAGCTGTTCTGCTCCGGCAACGGCAACAACGATGGTAAGTACTCCAACCCTGACTTCGATGCTGCTATGGAGGCTTCCAAGGTTGCAGATGTCGCCGAGCACTTTGCACAGCTGCACAAGGCTGAGGACATCCTGATGGAGGATATGGGCTGCATCCCCGTTGCTTACTACAACGAATTCTGGCTGCAGAGCTCTTCTCTGAAGGGCGTCTGGCACAGCCCCTACGGCTACTGGTACTTCCAGTACGGCTACATCGAGGAGTGATTTCCTCCCTGTGCTGTGCAGCGTAAGCTGAACCGTAAACTATAAGCACTGAGCACCCCGCTGACCGGAAACGGTTGGCGGGGTGCTTTTTTGCTGTTATCCTGCAAAAAAGACGAGTGCTCGGTTTTGCCGAGCACTCGTCTTTTATATGTAAACCAGATTGAAAAGGTACCAGCTTACACCGTGGCCATGGCGGCCAGAACGCTCTGCCAGCTCTTGCTGCGTGCGGCAGACACAGGGGCGGGACGGGTGCGCCGTGCAGCCGGGGCAGTATGGCAGGCCGCAGAGGATACCGTCAGGGCAGGGGAGGGGCAAAAGAACACAGCAGTATCCTTTGCCAGCCACTGCGCAGCCAGTGCAGCGGCCTGCGGGTCAGATTGCAGGGCACGGCGCTCGTTCCCGGCCAAAAAATCTGCCAGCCAGTACAGAATTGCAGCCAGTGGCAGGCAGGGGGAAGCATCCTGATTCCAGTAACTCCAGCGTGCGCCGTGGCCAAGGTGGCTTTCCACCGTGATCTGTGCGCCGGTGCGGGCATTCTGCGGGATGGAGCCAACATAGTTGGTCCCGGCACGCTGTCCCAGTTCCTCTATAAGGCGCTGGGTGCGGGCAGCATCCAGACGATCCTCACGGCAGTAGGCGCGGAAGTCGGTCTGGCTCAGCAGGCTGTCGGCGCTGGACGGAAAACGCCCGGTCAACTGCCCATCCGCATTGTGGCACAGCTGCCAGCCCTTGCGGAACAGCTGGAAATTCAGGCAGCGCCGCCCCATGGTGGAGTAGCACACAAGGGCGCTTTGCTCCCCGGGCAGCTGTTTTACTTCAAGATAGGCATCGTTGCCGCAGGTATCCTGCAAACGGACGGTAAGCAGCAGCTGCGCACCGACGTGCTGGGTGGACATGGCGTTGTGCATGGCGTCAAAATAACGGGAAGCGTCCATGATTGATCTCCTTCCTATAGCAATTCAACTTTTTAATGCAACAGCAACAACGTTGAATTGCATATCGCAAATATGCTGTTTGACTGTTGCACTAATTTCTTGCCTTGCGATAAAAGCAAACAGCGAAACGTTGTAAAAGCGCCAGCCGGGTGATCGGGCCGTCAGGCTGCATAAAACTTCTCTGAACGTAGTATAGCATACTTTTGGATGAAAAACAACTGTAAGTTTTTCAAAACAACAAATTTTTGCAAAAATCTACAGCGCATTGCAAACAAAAGTTCAAAGTATGGTTGTGCACTGAGATGTGCGGTTGTAAAAAATGACCCCTGCGGGAGATGCCGGCTAAGGCCGGAACTGCTCCCACAGGGGTCGTTTTATTTTACTTCAATCGCCAAGTTCCCGGATCTCGTTCTGGATCAGCCGTCCGGCAGCGCGGGCAAGCTGATCCATGCCGCGGATGCGTGCCATATTTTTGCCGTAGATCTGCGCGGCGGCACCGGCGCTGCTGTCCTCGCCCATAAAAACGGCAGACACCCGCACGCCCTGCCGCTGTAAGGTGCGCACCTGCGCGGCGGTGTCGGCTACACCGGCGGCGTCCTCGTAGGCGCAGCCCAGCGGGTTCTGCGCCGTGGGCGGGATGCGGCGGCTGTCGTTGGGGCTGGCATCGGTCAGCAGGATCATCAGGTGGCGCGGGGCGGGGCCGGGGGCGTACCGGATCAGGTCGCCCGCCGCCCGCAGCGCCAGACCGTCCCGGTTCCAGCCCGAGGCGAAGTAGCGGAAGATATTCTGCCGGTTTTTGTCCGCAAAGCCTTTCAGCACCCGTAGTACCGTATAGCCCCGCAGACTGCTGAAGGCGCTTACCCGCACCGGAATGCCGCAGTTGGCCAGACTTTCGGCCAGAATAACACCCTGCGCCGCGATCACTTCCTGACAGTGCAGGCGGGAGGCAGAGGCGTCCAGCAGCAGATCCACTGTAAAGGCGGGGCAGTTCTCCTCCTCCGGGCACAAAAACACCCGGTCATCGTTCAGGTAAGGGGCACGCCACACCCGCCCGGCGCACAGATCACCGCTGCGCGCTATCCGCTGGTCGGGCTGCTGATGCACCAGAATGCAGTTGCGGATCTGCTCGGTAAGGCGCAGCACCACGCTGCGGTGCAGCTCCTGATTTTTGGCATAGTAGGCGCGGTTGCGTTCGGCCTGCAATTCGGCCTGCTGTGCCAGCTGCCGCGCCTCCGGGGTGGGTGCCTGCGCCGGGCTGGGTACACCGGCGCTGAACCACAGATGACAGCCCAGATGCACCCCGGTGCACAACTTCTGCTCGGCCTTGCGCAGCTGCTCCGGCGGGTAGAAACAGCGCCCAAAGCAGCTTTCAATGTAGGCGCGATCCTGCGCGGCGCGCTGCCTCAGGGTAATGTTTGCCCGGCGCTTGTCCACCGCCAGCCCGCTGCCTGCGGCATCCACCGCGCCGGAATGCTCCACCGTCACCCGGTCGGTCTTGATCATCTGGGTGGGCATGGCTTTGGTAGCCAGCTTTGCCCAAAAGCCCTGTAGCCGCAGGTGCAGCGCGGGCTTTTGGCGCACCTTGCCGTCAAACAGAGCAAACTTTTCAAACAGCGCCAGCAGGTCGTTTTTGAGCTGTGCTGGCTCCGGTATGTTCTCCGGTGCCAGCGCTGCGGCAAGGCTGCTCTCGTAAGGGGTCATGACCGGAGCGGTGCGTCCCAGCACCTTGCGCCAGCGTGCAGCCTGCATGGTGTACACCAGCTGGTTTTTCGCCATCCACTCCTGCCGCGAAAGCTTGTACTGAATGGCAAAAAAGTAGTCCGCGTGGGCAAACCGCAGCGCTTCCAGCACCGGGCGGCGGGGCAGCTCCAGCCGGTAGGCGGCGTTTTCTAAGTACAGCCACGCCATATCGTCCAGCATGGGCTGACGCGTGTCGCCCTCCCATGCGGAAAAAATGTCCCGGATCAGCGCGTCACCGTAGTATTTGTGCACCAGCCCCACGATGCAGTTCATGTAAAAATCAATGGTGCCGTCCGTGTTGCGGGCCAGAAACAGCGGCTCGAAGCCGTAAGCACCAGCAGCGGCCCAGACCTGATTGGCCGCACGCCGCTCCTGCGCGGTGTAGCTCTGGGCGTCCATCAGGCAAACAGCTTTCCGGCATCCAGCTTGGCCGGGATGCGCGCGGCGATCACGTCCCGGATCAGTCCCTGCTCGTAGGAGTCAAAGGCCTTGTTGGTGATGCCCATATCCAGCGCCGCCCCGGCGGGGATGCCTCTGCGGATCAGCCGCAGCGCGTCCAGCATACCGCGCAGATCCAGCGCTTTGGTGGAAATCTCGGCACTGTCACACTTTTTCTGCAGGTCCAGAAACAGCAGTGCGAACTGGTGCACATACTTTGCGGTAAGATCCGGGAACTGCGCCCGCAGCAGCTTTTCCAGATTATCTTGGGTGATGGTAGGCATCTGCACCACCGCAAAGCGAGAGGTCAGCGCCTCGTTCAGCTCCCGGGTGCCCGCGTAGCCGTAGTTCATGGTGGCAATAAAGCGGGTCTCCTCGGCCAGCGGGATGCGGTCGTAACCGGGTACGTCGATGGCGCGGCGGAAGTCCAGCACCGCGTGCAGCACTGCCAGTGCCTCGTTTTTGGCCATGTTGATCTCGTCCAGCACGCCAAAGCCGCCGCACTGTGCGCAGCGGTACACCGGCCCGGGACGGAACACCACCTGTCCGCCCGCAAAGGTATCCATGCCGATGAGGGAGGCGGCGTCCATGTTTACATGAAAGGAGATGTCCCACGCGGGGCGGCCAAAGGCAGCGGCAAGGTTTTCTGCCAGAACGTTTTTGCCGGTGGCCTTGCCGCCGGCCAGCAGCAGGTTTTCGCCGCAGAGGATAGCCGCCAGCGCCTGCTCCCACACCTCTTTGCCGTAGTAGATAAAGGCAGGGGCGGGGATACGCGGGCGCAGCGTCTCGCTGAGCGGATGGGCGGCGCGGTATTCCTGCACCGCCGTAAGCAGGGCGGGGTCCACCCCTTCCTGCCGTAAGGTATCCAGAATATCCGACATTTGTACAAACACCTCGATCTCTGACCGGGTGGGATGAACTGCCCGGTTTTCAGCCTTATCATAGCACAATCGCGGCCATTTGTGTAGGGGGCGTGCGGGGTAAAAAACGCAAAGAGGGGCAACCCCAAATGGGGCTGCCCCTCTTCACATGAAAAAGAAGAAAAGAAGAAACGCTTAGAGGATGCCGGAGAACTGCGCTTTATCAGGCGTTTTCCAGACCGGCCATCTGCTTGATGGCCTTCATGGCGAAGGTCAGGGTGCGGCCACAAGCGGTGCCGCCCATGACGCAGGGGTAGTTGTTCTGGAAGAAGCTACCGGACATATCGCCGGTAATGTACAGGCCGGGAATGGGCTCGTTGTTGCTATCCTTCGCCTGGCAGTTTTCAGTGATGGAAATACCCTGCATACTGCACAGCAGAGAGGCACCCAGCCAGCAGCCGTAGAAGGGCGCGGTGCGGATGGCGCTCAGGCGGCTTGCAGGCTTGCCGAAGTCCTCGTCGTTCTGTTTGTCGTACAGCTCATTGTAGCGGGCAACGGTGGCTACAAAGTTGTCCTTGTCAGCACCGGTAAAGCCCATCTTGTCGGCAAGCTCTTCAATGGTGTCCGCCTTCATGATCAGGCCCTCACCCTCGTACTGCTCCAGCTGAGCTTCCATCATGCCGGGGATGTAACGGGTCAGTGCAGAGCAACCGATGGTGTGGAAACGATCTACGTCGCTGCGGAAGTTTGCATCGTGGATCATGGCATAAACGTGCCCCGGCTGCTGGAAAGAAGCATGGGAGGCATTGTCGTATTCCTGACTTTCGTTCATAAAACGCTCGCCATGGCGGTTGACCTTCAGGAAGGGCTGGCTGCCGGGGTTGTACTGACCCACAGTGCCGGGGAAGGCCTTGCCGCCAAAGGCAGAGCCGTTGTCCGCATAACCGGCATCCACACCGGGTGCCACCAGACCGCGGTCGAACAGCACGGGAGCAGGCTCTGCATCCAGATGTGCACCTGCCCAGATAGCGGCGCGGATACCATAGCCCTTGTCAGCAGGGGTATAGGAGCAGGCGGTGGTCACGCTGGTGCCCAGCGGGTCCAGCTGCTCCATCATGTAGGGATTGCCTGCATAGCCGCCACAGGCCAGCAGTACGCCCTTGGCTGCGTTGATGCGGATGAAGTGGTCGTCGGCAGTGCTCTGGGCGATAACGCCGGTGATGCGGCCGTCGGCATCCTTTTCCAGCTTGGCAAGGCCGGTGTTAAAGTCGATGCTGTAGCCCTTGCTCTCGATATACTCCTGAAATACCACGTTGCGGGGCTTTTCGGCGCTGCTGTAGTCGACCTGCTGCACAGGGAACATCAGCTTGCTCTGGCTCACCTGCGTATCATCCGGCCATTTGGCTTCATCGCCGGAGGTCAGGTTGCATACATAGTTGTAGGGCTCGCTTTCCAGAATGCCGGAAACAAAATCGTGCATGGCGGCAGACTCATTGATCCAGGTCTTAACTACGCGCTGGTCGCAGCGACCGCCCATGGAGCGGGAAATCTCGCTCAGCAGCTCGGCGCGGTCAACAGGAGCGATGCCCTTTTTCTTTGCTTCGCTGCTGTCGATGGTGCCGTACCAGTGGCGGGTATCCATAACGGCAGAATTCTGCTCGATGATGCGGAAGTCCAGTCCGTTCTGTGCAGCATAAGCGGCTGCGCACATACCACCGTTGCCAGCGCCCACAATGACGATATCGGTATCCCATGTCTCAGTGATGGAAGCCTCGTCGATGTCAGGCTCTTTGCCCAGCCAGTCGTTCTCATCGCCGGTGGGCAGCTGCACGCTGGAGACCACGGCCTCGCCCTTAGCCTGTGCGTAGCAGCTCTTGGCAGCCTTCATCACGGCGTCGGAGGTGATGGTAGAACCGGAAACACCGTCGATCTCGGCAGAACCAGCAGCCAGCAGCTGCTCGCGCAGCTCATCGGCAGCGGCAGCGCCGAAGGAAGCGGTCTCGCCGGAGGTATCCACCACCACGTCGGTGACAGCGCTGTCGGAGAAGGTCATAGTGACCTTGACGGTGGAGGAAATACCCTCGGCAGTGCCCTCGTAGGTGCCGGGGGTGTACTGGCCGGCAGCACCGGAAGTGGAAGCGGAAGCAGAGCCGGAGGCGGCATTGCAGGCAGCCAAAGCACCGGCGGTCACACCGCTCATGGCGGCAGCAGCGGCGATCTTGATAAAGCCCTTACGGGAAATCTTGTTCATAGGTACGCTCTCTTTCTTTTTTCTCTTCTTGTTTTCCTTCTTGTTGTGCAGCAAGGTGAAGGCCACTTTGCTGAATCCTTAACAATTGTAGCGTAGAAAAATGCTGTTTACAATTCAAGTTTATCATATTATAATTAAGGAAAACCTAATGTATTTGGGAGGAAGGAAAGAATGAACCAGAGCGCGATGGCGGGCTTTGTAAAGATCGTGGAGATGAACAGCTTTTCTGCGGCGGCAGAGGCGCTGTATCTTTCACAGTCGGCACTTTCGCAGCAGATCCGCACGCTGGAAGGGCAATTGCAGTTTGAACTGTTCCAGCATGTGCCGCGCCGTGTGGTGCTGACCCCGGCGGGATGGGATTTTTACCCCAAGGCAAAGCAGCTGCTGGAATTGTACGATGAGGCGGTGCATCATGCGCAGGCAGTAAAGCTGAATGCAAATCCACCCAAACGGCATCTACTGATCGGACATCAGAATATGCCGCTGCAAATGCTAGGCTTTGACCTGTTTGCCGCTACAGGGGAGTTGAGCAACCGCTTTTCTCCTATAATGCACCGCTGTGCCAGCATAAAGGATGTCTGGAGGGCGTTGCTGAATGATGAGATCGATCTTTCATTACAGATCGAGTGTGCAGAGATCGCGGCGCGAGGCTTGCACTTTTATCCGGTAGTGTATATGCCAGAGATCGGCGTCCCATTTCATACGCCGCCGGAGGTGCCCCGTGGATATATTACGCTGGAACAGGCGGTGCAGTATCGGTGGATGTTTGCAGAAACACCAGAGCAGTCACTGTATGAGACCGCATTGCTGCACGAGGCTGCGAGACGACAGGCAGAAATCATTCGCAGCGTAAAAAGTGTACAGTATGAACTGCCCAGCCTGATGCTGACCCCGGCAGTGTACTACCGCAGACCGGATCCTTCACAGGTGTTTATTCTGGATTGGAACAAGGGAATGCGGTTTGGTATTGTTACGAAAGCGGAGCCGGACTCGGTGGTGATGGCCTATGTCCGCGCCTTGCAGCAACAGCTGCCGTCCCTCTCGGAAAAGCTGTTCGGCTTGAAGCTGGAACCGGTGGAGGAATCATAAAGAAAAGACGAAAACCCTCTCAGGTACCGACAGATGTAGAAAAGCTCCCCCCTCTCGGGGGGAGCTGGCATCGCGCAGCGATGACTGAGAGGGTAAAACAAAGAGCACCTATTGCCCTAAAAAGGCGACAGGTGCTCTTTTTGCAATTATATCGTGATGACAGGTGCTTTAATCCACCACATCCTCGAACTGGCTGTTGTACAGGTCGGCGTAGAAGCCGCCGGCCTCGATCAGCTGGTCGTGGGTGCCCTGCTCCACAATGTCGCCGTCCCGCATCACAAGGATGAGGTCGGCATCGCGGATGGTGGAAAGGCGGTGGGCGATGACAAAGCTGGTGCGCCCCTCCATCAGGCGGTCCATGGCGGTCTGGATGCGCTGCTCAGTGCGAGTATCCACGCTGCTGGTGGCCTCGTCCAAAATCAGGATGCGGTTGTCTGCCAGAATGGTGCGGGCGATGGTAAGCAGCTGCTTCTGTCCCTGACTGACGTTGGAGGCGTCCTCGTTCAGTTCCATCTGGTAGCCGCCGGGCAGGGTGCGGATAAAGTGGTCGGCGTTGGCAGCCTTTGCGGCAGCAATCACCTCTTCATCGGTGGCGTCCAGCCGGCCGTAACGGATGTTCTCCATAATGGTGCCCTTGAACAGCCATGTGTCCTGCAACACCATGCCAAAGCCCTCGCGCAGAGCGCTGCGGTCAAAGTCCCGCACATTGTGGCCGTTCAGGGTGATAGAACCGGCGTCCACATCGTAAAAGCGCATCAGCAGCTTGACCATGGTGGTCTTGCCCGCACCGGTGGGGCCTACGATGGCTACCTTCTGGCCGGGCTGCACCGTGCAGCTGAAGTCGTGGATGACGGTCTTGTCCGGGGTGTAGCCGAAACGCACATGGTCAAAGGTGACCTGTCCGTCAATGTCGGCAGGGTCGGCGCGGCGGGCAGGGTCGGCCAACTGCGCCTCCTCCGGCTCGTTCAAAAACTCGAACACCCGCTCGGCAGCAGCGGCCATGCTTTGCAGCATATTGGACACCTGCGAAAGCTGCTGGATGGGCTGGGTGAAGTTTTTGACGTACTGGATAAAGGCCTGAATATCACCAATGGTGATAACGCCGTTTGCGGCAAAAATGCTGCCCACGATGGCCACCGCCACATAGCCCAGGTTGCCCACAAAGTTCATGATGGGCATCATCAGGCCGGAGAGGAACTGGCTTTTCCATGCGGATTCGTACAGCTTATCGTTGGCGGCGTTGAAGTCTGCCAGTACCACGGCCTCGCGGTTAAACGCCTTGACCACATTGTGGCCGGCGTAGATCTCCTCGACCTGACCGTTGACCACGCCCAGGGTGGCCTGCTGTGCCTTGAAGTACTTCTGGCTGAACTTGACCACCACCAGCACCAGCGCCAGCGATACCGGTAAGATCAGCAGGGCGATCAGGGTCATGCGGGGACTGATGGAGAGCATCATCACCAGCACACCGATCATGGTGGTCACGCTGGTGATCAGCTGGGTGATGCTCTGGTTCAGGCTCTGGCCCAGTGTGTCCACATCGTTGGTGATGCGGGAGAGCACCTCGCCCACGGTGCGCTTTTCAAAGTACGCCAGCGGCAGGCGGTTGATCTTTTCACTGATCTGGCGACGGAAGTCGTAGCAGACCTTCTGAGAAAGGCCGGTCATCAGCCAGCCCTGAATAAAGCTGAAGGCGCTGCTCAGCAGGTACATCCCCAGCAAAAACAGCAGGATACGGCCGATATACACAAAATCGATGCTGCCGGTGCCACGCAGCCGGGCGATCCAGCCGGTGGCAAGGGCGGTGGTGGCCTTTGCCAGCACCTTGGGGCCTGCAATGTTGAAGATGGTAGAAAGAATTGCAAACAACATGGCTGCCGCAAGGGGCAGCTTGTAGTGGCTCATGGTGCGGATGAGCTGCCGCAGCGTGCCTTTAAAGTCCTTGGCGCGCTCGGTGGTGGGACGTCCGGGTCTGGGCATATCACTCACCCTCCTTTTCTGTATTCAGGGTATCCAGCGCCAGTTCCTTCTGGCTCAGCTGGCTGCGGGCGATCTCCTGATATTCCGGGCAGCTGACCATCAGCTGGGCGTGGGTGCCCTTGCCCACCAGTCTGCCTTCGTCCAGTACAAGGATCTGGTTTGCGTGCAGCACGGTGGAAATGCGCTGTGCCACAATGATCACAGTGGCGTTGTCGGTCTGTGCCTTCAAAGCGCGGCGCAGCGTTACATCGGTCTTGTAGTCCAGCGCCGAGAAGCTGTCGTCAAACAGATAGACCTTGGGATTTTTGGCAATTGCCCGGGCAATGGAAAGCCGCTGCTTCTGGCCGCCGGATACGTTGGAGCCGCCCTGCGCAATGGGACTTTGATAGCTTTCGGACTTTGCCTCGATAAAATCAGTGGCCTGTGCAATGGCGGCGGCTTTGTGCACCTGTGCGTCGGTGATATCCTCGCCGCCGAATTTCAGGTTGCTGTCAATGGTGCCGCTGAACAGCACACCCTTCTGGGGCACATAGCCCAGCAGGTCGTGCAGCTGTGCCTGTGGCATCTCGCGCACGTCAATGCCGTCCACGGTCACCTTGCCGCCGGTCACATCGTAAAAGCGGGGGATCAGGTTGAGCAGGGTGGACTTGCCGCAGCCGGTGGAGCCGATGATGGCGGTAGTCTCGCCGGGCTTTGCGGTAAAGCTGATGTGTTCCAGCGCATCGCTGTCTGCACCGGGGTAACGGAAGCTCACATCCTCGAACTGCACAACGCCCTGCCAGTCGGTGTGCGCCTGTGCGGCCTTTGCGGCGGCTTCGTCCGGGTCGTGGATGGTGGCTTTGGTGCGGATGACCTCGTCAATACGATCCGCAGCCACACCGGCGCGGGGCAGCATGACGGCCACCATGGCCAGCATCAGGAAGGACATGACGATCTGCATGGTGTAGGTGATAAAGGCAATCATTTCGCCCACCTGCATAGTGCCGGCATCCATGGCCTTGCCGCCGAACCAGACGATGAGCAGGCTGGTGCCGTTCATGATCAGGGTCATAAAGGGCATCATAGCCACCATAGCGCGGTTGGTGAACAGCTGGGTGCCCATCAGCTCCCGGTTGGCCTTGTCAAAGCGCTGCTCCTCAAACTTTTCGCGGCTGAAGGCGCGCACCGGCATGATGCCGGTCAAAATTTCGCGGCTGACCAGATTCAGCCGGTCCACCAGCTGCTGCATCACCTTGAATTTGGGCATGGCAACGCTCATCAGGAAGAGCAGCAGCAACAAAAGCAGTGCCACGTCCAGCACCACGATCCAGGAAAGGCCGCTGCTGCTGCCTACAACGTGCAGCACGCCGCCAATGCCCAGAATGGGCGCGTAGGCCACCATGCGCAGCAGGATGACGCAGACGAACTGCACCTGCTGGATATCGTTGGTGGTGCGGGTGATGAGAGAGGCGGTGGAAAAATTCTCAATCTCCGCATTGGAAAAGCCGATAACGCTGGAGAAGGTCTCCCGGCGCAGGTCGCGGCCGATGGCGGCAGATACCCGGGAGGCAAGGAAGCCCACGGCCACAGCCACGGCCACCATCAGCAGGGTGAGCGCCAGCATCTGGCCGCCCACCCGGAAGAGGTAACCCATCTGCACATCCTGCGCAACGCCCTGCGCCTCGTATTCCAGCTGCACCAGCAGCAAAGACTGGCTTTTCAGGTTTTCCAGCAGGGTGCTGTCCAGCTGGCTCATGGCACCGTCCAGCTGCTTTTGCAGCATACTGCGGTCAAAGCCGGGCATCTGGCTCATGGCGGCAAACTGGCTGCAAACGGTGTCCAGATTCGCTGCCGTAGGGGTGACGGTCTCAGTGTCCGCGTCCGCAGCGGCAGAGGGCGTCTCGGCAAGGCCGGTCATACCCATATTACTTTGCCCGGCGGGGGTGTTGGCGGCCTGTGTAGCAGCCATATACAGCACGATGTCCGGGGTGGTCACGGCCTCTTCCAGTGCGGTGCGCTCGTCCTCGGTCAGGTCGGAGCGCAGCTGCAACACGCCATCGTCCTGCAGGTAGTACTGGTAGGCGTTTTGCAGCTTCTGCGCATCCTCCTCGCTCATCAGCAGGCTCAGCGCGTCCAGCGTACTCTGGCGCACCGTCTGGGGCAGGGGGCTTTCAATGCCGCCCTGCTGGATGCCGGTGTCCACAATCTTGCTGGTGTAGTCCGGCAGGGCAAGGTCGCAGTACGCCTGCACGAACAGCAGTGCGAACACCACAAGGCAGACTGCCCAGTGCCGGGCCAGCTGCTTAAAGATCTTTGTCATGGTTCGTTTCTCCCTTCGGGTTAATGTTGCGCGCGGCATTTTCCGCAAGAATGGCATCCATCAGCGCGCCGCGCAGCGCGTCCATCTGGGCTACCTGCTCCGGCTCTAACCGTGCCAGCACGCTGGCAAAGTAGTTGCGCAGAGCCTGCTCACACTGGTGGCACAGCTCGTACCCCTTGGGGGTGATGCGCACCAGCGTTTTGCGGCGGTCGGCGGGGTCCGGTTCCCGCACCACGGTGCCGTCCTGCTCCATGAGCCGCAGCCCGCGCGAGACCGCCGGCAGCGGCTGACGAATCTCCCGGGCAAGGTCGGAGACATAAATGGCACCGTCCTTTCCGTGACAGTTGATGGCGTGCAGCAGGCCTTCCAGCATATTGAAGTGGCATTTGGGGCAATCGGCCAGCGCCGCCCGCATCCCGGCCTTGGATGCCTTGCTCAGCTGCCCGATATAGTGGCACATCCCCTGAAAGCTGGGGGTGCTTGGCTCGGACACGACAGTCCCTCCTCGTTTGCATTTTTTTAGATACTTAACAGTTGTTAAGTATTAACGCCTGATAAGCATATTCCTTTTGCTGCCGGATTGCAAGGGAATGGGGAAATATTAAACAAAAATTCACAAAAAACTTGTAGGTTTTGTCAATGCGCAAACCGGCTCTCGCTGCATAGAAATAAAGGACAGGCAGAAACGGAGGGCGCGGATGGAGCAGGGATTCCAAGTGTTGTTACAGGTATTCGGCGGATTGGCGCTGTTTTTATATGGAACGGACAGCCTGTGCAGGGCAGTACAGCAGGGAGCGGGCAGGCGTCTGCGCAGCCTGCTGGCGCGGTGCACCGCAAACCCGGTGGCAGGGTTGCTGACTGGTGCTGCGGTAACGGCGGTGCTGCAAAGCAGCTCAGCGGTCACGGTTATGGTGATTGCCTTTCTGGCGGCGGGGCTGTTGCAGCTGCGGCAGGCGGTTCCGGTGGTGTTCGGGGCGAACATCGGCACAACAGTCACGGCACAGCTGCTGGCGTTTCAGGTGGAAGGCTGGCGGTATCTGCTGCTGTTTGGCGGGGTGCTGCTCTGTCTGGCCTGTAAAGGCTGGCGGGGCCGCTGCGTGGGCGAGGCAGTGTTCGGCTTTGGGCTGCTGTTCGAAGGCGTCACCGTGATGCGCAGCGCCATGGAGCCGCTGCTGCAAAGCCCTCTGCTCCGGCTGGAGCTTGCCCGGGTGCGGCAAAGTCCCATGCACGGGCTGCTGGCGGGTGTCTGCATGACCTTAACGGTGCAAAGCAGCTCTGCCACAGTGGCGCTGCTGCAAAGCATGGCGGCGCAGCCCGGGGCAGACGGCGTGCACAGCCTGCTGGGGCTGACGGCGGCCATTCCCATTTTGCTGGGGGATAACATCGGCACCACCATCACGGCGGTGCTTGCCGCCATCGGGCAGGGAAGAGACGCCAAGCGGGTGGCGGCAGCCCACGCCATCTTCAACCTGAGCGGCGCGGCGGTGTGCTGCGCACTCTTGCAGCCCTTTGCGGCGCTGGTGCGGCTGTGCTCGCCCGCAGGGGTGGAGTGCGCCGTGATCGCCCGGCAAATCGCCAACGCACACACCTTATTCAACGTACTGTGCGCGCTGGTGTGGCTGCCCCTGACCGGGCAGATGGTGCGGCTGGTCTGCGCGCTGCTGCCCGATAAAAAACGACCGGAAGAACGGTTGTAAACCGGAGCGGGGAATGGTATACTGAAGCAGACGATACTATTATATATAAAGGATGGAATGCAATGAAACGGAAAATCGGCAGGCTGTGCATGGTGCTGGGTGCTGTGCTGATCTTATGCGCCGCCGGGTTGCTGGGCTACAACCGGTGGGATGCCGCCCGGGCAGAAAAGGCTTCGCAGGAAGTATTGGGCGAGCTGGAGCAGACCATGCAAAAGACCATTACGGAGCACCAGCAGGAAAACGAGACTGCAGCCCCGCAGCCGGTGTTGGACCCGACGCAGGAGATGACCACCGTGGAGGTGGAAGGGCGGGACTACATCGGGGTGCTTTCCATCCCGGCGGTAGAACGGGAGCTGCCGGTGATGGCGCAGTGGAGCTACGCCGGGCTGAAGATCGCCCCCGGGCGGTACAGCGGCACCACCTATGGCGATGATCTTGTGATCTGCGGCCACAACTACGCAATGCACTTCAGCCCCATCAAGTGGCTGGCCATCGGCAGTTCGGTCTATTTTACGGATGCAGACGGTCTGCGCTGGAGCTATGAGGTGGAGAGCGTGGAGACTTTGCGCCCCACCCAGATCGAGGAGATGACCACCGATACCGAGACGGACAACTGGGATCTGACCCTGTTCACCTGCACCTCCGGCGGCGGTTCCCGCTACGCGGTGCGCTGTGTGCGGACAGGCTACCCCGTCCGTGTGACGGACGCGGCAGAATAATGCTTTGCACAGCAGGATGATTTGGAAGGGCTTCCGCTTTGCTCTAGCCATTATCAGCGGAAAATTTATTTTTAATTTCGGGATAGCGGAGCGTCTGCGGACGCTCCGCTATCCCATTTTCACAGGAGGGGGTCGTGACGGAAAACGGCAGCTCCAGCGCCTGTTTCCTGCGGAAATGCGGCGCTGCGGGGACTGCCAAAGACCTGATCTCCGAGGAAAATGGCCGTGTACAGCGTGAGCAGACTGGGGAGCATACGCTGTTTTTTACGCAAAAAATCCGCAAAAACGTTTGAAAGTCCTTTTTATGGTATCTGAATTATGCGATACTGTGTTCACCGGGAAAGCCCCGGAACAAAACAGAAACACAGGAGGGAAACACCATGAAGGATTTTGAGTTGCGTTATGTGGGCAATCATGTGGAGGTATACACCGGCAGTGGTGTGTTCCTGTTTTCGGCCGATACAGTGCGCGAGGCCATGGAAGAGCTGGCCGGGTAAGCGGCGGCATATCGCATCTGGGAAAGCTGAATGTAAAATGTATGTAAAATAACGGAAATCTTTTTGTTTGCCGCCCGGAAATATGTTGCGGAATGTGTAAAAAAAGTAACTTTCCTGTAAAATAAACCTTGTTGAGACGCCCCCTTTGATGGTATAATAAAAGTAAGCGGCTTCCGGAACAGGGCAGGCGTTGCGCGTGCAAGGTTCCGGCGGCTGTGTGCTGTAAAGGATTAAAAGGGAAGTTTCATATTAGGAGTATCGTTATGGATATCACACACATTACCTCTCTGCTGGGCGGCGTTGCGCTGTTCCTGTACGGCATGTCCATCATGGGCGCCGGTCTGGAAAAGCTGGCAGGCGGCAAGATGCAGGGCGTATTGCAAAAGCTTACCTCCTCTACCATCAAAGGCGTGATCTTCGGCACACTGATCACCGGCGTCATCCAGTCGTCGGCTGGTACGGTGGTTATTTGTGTCGGTCTGGTCAACTCCGGTATCATGACACTGACGCAGTCGGTAGGCGTGATCATGGGTGCAAATATTGGTACTACGGTAACAGGTCAGTTGATCCGCATGGCGGATATCTCAGGCGACAGCCTGTGGCTGACCTTGATCCAGCCCAAGACCTTTGCCCCCGTGGTGGCGTTTATTGGCTGCATTTTTTATGTGTTCCTGCGCAATGCCAAAAAGAAGAATATCGGTCAGATCATGCTGGGCTTCGGCATTCTGTTTACCGGCATGAGCCTGATGGATACCGGCGTTGCTCCCCTGCGGGAGAGCGCCGTCTTTCAGAATCTGTTTGTCACTATGACCAACCCCATTCTGGGCGTTCTGGTGGGCGTGGTGGTCACCGTGATCATCCAGTCCTCCTCCGCTTCGGTGGGTATTCTGCAGGCACTGTCCAGCACAGGGCTTGTCACCTTCAGCTCTGCCATTCCCATCATTCTGGGTGCACATATCGGTACGGCGTTCACCCCGTTGCTCACCATCGGCGGCTCCTCCAAGGATGGTAAGCGGGCAGCGCTCATCCACCTGTACTTCAACGTCATCGGCAGTGTGATCCTGCTGGCGCTGATCTATGCGGTGCAGTTCACCATCGGCATCCCCATGTGGGGCGATGTGATGAACAAGAGCTCCATTGCAAACATCCATACTTTGTCCAGCGTATGCGCCATGCTGCTGTTCCTGCCTTGCAGCGGAGTGCTGAGCCGCTTGGCGATGCTCACGGTGCCCAGTAGCGTGGAGGAAGCACAGGAGCTGAGCATGCCGGTGCTGGACGAGCGTCTGTACAAGAGCCCGGCTGTGGCCTTGCAGCAGGCGAAGAATGCGGTGATCAAGATGTCCCGCCGCGCCGCCCGCAACGTGGGTCTGGCCGCGCCGCTGCTTTTGAAGATGGACGAGGAGACCGTGAGCGCCATTAAGGTGCGCGAGAACCTGATCGACCGCATGGAGGTGGAGATCACCAACTATCTGATCAAGCTGACCGATCAGGAGCTGGGCGACGACGAGAGCCACGCGGTGACCGAGTTGCTGAACTTTGTCACCGAGTTCGAGCGCATTGGCGACTATGCCGTGAACATCATGGAAAAGGCCGAGGAGCTGCACGACAAGGAGGCCAGCTTCAGCGAGAGCGCCAAAAAGGAACTGCAATTGCTGGACGCCGCATTGGAGCGTATTCTGGCTCTGACGGACGAGGCCTTTGAAAACGATGATACCCAGAAGGCTGCACAGGTGGAGCCGCTGGAGGAGATCATTGATGTGATGGTGGAGCGCCTGCGCGACCAGCACATCCGCCGCCTGAAGGACGGCATCTGCTCCATCGACACCGGCGTGGTGTTCCTGGATGTGCTGAACAACGCCGAGCGTATCTCCGACCACTGCTCCAACATTGCGGTGCGCATGGTGGGCATGGAGGCCGGCGATGATTACGACTCTCACACCCTGAAAAACATCATGCACCACAGCCCCAGCAAGGACTATATGCTGGAGTACGAGCAGTGCCGCAAGGAATACCTTGTGCCGCTGGAAGAAATGGAAGCGTAAGTCATATTTATAACAGAGGCCGCTGCACATCGTTTGCAGCGGCCTCTTATACTTATTCCCCCAGATCCTCCAGCAGCAGGTCGAGTTCCCGGGGGCTGTTGACCACAAGCCCGCGCTTGATGCGTAAGGCGTCGTTTTCGGGCAGAAGATTGGTGTAGATGCCGGTCACGCGGATCAGGGTGCCCGGGGTGCCGTCGGCGCGGCAGGTGTACACCGCCACCCGCCCGCCGCTGTCTTGCAGGCAGTAGCGGGCGGTGTCCGTCTGGGGCACTGCCTGCGCGGCAAGGCTCAGGGGAGAGGCGGGGTCGGTCTCAGACCCGGCGGGGCTTTGAGACAGCGGCAGCTTTGGCAGCGCCATCCAGAACAGACTGAATACAATGGTGAATACGCAAAGCCCGTAGAACAGGCAGACAGACAGCTTGCGCATAAAAAACACTCCCTTCCCCGGTAAGTATGCCCCGTTTTGGCGGATAGCAGACAATTTTCACACGCAGATACTGTACTTTCCACAAGAGAGTGTGTTATACTATTTATATCTGCTCAGCGCGCAAAGATTGGTTCTTGCCCGGCTGGGGCTTGCGTGCTATAATATGGTATTGCAGTTTGAAATTTCGTGTCACAAACGATGTGGATAAAGCCCGGTGCAGCTATGCCCGGCAACAGTCTTGAAATGTCAGGAGGCGATCCCTATCTCCAACAATGAGATGAGAAAGATCCACCGGGGCGGCGAGGAGCAGCCTGCCCGCCCGGTGGGACGTAAGGTCAATGTTTCCCAGAGCCGCCGCGAGGTACACTCCGCAGCGGAAAACCGTACCCGCACACCCAAGGCACCCAAAAGCCCCAAGCCGCCGAAGGAAAAGAGCAAGCATCCCATTCTGCGGTTCATTGGCCGCACTGTCGCTACGGTGCTCTGCCTTGGCATCATGCTGGGCAGCGTGGTGGCCGTGTGGTTTTATTTTTTCTTTTCTTATCTCTTGATAATGATTGCCCTCAGTCTGCCCATCATCCCTTTTGGACGGATGCTTCACAATCCTGGACTTCGAAAAAAGCATGGGAAGGAGAAGAGTTTCCGAAAGATCATTCTTATCATAAAGAATAAGTGAGAATCAGCGTCTTATAATAGTTTCCAGTCGCACTGGAAACTATTGTCCATTCACACCGGAAACTGTTTTATCACAGCCAGCTCTTGACTTTTCCTTTTTTATTTTGTATCTTTGAAGGTAGTAAAAAGAAGAAAAGCAATATGAAACGTATAAAATATAAGACATAACAGCAGTCAATAAGGCATCTGTTTCCATCTATAAAGGAATGGAAAAGGGAGAAAATCAGCACTGATTTTCTCCCTTTTTGTTTATATAATTCCAAGGTTACTCAGAAATTTCCCAAAAATAGTTTTTAATAAACTTGGATACCGTTTATAATAAACCCTTCAACTATTTATTAAAAACGCTCAAACGGTTTATTATAAAACTGTAAGGATATTATTGTAGCCAAGCCGAAAGGATATTCATATTTGAGCAGAAGAATCATTAAAACGGTCAATATTATAGACAAATAGTCAACGACAGAATTTGACAGCCAAAGAAACAACGCCAAGCAAAAGACAAAATTTTAAAAGAAATACCATAAAAGTATTAGTATCTGCTAATATTATATTTGTCTCCCCCTTAAAATAGTCTTACCTTTGCTCATCATTAGTTATGGCCTTTGATTCAATAACGAATAAAACATTAACCATATAAATAAAAGTATCATGAATAAACAAACCTTTTTAACACTACTTGCTACATTCGCACTCCTCTTCAGTTTCACTTTCTCCTGCCATGCCAAAGGAAAAGACAAAGCTAAACACGTTGTTTTCATCGGTTTGGACGGCTGGGGAGCCTACAGCCTTCCCAAAGCAGATATGCCAAACGTAAAGAAACTGATGGAGGACGGAGCTTACACACTGAAAAAGCGTTCTGCCCTCCCCTCTTCCAGCGCCATCAACTGGGCATCCATGTTTATGGGAGCCGGACCGGAACTTCACGGATACACCGAATGGGGATCTAAAACACCGGAACTTCCCTCACGCGTATTAAATAAGAATGGTATCTTCCCTACTGTTTTTCAATTACTGCGCGATGCCCGCCCGGAAGCGGAAATCGGTTGCCTGTATGAATGGGAAGGAATTAAATATTTAGTAGATACGCTGTCTTTAAGTTATCACTATCATGTTGCCGACTGCAACAAGACTCCGAAAGAACTGGGCAATATGGCTTCTTCTTATATAAAGGAGAAACACCCCGCTCTTGTAGCCATCTGCTACGACGGTCCGGACCACACCGGACACACTGCCGGACACGACACACCGGAATATTACGAGAAACTTAAAGAACTGGATATGTATGTCGGCCAAATCGTTCAGGCGGTAAAAGACGCAGGAATGCTGGATGATACCATTTTCATATTAACTTCCGATCACGGAGGTATCGATAAAGGTCATGGCGGAAAAACCATGCAAGAAATGGAAACTGCTTTCATCATATCCGGCAAGAATATTAAGAAAGGACTCCGGTTTGACGATGTAAGCATGATGCAATACGATGTGGCGTCCACCATCGCCCGCATCTTTCATTTAGAACAACCACAAGTTTGGATAGGTAGACCCATGGAGATTGTTTTCAAATAATCATTTAGGATGATTAACAGGAAGGGAAAAGGAGAAGCTAAAATAACTGGCTTCTCCTTTTTTATTTATCTATCCACGCTCATAAGATAGGAGATTATAAATACTATTTCTTATAAGTAACAAAATGAGCAGTCATAATAGTTTTATTTCCTATAAGTAATAGAAATCACACCTCCACAGCTGTTAATTACCGAATAATACTTGCATCAACATACATATCCTTATACCTTTGTCCCCCGGTAACACAACATAATATAACTTCAATCATAAAATGTACTCTTTTGACATTCTTAATAAGCAATCCAACTGATTAAAGCAGCATTCAAACACTCTGATAGGACATCTTATCTTTTGTTTATTCAAATTAAAATACAATACGATAGAATTGTATTAGTAAATGATAAAATACTACTTGTCTGACGGAGCATTATCGCCTACTTTTGCATCATCAGTTATTGGTTGAAGTTTCCATGGATCAATCAACAATTGAATAGAGTTTATAATCTAATACAATAAATTATGAGAAGAAAAATTTATTTTCTACTATTCTTTTTTCTTTGCCTGACTAGCATTCCACTGGCAGCCCAGGATATTGAAATAAAAGGAATGGTAACAGAAGCTACAACAAATGAACCCTTACCAGGAGTCACAGTCAGAGTGAAAGGTAAAGACACCGGCACAGTAACAGACATGGATGGTAAATACTCCATCAAAGCGAATAAAGGGAATATACTGATATTCTCAACAATAGGTATGAAACAAATAGAAAAAGCTGTCACGTCCGGAACTCCAATCAATGTATCTATGGAAGAAGATAATATCGCTCTGGAACAAGTAGTAGTGATTGGTTATGGTACAGTGAAGAAGAGTCATCTTTCGGGGGCTGTAGGTTCGGTTAGTGCAAAAGAACTTAACGGTCAGGTTGCTTCTAACGCAGCCACAGCCTTACAAGGGAAAATACCCGGAGTATCAGTAGCCAGTTCCAGTGGTGATCCCAATGGAAGTATGACGATCAATGTTCGTGGTATCAGCTCTTTATCCAACAACAATCCACTTTATGTAGTAGACGGAGCATTTGGAGATATCAGTATGGTCGATCCTAACGATATTTCCTCTATCGAAGTTTTAAAAGATGCTGCTGCGGCAGCAATCTACGGTTCACGTGCAGCAGGTGGTGTTGTACTGATTACCACTAAAAGCGGTCGTAAAGACATGCCGACTAAATTAGATGTCAATTTCTTCACAGGAATCAGCCAGACTCCCAAAACACTGAAAGTTTTTAATGGAGAAGAATACAGCCGCTTCGCACGCTACTACAAATTAGCAGGCGACGGTTATGGTGCAGAAAACGGAGCTACCCCTTTCATTGGTGAAGGAACAGACTGGCAAGACGTGATGTTGCGCACAGCCATGACTTATAAAGCCAATGCTACCATCAGCGGCGGTTCCAAAAGCGGTTCTTACAGTTCATCTGTCAGCTACCTTAATAAAGAAGGTATACTGCGCAACACTGATCATGAATCTTACAATATCCGTTTGAAAAGCGATTATTCTTTCTTCGACAATCGCTTGACAATAGGTGAATCTATGATTGTAAATCTGACAAAAGGTAGTGGATACATTCATCAGGATACCATGTTCGATATCTTTCAGTTCCCGTCAGTAGTACCGGTATACGATCCTACAAACGCAGGGGGCTGGGGTCCTTCCAAAGACATCAATTTACCGAATCCATTGGCTGAAATGACAGTCAACGACGAACGGACAGAAACAACCAAGATTTTCCTCAATGCCTATTTACAGGCTGAAATCATCAAAGGACTAAAGTACAAACTCAATGTAGGTATCAGAAAAGAGCATACTAAGTGGCGTTATTACAAGGATGTATACGATTTAGGAACATTCGGTAAAAACGACAAGCCCGACCTTGAAGAAAAATCGTCAACATGGGAATCATGGGTATTAGAAAACACCCTGAATTATGACCGTACATTCGGCAAACACAATTTGTCACTCCTTGCCGGATACTCTGCCCAGAAAGACAAAAGTTACAGCCTTTATGGTAAAAATGGAGATATGCCCCAGTTCATTGAAACAATGCCGGGCAATGTAGATCCTTCCAACCTGAAAGCATCCAGTTCGCTGAATGAACTTGCATTGGTATCTCTGTTCGGACGTGTCATGTATTCCTTTGACGACCGTTATTTATTCTCGGCATCTATTCGCCGTGACGGTTCTTCACGTTTCAGAAGTGGACATCAATATGGTGCATTCCCTTCTGCTTCTATTGGATGGAACATCAACCGCGAAAAATTCTTTAAACCTTTAGAGAATGTATTCGATCAGTTGAAGCTGCGTTTTAGTTATGGTAAACTCGGTAATCAGGAGATGACCAGCTACTATCCGACACAAAGTGTAGTATCGGACGGCATGAACTATGTGATGAATAATTCGCCTTGGTTTGGTTCTATGCCATATGTGCAGGCAATCTCACCCGCCAATTTAACATGGGAAAATACGGAGACCTATAACATCGGTTTAGATGTCAGTCTGCTAAACGGACGATTGACGCTTACTGCTGATGCTTACGTTAAGAATACAAATGATGTGCTATTACCTATTCCTTCTACCGCATCTACCGGTATCAGCGGAAACTCTATTCAGAATGCGGGACAAGTACGGAACAAAGGATTCGAACTTGCGGTCAACTATCGCGGTGCCATCAAGGAAAAGTTCAACTATTACATCGGTGCCAATATCGCAGCCGACAAGAATGAAGTGACCAAAATAACATTAGGCGGACAAAACCTGATGATCTCCGGATACAGCGCACACGGTGCCGGTGGTCGCGGTATCAATATGTTTGCAGAAGGGCATCCGATGTC
>OGLX01000368.1_pt1 | contig 32940 bp, 30 predicted proteins | sample 1572821 | NCBI WGS metagenome assembly OGLX01 (sample SAMEA2581908, study PRJEB24529) | metagenome | biome: Human gut stool | place: China | collected 2011 | reverse complement strand
TAATCCCTCCGAGTGCAACAAGTTGCACCCACCGTCTCACCTGTCGGTTCGGTCGGTGCTGCTGCACTTTGTGCAGAGGTCTCCACCGGAGACCCGCACCCTTTGCAAGTGAGGCAAAAAAGTTTATTTATTTTATTCGGCGCGCTTTAGCCACTTTATCGACAGTCTAGCGGTTTGAATTATTTAACTTTAACGCTTTTAGCTTTTGACCAAGCCGAGTAAACTTTCTTTCCGTTTACTATTTTATATGTGCGCATGCGTACATAGTATTTTTTCTTGCTCTTAAGCTTCTTAATTGTTGCAGAAGTTGATTTTGTGCTTTTAACGGTAATTGTTTTATTACCCTTTTTAAACTTCTTGTTTGTTGAATATTGAATTTGGTATCCTTTTATACCCTTAACCTTTTTCCAAGTTACTTTTACTGATTTCTTGCCTGCCTTTGCAGAAGCAACTTTTACCTTTTTATTATTTTTAGGTGCTGCCGGCTGTGCTATGGTTTGCGCTGCCGGAGCTGAAGTTGAAGTGCTTGGAGCAGGAACCGGCTGTGCAGGTGCAGGCGACGGTGCAGGTGTTGGGTTTGGAGTTGGATTTGGCACAGGTGTTGATGGAATAACTGTTACAGGTATAGTGGTTATAACACTGTGGCACATAATATATATCAAGTTATTTCCGCCGGCTGTCCATATTGGGGTGTCTGCTCTATAATCTACATCAAGCCAATCTTCAGAGTCATTGACATTTATAAAACCATAATCCATCTCGTCTTCATTATAAAAGCCCTTGCAGATATAAGTATCCGATGTATTGTTTTTGTAATGAATTACGATTTTTGCACCCGGCTGATAAATTGTATAATCATAATAGTAATCGCCGTCGTCATCTGTATGTTTATCTTTATCGCTTACAGTGATGTTGCCGATGTATTCAATTGAGGCAATTGGGTTTTCATCAATATCAACTGTGAAAGGAACATCTATATTGTATACTCTGAAAGAACATTGAACATTTTTGCCCGGTTTAAGATGATTTTTGCTTTGCGAAGTATAAAAGTCCAGCTCATAATCAAAATGATTTCCGTCGCTGTCAACAAAGCTGAAATTATCTTCATCATCTTCGTTTGCTTTGGTGTTTTTGCAGGTATATGTAACCGGTGTTCCGCCTTTTTTGGTTACAGTAAGTGTGTTGCCTTCAGAATATATTACATTCCAAAAATTGTAATGGTCATATTCATCACTGTTATCATCAGTTCTAATGTAGCTGTCATAACCTTGGGTTAAAGTGTGCTTTTCGGCAAGGGTGAATGTAATGCCGGATATATCGAATTCTTTAATGTCGATTGTGAAAGGAACATCTATATTATAACAATCATAATCATAATCATAACTACGAACAGTAAAGTAACACTGAACATTATTTCCCGTTTTAAGATGATTTATGCTTTGCGCTGAATCGCAGTCAATCCAGTAAGGAAAACTGTTTCCGTCACCGTCAACGAAGCTGAAACCATCTTCACCATCTTCGTCTGCTTTGGTGTTTTTGCAGATGTATGTAACTTTTGTTCCGTCTTCTTTAGTTTCGGTAATAATATTGCCTTCGCTGTAAATTACATTGTCTAAATTATAGTAATCATATTCATCACCGTTATCATCAATTCTAATGTTGCTGTCACAACCTTGGGTTAAAGTGTGCTTTTTGGCAAAGGTGAATGAAAAGTTGATTTTTGTTTTATCAACGGAGAATTCAAATGAAGTTAAATCATTATATTCTCTAAAATATAAGTAATATGTTTCACCTTTTATAAGTGATGTTTTAAGTCTGAAATTACGGTTTTCCCTGCCGCCAATATCATCATGATCAGCGATTTCATTTTTATTTTTATCGCAAAGATAAATCACAGGGTCGGTATTATCACTTACGGTGTAATGTGATTCAAAATTGTAAACAGCAGTTTCATCCGGTACAAAAGAGTACCAATAATAAGTTGAATTTGTTTCGTCAAATTCACTTACTTTTACTGTGTTTTTGCCCAATTTAATTGAGCCGCTTTCAATATCTTTCGCAAATGCTGAAAAATTGACACAAAGCACAGATGTCAAAATCATCATAGCAGAAAGAAATAAACTAATAACTTTTTTCATAAATACACTCCTTTTCAATTTATTATCTGTTATTAGATGTTTTGATTATACCATATTTTAACAAATAAACAAATATTTATTTTTATGTTTTTTGTGTAGATTTTATTTATCTATTGTGATAATATATTTCTATTGTTAAAAAGAGGTAAAGAATATGGCTTTAAAAGCGAAGTCGAAAAAGACCGGAAAAATAAATAAAAAAAGTAAAATTATTGCAGGTGTTTGCGTCTTGCTTGCCGTGGTGTTTGGGGTAACGGGCATTTTGCTTTCGTTTTACGGAAATGAAACTGCTTGCTATGATTTCGGCAAGGACAGGGCAAGGGGATATGATTTATCCGAGCATAACGGAAAGATTGATTGGCAGGCATTAAAAGACGAGGTTGATTTTGTATTTATCCGTGTTGGGTATCGGGGATACGGAACAGGTAAAATATGCACCGATAAATGCGCTAAAGATAATTTAAAAAATGCGCAAAAAGCCGGAATACCGTTTGGTGTATATTTTTATTCGCAGGCAGTTGATGAAAAAGAGGCAGAGGAAGAGGCAAGATTTGTTATTAAAACAGTTGCAATGTACAAGCCTAATTTGCCTGTTGTGATAGATTATGAATACCCGATTGATGAAAACGGGGATAACACCGGCAGAATGTGGGAAGCGTCACTTTCAAAAGCCGAATGTACAAAAACTATAAAAGCATTTTGCGAAAAGATTGAAAAGTTCGGTTACATTCCGGGTGTTTATGCATCATCATATCTTTATGATAATGATATAAACACAAAGAAGCTGCCTAAAAGCACTGTTGTTTGGGTGGCAGATTATAACGAAAGTGTTTCAACTTCAAGTCCGTATCATATTTGGCAGTATTCAAGAACGGGTAAAAGCGACAGTATTGAAAGCAAATATGTTGATTTAAACTATTGGTACAGTAAAAAACAAAAGGGATAATAAAAGGAGAGAAAAATGAAAAAGATTAGCAAAATAATTTCGGTAATGCTTGTGTTTGCTATGCTGTTTCAGGCACCGTGTGCATTTGCAAGTGTTAAAACCAAAAGCAAGTACACAGGTATTACATATACCCACGCATCAAGATTTGATGATAAAGATTTGATTTACGGTATGGATATTTCACACCATAACGGAAAAATCAATTTTAAAAAGGTAAAAAAAGACGGAATAAAATATGTTTTTGTTCGTGTGGGATACACAGGATATACAAAGTCGGGCTTTTCGCTTAATTATGATAAGAAATACAAAACATATATCAAAGACGCAACAAAAGCAGGGCTTATGGTAGGTGTTTACTGGTATTCGCAGGCTAAAACCGTAAAAGAAGCGAAGAAAGAAGCAAACGCACTTTTAAAAGCCATAAAAGGATATGAATTGACTATGCCCGTTGTTTTCGACTATGAATTTGCAGATACAAGAGCGGGCAGGCTTGACAGCGCAAAGCTTTCAAAAACCAAAATGACAGCTAATGCGCTCGCATTTTTAAACACCGTATCAAATGCGGGATATGACGCTTGCATTTATGCCAGCGAAAATTTCTTTTTAGAGCATTTATATCCTAATGATATTTCGCAAAGCTATAAAATTTGGCTTGCAAATTACAGCAAAAAGACGAATTACAAGGGCAATTATGAATTTTGGCAGCATACCTCAAGAGGAAGAGTTAAAGGTATGAAAGGCAATGTTGATATTAACTTTTGGTACAAGGGTGAGGATACAACATTTATCGGCACAAGGGTATATACCGGCCAGCCTATTCAATGTGATGTTGCACCTGTCGTGGTAAACGGAAATGAACTTGTAAAAGATGTGGATTACACATTGACTTACAGCAATAATGTGAATATCGGCAAAGCACGCATTACTTTAAAAGGTATCGGAAAGTATAAAGATTTAAAGCAAATATATACTTTTAACATTGTGCCTGACAGGGTTAGCGGCGTTAAGTATGTTTCAAGTACAGATAATTCGTTAAGCTTAACCTGGAATGAGGTTTTGGGCGCGCAGTCTTATGTTATCACTGCCGAAAGTTTAAATAATGACGCAACCTTTAAGCAGACTGTTTACGGTACAAGCGGTACTATTGACGGTCTGATTGCAGGTAATCAGTATATAATCACCGTTTGTGCGCAGGGTGTTGATTCATCAAACAAAGCATTTTTGGGCGAAGTATCAAATTATGTATCGGGCAAAACTACGGGAACTAAAATCAGCGGCATAAAAGCAAGTGAAAGGGAAAATACATCACTTACTTTATCATGGTATTTGATAGACGGATGCGAAAGCTATAATATTTTTAAATATGATGCACAGGCAAATGAATATCAATTCATAGGTCAAACATTTAATAATCAAAATACATTTAAGGTAATCGGCCTTAAAGATGCAAGCGAGTATAAGTTTAAAGTTCGTGCAAATAGGGCGAATGTAGCTTGCGAAGAAAGCGATGTTTTCAGCACGGTAACAACGCCAAAGAGGGTTTCAAACAAATCAGTTCAAAGCCGAAGCAGACGCAAAATCACATATTCATTCAAAAAAGTGAATGCCACCGGTTATGAATACCAGTGGTCTACTTATAGAAATTTCAAATATAATTTTAAAACAAAAACCACCAAATCAACTCGTGTAACTATCAAAACAGCACAAAGCAGGAAGAGATATTATGTTCGTGTTCGTGCTTACAAGCTTGATGAAAATAAAAACAAAGTTTACGGAAGTTGGTCAAAAGTTAAAAGTGTTAAAGTAAGATAGTTTTGGGTGAAGATATGAGCAGAGAATGGAGCAAAAATTTAAGAAATATCGAACCTTATATTCCGGGGGAGCAAAGTAAGGATAAAAATATAGTTAAAATAAATGCAAATGAAAATCCATATCCTCCGTCACCAAAAGCAATGGCTGTGCTTAAAAGCTTTGATGCAAATAATTTGCGTTTTTATCCAAATGCAAATTCAACAAAGCTTAAAGAGGCTATTGCAAAGTTTTACGGGGTTGGGGTTGAAAATGTATTCGTCGGCAACGGCTCTGATGATGTGCTTGCGGTTGCTTTTCAGTCGTTTTTTAACAGCGATAAGCCGATTGTGTATCCCGATTTAACATACAGTTTTTATCCCGTTTGGTGTTCTCTTTTCGGCATTAAGTATAAAACTTACCCGGTGGATGATAATTTCAGGATAAATCCCGAAGATTATAAAGAGCAAAACGGCGGTGTGGTTATTCCTAATCCAAATGCACCTACTTCGCTTGGCGAGGGGCTTGATTTTGTAGAAAAAATACTTGATTATAATAATGACAGCGTTGTTATTATTGACGAAGCATATGTTGATTTCGGCGGCACATCAAGTGTTTCGCTTATTGAGAAATATGAAAATCTGCTTGTAACGGGTACATTTTCAAAATCGCGCTCACTTGCAGGGCTTCGTATAGGCTTTGCAATCGGCAGTAAAACCCTTATTGATGTTATGGAAGCGGTTAAGAATTCATATAATTCATATACGGTGGATTCTATTTCAATTGAAATGGGAACAGCCAGCATTGAAGATAAAGAATATTTTGAAGAAACCTGTAAAAAAGTAATTAAAACAAGAACGAGGGTTACAGATGAACTCAGACTTCTCGGCTTTGATGTGCTTGATTCGCAAACAAATTTTGTTTTTGCAACTCATAATGAGCATAATATGAAATCACTTTTTGAATATCTTAAAACTCAAAAAGTTTTTATCCGCTATTTTTCTTTGCCGAGAATTGAAAATTATGTAAGAATTACAATAGGCACAGACAGGGAAATGGATATTTTCCTTGAAAAAACGAAGGAGTTTATTTTAAATGACAGCAAGTAAAAAAGGCGCAATTATTTTACTTTGGATTTTGAATATAATCAATATCCTTGCAGGCGCAGTATCGCAATTTAAAATTTTGTTTAAAAAAGATATTGATTCGATTATTCCGATAAACGCCCCGCTTTCAGTTAATCAAATTTTAATGGTGAATTTTTTAGTGCTGATTATTATATGCGTGCTTATCTCCGTGATTTTGACTTATCTTGTAACGGATATTGCATATTCACCGATTGAAATATTGCAAAATTTTTCACCTTTGTTTTTAATTCCGAGTGCGGTTGTTTCACTTGTAGGAATTTTTAATGCGGTTAGGGCAGAAATTTTTTCTGATAAAATTTGGCTTATTGCAGGGGTAATAGTATATTTGGCAGTAAGCATTATTGAAATTTCATGCTTAATAACGGTTAAAGAAGACGCAGAAGATTAAAAATAAGCAAAACAAAACCCGTCAGGTTTGACCTGACGGGTTAATTTTATATTCAAATTAAAGATGGAATACAATATCGTCACTCTTTTTATTAAAAATCCAAACGCCGATTGCAAGTGTAAGAAATGAAACAACGGTTGCATAAAGAAGCAATTTATAACTAATCATATAACCGTAAAGTACACATTGCCTGAACATTTCAATCATTGAATAAAGAGGATTGATTTTGATAATGAGTCTTGTCCAATGGCCCCTAATCTTTGTGAAAGGATATACAATCGGAACCATATAGAAAAGAAGCTGAGTTAAAACATCCCAAATATATTCAACATCCCTGAAATATACGCCGATAACCGAAAGGATAAGGCCAACACCCGTACAAAATACAAGTAACAAAAACATCGGCACAACGCAAACAAATACATAAGGTGTAATGTGAAGATTCGAACCGCCGCTTATACCTGTAAGCTTGAAGAATATCCATACGCATATAAGGCAAAGGATTGATATTGCGAATGTTACAAAGTTGGAAAAAATTGAAGAAAGCGGATACATATATTTAGGAACATATACTTTCTTAATAATTCCGGCATTTCGCCTAAACGAAGTCATAGCCTGCTTTGTGGAAGAGGTGAAGAAGCTGAAAAGAAGTCGGCCTGTGAAAAGATACACAGGGAAACAGATAACATGCTTGTTCGACCTGCCGAAAATTCCGCCGAATACAACGGAAAGAACTATCATCTGCAAAAGCGGCTGAATAAAGCTCCAAAGAATACCGAGCCATGAATTTCTGTATTTTAACTTGACATTTTTTGCTGTAAGTTCCTTTAACAAATTTTTGTATTTCTTAAAGGTCTTAAGATTACGGTCAAGCTCTTGATTACTTGTACTCATAAAAGCACCTCATTACTATATTGTCTTAACGATTTTGCATTATAACACAATATGTATCATTTTTCAACAAAAATAATGTTAATTAACTTTGTTTGAACATTTGTGCAATGTCGAGCGCTGTCTTTCTGGCAGACATATTGCCGTCTATAACAATATCTGCACACGCAAGATATTTTGCTTTTCTTTCATCATAAAGTGCCTTTGCTTTTTCTTTATCTTGGAAAAGGGGACGGTTGGTATTATTGCCTATTCTTTTGCAAATTACATCAAAATCTGCGTCGAGGAATACGATTTTGCCTGAATTTTTAACTGCATCAACATTGCGCTGAAAAGTCATTGCACCGCCGCCGGTTGAAATAACGGCATCTTTCATTTGTGCAACTTCCTTGCACACTTCCCATTCAAGGTCGCGAAAATATTCTTCACCCCTTGTGGCAAAAATTGCTTTAATCGCAACACCTTGCTTTTTTTCAACCATTTCGTCCGTATCAACAAATTTTCTGCCTGTTATTTTGGCAAGCTCTGTGCCTACAACGGTTTTTCCGCTTCCCATAAAGCCACATAAAATTATATTCATATCTTTTCCATTTCCTCTTGTGTTATTTTCAAAACTTTTTTAATTTCATCCATTGAAAATTCAATGTCAAACCAAATTTCCTGTGCTACTGCGGCTTGCCATACAAGCATTGGAAGCCCGTTTGAATATTTTATGCCGGAATCTTTTGCATATTTTAAAATGAGCGTTTCCTGCGGATTGTATACTGCGTCAAAAACAGCCTTGCATTTTTCAACCTTTTCTTTCGGCAACACGCTTGCGTCAACTTTCGGGTACATTCCCACCGGTGTTCCGTTAATAAGTAAGTCGAATTCGCCCTCAACTTCATCAAGTGTGATAACTTCAGCATTTTTTTGAAGTTTTTCGCTTATTTCTTTTTTAATAAGATTTGCAGCAGGAATATCATCTGCCCTTACTGCAATGGTTAAATTTGCACCTGCAAGTATGCTTTCAAATGCAAACATTCTTGCAACACCGCCGCTTCCGCAAAGAAGAACATTGCCCCCAAGCTTAATATCCGCCATTTCAAGTGCACGCAAAAAGCCGAAGCAATCGGTGTTATGCCCTGTTGCTTTTCCATTTTCGATTTTAACCGTGTTTACGGCACCGAAAAGCTCTGCCCTTTGTGATAAAGTATCAAGCATAGGTATGATTTTGGTTTTGTGCGGAATGGTAACATTAAATCCGTCAAGCTTTTTAAGTTCACTGTATTTTTCTTTCAAGTTTTCAGGTGCAATTTCATTTAAGCTGTAATTTGCGTTAATTCCTTTTAATTTGAAAAGTTCATTATGAATAACAGGTGACATTGAATGACCTAAAGGATAGCCTATTAAACAAAAATTATTCATAAATATTCGCCTCTTTAAAAATAGTTTAAATTAGTTATTGACAAGTCAAAAATTATTTTATAATATGATAATAACATAATGAACTAATTTAAACAACATTTTTTTGAGGTGAGCATTATTATGGTATTTGAAAAATTAAAGGAAATCTTGGCAGAACAGCTTGATGTTGATGCAAATTCAATCACAAGGGAAAGCTTGCTTATTGAAGATTTGGGAGCAGACAGCCTTGACGCGATTGATATTGTAATGTCTGTTGAAGATGAATTTAAACTTGAAGTGCCAGATGAAATTATTGAAAAAATTGAAACAGTAGGCGATATGCTTAATTTTATTGAAAACAATATTTAACAGCAGATATGCGTTTAAAGCCACAGTCCTTTTAATAGACGGACTGTGGCTGTTTTTTCTATTAGCTCCAATTATTAAACAATATTTTACAAAAGTATAAAATATATTGGTATAATTTTTATATATATTGACAATAAGTTTTAAAAGTTATAAAATGAGCATAGGCGTAATTTTGGCAAATTTTGAGAGGGGTAGCTTATATGTCAAAAGAAAAATATATTATGGCTCTTGACCAAGGAACGACCTCATCAAGAGCAATTATTTTCAATAAAAAGGGCGAAATTGTAGCTAAAGCACAAAATGAATTTGCCCAGCATTATCCGCAAAACGGTTGGGTTGAGCATGACCCTATGGAAATTTTGTTTTCACAAACAAGTGCAATGCTCACCTGTTTAAGACTTGAAAAAGTTGACCCGAAAGATATAGCGGGAATAGGAATAACAAACCAGCGTGAAACCACAATTGTGTGGGAAAAGGAAACGGGGAAGCCGGTTTACAACGCTATTGTTTGGCAGTGCAGGCGTACCGCCCCTATATGTGAGGAACTTAAAGCCGAGGGATTATCAGATTATATTAAAGATACCACAGGGTTGCTGATTGATGCATATTTCAGCGGCACTAAAATAAAATGGATTTTAGATAATGTTGACGGCGCAAGGGAAAAGGCAGAAAACGGCGAACTTCTTTTCGGCACGGTTGATACTTGGCTTATTTGGAATTTGACGGGCGGCAAAGTGCATGTTACGGATTATTCAAACGCGTGCAGAACAATGCTGTTTGATATAAATAAGCTTTGCTGGGATGAATATTTATGTGAAAAGCTTGGAATACCTATGAGTATGCTGCCTGAAGTTAAACCTTCAAGTTGTATTTACGGTAAGCTTGCACATATTACAGGTATTGAAGATATTGCCGAAGTGCCGATTGCCGGTGCTATCGGTGACCAGCCGGGCGCATTGTTCGGCCAGGGCTGTTTTAAGTCGGGGCAGGCTAAAAATACATATGGTACAGGCTGTTTTCTTTTAATGAACACAGGCAAGAAAAAGGTTGATTCAAAATCAAATCTTCTGTCAGGTATTGCCTGGGGCGTAGGTGATGAAATTACATATTCGCTTGAAGGTTCGGCTTTTAATGCCGGCTCTGTAATAAAGTGGCTTCGTGATGAAGTTGAACTTATTAAAACTGCGCGCGAATGTGACATTTATGCCGAGCAGGTTGAGGATTCAAACGGGCTTTATTTTGTTCCCGCTTTCACCGGTTTGGGTGCTCCGTATTGGGATATGTATGCAAGGGGAATTATGGTAGGTTTAACACGAGGTGTTAATAAAAAGCATATTTGCCGTGCGGTGCTTGAAAGCATTACATATCAAATGACGGATTTGCTTGAAGCTATGATGAAAGATTCAGGCATTGTGCTTAAAGATTTAAGAGTTGACGGCGGAGCTTCTGTTTCTGATATTATGATGCAAATTCAGGCTGATATGACAGGTGTCAATGTTAACAGGCCTAAAAATGTAGAAACCACCGCTTTGGGCGCAGCATATTGTGCCGGCCTTGCAACAGGTGTTTGGGACAGCCTTGAAGAAATTGAAGCAAATCGTGCTGTTGATAAAATATTTGTTCCTTCAATGGAAATAACAAAAAGAAACGAAAAATATTCCGATTGGAAGCGTGCTGTTGAACGCTCGCGCAATTGGGAAAGATAATATTAAAAAAGGAGAGATTTTATTATGGGTAAAGTTGTTTGTCCTTGGGATACTTTAATCAATTTTGTTACAGATGCATTTGTGGGTTACGGTATACCGAGAGAAGATGCTGAAATTTGCACCGATATTTTGCTTGAATCAGACAGGCGCGGAATTGAAAGCCACGGTTGTAATCGTTTCAAGCCGATTTATCTTGACAGAATTAAAGCAGGTATTCAAAAACCTGTTACAGAATTTGAAATTGTGAAAGAAACACCGTGCACTGCGGTTGTTGACGGTCATGACGGAATGGGCCAGGTTATCGGCTATAAATCAATGCAAATGGCTATTGATAAGGCTAAAAAATACGGTATGGGTATGGTAGCGGTTCGCAATTCCTGCCATTACGGTATTGCCGGTTATTATGCAACTATGGCTACAAAGCAGGGTTGTATCGGTATTACCGGTACTAATGCCCGCCCGTCAGTTGCACCGACTTTCGGTGTTGAGGGTATGTTTGGTACAAATCCGCTTACAATCGGTATTCCGACTGATGAAGATTTTGATTTTGTTATCGACTGCGCAACTTCAATTACTCAAAACGGTAAGATTGAGTATTATGAAAGAATAGGCGAAGATGTACACCCGGGTACTATTATCGGCAAAGACGGTAAGGAAATCAGCGGTGACGCAGGCGAAGCACTTAAAAAGATTCGTTCAGGCGACGCGGCACTTACAACACTCGGCGGCATAGGCGAAGCTTTAGGCGGATATAAAGGCTATGGCTATGCTATGGTAATTGAGCTTCTTTCTGCTGTTTTGCAAGACGGTAATTACGGCAAAGCACTCAATGGTAAGGATGAAAACGGAAATCTTGTTCCTTATCATCTCGGTCATTTCTTTATTGCTATTGATACGGGCCATTTTATCGGTGAGGATGAAACAAGGAAGAAAGCAGGCGAAATTATCCGCTCGGTTCGTAACTCGCAAAAAGCACCGGGATGCGACAGAATTTACACAGCCGGTGAAAAGGAATGGGATATTTGGCAGCAGCGTAAGAACAGCGGTGTTCCGATTAACGAATCTGTTCAAAAAGAGATGACTGAAGTTCGCGATGAACTCGGCCTTACACAGTATAAGTTCCCTTGGGAATAATATATAAAGCTTAAATATGAGGTGACACAAACTATGGATTATCGTAAGGAATCATTAAAACTCCACGGCCAGTGGAAAGGTAAAATAGAGGTAAATGCAAGGGCAAAGGTTAATGATAAGGACTCGCTTTCATTGGCATACACACCGGGTGTAGCAGAACCGTGCCTTGCTATTAAAGATGATTATAACAAGAGCTGGGAGCTTACAAGGCGCTGGAATATGGTGGCAGTAATTACAGATGGCACTGCTGTTTTGGGCCTTGGTGATATTGGCCCTGAGGCAGGTATGCCGGTTATGGAAGGCAAATGTGTGCTTTTTAAAGAATTCGGTGATGTTGATGCATTTCCGCTTTGTGTGCGCACAAAAAATGTGGATGAATTTGTTGAAACCGTTTATAATATCAGCGGTTCATTCGGCGGAATAAATCTTGAAGATATTTCGGCTCCTCGTTGTTTTGAAATTGAGGAAAAGCTTAAAGCAAAGTGCGATATTCCTATTTTCCATGATGACCAGCACGGTACGGCAGTTGTTGTTTCAGCGGCTCTTATCAATGCAACAAAGCTTACAGGCAAAAAACTCGGTGAATGTAAAGCTGTAATCAACGGTTCGGGTGCGGCAGGCATTGCAATTGCAAAGCTTCTTATGACTTTGGGTCTTCGCGATGTTATTCTTTGTGACAGAACAGGCGCTATTTATGAAGGCAGGGATAATCTTAACCCTTCAAAGCAAGCTATTGCGCAGGTTACAAATAGAGAAATGACAAAAGGTACACTTGCACAAGCAGTTAAGGGCACGGATATTTTCATCGGTGTTTCAGCACCGGGTGTTCTTACACAAGATATGATTAAAACTATGAATACCGACCCGGTTGTACTTGCTATGGCAAATCCTACACCTGAAATTATGCCTGATGAAGCTAAAGCGGCAGGTGCTAAAATTGTAGGAACGGGTCGCTCTGATTTTCCAAATCAGATTAACAATGTTGTTGCATTTCCGGGAATTTTCCGCGGCGCACTCGATGTAAGAGCAAGCCAAATCACAGAAAATATGAAAATTGCCGCAGCGTATGCCATTGCATCTCTTGTCGATGATGATAAGCTCAGCGTTGATTATATTCTTCCTTATGCATTTGATGAAAGAATTAAAGATACGGTAGCAAAAGCAGTTGCAGATGCAGCAATTAAAGACGGAGTTGCACGCGTATAAATTTATAATTTTTAAAACACGAGGATATAATTATCCTCGTGTTTTTTTAATAAAAATAACTTTATATAATAAATTGACTTTTTTTGCATATATGATAAAATAGTGCGTATAAAATTCAGGCGGTGTAAAAATGGCTTATAAAATTAAAAAAGACCCTATCTCAAAAATACCAAAAGCTCAATTTGTTTTTTGGATAATAGTTCGCATTGCAATGATTATTTGTGCAATTTATTCGTTTGCTCACGGAGATATGGTAATGGGCTTTGAAAGCGTGTTCTGCTTTATATTTACTCATCTTTGGGATATGTTTCAAGTTTTCGGTAACGGCAGTTTTATTGAAGAAGTGCCGCCGCTCAGCCAAACGATGCTTAATATTATAATTTTTATCGGAATAGTAATAGGTTCATACTTCGGATTTTTTGATAAAATTTCGTGGTTTGATAATTTTATGCACATTGTTTCAGGCTTGGTATGTGCTGTTTTCGGGTATGATTTTGCCTGTGTTATTCAGCGTAAAAAAGGGCAGTGTGCGGCAACATTGGCGGCAATTTTTTCATTGATGTTTGCACTTTCAATAGCAGTTGGCTGGGAATTTTATGAATTTTTAATGGATTATTTTCACGGTACAAATCTTCAGCTTGCAAAAGCCGGGGCTGAAACCGCAATGTTTGATTTATCAAAATATCATAATGAATATGGCTATCTCGGCCTTGTTGATACTATGACCGATATGATGATGAATGCAATCGGCGGTATTGCAGGAATGGTATTTATGATAGTTTTAAGAAACAGAAAAAAGGATAAAAAGAAATAGTTTATGGCAAAGACCAAGGATTTAACACAGGGCAATGTTGCAAAACTTCTTTTGTTTTTCGCTTTTCCCACACTTTTGAGCAATGTTTTTCAACAATTTTATAATCTTGCCGATACAGCAATTGCGGGGCATATTTTGGGTGATAATGCGCTTGTTGCAATCGGCGCAAGCTCCACAGTAAACAGTCTTGTTTTAAGTTTTGCCTGGGGACTTAACGGCGGATTTGGAATTATAATCGCACAGTGCTTTGGTGCAAAAGATTTTAAAAAGCTTAAAAAGAGCGTTGCAATTTCACTTTCAATAAATGTATTGTTTTCGCTGATAGTTTGCATATTCGGCATTTTTATGAGCCGGCCTATGCTTCAGGCTTTAAATACACCGGCGGCAAGGCTTAATGAAGCAAACAGTTATATTTCTGTTATTTTGGTATTTATTATTGTACCTATGCTTTATAATCTTGAGGCTGTTATTTTGCGTTCACTCGGGGATAGTAAAACACCGCTTTATTTTTTGATTTTTTCAAGCGTGCTTAATATTATTCTTGATTATGTGCTGATTAAATTTACGCATATGGGTGTTAAGGGCGCGGCTGTTGCAACTGTTTTGGCACAGCTTTTATCTGTTATTTTATGTTTTGTTGTTATACTGAAAAATTTTAAAATAATCAGGCTTAAAAAGAATGATTTTCACTTTTCAGCTTCCTTGTTTAAAAATATGATGTCTGCCGGAATGGCAATGGCTGTGATGAATTCTATTTTTTCTATCGGTTCAATCATAATGCAAGGCTCAATTAACGCATTGGGCGAAGATATTATTGCGGCACATTTGGGTTCAAGAAAAGTGGCAGAGATGTTTATGCAGCCTCTTGTTACTATCGGAACAGCGTGTTCAACTTTCGTTGGTCAAAATTACGGTGCGCTTAAAATAGGAAGAATTAAGGCTTCAATAAAATACAGCACAATATATTCGCTTATTTGGTCAGTTTTCACCTTTTTTATTTTATGGTTTTTCGGCGGTCAAATTGCAAGGCTTGTTACCGGCAGTGCGTCACAGGTTGTATTTGATAACACGCAGATGTATTTAAGAATAAATGCACCTTTTTATTTTGTTTTGGGGCTTCTTTTTACACTTCGATTTTCAATTCAATCTGTTGACAGAAAAATGCCGCCTATTATATCAAGTTCAATGGAACTTGCCTCCAAAATTGCTGCCGCTTATCTTTTTATTCCGCTTTGGGGATATTTAGGCGCTTGCATTGCCGAACCTTTAAGTTGGACACTCGGTGCAATTTATTTGCTGTTTGTATTTAAAAATGAATTTAAAAGGCTTGACGGGCTTGCCGAAAAGCAAAAGCAGAAAGAAAATATAATGGGCTTGAAATTGTAAGATGCGCAGACTTAACTTAATAAGCACATAAGTAAAAGCGTTGGAGAAATCAAATCTCCAACGCTTTTGGTTTCATTTATATTATTTTACAAGTGAGCTTTCTCGCTTTTTAATTCCTTTATTAACAAATGCGTACATTATAACACTCATAATCACACAGCAGAAGTCTGCTATTGCCTGCGCCCAAATTACGCCTTCAAGCCCGATGAATTTGTTCATAATAAACAGCATCGGCACATAAATAAGACCTTGCCTGCCGAGTGACAGCACCATACTTTGCACACCTTTTCCCATTCCCTGAAATGAGAAGTTGAGTACAAACATAATTCCGATAACAGGGCCGGGAGCCATAAGTGCAAGAAGCATTTTAACACCGAGATTGATAACATCGGCATCGTTAATAAATATTTCAATAACATTTTGCCTAAACAAAAGGTAAAAGCCTGTCATAACCGAACCTATAATTACATTGCAAATAACGCTGAAACGCAGGCATTTTCTCATTCTCTTGTAATTTTCTGCACCGTAGCAGTAGCCTATAAGCGGCTGTACACCCTGGCCAAGACCTATTTGAAGCATTACTACAAGCATATTTGCTTTCATTGCAATTCCCATTGAAGCAACAGCGTTGTCACCGTATTTTATAAGAACAACATTTACAATAATATTGCTTATACTCATTAAAAGATTGTTAATTGCGGCAGGAAGCCCAACAGAAACAACACCTTTTGTTATTCCGTTTTTCATAGAAAAGCGTGCCGGTGTAATGCTTAATATACTTTTACCTTTAAGGAAATAAATAAGGAAGTAAAGCACTGTTACGATATTGCCGATAACAGTTGCAATTGCTGCGCCTGCTACACCCATATTAAGCCCAAAAGGCATTGTAATACCGAAAAGTTTATCCCCGGTGTGAAGAATGAAAATCGGGTCAAGTATAATATTGGTGATTTGGCCGATAACCGAACCTATCATTGATTCCTTTGCCGCACCCTCACCTCTTACAAGGTTTGATGAAGCGATTGCAAGTACGATTGACGGAGCACCGATTGCCACCCACTTGAGATAATCTGCCGCTAAACCAACCGTATTTTCACTTGCACCTACAAGCATAAGAATTTGATTTTTAAATATAAGAAATATTGCGCCGATTAAAACGCCGACGCCGATTGCGGAATAAATGCAAAACGCGCTTATGGTTTTAACCCTGTCTTTTTTACCCTCACCGAGTGAACGGCTTATAAATGCACATCCGCCGACACCGAAAAGGTTGCCCATAGCGATAAACAGTAAAAACAGCGGCATTGAAACGGAAACCGCGGCTACTTGGTTACTGTCACCGGTTTGGCCTACAAAAAATGTATCTGCAAGGTTATATACTATATTTATAAGCATACTCAGCATACTCGGCAATGCCATTGTGCATACTGCTTTCGGTACACTGTAATCTTCAAAAACTTTTGTGTTATCTTTCATATATGGCTTTTATCCTTTCATATTTTTTCCGATAGTTCAATCAAATTTTCCATAGTCAGCTTTTCGGGCCTGATGTTAATATCCAACCCTAATTCTTCAAAAATTTCAGTAAGCTTTGCTTTAGGCACACCCATTGTGTTTGAAATGCTGTTTAATGCAGTCTTTCTTCTTTGTGCAAATGCACATTTAACAACAGAAAAGAATTTCTTTTTATTTTCAATTTCATATTTACATTCGTTGCCTATTTTTAACCTGATAACCACACTGTCAACCTTTGGGCTTGGCATAAAGCTTTCCCTCGGCACATCAAAAAGAATTTCTCCGTCTGCATAAAAATTAACTGCAACGCTGACTGCACCTGCCTGCCTTGTACCTACCTTTGCACAAAGCCTTTCGCCTGCTTCTTTTTGCACCATTACAACTATTTCGTCAATATTAAGTTCGCTTTCAAGAAGCATCATTATTATCGGTGAAGTTATATAATAAGGCAAATTTGCACATACTTTTATATTGCTGCAACCTTCAAACTTTTCTTCTATCAAAGCTTTTAAATCAAGCTCCATTACATCGCCGTTTACTATTTCAATATTATCATAATCACCTAGCGTTTCTTCAAGCACAGGTAAAAGCCTTTTATCAAGCTCAATAGAAACGACTTTTTTTGCAACTTTTCCAAGCTCTTTTGTAAGCACACCTATGCCCGGGCCAATTTCAAGTACGCCTGTTTTATCATCCGCATTAAGCGATTCAGCCATTTTTGGACATACATCGGGGTCAATCAAAAAGTTTTGCCCAAGTGCCTTTGAAAATGTAAATCCGTATTTGGATAATATTCTTTTTATTGTGTTAATATCATATAAATTATAATCCATATTTCACCTATACATATTTATATAACGATAGTTTGTGCTTGTTCGATTTGGTATTCTATCACATTCATATATCGTTTACAATATTATTCTTGACTTTTTGTTAAATTGTGCTAAAATACCGTTTAGTCGGCTAATATTAGTTGACTAACATTATTAAAAAATAGTAATTGAAATAGAAATTTAGGCAGAAAGAGTGGTGAAATAATGAATTATAAGCGCAAGCAGGTACCGCCGGAAAACCTTGTAGGGCCGAGAGTTAGTTTTTTGTCACGCTTAATTCGTTGCAGGTTTAACGAAGTTATTGCACAAGAGGGGCTTTATTCGGGCCAGCAGGATATTATCTTTGCGTTGATTGAAAATGAGGGTGTTACTTCAAGTAAACTTGCAAGTTCGTGCGGCGTTTCACTGCCGACTATGAGCGTATCAATCAAAAGAATGGAAAAAGCAGGCTTTATTTTGAAAAAGCCGGATGAAAAGGATGCAAGAATAATGCATCTTTACCCTACAAATAAGGCGAAGGCTGTACCGAAAAACATAAGAGCCAAAATGGATGAGCTTGAGGCTGTGATTACAAAAGGAATGGATAAGGATACTGCCCTCGAGTTTGCACATTTTTTGCAAACAGCAATTGATAATTTATTAGAAGAATGCGGCGATTGCCGCGAAAAAGGAGATGAAAGTGAATGTTAAAAAAATTAGGAAAATATCTTAAAGGGCTTGGCTTTCTTGCATTTCTCAGTGCGCTTGGTATGATTGTTGAAGCCATATGTGAGCTTGCACTTCCGTCACTTGCAAATAATATTTATGAAACGGTTAATGTTGCAACTACACCTGAAGATGCAAAAGCTTATGTTTTAAAAATGGGCTTTGGTATGCTTGGGCTTGCGTGTATCGGTCTTTGCGGCGGTATAGGCACAATGAAAGCTTCTGCAATAGTAAGCCAGCGTTTTGCATACAGGCTCAGAAATGATGTGTATAAAAAAATAAGCAATTTTTCATTTAGAAATATTGATAAATTCTCAACCGCTTCACTTACAACAAGACTTACAAATGATATTACAATGCTTCAAAATGTTGTTATGATGTCACTTCGTATTCTTGTAAGAGGACCGGCACTTTTGGTTGTGGCGGCAGTTATGGCAGTAAGGATTAACCCTAAAATGTCGGCAACACTTCTTATTATGCTGCCGATTATCATAGTAATTGTTGCTCTTATTATGAAATTCGGTTTTCCTATGTTTCAAAAAATGCAGAAAAAGGTTGATAATGTTAACCGTGTTGTACAGGAAAACCTTATCGGTATGCGTGTGGTTAAAGCCTTTGTTCGTGAGGAGCATGAAAAGGATAAATTCCATAATTCTTCGGATGAACTTGCAAAGCAAGGTGCTATGGCATCAGGCCTTATTGTAACAGTACTGCCTGTCATGATGCTCCTTTTTAACGCTGTAATCGTGTTCACATATTATAAGGGCGCACTTTCAGCCAATGAGGGTGTTATGCAGGTAGGTCAAATTTCAGTATTTGCATCTTATGTTGTTCAAATTCTTATGAACCTCGTAATGATTTCAATGATGCTTCTTCAGCTTGCAAGAGGTAAAGCTTGCGGTGAGCGTGTGGTTGAAGTTCTTGACACCGAAATTGATATCGTTAACCCTGAAAATCCTTTTGTTCCTACCGAACCTAAAGGCGAAGTTGAATTCAGAAATGTAAACTTTAAATATGACCCTGAATCAAAGGGTGATAATATTCTTGAAAATGTTTCGTTTAAAGCAAAAGCAGGCCAAATTATCGGTATTGTGGGCGGTACAGGCTGCGGTAAATCAAGCCTTGTAAACCTTATTCCGCGCCTTTATGATGTTACAGGCGGCAGTGTGCTTATTGACGGTGTTGATGTAAGGAAGTATGACCTTAAAGCACTTCGTGAAATGATAGGTGTCGTACTTCAAAAAAATGTACTTTTCAGCGGTACAATTGAAGAAAATATACGCTGGGGTAAAAAAGACGCAACACACGAAGAAATTGTTGCAGCGTGCAAGGCATCGCAGGCAGATGCGTTTGTTAACGAACAGCCTGACGGATATAACACATATCTTTCACAGGGCGGTCTTAATCTTTCGGGCGGTCAGAAGCAAAGGCTTTGTATTGCCCGTGCAATGATTAAAAAACCTAAAATTCTTATTCTTGATGATTCAACAAGTGCGGTTGATACTGCAACGGAAGCAAAAATTCGTGAAAGCTTTTACAGCGACCTTAAGGATACAACTGTATTTATTATCGCACAGCGAATTTCTTCTGTTAAAGATGCAGATGAAATTCTTGTAGTAGATGACGGTGAAATTAAGGGCATAGGCAACCACGAAGAACTTATGAAAACCAATGAAATTTATCAGGAAATTTATAATACACAGCAGAAAGGAGTGCTTGAATAATGCCGCCAATGGGACCTCCGGGCAGAAGAAATGATTTCAAGAAGCCCAAAAATGCCAAAAAGACATTTACAAGAATTCTTAAATATATGGGCAAAAACAAGCTCTTCTTAATTCTTGTATTTTTAATGCTTATATTAAGTACGGTGTGCAACCTTTTGGCGTCTTACTGCTTAAAGCCGATTCTTAATGATATTGCAGCATCCATAAAAGCAGGTACTTTTATGGATGAGGGTATTAAAACACTTGTTAAAAATCTTGTTGTTTTAACCTTGTTTTATGTAGGTGCGTCGATTTTTTCATTTGCACAAAGTAAAATAATGGTAAATATTGCATATAAAACCACAAATATTATTCGTAAAGACCTTTTTGACCATATGCAGACTTTACCGCTTAAATATTTTGATTCGCAAACTCACGGCGAAATTATGAGCCGATTTACAAATGATGTTGATAATGTTCAAATGATGCTTGAACAGTCAATGGTTCAGCTTGTTTCTTCGATATTCACATTCGTCGGCATAGTTGCGATGATGATAATTTTAAGCCCTACTCTTTTTGCTTTTGCTCTTGTTTTTCTTATCATTATGCTTGTCATTGTTTCAAGAATCGGCAAGCAGTCAAGAAAATATTTTAGGCAGCAACAGAAAAACCTCGGTGTTATGAACGGTAATATTGAAGAAACCGTTGAGGGAATGAAAGTAATTAAAGTTTTCAATCACGAGCAGCAGGCTGTTGATGAATTTGAAGAAACTAATGAAGACTTCAGAAAAGCTGCTACAAATGCTAACTTTTATTCAGGCATAATGGGACCTTGCTCAACCGGTGTTAACAATGCAAGCTATGCAACAATCGCGCTTGTCGGCGGTTTATTGGCATTAACCGGCAGTCTTGATATAGGCACATACTTTACTTTCCTCAGTTATTCAAAGCAATTTACCCAGCCGATTAACCAAATTGCAAACCAAATGAACACAGTGTTTTCTGCCCTTGCAGGTGCTGAGCGTGTGTTTGAAATTATGGATATGGATTCGGAAGTTGATGAGGGAACAGTAACTTTAAGTGAAGAAAAAACACAAGACGGTAAAAAATGGTTTTGGATTGACGGGGACAAGAAAATTCCTGTTGAGGGCAAAGTTGTTTTCACAGATGTTGATTTCAGCTATGTTCCCGAAAAGCAGGTGTTAAAGGATATTAACCTTTATGCAAAGCCGGGGCAAAAAATCGCATTTGTAGGTTCAACCGGTGCAGGCAAAACCACTATTACAAATCTTATCAATCGCTTTTATGATATTCAAGATGGTTCAATCACTTATGATTCAATCGACATTAAGCGTATTAAAAAAGATGATTTGAGAAAGAGCCTTGCAATAGTATTGCAGGATACTCATATGTTCACAGGTACTATTATGGATAATATCCGCTACGGCAGGCTTGACGCAACGGATGAAGAATGTATCGAAGCTTCTAAACTCGCTTCCGCCCATTCGTTTATTCGCAGGCTTCCTGACGGATATAACACGGTTATCACCGGTGACGGCGGAAATCTCAGCCAGGGCCAAAGGCAACTTCTTGCAATTGCCCGTGCGGCTGTTGCCGACCCGCCTGTAATGATTCTTGATGAAGCTACATCTTCAATTGATACCCGTACAGAGCTTCATATTGAGCATGGTATGGATAGGCTTATGATTGGCAGAACCGTATTTGTTATTGCCCACAGGCTTTCAACTGTTCGCAATTCAAATGCAATTATGGTTTTGGAACACGGTGAAATTATTGAACGCGGTGACCATAATGCACTTATGGCATTGAAAGGGCGCTACTACGAACTTTGCACCGGAAAAGCAAAATTAAGCTAAAAAGTGGCTAAAGCGCGCCTCGTTACGATTATTATAAAGTTATATCGTATGGCAAGGTTTACTTTTCAGAAGCAAAATCAGAAAAATAGTATTTATAGAAAAGTGGCTTGAACATTATGTTCAAGCCACTTTTGGCGCTTTCCGTTTTTTGCAAACGGGCAGTACCTATGTACAGCTCCGTTTACAAGAAAACGGAATTTATCTCACTTTTTTCAGAGTCTTACAGCGTGTAGAAATTTGAAATTTAACTTTTCTACACGCTGTAAATGCGTTAGGCTTATTGAGCCTAACGCATTTTTTATATTTCGTTTTTCTTTTTTATGTTTGCCAAAAAAGCAAGTGATATTATAAAAGTAATAGCTTCGGTAATCGGGAATGCGAGCCAAACACCCGTCATATTGAAAAGATATGCAAGCAAAAATACACTTGCTAAAATAACAACAAATCCTCGCATAATTGATATAACAAAGGCGGGTATTGCTTTGCTCATTGAACTGAATGCAAGGGAGAGGAAAATATTAAGCCCGGCAAATATAAAGCCTACAAAATAAATGCGAAGCCCTTTAACAGCGTAGGCGGTAAGTTCTTCTATATGTTCACTGTTGAAAACATTTGCAATCGGGGCTGCAAAAATATTTATTACTGCAATAATTATTCCGGCAAGGCAAAGGCAGGTGACGGTGCCGAGTGTGATGATTTTTTCAAGGTCTTTTTTATCCCCTTTTGCATAGTATTTGCTGATAAGGGGCTGTGAACCCTGTGCAACACCGTTAAATACCGATACTGCCACAAGCGAAATATTTGCTACCACACCGTATGATGCAACACCTATGTTGCCCACAAGTTTTAATATAACCATATTAAAAGCGACTGTAATTACACCTGATGAAAATTCGCCGACGAAAGCCGAAACACCAAGCTTTGCACAGTTAAAAAGCTTTATAATTGACGGAACGCATGGTTTGAAACAAATTGTATTTTTCTTTGAAGCAAAGTGGAAACAGCAAATTGCACAGCCTACAACCGGGGAAAGCGCAGTTGCCAGTGCCGCACCTTGCATACCCATTTTCAGCGGAAACATAAGCACCCAGTCCATAACGATATTAAACAGGCTGCTTAATACAGTTGCAGTCATTGCAATTGATGGTGAACCGTCATTTCTAACAAAAGCATTGCATACATAATTCCACATAAACAGCGGCGCAAATGCCATAAAAATTTTTGTGTACGGTGCGCCCACAGCTACAATTTCACGGCTTCCGCCCAAAAGTTCAACAAGCTTTTCAGGTGCAAATATGCCTATTGCCATAAAAATCATACCGAAAACCGTTGTAAAAAACAAAGCGTTAAAAAAGTAGTGTTTATTACTTTCTTTCTGATTTTTTGCAATGGCAAATTTGATTGCAGAGCCTACACCTATCATTGAGCCTATGGCGAATATCAAATTATAAAGCGGCAATACAAGATTTAAGGCTGTAATACCGTTTGCACCGACTGCCTTTGATATAAAAAAGGTATCTGCCAAAATGTAACACGACATTCCTATCATCGCAAATACATTTTGCGATACATATTTTGCAAATTCGCCGGACGCGCCTTTTGATTTCATAAATTATCTCCCGAAATATATTTTACGATGATTTTAACACAAAAAAGAGTAAAGGTAAATAGAAAAATAAGTATCTTGTTTTCATTTAATTAACATAATTTTTAAATATGTTCATAATTGCTTAATACGCAGTATATTTATGAACAGTATATTAGTATCAGCAAAGGGAAAGGTGCTATTTCCCGATGCAGATAAAATATTTTTCATCCTTACCTCCTCTTTTTTATATTGATAAAAAGAATAGAAACACCGAGATGTAAATCTCGGTGTTTTTATTTATCTAAAATTCAATTTTTGTTTCGTTATAATCTTTATCATGTGAGGTAAGCACTGCAATGCAGTTTGGATTTTGATACATTTTATTAAGCCAGCGAAGTGAAATTTTCATATTTTGGATATTATGTATCGGGCCGGAAAGTATAAGTTCGCTCCAAGATTTTTCATTTGTTCCGTTATCACCGGCAATAACTGCCATTTTTCCGTTATCTTTTACTACTACACAGCAAGAGCCGGCTGAATGCCCCGGTGTGTAAACAATTCTAACACTTCCGTCGCCAAACAAATCGCAGGATTTGCCGAAAGGAGCGTGTGAATCATAATTCATTTGCACTCCCTCAATTTCAACACCCTCCCACAAGCTTTTACGGTATCTCGGGTTTGGGAGCTGAGCAATATCAAGCTCCTCTTTAGTTGCATAAAAATGTTTTGCGCCTTTTAAATCTTTAATTGCACTTGCATGGTCGCAGTCAAGATGAGTGAGTATTACAGCGTCAAGCTTTTCAGGTGTGAGGTCAAAATTTTTAAGCTGCCTTATAACAGAATCGTTTAATGTGAGAGTCGGCTGGCTTGAAAAATAAAGTGCAATGCCGAGATGACGCCTTGCGTTTATGGCACATTGTTCGCTCCAGCCTGTATCCACAAGCACATTTTTACCGTTTATTTTAATTAAAAATGCCTTGACAGTCACTTCACTTCTACCTTTTTTACCTTGAAGAATGCCTGTATATGCAAGCTTGCCTTTTTTACTGTCCCTATCGTGAACGGCGGTTGATACAAGCATTTTGCCTGTTTGAAGTACATAAATTTCAGCCATAAGTATACTCCCCTTAAAATAATATACTGTAAAGAATATAATAGCATAATACATATATTCATTCAATAGAGTTTATACTATTTTGCGCTTTTGTAAAAAAGTTATGACAGGTGTGACAAATCACTTGTATTTTGATATAATATTATAAAGAAACCGGAGATGAAATGATATGAATAATATGCTTGATTATATTGAAGAATACGGCGATTTTTCGTTTAAAGAAAAAGCTTTTAATGAAGTGGATAACCTTATATTTTCGCAGCTTGCTTATACAGATTTTAAAGATATTGCGGATAAGCAGAGCGTGTCGCTTTTAAAAGGAGCAAAGCTCTTTTTTGCTATGTATACTCAGGAAGAAATTGAAAATCTTATTGCAATAAGTGTCAAAAGTGCAGACTTATTAAAAAAATGCAGTATGACAAAGCGATTTTCAAATGTAATTATGTGTGATTACATAAATAATGTTAATGATGATATTGATAAGCAGTTTTCGGCAATTCATTTTTTGCTTGATGACGGAAGTGATGTTGTTGCTTTTCGCGGAACCGATGTAACGGTTACGGGTGTTAAGGAGTCGGCAATGCTTTCGTATATGTTTCCCGTTCCGGCGCAGATTGAAGCATTATATTATTTTCAGGAAACATCTATGCTTCATTCGGGCGATATTATTCTTTGCGGCCATTCAAAAGGCGGTAACCTTGCAGTATTTGCCGCTGTAAACTGCTCAAATTCACTTAAAAAGCGGATTAAAGCCGTGTATGAAGATGATGCACCCGGCTTTCCTAAATATTTTTTTGACAGATACGATTATTGCCAAATTAAAGATAAAATTCATCTTATAACCCCGCAGACTTCAATCATCGGCAGAATGCTTTATCACGATGCCGCACCTTTAATTGTGCATAGTGAAAATGCAGGACTTAAACAGCATCAGGCATCATCTTGGCAGGTGGGAGGCAACCGCTTTAAAACAGAAGAAAAGTATGACAGAACGAGTGATTTTATAAGCGATTATATAAATGAACTTATTGATTATATTTCTGATGAAGAGCTTGAACTTTTCTTTGACACGCTTGAATATGTTGCCGAAAATATGGGAATAGTTGATTTTTACGATACTAAAGAAATAGATATTAAAAAAGCACTCGGATTGATTGACTCCGTAACAACTTTGGATGATGAACAGAAGTCTAAATTCAAGCAAATATTGAAAAAAGTGATTGCTGATTTTACCAAAGAATATTTAAGCCAAAAAACGCAGGTATATAAGAGCGTTTTGGAAAACTTGCCGTTTAAAAAGCGTGAAAGTATCGAGGGCGAGGAAATAATTACAGGCGGTGTTGATAAAAACTGACGCCCAATGTAATTTTTTGACCTGTTAGTATTGAAAAATGAATTTAAAGTGCTATAATATTTTTGTAAAAACAATTGCATAGGAGATGTTAAAAAAATGCAAAAGAAAGATATAGATTGGTCAAAACTCGGCTTTGGCTATGTAAAAACAGATAAGCGTTTTGTAGCTCATTACAAAGACGGTAAGTGGGACGAAGGTCATCTTACCGATGATGATACAGTCACCCTTAATGAATGTGCAGGCGTACTTCAATATGCACAAACTTGCTTTGAAGGGCTTAAGGCATATACCACAAAAGACGGAAGAACAGTTTGCTTCCGCCCTGATCTTAACGCAAGCCGTATTGCAGATTCTTGCCGCGGACTTCAAATTCCGCCTATCCCTGAAGAATTATTTTTAAGAGCAGTTAAAGAAGTTGTAAAAGCTAACGAAGCTTGGGTTCCGCCTTTCGGCAGCGGTGCAACTCTTTATATTCGCCCATATGTTTTCGGAACAAACCCTGTTATCGGTGTAAAGCCGGCTGATGAATATGAGTTCAGAATGTTCTGTACTCCTGTCGGCCCGTATTTCAAGGGTGGCGCAAAGCCTATCACAATTCGTGTATCTGATGTTGACCGTGCCGCTCCTCACGGAACAGGTAATATCAAAGCAGGTCTTAACTATGCAATGTCACTTCATAACATTGTTGACGCACACGAAAAAGGCTTTGATGAAAATATGTATCTTGACCCTGCTACAAGAACAAAGGTTGAAGAAACCGGCGGTGCAAACTTCCTTTTCGTAACCAAGGATGGCACTGTTGTAACACCTAAGTCAGATTCTATTTTACCGTCAATTACCCGCCGTTCACTTATGATTGTTGCTGAAAAGTATCTCGGTCTTAAAGTTGAGCAAAGAGAAGTTTATTTTGATGAAGTTAAGGACTTTGCCGAATGCGGACTTTGCGGCACAGCGGCAGTTATTTCTCCGGTCGGCAAGATTGTTAACCACGGTGAAGAAATTTGCTTCCCGTCAGGTATGGATGAAATGGGCCCTGTAACCAAGAAGCTTTATGAAACTCTTACAGGTATTCAAATGGGTGAAATTGAAGCTCCTGAAGGCTGGATTTGTGAAATCAAATAATTAAGATAAATTATAAGAGGTTAAATATTCGCACTGCGAGTATTTAACCTCTTTATTATTTTTCTATATCCGTAACGGTTAATATTCTGTTTGATACTTTAAACTTTATATTCATATTTGCAAATGATATTCCGTAAATTCTGCTTTCGTCATTTTGATATGCAGGGCGCGGGTCACATTCCAAAATTCCGATTAGCGCACTAAGCTTGTTATTTGGAATTTGCACTTTTAATTCATCATTTATTTTAACTGTGAGTTTATCGTTTTTGTGAATATCGGCAAAGCTTGATTTTGCATCAGGTTTGCAGTCGGCATAAGCTATATATGGCTTAATATCATAAATCGGCGTACCGTTTTTCATATCAATTCCGCTGACGGTTAAAACCGTACCGTATTCTTTTGTGTGCGTAACATTTTCAAGCTTAACACACGATAATCCTATATTATTCGGCCTGAAAGGTGAGCGTGTCGCAAATACACCTTTTCGCTTTTCACCGCCGAGCTTCGGCGGCCTTACGGTTGGTGAAAAATCACTTTTTATGCATTCGCTAAATTGCCAAAGTATCCATAAATATGAATATTCTTCAATTCCGTCAAACGCTTCTTTAACATTATACGGTGGGTCTAAAATTATTCTTCCTTCAAGCTGTTTTACAAGTCCGCTTTGCCGCGGTATTCCGAATTTTTCGGGAAAATCGGTATATATTTTTCCAATTGCTTTCATATTATTTTACCTTTATTTTTGACAGCACTTCACCGACTTTATCGTGAATAACAAGGTCTGCGTTTTTATCCATTGCGGTTTCGTCACGGTTAATAAGTACCAAATATTTTCCCCTGAAATATCTTACAAAGCTTGCGGCGGGATATACGGTAAGGCTCGTGCCGGCGATAATTAAGCAATCGGCATTGCTTATTGCGTTTAATGCACCGTTTACGGTATCGTTATCAAGCCCCTCTTCGTAAAGAACAACATCGGGCTTTACCAAACCGTCACATTCATCGCAGTAGGGGATGGGCGTATTGTTTTCAATATAATCTATATCAAAGCTTTTGCCGCATTTTGTGCAGTAATTTCTAAGGGTTGAACCGTGCAGTTCAAATACATTTTTACTGCCTGCTTTTTGGTGCAATCCGTCAATATTTTGTGTAACAACGGCACTTAATTTGCCGGCTCTTTCAAGTTCGGCAAGTTTTAAATGTGCCGGGTTCGGCTTTGCATTTTTGCAAATCAGCTTATCGCGGTAAAATTTATAAAACTCGCCTGTATTGTTATAAAAAAATGTGTGCGAAAGTATTTCTTCAGGCGGGTAGTCGTATTTTTGATTATATAATCCGTCAACACTTCTAAAATCGGGAATTCCGCTTTCGGTTGATACACCTGCACCGCCGAAAAATACTATGCTTTCACATTCGTTAATAATTTCCTGTAATGTCATTTAATCTGCAATATCCTCCAAATCAAAGCGAATAACTTTTTTTAGTGAATTTAAAGATGTTTCAACCTGATAGCCGATTTTTCCTGCGCTGAACATTATTGTGTCATAATTTTCTGCGGTTGAATGAATTGTGGTTTTAAAAAACTTTTTCATTCCGATAGGGGAGCAACCGCCGTGAATATATCCCGTAAGCGGCAAAAGTTCCTTTGATTTAATCATTTCAATCTTTTTTTCATTCACTGCTTTGGCAGCTTTTTTTAGATTTAAATCTTTGTTAACAGGCACTAAAAATACATAGTGATTTCCTGTTTTGCCCACTGTTACAAGCGTTTTGAAAACTCTGTTTGCGTCTTCACCCAAAGCTTCGGCAACTTCCTGCCCGCCTATTGCACCAGTGTTTAAATATGTGTGTTCCTTGTACTCAATCTTCTTTTGGTCAAGTATTCTCATTACATTGGTTTTATCTTCCATAATCAAGCCTCATAATTATTTAATATTATAATTTTATCACAGTAAATTTGCCTTTTCAAGATATAGCATTGTTTTAATAACAAAAGTATAGTATAATATCTTTATTATTTTTTCAAGGTGATAATATGTACAGTGCAAACGAAAAAAGATATGACAAAATGACATATAATAAATGCGGTGAAAGCGGACTTTTTCTTCCAAAAATTTCACTCGGCTTATGGCAAAATTTCGGCGATAGTGCAGATTATGATGAAATGAAAGATATTGTGCTTACTGCGTTTGATATGGGTATTACTCATTTTGATTTGGCTAATAATTACGGGCCTAAAGCCGGAAGTGCAGAGGTGAATTTCGGCAAAATTGTAAGGGAAAACCTTATGCCGTATCGTGATGAACTTGTAATCAGCACAAAAGCCGGATACAGAATGTGGAGCGGCCCTTATGGTATAGGCGGAAGCCGAAAATATTTGATTTCATCTCTTGACCAAAGTTTAAAGCGAATGGGGCTTGATTATGTTGATATTTTTTATCATCACTGTATGACGCCCGATACCCCGCTTGAAGAAACTGCGCTTGCACTTGCAGATATTACTCGCCACGGCAAAGCACTTTATGTGGGAATAAGCAATTACAACGGTAAAAAAATGCATAAAATGCACCACAGATGTGAAGATTTTGATGTGCCTTTTATCATAAATCAAAACAGGTATTCGATTTTGGACAGAACAGTTGAAAAAAATGATTTGAAAAAGGAAGCAAAGTCAAAAAAGAAAGGTTTGATTGCATTTTCTCCGCTTGCGCAGGGGCAGCTTACTGATAAATGCGCAAACGGTATTCCTGAAAATTCACGCCTTTATGAAAATAGGGTGCTTTGGGAAAAAGTAGGCTATAACGAGGCAAGGCAGTTACAGATTACCCAGCTTTATAACATTGCAAAAAAGCGTGAGCAAACACTTTCACAGCTTGCTATTCAGTGGCTTTTGCAATACGGTGAGGTTACAAGTGTGCTTATCGGTGTTCATTCAAAGGCACAGCTTGTTGAAAATTTAAAGGCACTTGAATGTGAACCGCTTACAAAGGCTGAAATTTTACAAATAAACGCAATTGCAGGAAAATAGAAAATTCTTGACAGTAGTAATATAATAATATATAATATAGTGATTAAAATTCTGAAAAGGAGACATTTTTATGGCAGCAAAAACTTTTAAGATGACATCGGAAGGTAAGGCTGAACTTGAAAAAGAACTTGATTACCTTAAAACCGAAGGCAGAATTGATATAGCAGAAAAACTTAAGGTTGCTCGTTCTTACGGTGACCTTTCAGAAAACAGTGAATATGATGAAGCAAAGAGTGAACAGGCTAAAATTGAAGCTCGTATCAGCGAACTTGAATATCAGCTTGATAATGTTGAAATTGTAGACAGTGTTGATAAAGATGCAGTAAGTATGGGTTCAAAAGTTACTGTTAAAAGACTTTCAGACGGTGTGGAATCCACATATGAAATAGTTGGTTTTGCACAGTCAAATCCGGCACAGAGCAAAATTTCTGATGAAAGCCCGGTAGGTATGGCTCTTATGGGCAAAAAGCAGGGCGAAAAAGTATTGGTTGAAGCACCTATCGGCAATCTTGAATTTGAAATTTTGTCAATCGACTAATTTAGTGAAACAAGAGGTATAAATATGGCAGGAAAGTTTGAAATCACCAAGGCAGGCGATACTTTCTCATTTGAATTATTTATTGATGATAAGGCAGTAGGCAAAAGCCCTGTGTTTGATAAAGAGGACGCTTGCAAGAGGGGTGTTAAAGCTGTAAAGAAAAACAGCAGAATGAAAGTTCAAAACACACTTGCAAATGACGAGGAAAAGACTAACCCTAAGTATCTTGTTGAAGCTGATGGCGAAAAGGTAAAATATACTTTATTCCTTCAAACAGGGGCGGTAGCTCTTGAAGGCAGTGCCGACAGCGAGGCGGAAGTTCTTGATATTATTGAAAAAATCGGAAATAATGCAAACGCCGCACCAATGGCAATGGCAGAGGTTGTTCTTTCCGAAAATGAGCAAAAGCAAATCAGAGTTGATAAGCTTTTGGCACTTCAAAAAGCAGGTAAAGACCCGTTTGAAATTACACTTGCAAGCCAAACCCACCATTCAGACGAAATCAAAGCAAGTTTTGATGAACTTGAAGGAAAAGATGTTATCATTGCCGGCAGAATTATGACTTGGCGTGATATGGGCAAAGCTAACTTTATTGATATTCAAGACAGAAACGGAAGAATTCAGGCTTATGTCAGAATGAACGATGTGGGCGAAGAAGTTTTTAAGGAGTTCAAAACTTGGGACCTTGGCGATATTGTTGAAATCAAAGGCTTTGTTTTCAAAACAAAGACAGGCGAAATTTCAGTTCACGCAAAGGAAATCAGGCTTCTTTCAAAGTCACTTCTTCCGCTTCCTGAAAAATTTCACGGTTTAACTGATACAGATACCCGTTACAGAAGGCGTTATCTTGATATGATTATGAACCCTGATGTTAAGGAAACTTTCATCAAGCGTTCAAAGATTATCACTTCAATCAGAAATTATCTTGATAATCTCGGCTTTATTGAAGTTGAAACACCTATTTTAAATACTATTCCGGGCGGTGCTGCGGCAAGACCGTTCATCACTCACCATAACACACTTGATATGGATATGTATCTTCGTATCGCAACAGAGCTTTACTTAAAGCGTCTTATCGTAGGCGGTATGGAGCGTGTATATGAAATTGGCAGAAACTTCAGAAACGAAGGAATGGATGTTCGCCATAACCCTGAATTTACCTGTATTGAACTTTACCAAGCATTTACAGATTACCACGGTATGATGGATATTGCCGAAGCTCTTATTCGCAATGCCGCAAATGAAGTGTGTGACAGCTTGCATATCACCTTTAACGGTACTGAAATTGACCTTGAAACTCCGTTTAGGCGCCTCACAATGATTGATGCTGTTAAGGAATACAGCGGTGTTGATTTTGCGTCATTTATGAGTGATAACGAAAAGGCTGTTGCAATTGCTAAGGAAAAGGATATTGAAATCGCACCGGGTAAAGCAACTTGGGGTGATATTCTCAATTCATTTTTTGAAGAATTTGTTGAAGAAAATCTTACCCAGCCTACATTTATTATGGATTATCCGGTTGAAGTCAGCCCGCTTACAAAGAGAAAGCCTGACTGCCCAGTTCTTACAGAGCGTTTTGAACTCTTTATTATGGGCGGTGAATACGGTAATGCTTATTCAGAGCTTAATGACCCTATTGACCAAATGTCACGCTTTGAAGCACAGATGAAGCTTCGTGAAGCAGGTGATGATGAGGCTAATATGATTGACCATGATTTTGTTACCGCTCTTGAATACGGTATGCCACCAACCGGCGGACTCGGTATCGGTATTGACAGACTTGTAATGCTTCTTACAGACAGCTATTCAATCCGCGATGTATTGTTATTCCCGACAATGAAGCCGATTAACGAATAACTTAACATGTATATGACCGAATTTGCGGAGGTGTATATAATGAAATTGGCAGATTTATCAACCGGACCGGATTGGATTGTATGGATTGTTTTTATAATATTGAGTATACTTTCCGTTGTTTTAAGTTCCGGACATGGTAGTTGGCTTATTGCCGGATACAATACAGCTTCACAAGAAGAAAAAGAAAAATATAACGAAAAAAAGCTATGTCGAATAATCGGAATAGGAATGTCTGTTATAGCAATTCTTCTTTTGATTATGGTGTTGCTTGAAAATATTTTACCTGCATTTTTCGTATATGTTTATTTGGGGATTGTTTTGATTGATATTGTTGCAATCATCATCTCCTGTAATAAAGGATGTAAAAAGTAATAAAATTCGGATTGTTGAACCCTTTGAGAGAGGA
>OGLX01000366.1_pt1 | contig 33101 bp, 32 predicted proteins | sample 1572821 | NCBI WGS metagenome assembly OGLX01 (sample SAMEA2581908, study PRJEB24529) | metagenome | biome: Human gut stool | place: China | collected 2011 | reverse complement strand
TATTTCTGTAGTCTGCGTTTGTCGTCCACTTAAAGTAGAAAACTTGTCACTGGTTAACTTTGTCTGTTATTAGCTCTTGAATCAAATCTATCTTCAATGTTATGATAAGAAAAAACATTGGAGAAGTTTATGAATACAAGAGAAGAAGCAATAAAATATGGTTTATCCTTTGTGAATACCTATGTAGAAGCACCATTTCGTGATCAGAACTGGCAGCTTGTGCGGGTGAAGGGAAGTAAGAAAGCATTTCTGTGGGTTTATGAAAAGGACGGATTCATTCATTTGAATGTGAAAGTAGAGCCGGAGTGGAGAGACTTCTGGAGAGAGGTATATTCATCAGTTATTCCGGGGTATCACCAGAATAAAAAGTATTGGAATACGCTTATCCTTGACGGAACGATACCGGAAAAAGAAGTGAAACGAATGATTACAGAAAGTTACGATATTGTAACAGACAGCCCGACAAAGAGAATCTATGAGGCAGTAAAAAAGATTCCAAAAGGACACGTTGCAACCTATGGACAGGTAGCGGCAATGGCTGGAAATCCGAAAATGTCACGAGCAGTCGGTAATGCCCTCCACAAGAACCCTGATCCAGAAAATATCCCATGTTTTCGTGTTGTAAACTCTAAAGGAGAACTCGCAGGAGCATTTGCATTTGGCGGAAAGAATGTACAGGCAGATCGATTGACGGCAGATGGAGTTACAGTTGTCGATGGACGGGTGGATATGGAGAGATTTGGAATAAAGATCTTAGATGGAGAAATCATATAAAAATATATAAGTGAAAAATGATTTATATGCAGGAAATGACCGTTCAAATACAAAGGTTATTTGAAACAGAAAACAAGTCATTTTTGCAAGACTACTGTACAGGCAGGGGGAGGCAGTATATAATATATCCGTAATTCCAACATGGGGATTTAAATGAGGTTTGGGATACATATATAACCAGAGACTTGTCGGGGGCGATAGTCTCTGGTTTTTTTGTTTGGAATGCATATTTTACGGAGTGGAAGTTAATTATTTTGTAATTCCGTTTGAATGTGTAAGATTTGCAGGCAATTCTTTATTTGAAAGGAAATAAAAATGTCAGAATATCAGTATGTAGAGCATGAATTTGCTCCGGTATATAATGAAGAATCACAGGTGCTGGTTCTTGGCAGTCTGCCATCGGTGAAATCCAGAGAGCAGGGCTTCTACTACGGACATCCGAGAAACCGTTTTTGGAAGGTTGTGGCAGCTGTACTTGGTGTACCGGAACCCTTGACGATAGAAGAGAAAAAACGGATGCTGCTTGCCGGTCATGTGGCGGTCTATGATGTGATCCGGGCTTGTGAGATCATCGGTTCCAGTGACAGCAGTATTCGAAATGTGCTTCCTGCAGATATTAAAAGCATTGTAGCACATACTCCAATCCGGGCAGTTTTTACAAATGGTAAGACTGCCGGCAGATTATACAAAAAATATCAGGCGGAACATATCGTTCTTCCGATGATCGAGCTGCCATCGACAAGTCCGGCAAATGCAGCGTTCTCGTTGGAACAACTGGAAGAAATATGGAAATCGGAGATTGGTAAATATTTGTAAAAGTATTTTACAATAGTGACGCTGACATATAAAAAGAACAATATTTTACATTAATTATACACAACTTTACAGATTCATCAGATGGTTTTACCTGTGTATGATAGCGGGCGTTTTTTTGTATGATATACTGCATCCAGACCAGAATTTTCTCATGCCATTAGTTTATTTTTAATTTTACAAAATTCTGGTGGGTGTGGTATAGTAAGGATAACTTTTTTTCTGATGAACAATAGACGTGGAGGTTACAAGAAAATGTCTCAGATAACGAAACGTGCGTTGGAAGCATCACTGAAGAAGCTTCTTACAAAGAAGCCGCTTGATAAGATAACGATAACGGATATTACGGAAGACTGCGGCATCAACCGAATGACATTTTACTATCATTTTAAAGATATCTATGATCTGGTAGAGTGGGTGTGTGTGGAGGATGCAACGAGGATACTGGGTGAGAATAAAACCTATGATACCTGGCAGGAAGGCTTCCTTCGTATCTTTGAAGCGGTGAGCGAGAATAAGACATTTATGATGAATGCATATCATTCGATCAGCAGAGATCAGGTAGAAAAATATCTGTACAGTCTGACGTATGATCTGATGATCAAGGTCATCGAAGATAAGGCGAAGAATATGCAGGTGCGGGATGAAGATAAGAAGTTCATTGCTGATTTTTACAAATGCTCCTTTGTCGGTGTGTTGCTTGAATGGATTGAGAATGGCATGAAGCAGGATCCACATGTGATCGTGGATAAGATGGGACTGGTGATGCATGATAATATTACCAGAGCACTGGAAGCATTTCGGACGGATGCCTTTCACAAAAAAACAGAGAGCTGACAGATACATTGAAAAAACAATGTGTCTTATTTTTCAGACCGGTTATCCCATCAAAACAGGGGAAATGATAAAATTTTAGACAGAACAAGTACCGTGAATATATTTTTATCACGGTACTTTTTTTGTTTATTGAGGGCAAAAACGGGGAATCTTATAATAAAGACAGTTTTTGAGATAACCGGTCTGTTTGCGGGCAGGCTGTATAGATTGGAGGTAATTCGTATGTATTACGCAAGTGGAAATTATGAAGCATTTGCCAGACCGAAGAAGCCGGCGGGTGTGGATCAGAAATCGGCATATATTATAGGTTCGGGACTTGGTGCATTGGCGGCAGCCTGTTTTCTGGTAAGAGATGGACAGATGAAAGGCTCGCATGTGCACATTCTGGAGAAAGACCCGATTCCGGGCGGTGCATGTGATGGTTATCAGTACAGCGATATCGGCTATGTTATGCGTGGCGGACGTGAGATGGATAACCATTTTGAGTGTATGTGGGATCTGTTCCGTTCGATTCCGTCCATCGAGACAGAGGGTGTCAGTGTACTGGATGAGTATTACTGGCTGAATAAGGCAGATCCAAACTATTCTTTGTGTCGGGCAACTGAGAATCGGGGGCAGGATGCACATACCGATAAGAAGTTCGGATTGTCCGATAAGGGTGCAATGGAGATCATGAAGCTGTTCTTTACCCCGGATGAAGAATTATATAATAAACGGATCGATGAGTATTTTGATGAAGAAGTGCTTAATTCTAATTTCTGGATGTACTGGCGGACGATGTTTGCATTTGAGAACTGGCATTCTGCACTTGAGATGAAGCTCTATATTAAGCGTTTTATCCATCATGTCGGAGGACTGCCGGATTTCACGGCACTTCGTTTTACCAAATATAACCAGTATGAGTCCATGATTCTTCCGATGGTAAAATATCTGGAATCATTCGGTGTGGTGTTCCATTATAATACCAAGGTTATAAATGTGGAATTCGAGATCGAAGCAGGAAGAAAGCTGGCAAAGAAGATTGATATTATCCGTGACGGTGAAGCAGATGCGATCGATCTGACCGAGAATGATCTGGTATTTATCACAAATGGCGGCTGCGTGGAGAATTCTTCATACGGAAGTCAGAACAAACCGGCTGAATTCAAGACCGAGATCCGTGAGGGTGGCGGATGGGATATGTGGAGGAAGATCGCAGCACAGGATCCATCCTTTGGACATCCGGACAAATTCTGCTACGATCCGGAGCAGTCAAACTGGATGAGCGCAACGGTGACGACATTAGATGAAAAGATTCTCCCGTATATTAAGAAGATCTGTAAGAGAGATCCGCTCTCAGGCAAGGTAGTTACAGGTGGTATTGTGACTGCGAGAGATTCCGAATGGCTGCTTTCCTGGACGATCAATCGTCAGCCGCAGTTCCGTAATCAGCCAAAGGGACAGGTGCTTGTATGGGTATATGGCTTATTCTCGAATAAACCGGGTGATTATGTAAAGAAGACCATGCGGGAATGCACCGGTAAGGAGATCTGCGAGGAATGGCTCTATCATATCGGGGTACCGGAGGAGGAAATACCGGAGCTTGCCGAACACAGCGCAAATACGGTGCCGGTTATGATGCCATATATCACGGCATTTTTCATGCCGCGTGAGAAGGGCGACCGTCCGGATGTCGTACCGGAGGGAGCGGTCAATTTTGCATTCCTTGGACAGTTTGCCGAGACAGCAAGAGATACGATATTTACGACCGAGTATTCGATCCGTACCGGTATGGAGGCAGTATATACTCTGTTGAATATCGACCGTGGTGTGCCTGAGGTCTGGGGCAGTGTCTATGATGTCCGCGACCTGTTAAATGCGACAGTAGCGATCCGGGATGGAAGAAAGATTACAGATATGAAGCTTGGTCTGAAAGAAAAGATCGCGATGAAAGAGCTTTTAAAGGCGGTAGAAGGAACCGATGTCGAGAAACTGCTGCGGGAGCATGGAGCGATATAAATACAAGATCTGTATATAAAGAAAGTCTCACGATATAATATAGTGAAAGAAAACAAAGCATCTGCTGATGTATGGACTTTATATAGTTTATGGATCAGCAGATGTTTTTTATATGGACAATGCAGACCATGACGGATAAACTGTCATGCATGACAAATTTATATATTTATTTTTTATATGCAGTGATATAATACAGGTATCTGCAAAATCTGCAGAAGGAAGGAATAAAAAATCAGGAGGAAAATGAATGAAAAGACATTTAAAAAAAGTAGTATTGGCAATGATCGCATTTGTACTGTGTGGAGTAATGGATGTGACAGGTTCCAATGTAAGTCTGGCAGCAACAGACGTTGAGACGGAGCAGACGGCGGAACTGGAAGCAGCATCAACCGTAAAGCATGTATCAGCGAGAAAACTGTATCATGCAGGTGACTATCTCTACATAGAAACCTCAAAGGGTGTACTTGCGTATAATATGAAAAAACAGACTGCAAAGTATGTTGTAGAGAGTGATGGTGTCAGTGGAGTTTTGGTACACAAAGGATATCTGTATTACAACCTTTATCAGGACAGCCAGATGAGTATCTATAAGATCAAGGCTGATGGAAGTTCAAAGCCAAAACAGATCTGTAAAAATGGAAGACTTGGTTTTATGAAAAACAACCGACTTTATTATGGTCATTCCGGTTTATGTTCTATGAAACTGGACGGAACTGATAAGAAGCGTCACATGAGGGTAAAAGATGATGCAAATGGAAAGGTATTCTATTATAAGGGCAAATATTTCTACAGTGTATTTCCGTATATGACAGAATCCTATTCCGTTGACACAAAATATAAGCATAAAAAGAAATACCCGGCAGGAAATCAAACGGTTTGCAATGCATTTGTCAGAGCTTTTGATGATATGCAGTTTAATGAGAGCCTGACTGTAAGAGGATATCAGTATGGTACTTTGATCAAAAATGGAAAAAGCTCAAATTCCATTTATAAATTTGGAGATTCTTATTATGGAAAGAGTACGGGCAGAACTTCCAAGAAAAGGATCTACCAGTCATCCAAGAAGAAGGTACATGTTCTGGCAGCATGTCCGGGATATATTATGTTTGCAGAAAGCAATCAAAAAGCAAGTTATGAAGATGGAACTGTAAAGATCATCAATGTAAAAGGCAAGGTTGTTGCAACATTAAAGAAGAGTCAGAAATAGAACATATAAAAACAGAAACTATAAATATAATAAATGCTCTGGCAGAGGTGTGGTTTGCCAGAGCATTTGTTGGATTGTACGATAATGTACAAGCGGAAGGACTGCCACATGGCAGATTCCTGTGTTTTGGTTGTGTTTAGAGATGTGTATTATTATTTATTAAACAAGTGCTTCGCCAAGTGCAGTACAATCAGCAAGACCTGCTTCATCCGGTGTTTCATGGCAGATCAGTGGAGCTGCTGCAAATACAGCACCGTCAGCCTGGCATTGAGCTTCCCATGTATCCATCCATTCGCCGCTTCCCCAGCCATATGAACCGAAGATGGCGATCTTCTTACCGTTTAATGCCGGTTCACATTCTGCAAACATTGGCTCAAACTCGCTTTCTTCTAAGACTTCAGCACCCATAGCAGGGCAGCCAAATGCGATCGCATCATAGTTATCTACCATATCTGCAGTAAATTCTGCGGATGTTAAAAGATCACATTCTGCACCTTTTGCTTTTGCACCTTCTGCAACAGCCTGTGCCATTAATGCTGTATTACCTGTGCCACTCCAATATACAACTGCAACCTTACTCATAGTAGGTTCCTCCTTATAATTCATGTATTTTATATTTAGAGATCTCCGCACGAAAATGCTTACGGGAATCCCTTATATTCATTTTGTTATGTGGACGCCATGTGCATAAATACTTATTTTGTTATGCAGATGCTATAATTATGCAGCAACCGTCAACTGCCAGATGGTTCGTCCCTGATGCCAGAGATTTGCATAGATCTCACGGCATTTTTTAAATTTGGCAAATGTTTTCTGGGCCTCACCCAGATCTCCGTATACCTTCCAGTCGCCCATGCCCTTGCAGTTGCTTCCGTGGTATTTGATAAATCCGAGAACATCATTTAACGGGTAGCCAAGGAAGACACCGATCTCATGCGGAAATTCTTCCGAACCATGAAGACGTATACGAAGCTGTTCAAGCATTTGGTCGATCGTTCCTGCCTGATATCCTGTGCTTACAAGAAAAGAGAGGATCTCCGGCCTTGATAATTCGCGCCCCATAGCATCTGGTCTGTAGACATAGATCAGGGCAGTTTCAGCATTTTCCCGGAGGATCGTGATCCGGATCCCTTTTTTCTGAAATTGTGCATCCCAGACAGCCACACTTTCGTATAATTCTTCTCCGGAAGAAAAACGATAAAGAAACAGGCTGGCAGGTTTTAAGGACGCCAATGTAGGCGAACAATGTGTGATCAAATATTCTTCAAACATAATCTGAAACTCCTGTAACATTAAATTATCAAATGCGACAGTGTTAGTATGTGTCGTTTCAGAGCCGTTCATACAACGGTTAGCCACACCTAACTTATGGCTGCATTATACGGTGTGTTCTTGTAAAAATCAAGCGAAATACGTGATAGAAATTCTCAATTAATTCGACGTATTTTTGTTGACGACAGAGGTTATAACATGCTATTTTTTAGTTGGTTAGAAAAAACTAACTAAAATCTTGTGAATAGAGGAATTGGATAATGATGAATTATTTAGAAATCGAAAAAGTAATTGGACGAGAGATTATTGACTCAAGAGGAAATCCTACAGTAGAAGCAGAAGTTATTCTTGCAGATGGTACTGTCGGACGTGGAGCAGCTCCAAGTGGTGCATCAACAGGTGAGTTTGAAGCATTAGAGCTTCGTGATGGTGATAAGAATCGTTTTGGCGGTAAGGGCGTTAAGAAAGCTGTTGAAAATATCAATACAACAATTAATGACGTATTAGTTGGAATGGACGCATCTGATACATATGCTGTAGATCAGGCAATGATCAAGGCAGACGGAACAAAGGACAAGTCAAATCTGGGTGCAAATGCAATCCTTGCCGTATCAATCGCAGCAGCAAGAGCAGCAGCTATTTCACTGGATGTACCTTTATATCGTTTCTTAGGCGGTGTAAGCGGAAACAGACTTCCGGTTCCTATGATGAACATTATCAATGGTGGATGCCATGCATTATCATCCGGTCTGGATGTTCAGGAGTTCATGATCATGCCGGTTGGAGCTCCTTCATTTAAAGAGTGTCTCAGATGGTGTGCAGAAGTATTCCATGCACTTCAGGCAATCTTAAAGGAAAGAGGACTTGCTACATCAGTTGGTGATGAAGGTGGATTTGCACCTGCACTTGCATCTGATGAAGAAGCAATCGAGACAATTCTCGAAGCAGTAAAGAAAGCAGGATATGAACCGGGGAAGGACTTCAAGATCGCTATGGATGCAGCTTCATCCGAGTGGAAGACAGGCAAGGTCGGCGAGTACAAACTGCCAAAGGCCGGTACAGTATATACATCAGAGGAGCTGATCGCTCACTGGAAGAGACTGGTTGAGAAGTACCCGATCATCTCCATCGAAGATGGTCTGGACGAAGAAGACTGGGAAGGCTGGAAGAAGCTTACAGCAGAGCTTGGCGACAAGGTACAGTTAGTTGGTGACGACCTTTTCGTTACAAATACAGAGAGACTTGCAAAGGGTATCGAACTTGGCTGTGGTAACAGTATCCTGATCAAGTTAAACCAGATCGGTTCTGTATCAGAGACACTGGAATCAATCAAGATGGCTCACAAGGCTGGATACACAGCTATCTCATCGCACAGATCCGGTGAGACAGCAGATACAACGATCGCAGATCTTGCAGTTGCTTTAAATACTTGCCAGATCAAGACCGGCGCACCATCCAGATCCGAGCGTGTAGCTAAGTACAATCAGCTCTTAAGAATTGAAGAAGAGCTCGGTGCTTCAGCCGTATATCCTGGGATGAAAGCCTTCAATGTAAAATAATTATTGTCATATATTTTCCTCAAAAAAATATGAATAAATGCTATGGGAGACGTAAGCTTTGCGTCTCCCATATTTTATATGTAAAATAAGACCTGTAAGTAGAGTTTTTCACTGCCGGGTGGTATAATTTTAAACAAGTCATATTACGTTGAAAAGATTCGATGGTTGTGATCACAGACATCGGATCAGGATAATGGGAGGACATATGAGTCGAATATTGATCATAATAGCAGTCTTGCCGGCATTGATCCTGCTGGGTTTTATATATATGAGAGACCGGAAAGAGAAGCCGCCGGTCAAATTAATGGTATTGCTTCTGGCACTTGGTGCAGGTACGATCATTCCGGCAGTGATCGCAGAATTTATCGGGCAGTTAATCGTTGCACAGACAGATACGGATCATCAGACGATGCTGCTGGTGCTCTGCTTTCTGGTGATCGGAATTGTGGAGGAGCTTGGAAAATATCTGGTAACGGTCTGCACTACATGGAAAAGCAGAGAATTTCAGCACAGCTATGATGGAGTTATTTATATGGTCTGTGCATCGCTTGGCTTTGCTATATTGGAAAATATCTTATATGTTGCTTCCGGCGGAATCGGAACGGGCATCCTCCGGGCATTTACCGCTATTCCACTTCATTGTACGGTAGGTGTTATCATGGGTGCACTTTATGCGAAGGGAAGAGAAGCGGCATATGCAGGTGACCATGCGGGGATGGTTGGATTTATGGCATGGGCATATATCGTGCCGGTATTTATTCATGGCTTATATGACTATCTTGTGATGGCGGCATCGTATGGATATATTTCGGAGGCATGGGTATTCCTGATCCTTGGAGTGATGTATATACTTTCAATTTTTCTGATCTTTTACTGTTCAGCGCATGACCGCAGAATTGACGGCAGACCGGAGACTGCAGATTGTGGGATGTACCGGATGGATTTTCGCAGACCGGGCAGAGAATATTATTATCCAGATCAACCGGATTACCGGGCGGGTTATCCGGGCTATCCGGGTGGTGATGTATATGGTCAGGCCGGAGGATATATGCAGAATACAAATTACAACCCATACAATGGTGGTTATATACAGGGGATGAATGCCAATGCAGGTCAATCAGCCTACGGCACAAATTCCGGGTATGAGGTAAAGGATGATTATAATCGAGGCAGCGCATATCCGACTAATATGGAGTACATGCAAAATACTGGTTATAACCCTCAAAACGGTTATACTGTGAATAGAGCATATATGCAAAATGGCGGCTACATGGGAAATGTAACATATCCGCATACTGGAGTGAATCCATATCGGCAGCAGGAGAATCCCGGATCACAGAATTATTCACAGAGTTATACGTCGAATGGCACTGGTACGGATTATGGCATGACAGGGTACAACGGACAAGGGCGGAAATAAGACGGGAATTGTGGCAGAAACGCTGAATATGCCGCACGTTTTGATGGAAGATACATATGATGAATATATAGGAATCCATATAGCAGGAACATTTGCCAGGGGGTGAAATGATGAGATTTCACAACATACCGGTCCGCGATATCATGCAGGAAGCAGTCCGCTATGGCGGGGTGATCGTGGACGTTCGTACAGAAGAAGAATTCCTGAGAGGACACATACCGATGGCAGTCAATGTACCATTGTCGGATATCCAGTATGGTAATTATAATCTTCCTAAAAATAAAGTGCTGCTCACATATTGTCAGTATGGAGGCGGCAGTGCACTGGCAGCGAGACTGCTGTCGCAGGCAGGATATAAGGTGATCAATACCGTTGGGGGAATCGTACAGTATAAAGGAGCATTGACGAAAAACCGCTGACAGAGGGTGTAACTAGCCATTATGAAAGAGAAGAAAATGTGGTTTGAAAATGAGAATAACAGAATAGATCGATCCCGGACATGACAGAACCTGTTAAGGAAGTGCATGGCCGGGATTTTTTTGTTTAATTTACTTGTGGTGGCAGGGGGAAGTATGTATAATATGGACAGGGTAATTGGCGGGTATCACAGGATATTCCGGAGGTACTTATTTTTTAGAAAAGAAAGGATATAGGGTAAATGAGAAAAAGAATTTTAGGAACGATCATTGCGGCAGTTTTTTTTGCAGTAGCAGCATTTGCAGGGGCAAATGGACTGGCAGAGACACAGGCGGCATGTGAACATTCACAGGTGAAGGATGGAGCCTGTGTGGATTGTAATGATCCGGTAGAATGCATCGAGGTAGAGGATGCAAGTGGAACAGCAAAGGGCACTTATTCTAAACTGGAAGATGCAGCGGCGGCTGCCGGAAACGGTGATATACTGAAGCTTCTATATAATTGTGAGAGTACATCAACATATATTGATGCGGGGAATAAGAATCTTACGATTGATCTGAATAAGAAGGAGTTAAAGGCTGTTCATTTCGATATCATGGGTTCGCTTGTGATAGAAAATGGAGAATATAGTGGCTATATCAGGAATGCAGCGACAGGGAATGAACATACATTAACATTTGAAAATGTGAGAGCAGATCTTACGCAGCTTGGATGGTATGCAAAGGGTGGCATTAAACTGGTAAACAGTAATATAGAACAGCAACATGATGGTGCAGCATTTACAGAATGGTGGCTTGAAAAGCTGCAGATGGATCAGACATCTGTTTATAAGATTACAAATTCGCCAAGCGGACTAAGCAATTATGGGTTGCTTTCATTAGATGAAGCTGTGGGCGGTATTGAGGAATTTCTTCCGGCCGGATACACATTGGATGGACAGCCGAATTCCTATAATACGATATTAGATGAAACAGGCACAAAGGCGAGAAGCGTAGAGCTTCGTTACCGCCGGCTGACAGATGCGACAGTTTCTGTATCCATTGCCCCGACTTCTTATGTATATGATGGAAAAGCAAAAGAGCCAACAGTGACTGTCACATACGATGGAAGAGATCTGACAGAAGGAACGGATTATACCTGTACATTTACAGATAATATCAATGCAGGAACAGCAAGCGTAAAAATAACAGCAAAGGGTAAGACCTATCACGGAGAAACCGTAAAGAATTATACGATCGATAAAGCACCACAGACAGCACCAACCGGTCTTACGACAGAAAATGAAAGTGCAAAAGGGAAAAAGGACGGTTCCATTAAAAATGTTGATGTATCCATGGAATATTCCGTTGACCAGAATGTATGGAAGCCGATCACAGCAAATACGATCACAGGCATTTCTGCCGGTGATTATTACGTCAGATATAAGGAAACAGCAAATTATTATGCATCGGGAGCAACAAAAGTAACGGTTAAAATGTCTGTTCCGGATGGTGGAACAACAGAAGATGTGACAACAGAAGACGTGACAACGGAAGCTTCTACAGATGCAACGACAGAGGATACAACGGAAGCTACAACTACGACAGAAGATAGTACCGATGATACAACGGAAGATGTAACGACAGAGTCAACGGATGATACTCAGGATGAAACGGAAGATGTGACAACAGAATCCGAAGAAGTTGTATCAACGGAGGACCAAACAACAGAGAAAACAGATGCCGATAAGCCGGATGACCAGAAGAACACCGGAGTAAAGACAGGAGATGATTTTGCTATGAAGACAGCAGTTGCAGGTATGATCATTTCACTGGGGCTTGCCGGAATCGTTGTTATAAATAAACGCAGAAAATAAAATCAGAAACAAAGATATAAGAGAAAAGGAGTGCTGGATTTGGACAGAAATGTCTGAATCTGGCACTTGTGATTGAAAGGAAGCATATGAGCAGAATCGAATTGATCGCTCCATGTCATTTTGGATTGGAGTCAGTATTGAAAAAAGAAATCCTGGATCTTGGATATGAGATCGTTCAGGTAGAAGACGGAAGAATTACATTTGCAGGAGAAGAAGATGCGGTTGCAAGAGCAAATATGTTTATTCGTACAGCTGAACGTATCATGATCAAGTGCGGAAGCTTTAAGGCTGTAACATTTGATGAATTATTTGAAGGAACCAAGAGTATTCCATGGGAGCGGTATCTGACTCGTGATGCAAAATTCTGGGTATCCAAGGCTACATCAAATAAGAGCGCACTGTTCAGCCCATCTGATATCCAGTCCATCGTGAAGAAAGCTATGGTAGAGCGTATGAAACAGACCTACCATGTATCATGGTTCACGGAAGATGGAGCAGAATATCCGGTTCGTGTATTTATATTTAAGGATATTGTTACAATAGGGTTAGATACATCAGGAGTATCTCTTCATAAACGTGGCTACAGAAAGCTGGTTGGTAAGGCCCCGATATCAGAAACCCTGGCATCGGCACTGATCATGCTGACACCGTGGAACAAGGATCGTGTACTGGTCGACCCATTCTGTGGAAGCGGAACATTTCCAATCGAGGCTGCTATGATCGGAGCAAGGATCGCACCGGGCATCGATCGGGATTTCCTGGCTTCCGAGTGGGCGAAGGTCGGAGATAAGAAGATGTGGTACAATGCGATCGATGAAGCAAATGACATGATCGACCATGATGTGAAGATGAATATTCAGGGCTACGATCTGGATAATGAAATGGTGAAGTGTGCGATGGAGAATGCCAGAGCAGCGGGAGTGGATGAACATATCCATTTCCAACAGAGAGATGTAAAGGATCTCAGGCATCCGAAAAAATATGGCTTTATCATCACGAATCCGCCATATGGTGAACGTCTCGAGGATCGGGAGGATCTTCCTGAATTATATAAGACGATCGGGGAAAGCTTCAGACGACTGGATGACTGGTCGATGTTCCTGATCACGTCATACAGTGAGGCGGAGAAATATATAGGAAGAAAGGCGGATAAGAATCGTAAGATCTACAATGGTATGATCAAATCATATTTCTATCAGTTCATGGGACCGAAGCCGCCAAAGAGAAAGTGAGACCAAATTGAAAAAGTTTTTGATAGCGGTAGCAGTTGCAATCTTGAGTGTATTGCTCTATCTGGGCTTCTTCCGGCATCCGGATGTGAGCGTGGAAAAGACCGACGGTTCGGAGGCTGCGGCCGAGGCAATGATGAAAGAGATCGTAACAAGTGCAAATGAAAAGGGTGTTACGTTATATATCAATGACAATAAGATCACAGAGGCGGAATATCAGGCATATTTCAGTGATCGGTTACAGTTGATGATCCCGATCGCAGCATTTACCGATAAACTGGATTGTCTGGTAAATGTATATGAAAACGGAACGATCACACTGGCAAAAGGTGACAGCCTTGTTAAAGTTTATGGTGATTCGGATGTGGTAAATATCAATGGAAATGCAATACAGGCAATCGACAAGCCGGAGAAAAAGGATGATATCATCTATGTGCCGGTGAATGAGATCTGCGAGGCATTAAACTACAGCTGTAACATCAATCTGGAGACAAATGCTGCGGTGTTAAAAAAGATTGCCGAGGAAGAAAAGCTTCCGGCTGCATATGACATGAGAGAACATGATCGTGTATCTCTTGTAAGAGATCAGGGTATCTATGGAACTTGCTGGGCATTTGCATCACTTGCAGCACTGGAAAGTACGATCCGTCCGGCTGAAAATCTGGTGTTTTCTGTTGATCATATGGCAATGAACAACAGCTTTAATGTCAGCCCATTTGACGGTGGCGAATATTATATGAGTATAGCCTATCTTGCGGCATGGCAGGGACCGGTGCTTGAGGAAGATGATCCGTATGGTGATAACCAGACGGTAAATGGATTGTCGGCGGTAAAGCATCTGGAAGAAGCCATTATCCTGAAGGACAAGAATTACGAGGCGATCAAATCATCCGTATACAAATATGGCGGTGTGGAAACGGTTATTTACTGTGATATGAAGAATGCAACGAGTAGTTCTTATTACTATAACAGAAACCGCAGTTCCTATTATTATGATGGAGATCAGACGCCGAATCATGACGTGGTGATCGTTGGCTGGGATGACAACTATCCGAAGGAATATTTTAATACAGAACCGGCGGGAGACGGCGCATTTATCTGCAAGAATAGCTGGGGGCAGGATTTTGGTGACGAGGGATTCTTTTATATCTCTTATTATGATACCAATATCGGTATGAACAGCGTAGTATATACGAAGCTTGGAAATAGTGACAACTACGACAAGATCTATCAGTCAGATCTGATGGGCGAGGTCGGAACGATGGGATTTGACGACAGGCCGGAGGCCTATTTTGCAAATGTCTATACGGCTGGAAAGAACGAGACATTAAAGGCAGTTTCTTTCTATGCGACAGGCCCGAAAACGACATATGATGTGTATGTTGTGACGGATTTTACCGATGTATCCGACTTGCAGCAGCGGACAAAGGTGGCATCCGGTGAAATGCAGTACGAGGGTTATTATACGATCAATCTAAATGAGGCAGTACCGCTTCCGGATGATCGGAAATTTGCGGTGGTTGTGCATGTGAACACACAGGATTCCACGATGCCGATCGCAATCGAATATAATAATGATGAGAAAACGGCGAACTTCGATATCACGGATGGCGAGGGCTATATCAGCCTGTATGGCACGAAGTGGTCGAGTGCGGAGCAGGAGAATGACTGTAATGTCTGTTTGAAAGCCTTCACGGATGTGGGGGATTGAATAGAAAAGGAGAAGACAAGATGAAGAAATTGATTTTTGCTACGGGTAATGAGAATAAGATGAAAGAAATCCGCATGATCCTTGCGGATTGTGGATATGAGATCCTGTCGATGAAGGAAGCTGGAATTCAGGCTGACATCGTAGAAGATGGAAAAACATTTGAAGAAAATGCCATCATCAAGGCAGAGGCAATCCGTAAGATGACAAATTGTCTGGTGCTTGCGGACGATTCCGGTCTGGAGGTAGACTATCTCGATAAAGCACCTGGAATCTACTCTGCAAGATTTATGGGGGAAGACACCTCATACCGGATCAAGAATAAAGCGATCATTGACAAGCTTGCCGGTGTTCCGGATGAGAAGCGTACTGCAAGATTCGTATGTGCGATCGCGGCTGCATTTCCGGATGGAAAGACCATTACCAGACGTGGCACGATCGAAGGAATCATTGGATATGAAGAACGCGGCGAGAATGGATTTGGATATGATCCTATCTTCTTCCTGCCGGAGTATGGCAAGTCCACAGCAGAGCTGTCACCGGAAGAAAAGAATACGATCAGCCATAGAGGAAACGCACTTCGTTTGATAAAGGAAGTTATAAATGAGAATACTGATAATTAGTGATACACATGGAAGAACCAATACGATTCGGGATGTCTTAGATACAGTGGGTGACATCGATATGTTTATCCATCTGGGGGATGTCTGCGGAGATGAAGAATATATTTATGACAATGTAACCTGCCCGATCCACATGGTTGCCGGGAATAATGACTGGACCTCTGATCTTCCGATGCAGGAGGAATTCATGATCGGTCGGTATAAAGTGTTCATTACACATGGACACAGATACAATGTACATTACGGAACAGACTACTTACAGGAGTTGGTCAAATATGATGGTTACGATATTGTGATGTATGGACACACACATGTCCAGAATCTGGAACGATATGGCGGTGCTTATATCGTAAATCCGGGCAGTCTGGCATATCCGCGTGATGGCATGAATGGTAAATACATGCTGCTGGAATTTGACCAGCATGGAACACCATTTTTTGCGGAAAATGAACTGAAACCGAAACGTCGGATGCGCAGCATATTTGAAGATATGTGGGGCGACCGGGAGGAGTAGAGATTATTAGAGACAAGAAAGAGGTCGGCTGTGAAGAAACGAGAGATTATAGAAGGTGTTATAAAAGACTATGATTTCCCAAATAAGGGAAGCTTTGAACTGGATGGCAAAAAAGTGATCGTGAAGGGAGCACTGCCCGGACAAAAGGTGTCCTGTATGGTATCCAAGGTGCGGAAGGATAAGGCAGAAGCACGTCTGTTGGATGTGCTGGAACGCTCCGAGATCGAAGATGCAGTACCACCATGTCCACAGTTTGGCATTTGCGGCGGCTGTGCATACCAGACCATGAGCTATGAGCATCAGTTGGAATTAAAGGCAGGACAGGTGAAGAAGCTGTTAGACGGTGTGATCGATTCAGAGGCACATCCATATGATTGGGAGGGCATCATCGGCTCGCCAGTTACAACTGCATACCGGAATAAGATGGAGTATTCATTTGGCGACGAATATAAGGATGGTCCGCTGGTACTAGGACTTCATAAGAAGAACAGCATGTACGATATCGTTCCTGTCTGCAACTGCGTGATCGTAAGCGAAGATTATAACAGGATCGTTTCTTATACGATGGAATTCGCAAGGGCGCATGGACTGTCTTATCATAAGAAAATGCAGCATGTAGGACTGCTTCGTCATCTGGTGCTTCGCCAGTCCAAGACAAATGGCGGACTTCTGGTGAATCTTGTAACCAGCACGGACGGATTAGAGAATCTGGATCTGAATGCATATGTAGAAGGGCTTCTGGCACTTCCGCTTGACGGAACGATCGTTGGTATTCTCCATACGGCAAATGATTCTCTGGCGGATGCTGTTGTGCCGGAGAAGGTAACGCTGTTATACGGAAGAGATTATATCGAGGAAGAGGTGCTGGGACTGCATTTCCAGATCTCACCATTCTCATTTTTCCAGACAAATACAAAGAGCGCGGAACGACTGTACAGCAAAGCCCGTGAATATGCCGGAGATACCAAGGACAAGCTGATCTTCGACTTATACAGCGGAACCGGAACGATCGCCCAGATGTTATCACCGGTTGCCTCCAAGGTTATCGGCGTAGAGATCGTAGAAGAAGCAGTCGAAGCTGCAAGAGAAAATGCAAAGAGCAACGGACTTGATAACTGCGAATTCATCGCAGGCGATGTTCTAAAGGTCATCGACACCATCGAGGAAAAACCGGATCTCATCATCCTCGATCCACCGAGAGATGGCATCAATCCAAAGGCGCTCCTTAAGATCATCAACTACGGTGTAGATGAGATCGTCTATATCAGCTGCAAGCCCACCTCCCTCGCAAGAGATCTTGTGACTTTGCAGGAGTATGGATATTATGTGAAAAAGGCATGTGCAGTGGATCAGTTTGTGAATACCGGGCATGTTGAGACGGTAGTTAAATTGTCCCTAAAAACTGATACACCCAAATTTGAGGTTATTATGAAGCCTGATGAAGAGGGTAATTACACACCGGAGGTAAAGGTGACTTATCAGAAGATTAAGGAGTATGTATTTGAAAAATATGGATTGAAGGTACATTCTCTTTATATCGCACAAATAAAAGACAAATGCGGATTAAATAAAGAGCGTAAAGGGAACAACTGGAAGAAAAATGAAGATGCAAGAGTGCCACAATGTACTTTGGAGAAAGAGGCTGCTATCATGGATGCCTTTATGCATTTTGGTATGATATAAAAATATTAAAGTAATGTAAAGATAAGCAGATGAAGTTGTAAAAAGAAGGTTATAATACACCTTCTTTTTTTGATGCAAAAAATTTCAAAAGGAGGATTTGAGGATGTTTGCAGAAGCAGTCAGGGATGCTGTAGAAGCATCTTTGGGAGAGGAATATCAGGTGCAGATAAATGATGTGGTAAGAAATAATGATATGCACTTAACAGGGCTTGTTATCTACAATGGAATTAGTAACATGGCACCGAATATCTATCTGGAAAACTATTTTAGCCATTATAAGGAAGGGATGACAATGGATGAGATAAGTCAGGATATTATCCGTACATATGAGAAATACAGTGTATCAGAGAATTTTGATACAACAATATTCTTTGACTTCAACAGGGTAAAAGACCGTATCTGCTACAAGCTGGTAAATGCTAAGCGGAATCAGGAACGGTTGGCGGATACCCCATGTATGGAGTTTTACGATTTGGTGTTAGTTCCATATATTTTGATTGCAATGGATGAGAATGGTATTCAAAGCTGTCTGGTAAAGGATTATATGCTGGGAGTGTGGGATGTCAGCAAAGAAACCCTGTTTGATTTGGCAAAACAGAATACACAGAGATTATTCTGTAGCAGGGTGGAATCCTTGAAAAATGTAATAATGGGTATTATGAAACCGGAAATGAGTGATGAAGAAGCAGATGAGTTCTATGAAATGAGTGAAGATGTGGAGGAAGCTGTTCCCATGTATGTATGCACGAATTCTTCTAAAATGTATGGTGCAGGTACTATATTCTATGATGGTCTGCTGAAAGACTTTGCAGACCGTATAGGCAGTGATTTTTATATCTTGCCAAGCAGTATTCATGCATAGTTACATTTGGCATTTGCTGTAAATGAAAATATATAGTAGAATAAAGATGTTATAGTTCTTATATCTTAACATCGTTGGGTTGGTCTACCCTTAAAAATCCTACTGTAAATTTACGCTATCATAAATTATGCTAGATAATTGGCGAAATAAAAGAGCTGTGCTATGATAAATATATACTTGAAAGAGGCCGATATTTATAATGGAGGGTAAGACATATGTCAGAAGATATTAGAGCAAAATTCTTTTTACCGCCAGATGATTATGAAATTCTACGCTTTGGGGGCGAGTCTGTTAAGGATGAAGAAAAAGGAATTGAGAGGATGATGAGATATTATCAGGAATCCGGATTAACAGAAGAGCAGTTGCGAGAGAATAGTCAGAAGTATAACCTTAATCAGATGTTTCAGATTGTAAAAGATTATTTTGAAAAGGAATATGGTTATCATGGTAAGGGAATAGAACTAAGCAACCGCTATCAGCACTCTGTGAACAGCTATATTTTCTTGGATGAGGCAAGAGAACAGTTTGTACATATTGATGAATTATTTGAATCATCCGTGATGTCCTTTTTCCTAGTGATTTTAAAATGGTCGAAAGAATTTGATGACCCAGAGATATATGGAAATTGTTTTTTGTATCTTTTATTTATAATGAATGATGTGAGTATATTGGGTGATATTCCGAATGAGAAATCAAATGAAGCATTGTTACAGATTATGCAGGGGGATGCACAGATTATGAATCTGGCATCATCATGCTATTGGACAGTGGTCATATTTAGTTTGGCACATGAAGTTGCACATTCATATTTTGCTAGTATAGGAAGAAAATTCTCAGACAGACGGAAGGAAGAATTTGAAGCAGATGCAGTGGCATATGATATTGTTTTAAAGATTATTATTGACCAAAGCAGGCTGGAAGAGCAGAAAAGAATTATAGAAGACTATACTTATCTTGCACCAGTTATGTACATGCAGTTTTTTGATTTGTTTTATTATACAGACAGGGTGCTGTATAATAAAAGGATAACAACGGATACACATCCTCTTCCCAAAGATAGGATAAGTCATTTGTTTGCTATTGCCAATGATGATAAGTATGTTTTTGACACAGTGGATGGAAATCATTTATACAGTGGATTTTTGGATGCATATGACGAATATCGTACACAGTTAATTCTGAAAAAAGAGAGAGGAAAATTGGCTAAGATTATTCGAACAGAAGAAAGAGAACGGAGGCAGAGAAGAGATGAACAGAACGGAAGCCAGACAATTGGATTGTGAAATAAGAGAATGTTTAGAGAACTTTTCAATAGAGCAAGGTTTAAATCCTGAATTTGGAAAATTGATAATGGATAATTACTTAGAAATTATTCCAGATAATTCAAAGAGAGAGATGATTTTTCTTGGAAAAGAGTCATCTTCATACAAAATGGGAAACATTAGGTTGGATTTAAGAAGCGTATTAATTGCACTTGCAGATTTTGTGGCATCTTTGAATAAACCGGAAACCTTTTTTCAATATGTACAATTAGTAATTATTTCTATTTTTTGTGTAGGAGCTATTACAAAAAAGGAATTAGATTTTAATTGTGCAGTAATAGTATCGGTTCTTCATAGACGAAATGCTTATGAGATAGGATTTACTGTTGAACAAGTGAAAGCAGAAATTAATAAAATGAAGGACGATGGTCAATTAGAAGAATTTGTCATGGAGAGAATAGACAAAAATATTGCAAACTTGTTAAAGTGGAATGTTATCTGTATGGAAGAAGAAAAAATATATCTTAATGAGAGAGTTTGGGGAAAGATTCAATAGCTTATGAGCAAAGGAAAGGTGGATGCTGGTTGAAAGATTTCGTGAGTTTTATTAAGAATTATTCGACAAGAGATTTTATCTATTTTTTCTCAGAAATATCAATCGAACTATATAAGAAACAGCAAAATAAGTCAGAAGGTGAATTAAGGTGTAGTATCACATTTCCGTTGAATGCTATCTTGCATGGATTTATACATCGGCAGGTGCAGGTGATGTTGTCGGCGTGGGATATTCAAGACATGGCGTATGTCTCAATTGTTAATGCAAATGATTACAGAAAAGAAATCATGGAAAGAGAAAAAGCTGGTACGGTGGTAAATTTGTATAGAGGATATGAGAATGAACATTCCAATAGCGAGTATATCAAAGATGCAAAATTGCCGGATATATTTAAGTTTATGATGGGTATGACATATGAACAGTTTAAGTATCAGAATTTGGCTTGGACATACCAGAGCTTTAGCCGTAATTATCATATTTTGCTTGGCTCAAGTAAAATTAGCAGGGATGAGATTGTAGATATAAATGAAATTACAGAAGAATTGTTTGGTATGAGTGCAGACGAGTTTCTGACCAATGTACTTTATTTGTTGTGGTTATGTAGTGAACGTCCCGATCCGTTAGGGGCAGAGGATGATTTATATAATCACGGGGCAAACAGCATACTCACTAAAGAGAATTTGGAGAAAATTATTTATTATTATTCTGTTACATATGATGATGTAAGGAAGTCTCCGATACAGAAACAATTGTTTTATAGCAAACCTTTTGTGATTACTCAAAAGAACAAAGAGCCGATTATGGTCAGTATGTATTTGGTACAGATGCTCTTTGCGGATGGTTTATATTGGTTAATTCGGGATTATTATTATAAGAATGGTAAGGGAACCGGGTTTATTAATGCTTTTGGAACAATGTTCGAAGAATATTTTATGGAACTGGCTGAGATTTATCTGTCAGAGGATATGTGGTACAAAATTCCAGAGCAAGATAAAAAGAGTGCGGATTTCTTTGTAGAATTTGAGGATGCGGTATTCTTGTTTGAATTGAAATCAGGACTGCTTGGAATAAAGGCAAAGCAGCAGGCACCAGATGTTCAACAGATTGATACATTTTACAAAAGAAATATTTTAGAAGCACATGAACAACTTAAAATGTCTGAAAAGGAATACTCAGGACAAAAGCCGGTTATTAAAATTTTTCTGTTGTATGAGAGTATGACCAATACAAAAATAGTGATGTCGTCGATACCAGAGATATTTGTTGATGACAACAGATGTTATATCATGACCATAGAAGACTTGAGACGGTCGTTAAATTATCCCTCAAAACTGATACACCTAGATTTGAAGTGATTATGGAGCCAGGCGAAGAACATTATTATTTACCAAACGAAAAGGGTACTTATCAGAAGATTAAGGAATATGTGAAGAACAAGTATGGTGTGAATGTGCATACTTCCTATATTGCACAGGTGAAGCGGATGTGTGGTCTGGACATGGGTGAGAACAATAACAAGTCTAAGAAAGAGAATCCGGAGGTTGCACAGTGTCCGCCAGAGAAGGTGGAATATATTAAGGATGCGTTAGAACATTTTAAATTGATTTAGTGAAATTTATGGTATGCCATGGCGAAAGAATTTTGAAGTAAAGGTATTTTAATGAATAATTGACAATATGGTATATATGCCATATAATAATTACAAAGGAGCATACATGGTAGATTTTGAAGTTATATTTTATGAGGAAGAAAATGGTGACTGCCCTGTAGAGAAATTTATTAATTCGCTTGATGTAAAGATGCGAGCTAAAATGATTGGTTTGCTTGAATTACTGGAAGAAAAGGGCAATCAACTTAGAGAACCATATAGTAAACCGATTGATGACGGTATTTTTGAGATACGATGCAAAGTTGGTAATAATATAACCAGAGTATTATATTTCTTTTACTATGAGGGAAAGATAATACTAACAAACGGCTTTATTAAGAAGACACAAAAGACACCACCAGAAGAAATCAAGCTGGCGAAAGAGCGTAGAGCAGATTTTAAGGAAAGGATGGGGAAATTATGAAGACATTAAAACAGTATAAAGATGAGCAGATGAAAGATACTGCATTTGCAAAAGAGTATGAAGCTGTCCAGCCAGAGATGGATGTTATTAGAGCTATTGTAGAGGCAAGAATTTCTCAGAATATTACGCAGAAAGAGCTTGCTGAGCGTACTGGTATTAATCAGGCTGATATAAGTAAACTTGAGAACGGAACAAGGAATCCTTCAGTCAATTTGCTTAAAAGGTTAGCAGATGGAATGGGAATGGCTCTTAAAATTGAGTTTGTACCTAAAAAGACACTGTAAATTTATATAAGTATCATAGAAATAAGAATCGTTCATAATATTGATATTAGTATGAGATTCAGAGGTCAATATATGAACATAGATTATCGTATGCTATACAGAGGAGAACTAAACCAAATGAAATCATTTAGAGTAAATAATGTTAAGTCATTTAAGGATTCTGGAATAATCGAGTTTAAGCCGATTACTATTTTTGTTGGTAAAAACAGTTGTGGTAAAAGCAGCTTATTGAGATTTCCTGTTGTTCTTGCACAAACGGCAATATCAAATACGGATAGTCCAATAATGTTATATGGAAAAATGATTGATTACGGAAACTATGAGGATGTTGTATTTGGAAAACAAGAAGGAAAAATTCAATTTGAAATACATTATGATATTGATATTCATAATGTTCAAGATTCAAGATACAACATGTTTGATTTTCCAGAAGAGGAAGAAGAAAATGAGGAAAGATTTGAAGAAATAAGAGATGTTAGCTTAAAAGTGTCGTTAGATAGACGAGATAAGAGAATGCATGTTGATTTTGTGGAGTTATGCATTGATAATGAGTGTCTTAGTGGATTTTATTCAGAGGAAGATGGGTATAGAATCGAATTAAATTACATTTATCATAATTATGAATTATTTCCAGAAAAATATGTAATGTATGCAAATGAAATCTATTTTCAAACATTTTATCCATTTTATGATATGAGAGAGGTTTTTTCGGCAATAGTTGGTTTGGTTATGAATGCGGATGGAACCCCAGTGGATATGGAAAAAGGACAAGAGGTATATAACAAATTATATAATATGGCTAATCCTTTTGGTGAAGAGGATTTATCTGAAGAAGAGGTAAAGATTAAGCGCATTAAAGATGGGCTAGAATATGCATCGACGATAATGAGCCACATATATCAAAATACACAAGTAGAATCAAGATTGATAACATATATAGGTCCTTTTCGCGAAAACCCAGAACGTGTATATAGAGATTCCGAGAGTCAAAGCTTGAATGTTGGTGTAAGAGGAGAGAATGTAAGTACATTACTTATAAGGGATTTCCAAAAGAAACACCATTTGATAGATGAAATATCTGAATGGTTATATAGGACAATGGGATATAAATTATGCATTAATGACATGGGAAGTAGCCTATTTCAAATAATGTTAGAAAATGACAAGGGAATCAAATCTAACATATTGGATGTTGGATTCGGCATATCACAGGTATTACCAATCATAACACAGGTAATAAGGATGTCACTTGTATCCAGAAGGATACGAGGAGGAGAAAGTATTGATGAAACTCTGTTTATTGAACAACCAGAATTGCATTTGCATCCAGCAGCCCAAGCTGAATTAGCGGATATTTTTGTAAAGTGTGTTACGGAAAATCCGGGAAAGACATTAGTAATCGAAACACATAGCGAACATTTAATAAGAAAATTGCAAGTGTTAATTGCTGATAAGAGTTGTCCTTTTAAAGAAGATGATATTTGTATATATTATGTTGATAAAAACGATGATGGTGTTGCGAATGTACAAGAGATGGAAATATTAAGTAATGGAAAATTTAAATCAAAATGGCCAACTGGATTCTTTGATAAAGCACATGAGCTTTCGATGGAATTATTAAAAAATTCAGCGAAAAGCTAGGAGGTAATAATGTATAAGATAAATATGGGAGTGGGTTTTTCCGTATTGCAGTTATATTATTTACCTCATAATAATAAGAGCTATTTGATGGATGTAATCGGTCAACATAGAGTAATATTAAGTGAAAAGATAATAAACTACTATATGGATGAAGCTGATGAATTATACAAAGAAGCGATTGAAACTTATATAGATTCTATTGCTTATGCCGATGATACACATATATTTTATAGTTCTACTGAAGATGAAAAAATTTCTGCACGGGATGAGATGATAATATTCGTAGAGCAGAATCCAATGAAGATTCTTTTTTCTGAAGTAGATGAATTTAAGACATATAATACAAAAAAAATTAAAGTAGTAACTCCTGAGCAGATGATAAATAGAGAAAAAACGGCTTTATATAAGTTCTCATTTCCGTTAAGTAATTATTATGCAAGGATTGATGAGTCTTGTGAGGCATATGCAACATGGTTCGGACATCTTTTTGAAGGAGAAACTAATATCGAAATACAAGATAAGTTTATTATGTCTCAAAAGGGGATTGAATGTTTGAAGAAATATTATTTTCCACATATTCCCAAAGGTATTACGGTGGATATTTATTGTGAATTGATAGATGGTGTTACAAAACATGATGTATGCAATCAATTAGCGGATTCTTTTTTTGATGATTGGAATATACATGTATATAGTTGTAAACATATGCATGATAGATATATTCAATTCGATGGATTGCAGATTTCTATAGGTGCTGGTTTGGATTTTCTTCATTTGTCTGGGAAAACTAAAAAAGCATGTACTATAAATATTACAAATTACAAAGATAGATTACCGTTACCAGAGGTTATAGAATGTGTGATATAAAAATAGAAGGTTGAAATACACCTTCTTTTTTATGTCTCTTTTTTAATGAGTTAGGGACATAGAAGCCAAAATAAAGGCATTTCCAATTTCATCAAAAGTCATTGTTATATTACAATAAAGATGAACTTCATTCACAGTATTTTGGGTATTACAGTATTTTACTGGATTTATTACACGCATGGAGACAAATAAAAACGTTTTGCATACCATCCCGCTTTGTGGGTCGATATGAAATCGGATGAAAAACATCAACTGTTGCAGAACTTGCGCCATATCAAGTAGAAGATAAAACAGTGCAGAAATATTCCTTGGAAACATATGATGTGAATGCTTTTACAAGAATACTATTCGAGTCTTTAGATAAGCGCATTATGAACTTATCCCCTGCGGTTAAGAAGGAATATAAAAAGTTGTATGTTGCCTATAAACTGGATACTAATTTTGTTGATATTGTTTTTCAGAAACAAAGATTACGTATCTCGATTAATATGAAGTTTTCAGAGATTAATGACCCTAATGGTATTTGCAAAGATATTACTGGCTTAGGACGTTGGGGAAATGGCGATGTAGAATTGTTTATGGAGCATTAGGATGAATTAGAGCAAATCATGGAAATTGTGAAACAATCCTTTGATGCACAGGCAGAGTGATGATTTCTGAATAGGCCAAGTCGAAAGCTCTCCCGACGGCTAACATCAAGTAGGACGTATCGTGTCATGTGGAGACTATAATAGGGCTACGTCGTACAGATTCGTGAAAATCCTTGAATTTACGCACTTTTGCAGCTTTTTCAATTTCGGCAGAACCGATGTGAAAAGGAATAAAAAGCAGATAGTGGACAGAATTCATGTCGTTGTCGGCTATAGAGTCGACACGAGGGACACAATATTCTTTGATGAATAAAAGTGAATAAAATAGCCAATTTGGCAGGGATATTTAATTACAAAATATTAAATATCCCTGCCTTTTATTTTTCTATTCAAGGAGGTGCCTATATGTTAAAGATAAGGCTTCAAGGGACAAAAAATGACATACGTTGGTTTGTACGTTTACTTCAGAGAGATAAACGATTTGAAGTGAATAATGTTTCGACTTTTTTCGATAATGTTGGAACAGATAAATATAAACGTGTGTATGCAGAAGTATCAAGAAAGAAAAAGGATTCTGGTAAGAAACCAAGTAACGTTATGCAGGTAGAAGAAAAATGCCACTATGTAGGAAGTGGCATGGTGATTCGATAGAAATGAAGGTACAGACTTGAAAGTACAGGAGGGATACCGACTTGGCAGCATTGTTCGCAGAGATTTTTGCCCTGCGTTACAAATAGATGCAGATTCCGAGCAGGTTGTAACTTCAATGCTGAATCAGAATTTTGTCCCCATCGTTGATGGCCGGAATGCTCTATGCGGGATTCTGACAAGGAAACGGCTGATTGAATTTCTGGCACAAGCTCGTGATAAAAAAGAATAAGTCCTGCATCTTTAGACGGTCTTAATACAGATACGCATTCTCTTTTACCTTCTTTACTCCCTTTGATTTATAATTAAGGGCACATAAAGGGGTATAAAGGAGGATTGCAGTTATGGGAGTAGTGTTGTTAAAAAGGAAGTTGACTTCGTTTCAAATTATCATCCTCGGGTTTTCCGGTGTGATCCTTTTCGGCACCTTCCTTTTAATGTTGCCGTTTTCCAGCCGAAGCGGACTGGCAACGCCTTTCTCGGATGCATTGTTTACTTCTACCTCAGCAGTTTGTGTAACCGGACTCATTATACATGATACGGCAACATACTGGTCGACCTTCGGCCAGTTTGTAATTTTACTGCTGATTCAGATTGGAGGCATGGGGGTTATTACCATAGCCGCATCTTTTGCAATGATTTCCGGTCGGAAGATTTCTTTGATGCAGCGCTGTACCATGCAGGAGGCGATTTCAGCGCCAAAGGTAGGGGGAATCGTTCGCTTGACTGGCTTTATCGTCAGGGTGACACTGGTGATGGAACTGCTGTGTGCAGCCGTGATGGCGCCGGTGTTTTGCCGTGATTTCGGGAAAAAGGGACTTTGGATGGCACTGTTTCATTCCGTGTCTGCTTTTTGTAACGCAGGCTTTGATCTATTGGGTGTGCGCACTCCCTTTTCCTCCCTGACCAGCTATGCAGCAAATCCAGTCATAAACTTTACTATTATGTTCTTAATTGTGTTTGGAGGCATTGGCTTTCTGACTTGGGATGATATTCGGACAAATCGATTGCATTTGCACAAATATCGGATGCAGAGTAAGGTGATTCTTTGTACCACAGCGGTTTTATTGATCGTTCCGGCAATGTACTTTTATTTTTTTGAGTTTGCTGATCTTACCCGAAAGGAACGGCTTTTATCTTCTCTTTTTCAAGCCGTAACACCACGAACAGCTGGCTTTAATACGGTGGAATTAACTGATTTGAGTGAGGCGGGACAATTTATCACCATTGCGCTGATGCTGATCGGCGGTAGTCCCGGGTCTACCGCAGGCGGTTTGAAAACAACAACCATTGCTGTTTTGCTTACTACTGCGATTTCTACCTTTCGGCGCAGAGAAAATGCCAACCTCTTTGGACGTCGCATTGATGATGATGTCGTAAAAAATGCAGCGACAATTTCACTTATGTATATCACGTTATGTTGTACCGGTGGCCTTATCATCAGCGTTTCCGAAGGACTTCCCATGCTTACCTGCCTTTTTGAAACTGCCTCAGCTGTTGGTACAGTCGGCCTGTCCCTGGGAATTACGCCGGAACTGAATCTGCTCTCACGGAGTGTTTTGATTCTGCTGATGTTTTTTGGACGAGTCGGTGGCCTTACATTAATTTTTGCGGCCTTGTCCAGTGCACAAAAGAAAGTTTCAAAACTACCAAAGGAAAAAATAACAGTAGGATAAAGGAGACATTATGAAATCAATTCTTCTAATTGGTCTGGGGCGATTTGGAAAGCATATTGCCCTGCACTTAAATCATTTGGGCCATCAAGTGATGGCGGTAGATACTTCGGAGGAACGTGTAGAGGCTGTTCTGCCCCTTGTTACCAATGCACAGATTGGAGACAGTACGAATGCCGATTTCTTGGAATCTCTCGGTGTTCGCAACTATGATGTATGCATTGTGGCCATCGGCAACAACTTTCAAAGTTCACTGGAAACAACTTCTCTGCTCAGTGAATTAGGAGCGAGGTTTGTAGTTTCCAGAGCTGCAACTGATGTTCAGGAAAAATTTTTGTTGCGTAACGGTGCAAATGAAGTAGTCTACCCGGAAAAACAGCTCGCAAAGTGGACAGCAATCCGTTACAGTGCGGATCACATTCTCGATTACATAGAACTGGATGAAAATCATGCCATGTTTGAGATTCCCATTCCCAAAGATTGGGCGGACCATTCGATTGGAGAGCTTGATATTCGTAAAAAATTCAATATTAACATTATGGGAATCAAGAAAAGCGGCAAGCTGGAGTTATCTATTACTTCAGACACAGTGCTGAAAGCAGGAGATACCATGTTGGCGTTGGGAAGTAACAGAAATTTGCAAAAGTGCTTTCATACTTGATTTTAAGAAAAATCAAAGGAATTGGGGGTGAATCTATGCAGGATGTTATTTTACTTGTAAGTACATCAGCCATATTTATTTTTGGGTATTTTCTGATGAATAAACTGGATGTTTTTCTGGAAAACAATTTTGAGCCGATTACCCAGAATCAAATCACACAAATAGCACTATGGAGGGATTCCAAAAAATCACCTGTCGTCGATTTTTTCATTGGATGCCTGAACAAATTTGCCGTGGATCAGTCGCAGATGTAGGTTTTGACGTTGTGTGTTATAATATTGAAAAATGGAATCGCTTTTACTTGAGTGACAGATAGGAGGGTTAAAATGGAACTGCCAAGACAAGATCCGGATCAGTTTCTTCGTGCGATCCGTAACGATGCATCCACTAAGAAAAGCGGAAAACTCAAAATCTTTTTCGGTTATGCCGCAGGTGTCGGAAAGACCTATGCCATGCTTCAGGCGGCTCATCAGGCTAAGGAGCGTGGCATCGATGTGGTTGCTGGATACATAGAACCCCATGCCCGACCCCAGACGATGGCACTTCTGGACGGCTTGGAGCAGCTTCCGGTGAAACAAGTTGCTTACGAAGGAATGACCCTTCGTGAATTTGATATTGATGCTGCGCTCAAGCGAAATCCCCAGCTCATACTGGTGGATGAGTTGGCCCATACCAACGCCGAAAGCAGTCGGCACACGAAGCGGTATCAGGATGTTCAGGAACTGCTAAATACTGGAATTGATGTCTATACGACTGTAAATGTCCAACATATTGAGAGTCTCAACGATACAGTAGCCTCTATCACCGGAATTCTTGTGCGGGAGCGCATTCCGGATTCCACCTTTGATCAAGCAGATCAGGTAGAACTGGTGGATATTGAGCCTGCGGAGTTGCTGGAACGACTGGCAAGTGGAAATGTGTACCGGGAAGATCAGGCGCAGCGGGCAACAGTTAATTTTTTCACGCTGGAAAATCTCACCGCATTGCGGGAAATCGCCCTCCGTCGGTGCGCTGACCGGGTGAACTTGCTGACGGAAAGCGCCAGAGTACAGAGCCGAGGCGATTACCATACAGACGAGCGCATTCTGGCATGTCTTTCCTCGTCGCCATCCAACGCAAAAATTATTCGGACTGCTGCAAGGATGGCAAGAGCCTTTCGGGGAACATTTACCGCTCTTTATGTGGAAACGTCAAATACAGCGGCGATGAGTGACGATGATAAAAAGCGTTTGCAGGATAATAAGCGTCTGGCCCAGCAACTTGGCGCTGCGATTGAGACAAGTTATGGCGATGACGTGCCTTATCAGATTGCGGAATTTGCCCGTCTTTCCGGCATCTCAAAAATCGTAATTGGACGAAGTACCATTGCACGAAAGAATATTTTCAGCAAGCCCACCTTGACGGAACGCCTGATTTCCAGCGTACCTAATCTGGATATTCATGTGATACCGGATGCCAGCACAGGAACCAGCTATCAGGAAAAAAAGAGTAAGGCGCAGGTAGATGCGATGCCCCTGCGTGATGTTCTGAAGAGTATAGCTGTATTGCTGGTAGCTACACTAATTGGCTGTGGCTTTGACGCTCTTGGGTTCACGGAGAGTAATATTATCGCAGTTTATATATTAGGCGTACTTGTGACCGCTGTAATCACAACCAACCGACTGTGCGGGATTCTGACCTCGGTTGTCAGTGTGCTGGTTTTCAATTTCTTTTTTACCACTCCGAGACTGACATTCCATTTTGACGATCCGAACTATATTATTACCTTTACCATTATGTTTATAGTAACACTGCTTTCCGGATCTCTCGCTACCCGGCTGAAAGAAAATGCGAAACAATCTGCCCATACAGCTTACCGTACAAAGATTCTTTTTGAAACCAACCAGCTTCTGCAAAAAGAGCAGGATGAGAATGCGGTAATCACCGCTACGGCAGGGCAGCTCATGAAGCTGCTGAAAAAAGATATTGTCGTCTACCTGTCTGATGGTAAAGAACTTGCCACCCCTAACGTTTTTCGTGCTGTTAATAGCATTCAGGAAGATTTAATTTCTGAGAACGAGAAAGCAGTCGCCGATTGGGCCTTCCGAAACAATAAACACGCCGGTGCCACAACAGATACATTATCCAGTGCAAAGTGTTTATACCTTGCGATTCGGGTTAACCAGAATGTATATGGAGTAGCTGGTATTGCTGTGAACGGTACTCCATTGGACTCTTTTGAAAATAGCGTGCTTCTTTCCATTCTTGGCGAGTGCGCATTGGCGCTGGAAAACATCAAAAATGCCAAGGAGAAGGAGGAAGCGGCTGTCCTGGCACAAAATGAACAACTTCGTGCCAACCTGCTGCGGGCAATCTCCCATGATCTTCGGACACCTTTGACAGCGATTTCCGGCAGCGCAGACAATTTGCTTGCAAATTATAAAAAAATGGACGATGCACTACGGGAGCAGACCTTTACTGATATTTATGACGATTCCATGTGGCTAATCAATCTGGTTGAAAATTTGTTAGCAGTCACACGAATTGAGGGCGGACAGGTCAATCTAACTCGGAGTATCGAACTCATGGATGAGGTCGTTTCTGAAGCGCTGAAGCACATCAACAGAAAAAGTAAAGAACACACCATTCGTGTGACCAGCGGTAAAGACTTTATCCTTGCCCACATTGACGCGAAGCTGATCGTTCAGGTGATTATCAATTTGGTTGACAACGCCATCAAATATACCCCTGTCGGTTCAGTAATTGAAATACACACCGATCAAAAAGAGCAATGGGTCACGGTTTCCGTTTCCGACAACGGCCCTGGGATTCCCGATGAGCAGAAACCCCGTATTTTCGATATGTTTTATAGTGGGGCCAATAAAGTGGTCGACAGCCGCAGAAGCCTTGGATTGGGGCTGTCCCTCTGTAAGTCCATTGTGACCGCCCACGGCGGCACGATTTCCGTATCAGACAATCAGCCAAATGGCACTGTTTTTAAATTTACATTACCTGCAGAGGAGGTAGAACTTCATGAATAAACCTTTGATATTAGTGGTTGAGGATGACCCGTCTGTACGAAATCTCATTACGACCACTTTAAAAACAAATGATTATCGTTATGTGGTAGCACCTAATGGCTCGGCAGCCATTATGGAGGCCACATCGCACAATCCTGAAATCATCTTACTGGATTTGGGCTTGCCGGATATGGATGGCATTCAAGTCATTCAAACGGTTCGCTCTTGGTCCAATGTTCCGATTATTGTAATCAGCGCCCGAAGCGAGGATAACGATAAAATCAAGGCGCTGGATGCCGGAGCGGACGATTATTTGACAAAGCCCTTTTCGGTAGAAGAACTGCTGGCACGACTTCGGGTGACGCAGCGAAGACTCTCTCTGATGACGGCAGAGATGTTTACTGCCAGTTCTGTATTTGTGAATGGTAAGTTGAAAGTGGATTATGCCGGGGGATGCGCTTATCTGGATGAAAACGAACTTCACCTGACACCCATTGAGTATAAGCTGTTGTGTCTGCTGTCCAAGAATGTCGGCAAGGTACTGACCCATACCTTTATCACACAAAATATCTGGGGCCGCAGTTGGGATAACGATGTGGCTTCGCTGCGGGTATTTATGGCAACATTGCGAAAAAAACTGGAGCCAACAGAGGAGTCTCCACAATATATTCAAACACATATTGGTGTGGGCTACCGCATGATGAAAATAGAATAACGCTATGAGGACGGCCAGTGTTCTCTATGAAAAATAGACGATTGAGTTTCGGATTGCCCTAATCATTTTTTGTTATTTGGAAAGAGCCAGACGCAAAGACGCAGAGCCGATAATCGATGAGATATTCTCACGGTTATCGGCTCTTTCTTTTTTGATTTTTAGGAATAAGCACTCCAAACACAAAACCGTTGCTATTTAACAGCGATGATTTGCGCTTGAGATGTCGCGGCGGTTGAAACCAAACATTTCTGCCGCCCGCCTCCTCCGGGCAAGTATAATATTGCATCGGCATTATCGTTCCATGTATTTCAGTATAATAATGGCTGTTCTTGGCGCGCCAGTTTTCCCTCACGGAAATCTGG
>OGLX01000362.1_pt1 | contig 33417 bp, 30 predicted proteins | sample 1572821 | NCBI WGS metagenome assembly OGLX01 (sample SAMEA2581908, study PRJEB24529) | metagenome | biome: Human gut stool | place: China | collected 2011 | reverse complement strand
TTGGATGAAATTCGGCGGAAGCTGTGCAATCAGTTCTTTCAGACGGATACCGCTTTTGCCTTGCTTATTTTACCATTTTTTTGTAGGCTGAACAACCTTTTAGGAGCAATATGTCAAATACTGACATTTGCTCCAATATTGACATCGAGCAGCTATGCGCACAATCTGATACTCAGGCAGAATCGCTGTATGAAATCATGCTCCCACATAATCGGGCGAAAAAATACCGTCAATACAGGATTGCTCCCATATTGACGGTATTTCAATTTTATATAACTTACTTCTTGATATACAATGCGTTACCATCATAATCCAGTGTGATCGTATCACCTGCACGAAGCTCATTCGACAGGATACTCTTCGCAACCAGTGTCTCCACATTCTTCTGCAGATAACGCTTGAGCGGTCGCGCTCCGTAATGCGGATCGTAACCGGCTTCAATGACATGATCCATCGCTGCATCGGTAAGCTTCAGTGTCAGCTCCTTATCTGCAATCCGCTTATTCAGATCTGCAAGCAACAGGTTGACAATACCACTGATAGACGCCTTGTCAAGCGGCTTGAACATGATAATCTCATCCAGACGGTTCAAAAACTCCGGACGGAAATGATTCTTCAAGCCTGCCATAACCTGTGCCGATGCCTCTGGCTTGATCTCACCATTCTCATCAATACCTTCAAGCAGATACTCGGAGCCAATGTTGGATGTCATGATCAGAATCGTATTCTTGAAATCGACGGTCTTGCCCTTCGAGTCTGTGATACGTCCATCATCAAGCACCTGTAACAGTACATTGAATACATCCGGATGTGCCTTTTCTACCTCATCAAAAAGGACAACAGAATATGGCTTCCGTCTGACTGCCTCTGTGAGCTGTCCGCCTTCATCGTATCCAACATATCCCGGAGGCGCTCCGATCAGTCGTGCCACACTGTGCTTCTCCATGTACTCACTCATATCGATACGCACCATGTTTGCTTCATTATCAAACAATGCAGCAGCAAGCGACTTCGCAAGTTCTGTCTTACCTACACCAGTTGGTCCAAGGAATAAGAATGATCCAATCGGCTTTGTCGGATCCTTGATACCTGCCTTCGAACGAATGATGGAATCGCTGACTAACTGCACTGCCACATCCTGTCCAACAACACGTTTGTGCAACTCATCGCCAAGGTGCAAGGTCTTGTTACGCTCACTCTCCGTCAGCTTTGCAACCGGAATTCCTGTCCACTTTGCAACAATCTTCGCAATCTCTTCCTCTGTAACACACTCATGCACCAGGCTTCTGTCCTTCTCACTGACCTGCGCTTCCAGACGCTCCAACTCCTGCTTGATCTGCGGCAGCTTACCATATTGCAGTTCTGCTGCCTTCTCCAGATTATACTCGCGCTGTGCAACCTGAATCTGGTTATTCACATCTTCTAACTCTTCTCTAAGCTTCCGTACACGTTCAACATCCTGCTTCTCGTGTTCCCATGTTGCCTTCATCTGTTTGGACTGTTCCCGCAGTTCCTCCAATTCCTTCCGGAGTACCTCCAGACGATCCTGACTCAGATGATCTGTTTCATTCTTAAGTGCTGCTTCCTCAATTTCCCGCTGCATGATCTTTCTGGAAATCTCATCCAATTCGGCAGGCATCGAATCAAGTTCTGTCTTAATCATCGCACATGCTTCATCAACCAGGTCGATTGCCTTATCCGGCAGGAAACGATCTGTGATATAACGATTTGAAAGTGTTGCCGCACTGACCAATGCACCATCGCTGATCTTGACACCGTGGAACACTTCGTAACGGTTCTTGATACCTCGCAGGATGGAAATCGTATCTTCCACGGTCGGCTCATTTACCATAACCGGCTGGAAACGACGTTCCAATGCCGCATCCTTCTCAATGTATTTCCGATATTCATCCAGCGTTGTCGCACCGATACAGTGCAGCTCACCACGCGCAAGCATAGGCTTCAGCATATTGCCCGCATCCATAGAGCCCTCGGTCTTACCAGCTCCGACGATTGTATGAATCTCATCGATAAATAAGATCAGATGACCTTCGGAATTCTTCACTTCATCAAGGACTGCCTTCAGACGCTCCTCGAACTCACCACGATACTTGGCACCCGCTAACAGTGCACCCATATCCAATGCGAAAATATCTTTATCCTTCAGCGAATCCGGCACATCGCCACGCACGATACGCTGTGCCAGTCCTTCAACAACGGCTGTCTTACCTACACCCGGTTCACCGATCAATACTGGGTTATTCTTTGTCTTTCTTGATAAGATACGAACAACGTTACGGATCTCGCTGTCACGTCCGATGACTGGATCTAGTTTCTGTTCTCTGGCTCTCTTTACAAGGTCATATCCGTATTTTTCAAGACTGTCGTATGTCTCTTCTGGATTGTCACTTGTGACTTTCTGTCCACCACGGATCTGTGATAACACCTGTAAGAAACGATTTCTTGTAATTCCGTAGGCACGGAATAATTCTTTGACTGCTTTATTTGGATGCTTGATCATTGCAAGGAATAGGTGTTCTACAGATACATATTCATCTTTCATGGCTTTCATCTCATCTTCTCCGTGAAGAAGTACCTGATTCAAGTCATTACTCATATATACCTGACCACCGGATACTTTCGGTTTCTTATTCAATAACTCCTGTACCTGGCTTAAAAATGTTTCTTTGTTAATTCCCATCTTCTCAAGCAGGCTTGCGATTAGACTATCATCGATCGTAAGCAAGCTATATAAGAAGTGTTCCTGATCTATCTCTTGATGTCCATGATCGTAGGCGATCTTCTCACACTGATTGACTGCCTCAATGGACTTCTGTGTAAATTTGTTGATGTTCATACTCTTTCCTCCTTTACGAATGGGTATTTATCTATATTAAGATATCCATTTATCTTTTGTTCTATTCGTAATATAACACTCATTATTAGCACTGTCAAGTGGTGAGTGCTAATTATTTTTAATTTTTTCGTTTATCTTATTTTCAAACAAAAATGAAAGCAGATCTTCTATATGGTACCTTAGAAAATCTGCCTTCATTTCTTCTAATTTTTATATTCTTCAACTTCTTCCAGATATGGAATGGATGGTGCTGCCCCTTGTCTGCTTACTGCAATTGCTGATGCTTTGGATGCGGTATCCATTGCTTCTTTGATCGTTTTTCCATTTAAGATACCTGCAATAAAATATCCGGTATATGTATCTCCTGCTGCCGTTGTATCGACTGTCTTTACCTTATAAATTGACAGTTCCACATATTCATCACCAGATATACATACAGATCCTTCACTTCCTAAAGTTAATACGATCGTTGCTTCTGGGAATTTCTGATGTAACAGACCACTAATATATTTCCCATCAATTTCTTTTGGTTCTTCCATATCAAGAATCTGCATTGCTTCTATTTCATTTAAAAGAAAATAATTAATCTGATTTAATGGGAGTTCTTTTATCTTATCGTTCATTGGAGAAGGATTTAAAATGATCTTCATTCCAGTTTCTTTTGCTTTCTTTACGATATATGGAAGTTCATTGATCTCATTTTGGATCAGTAAATAATCTTCGTTTTTAAAATGTTCAAAGACTTCATCTACTTGTTCCTTACTGATTGCCTGATTAGCTCCTCCAAATAGAATAATACAGTTATCGCCCTCTTCATCATTTTGTATGATCGCATTTCCTGTTCTTACGTCTTCAAGGATCTTAACAAGATCTGTATTTACTCCTGCTTCTTTTAATTGATCTAACAAAAATAGTCCATCCATGCCAATCGCTCCTGCATGATATGTTTCCATTCCTGCACGTGAAAGTGCAATGGACTGGTTTAATCCTTTTCCGCCTGTATATACGTTCAACTCTTCTGCAGACAATGTTTCTCCTTTTTTCACAAAATGAGAAACTTTATATACATAGTCAATATTTAATGATCCAAATGATAATATTTTCATAGAAACCTCTCTTTCTACAATCCGCTCCATCTTCGATATTCTTTTGCTTCTATCCCAAATGGTTCTAATAGTTTTGCTGCAATATGATACATCATTTCTTCTATGCTCTCTGGCATATGATAAAAAGTCATCATTGGTGGAATGATCCGCACATTCGGGATCATTGCCAATTCTTGAAGATTTCTAAGATGAATCGCACTCAGTGGTGTTTCTCTTGCTGCAAGCACCAATGGCCGTTGCTCTTTGATCGTTACATCCGCTGCACGAAGTATCAGATTGTCTGCATATCCACTGTGAATTCCTGCAATTGTTTTCATACTACATGGGACAATGAGCATCCCTTCCGTCTGAAATGATCCACTGGCTGGTCCTGCACCGATCTCTCTTGAATCCAGAACATGATCAGCAAGTTTTTCAACCTCTTCCACCTTCATTTTTGTTTCATGTTCCAAGGTCAGTTTGGCACTATCTGTCATAACCAAATAAGATTCAAAATCCTTCTGCTCTTGCACCAATTTTAGACACTGGGTCAAGATTGGAATTCCCCTTGCCCCTGTTGCTCCTATGATCAGTCGTTTCTTCATTCAAATAAATTTCCTTTTCCTATTTATATTCTGTATTTTATGATAACCAGTGTTCCGGATCAACTTCCATAAATCTTGCTCTCTTGAATCGCTCTTTCTGATCATATGGAACAGTACAGTCAAAGATTGTCTTGCATGCAATCCCATGATCTCTGATACTTGAAGAACATGTTGGATCGTTGGATGGATCCAGTGGATGACATCTTACCCCTGGAATCGTGATGATATCTGCATCTCCCTGGAATCTTGTATTCATTGCCCATAATACATCATTCATATCGAAACAGTCGACGTCTTCGTCTACCAAAAATACATGCTTCAGTTCACTGAATGCTGAAAATGCAAGAAGTGCTGCCTGTCTTTGTCTTCCTTCATCGCTGGCTTCTCTTTTCTTAAACTGTAAGACTGCCATGTATTTTCCACCGCCTGCGGAGCCGCAGTATACATTCTGAAGACGTCCCGGCATCGCTTTTTCTACCATTCCATAAATACTTGCTTCTGTTGGGATTCCAGCCATAGATACATGTTCTTCACTTGGCCCGATGCATGTCTGCATGATCGGATTTTCTCTGTGTGTTACCGCTTTGACTTTGATCAGCCAGCACTGTGAACTTGCAGGTCCTGTGTATCCTGGAAATTCTGGCATTGCATAGCCTGTGTGGCTGTTCTGGTCTTCCTGTACTCGGACATTTGGAATCACTTCCCCTTCGATGACATATTCGGCATTTGCAATTGCCATTTCGTTAACTGTTAAGCATTTACAAAGCTCTACTGGTTCATTTCTCAATGCACCTGCTACAGATAATTCATCGTATCCCAGAGGTGTTGTTGGTGCCTCGAAACAAGAACCGATCTCGATCGCCGGATCCACTCCGATACTGATTGAGATTGGAAGTTTCTGTCCTAATTCTTCTGCACGTTCTGCCATTGCTCCGATGTGTCTTGCTCCAGGAGTGAAGAAAATAGAAAGTTCATCTTTTCCCTGAATGCATAATCTGTGGATGGTTACATCATGAACTCCTGTGTCTGGGTGCGTTGCATAGCACATACCCAATGTAATATATGGACCTGCATCATCTGGTGTGTTAGTTGGTGCTGGTACCAGATCATACAAATTAAAGTCTGGATCTTCCACTTTATGAACAACCTGCTGACATGGTGCATCTCCCTGATATTCCACTGGTGCTATCGGATTATCTACGCTATGATAAAGTTTCTTTCCTAATTCTTCTGGTTTACAGTCCAAGAGCGCTGCCACACGCTTTCTGCTTGCTAATACACCAATGGCTACTCTGGCATCTTTATGTCCCTTGACATTATTAAATACCATCGCTGGACCTTCTTTTGTCGGGCGCTTTACAGTTCCTCCTGCACCTACATAGCGGTAAACTCCCGCAAGTTCTGCCATTGGATCAACTTCTACATCAGTTTCTATGTACTGCCCTTCCATTTGTTTCAAGCGTTTTAATGCACTTCTTAAATCTCTTACTTTATCTTGCATTTGTCTCCTTCTTTCTTATACTTCTCTTTCTCATTTCCAACAACATAATCCCAATGTTCAAGTACTGCTTTTCGATAACAACAGTTCAATGACATGGCATCAATAGAGTCAAAAATTGCTATGAAATGAAAAAATGGCAGATGAATTCTTCTCTAGATCCATCTACCATTTCTTCATTATCTTAAAAATATCTCCATTATAAATGACAGATTTCTATCTCATTCTCACCGAATGTCTTACGGATCTTCTCCACAAATAATAATGCTTTCTCTCCATCTCCGTGAACGCATACTGAGTCTGCCTTAATATCAATATCTTTTCCAGTGATCGAAGTCACTTTTCCTTCTTTTATCATACGAATAACTCGGTTGATCGCTTCATCTTCATCTTCGATCATAGCTCCTGGTTTTCTTCGATTCACCAGTGTTCCATCTTCTTCATAAGCTCTGTCTGCAAATACTTCACTGGCTGATTTTAATCCACAGTCTTTTGCTGCTTTAATCATCTCGCTTCCAGATAATCCCATAACGATCAAGTCTTTATCATATTCATAAATTGCTTCGCAGATCGCTTTAGACAGATCATAATCCTTAGCCGCCATATTATATAATGCTCCATGTGGTTTTACATGCTGTAATTTCACTCCGGCCGCTTTACACATTCCACCTATCGCACTGATCTGGTATAGTGTATATGCTTTCGCTTCTTCGTTGGAAATCGCCATGCTTCTTCGTCCAAATCCCATCAGATCTGGAAGTCCCGGATGGGCCCCAACTGTGATCCCGGCTTCTTTTGCTCTCTGGATCGTCTCCATCATAACCACTGGATCGGATGCATGATAACCACATGCAACATTCGCTGATGTGATCAATGGAATGATCTTATCATCATTCCCGATCGTGTAACGTCCAAAACTTTCTCCAAGGTCACTATTTAAATCTATCTGGTACATTTAATTTATACCTCCATTTCTTCCGTTTTATCGAATTTAATCTAATTTCAAGAGTCTCTCGATAAATCCTGTATCCGCTTTTCCTTCACAGAATTCACGGTTATTCATCAGCTGATACTGGAAATCAAGGTTTGTATTGATCCCTAATATCACCATCTCATCAAGAGCTGATCTCATTTTCTGTAATGCTGCATCACGGTCTGGTGCGTGTACGATAACTTTCGCGATCATAGAATCGTATTCGGATGGAATACAGTACCCTGTATAAATTGCGGTATCTACACGAACTCCATTTCCAGCTGGCAAATGCAAATGTTTGATCACACCTGGACTTGGCATAAAGTTTTTCTCTGGAATCTCTGCATTGATACGACATTCAATCGCATGTCCGTTGATCTCCACATCTTCCTGTGTAAAACTTAATTCCATTCCCATAGCCACTCGAATCTGTTCAATGATCAGATCTGTTCCCGTAACCATCTCTGTGACCCCATGTTCTACCTGAATACGTGTGTTCATTTCCATGAAATAATAGGTTCCTTTTGGATCAAGGATAAATTCTATGGTTCCAGCATTGGTATACCCTACTGCTTTCGCTGCAAGGATCGCATCGTGATTCATAGATTTTCTGATCTTTTCCGTGATCGCTGGGGATGGTGATTCTTCGATCAGTTTCTGGTGGTTTCTCTGAACAGAACAATCACGTTCTCCCAAGGCTACGACATTCCCATGTCCATCTGCCATGATCTGAATCTCCACATGTCTTGGATTCTCGATGAATTTCTCAATGTACATCGTATCATCACCAAATGCATTGGCAGATTCTCTCTGAGCAGTATTGAAATTGAATTCAAAATCTTCTTTGGATCTGGAAACTCGCATTCCTTTTCCACCACCACCTGAAGATGCTTTTATCATAACTGGATAACCGATCTCATCTGCTAATTTCTCCCCTGTAGCTGCATCATAGACAGGTTCTTTGGTTCCTGGAACAACTGGAACTCCTGCTTCCATCATTGTTTTTCTTGCGTTTGATTTATTTCCCATGCTGTCAATGACTTCTGCACTCGGTCCGATAAATGCAATACCATTTTCTTTACATAAGCGAACGAAATCAGCATTCTCAGATAAGAAACCAAACCCTGGATGGATCGCATCTGCGTCCGTATTCTTTGCTGCAGAAATGATACGTTCCATGTTTAAGTAGCTGTTTTTTGCAGGTCCTTCTCCGATACATACTCTTCGATCTGCTAATTGTACATGAAGACTGTCTTTATCTTCTTTTGAATAAACCGCGATACTCTTGATCCCCATATTACGACAAGCACGAATAATGCGCACTGCGATCTCACCACGGTTCGCGATCAATATACTTCGAAACATACAATGCCTCCTTTAGTCTTCAAGTTTTTTTACTTTAAATAATGGCTGTCCATATTCAACTTTCTGTTCGTTGCTTGCTAAGACAGCTTCAATCTCACAGTCATAATCACTTTCGATCTCATTCATTAATTTCATCGCCTCGAGGATACATACAGTCTGTCCTGCCTTGACTCTTTCTCCAACCTTCACAAATGCCTTGGCATCTGGGGATGGAGCCGCATAAAAGGTACCTACGATCGGAGATGTGATGTATGATTCATCTTCGGAATCAATACTTTCTACTGTATCAACACCCTGTGTGGAAACTGACATCGGTGCAGCAGGCGCTCCAACACTTCCTCTTCTGCTCATTTTGATCTTTACATCGCCTTCCTGAATGCTGAAATCAAGCATAGAGGAATTCTCGATGATCTTTACTAATTTCTCAATTTTATCTAAATTCACCGTTTCATTCTCCTTTTCTATTTAAATAGTGTGCTGATTCGTTTTGCAACGAGTCTGCAATCTAATACTTCTTTACAAGGTGTATAAATCTGGCTTCTGAAGTCATTCAGCTCTTTCATCTCATCTGCTAACAGCTTCTGGGCTTCTTCTACGGATACTGCCTGAAATCTTACTTTTTGTTCTGTTTTTCTTTGAACAAGTTTCGGAATATCTACAGAAACAACTGTCGCGATCTTCGCATATCCACCCGTTGTCTGGCGGTCTGCTAATAAGATGATCGGTTTTCCATGACTTGGTACCTGAACAGATCCAAAGGCGATTCCGTCAGATATGATGTCTGAAGTTGTCTTATATGCGATAAATGGTCCTTCTAATCGACATCCCATGCGGTCAAATTCACTTGTTACTGTATATTCTGAATTTAAAAATGTTTCTCGGCCCTCTTTCGTAAACATCTTTTCCTGAGGTCCCATGACAACTCTTAATGTTATCTTTTCCTGATCAAATTCATCAAGATCCAGACTCCTTGATAAATAATATGGCAGATATCTTCGCTTTGCCCTGAACGCAATATAATCTTCATCTTCTAGTTTCCGGCCTTTATATCCACCGATCTGACATTTGATATTCGTAGAACGGCTTCCCATGACTACTGGCACATCAAGATAACTTGAAAATGCAATATATCCTCTTGTTCCAGTTCTTGCTCCGCCAAATGTCAAAATATCTCCACGATGCATATAAATTGCTGTATACATCTTGGCAGGTTTTCCATTGATCTGCGGGCGGAAATCTCCACCTGTGATCGAAATGATCGTCTCGGATGTAAATTCAAGTGTTGGTCCTATTAAGGTAAATTCAAGAACTGCTTCATTTTCCGGGTTATCCAGCAGGAGATTTGCAATCTTAAAAGAACGAACATCCATAACTCCGGATACACTAAATCCCTGACTCTGGTATCCTGTTCTTCCAAGATCCTGCACCGTTGTCATCATTCCGCCTTTTAATACACGAATTCCCATAATCTACACCTCCTTTGTATGAATGATACATTCATATGTTCCATTTTCAACCTGTTCTTTGATCTTTAAATACTCTTCTTCTGAAACAGGTACAAAACGGATATAATCTCCAGCTTCAAAAAGAATTGGATTCTCTCGTCCTGGATCATAGGTTTTTACTGGTGTCAGACCAAGTAACTGCCATCCTCCTGGTGAATCAAGCGGATAAATTCCTGTCTGAGAACCACCGATCCCAACACTTCCTGCCGGAATTCTGATTCTTGGGTTCGCCAGTCTTGGTGTATGAATTCTTTCATCAAGTCCTCCAAGATATGAAAATCCTGGCAAAAATCCAAGCATGTAGATCAAGTAGTCTTTGGAAGAATGAATCTTTATAACCTCTTCTTCCGTTAAACCAGCATTTTTTGCGATATTTTCAATATCTGGTCCGTATTCTCCTCCATAACATACTGGGATTTCAAAAACTCTGGATGTCGATGTCTCTTCATTGACATCCAGTTTTAGTAACTTCTGTAGACGTTTTGTTAATGTTTTGTAATTTACCACCCTCGGGTCATAATTGATCAAGAGACTGGTAAATGCCGGGATCATATCCTGCACACCTTCGATACGCTGCGCTTTTAAAAGATGTACAAAGGCTGTGATCCTTGCATTGATCTCTGGGGAAATTTCCTGTCCAAATTCAATGAGTAAGGCAGAATCTCCCGCAGTACTAATCTTTACTTCTTCCATGTTTTTTCACATAACTCCTTTCGGTCAGTCTGTGCTTCTATGTTTTAAACTTATCTGTTTATCCAGACAATTTTGCTTATGCAAATAATGCACTTAAGCTGCTTAATGATGTAATTCCAAGATATCCTGAAACAACAACTACCACGATCCCAAGAACCAGTAATAATACTGGATGATGATAATCTTCTCCCATAACAGATTTCTTCTGAGATGCGATCAGGCAAACTCCTAATGTGATCGGTAAGATCAATCCATTTAATGCTCCTGCAAGTACTAATAATACCGCTGGCTGTCCAGCAAGTGCCATACATACAGTACTAATCGCGATAAATCCTACAATAAACCATTTCTCATTCTTCTCAATCGTTTTGCTGAATGTCTTAAGGAAAGACACAGATGTATAAGCACATCCAACGATGGATGTGACCGCTGCGCATAAGATCACAAGTCCAAAGAATCTATAACCGATCTGTCCTGCTCCCTGTAAAAATGCATCCGCTGTTGGGTTCGCTGCATCTAATGTATGAGCTGGTGAAGTTGCTGTTGCTACAACCACTCCTAAAACTGCAAGGAATAAGAAGATACGTACGATCGTTGCAATTCCCATTCCCATAACAGAACTCTTATTGATCTCTTTTAAGTTCTCTTTTCCAGTGATTCCTGAATCGATCAGACGATGTGCACCTGCAAATGTAATATATCCACCGACTGTTCCTCCAAGTAATGTAAGGATCGCTGGGAAAATATCTCCCATAGATGCTGTTGGCATGATTGTTTCTTTTGCTGCCATACCAACTGGCGGCTGTACGATCAGGATCACAATAAAGATGACAAGGATCATGATTCCACCAAGGATCTTTGTAAGGTTATCCATAGCATTTAATGCATTCTTTGATAAAAATACGATGATCGCAATTGCTCCCGCAATAAAATATCCAACAGTAGTAGGAATTCCAAGAAGTGTATTAAAACCTAAAGCACCTCCACCAACGTTACCGATATTAAATACAAGACCACCTGCTACAACTAAAAATGCGATCACATATCCAAGTCCAGGAAGTACCTTATTCGCCACATCCTGTCCACGCATTCCAGATACGCACAGAACTCTCCATACATTTAACTGCACGATCGCTGCTAAGATCACGGAGATTAAAATTACAAATCCAAAGCTTCCATGCAGACTGTCTGTAAATTTACCAGTTTGTGTCAAAAATCCAGGTCCAATTGCCGAAGTTGCCATAAGAAATGCCGCACCGATCAAAGCGCTTGCACTTTTTTTGTTATTCTCTTTCTTCATAGTAAATAATTTCCTTTCCTTTTCGTAATAATTAATAATTATAACAAAACTTCTGACGATACGCAACTTTAATGCACTGATTTGACATAGTCTATCATGTATGTGACAGAAATAAAAGAAACTCAAATATTTGTGTTTCTTTTATTTCTGTCACATACAGCTGAAGTCTATTCAAACCACTATGGAGTGTGTATGTTTTACTGTATTGGTATTTATAATAAACATTCTGTCTACCACTACATAAATTGAAAGTCAATAACGTTTAACATGCGTCCATCAGCTTAAATTTTTTTATTTTTCTCTAAATACTCGATGACCTTCAACTCATACAATCAAAATTTATTCCTTGACCATTAGCTTTTTTAATTCCCGGCGTTTTTCAATCTCTAATTTTGAGAAGATCCTTGCCACAAGATTTTTCACGTACCCATAAGAATAATGCATAGACTCTGCAATTTCCTTATTTTCCATTCCTTCTGCGATCGCTATTGCGATCTTCCATTCTGTTGGTGTTAACTGGCTTTTGATCTGCTTGGCATAATCTGATAATTCCATGGATTTTTTGTGCTGTCTCTGCTGATATCGTTCCAAATGCCGTTCAACCCTGGCAAGTAAGATTTCTTTTGCAAATGGCTTTACGATATAATCAACTGCCCCTGCTTTCAAGCCCCTTACTTCATAATCCATTTCTGAAAATCCAGTCAAAAATATGATCGGGATCAGTTCACATCCTGAGATTTTTTTGATTTCTTCTAATGTTTCGTATCCATCCATCTGTGGCATATCAATGTCTAATAAGATCAAATCTGGAATGATATTTTTATTTAACAGATTTAATGCCTGTATTCCACTCTTTGCGACACTGACATTATATTGGTCAGATAAAATCTCTTCTGCTGTCTTTAGAAGCATAAGATCATCATCTATGATCAAAATATGATTCTCTCTCATTCCATTCCCTCCCATCGTTTCATAAGGATTTCTGCTTCATCAAAATCAAGCTGATCGATCCGTATTTCCATCTCTTTCAAGATATTTCTTTCTTCCTCGGATATCTTACCTTTTCGATAATACTGAATCTGTTCTTTCGCTTCTTTCGCCTGATATCTGGTGATAAATATTTTTAATTTTTCTTTGATTTCTTCTTTACTTTGCTTGTCTTTTTCTTCCTCTTTTTTCTGATCAAACAGAATATTTTTCGTCTGTTCAATAAATTCCCGTGATGCCTTAAATACTCGTCCCCACTCCAATTTAAGCAGATCATATGCAGACATGATGTATTCCATATCCTTTTGTTTCCCTCTATCTTCCATTTCTTTTGCGATCTCATACAAATGAATCGCACCTATCGCTTTTGCATTGCTCTTTAAGGTGTGCATCATCCTTGTGATCTCATCGACTTTCACTTCCTTTTGTGTCATCAACTGCTGCATCTGTCTCATATATTCTTCCTGGTACTCCATAAAGAATTCCATCAGTTTACGATACTGCATAAAGTCTCCATCCAGAAGTCTAAGCCCCTCTTCAATCTTTATATCATTTTCTTTTAGCTGCCCCTTCAGCTGCTTAAATTCTTCATCTTTGATCTTTTGTTCTTCTTTCAGATCCTCACGAATAAATACAAGATCATCTCTCAAATATTTCATCAGCAGGTCTTCTAATTTGCTCCACATCACTGGCTTTGAAAGATACGCACAAAATCCTTCTCTTAAAAATGTCTGTTCAATCCCTTTCGTCACATCAGCAGTTAAAGCGATCACTGGAATATGAAATTGTACATCTTTCTTTAATTCCCTGATCGTATCGATTCCATCCATCTGCGGCATCATATAATCAAGTAAGATCAGGTCATATACGTTTTGTCTGACTTTGTGCACACATTCCTCTCCGCTGGCTGCTGTATCCACAAACACAGCTGTACGCTTCAGAAGTGATCTTGTCACCATGAGATTTTCCGGATTATCATCTACAATTAAAATCTTTGCCTGCGGTGCAACAAATGATCTTCTCTTTCGTTCATCCGTTTCCTTCCATTCAACATTTGAAATCTTCCCATCAGATACCTTCTTCATTGGAAACTGCACAAAAAAACTGCTTCCTTTGCCGTATACACTTTCTACCCAGATCATACCGTCCATCTGTTCTACCAGCTGTTTTGCGATCGCAAGTCCTAATCCGGTTCCTTTGATCTTCTTATTTTTCTTAGAGTCTACTCTCATAAATGCGTCAAATAAAATAGGTAAATTTTCTTCTTTGATTCCGATTCCTGTGTCTTTTACCTCGAAAATAAGCTTCGTTTCTTCTTCATTTTTACTGACTTTAATATCAATCTGACCTTCTTTAGTGTATTTTACTGCATTATTGATCAGGTTCAAAAGAATCTGTTTGATATGTATCACATCACCGATCAGATACGCTGGCAAGGTCTTATCAAATATCAGATTCATTTTTAATGACTTTTGTTCCGCCTGTTTCTCTGCGATCAACATCACTTCATCAAGCAGCTGCCTGAGTTCATATTTTCCTTCTTCAATCTCCATTTTTCCGGATTCGATCCTTGAAATATCCAAAATATTATTGATCAATGAAATCAGATAACCTCCAGAACGTTCAATGCTTTTTGCATATTGACGGATTTCTTCGCTTTCACTTTCTCTAAGGATCATCTCGTTCATTCCAAGCATTACATTAATCGGAGTCCTGATCTCATGACTCATATTAGCAAGAAATGCACTCTTTGCCTTGTTCGCTGACTGTGCTTCGATCCTTGCTTCTTCTAAGATCTCTTGTTGTTTGTTGTACATCCGAAAATGCAGATACATCACTGCTGCCACCGAAATACTAGATGCACAAAATCCTATCAACAGATCCATCACAACTTCTTTTTCAGAGGAAAACCATACAACCATCTGCGGATTTTGATAGGCGATCATGATCGTTGCTATATATACGACCATTTCCATAAATGCTGTAAAAAACATTACCTTTCCTTCCAACATAAAGACTGTAAATAAGATTCCAAAAATATAAAAAGAAACCATCCCGCCCTTGTAACCGCCAGATTTAAAAAATAAATATGGGAACATCATAAGAAAGATCATAATGATCGTAACAACATAACAAAACTGATATCTGCCACTTTTGTATGCATAAAACAACAACACGAAAGACAATACTGCAATCCCAAGATTCAATCCTAGAATCACACTATCCTGATTATTCGCATATGATGAAATCCCATTGATCAGACTGATCATTCCACCAACTAATGCAAGCACATTAAATAATCTTACCCGAAATGGAAGGGATAACCGAAACAGTGAATGTTCTCCCTGCAATATCTGACGAAACCATTTTCCCACGAACTTTCCTCCCCTTTCATGATCTTGCTTCTAGTTTATCACGCTCTTTCTTATCTCCCTAGTTACTATCAGTCATCTCTTTTGGAATGCTGTTCTAAGAAATGCAATACCGCATCATAAACTTTCTCTACATCATCTTCATTTAAGATCTCATGTCTCCGATTTAAAAATAACATTCCACGTACCTGATTATACCCTCGCTTTTTTAAAGTTGTCATTGCCTGTGCATACTGTTTCTTTGAACCAATGCATGGATCATCTGCTCCTGCGATAAACAAGATCGGAAGTGACGGATGTTTTACCTTCCATCCTTTTTTGTTGTAAGTTTCATCCATTAGTAAAAACAGATTTAAAAATCCATTATTACTAAATACGAATCCATCCAATGGATTTTCATCATAAGCTTTTACATTTTCTTTGTTATAACTGATCCAGCCATTTTCGGATTCATCTTCTCCTAATGCCTTTCCATATAAGCCAAGTGCCATCTTCTGGAAGAACTTTCCTTTTTTGTGTGCTCCCATTTTACAAGCAGTTTTTGCAAGAAATCCTGCTGCCTTTGCTGCTTTATTTTCACTTGGACTTCCACATACGATCAGAGAGTCCAGCTCATCATCATATTTTTTCAGATAACAACGAACCACCAAGGATCCCATACTATGTCCGAACAAATGATATGGAAGTTCTCCCCCATATCGTTCTTTCATCCATGTTGTTACCTGATGAGCATCTTCTATGATCGCTTTTCCACTGTCATCATAAAAATATCCAAGGTCTACCGCATCTTTGACACTCTTACCATGACCTCTGTGATCATGGATCACACTGATATAGCCATTGTTACACAACATTTGCATAAAAGGCTCATAGCGTTCTTTATGTTCTGCCATACCGTGGCAGATCTGTACGATTCCCTTTGGAGATTGTTCTGGTTCCATAAGCAGTACATGTAGTTTTAATCCATCTTGTTTTGATGTCAGGTATACTGTTTTTTTCATTTCAAGTACCTCCGTTCCTATTCTTATTTTTAGTTTAACACAAAATTATGATTATATGGTAAACTAAACTTAATAACTACTAACTCTTTCATGGAGGGATTCATTATGAAAATTAGAATAAAAAAAGTGACTGCATTGCTTCTTTCCTGTATGCTGCTTTTTTCGATCAGCGGCTGTCAGAAGAAACGTACTGCGAAAGAAGTTTTGGAATCAAGTCTTAAACAAAGTTCCAAATTAAAAGATGCTGATTTCAGTGGAGAAGCTTCTTATAAGATTGCAAATAGAGAGGCTTCTTAATCCTCAAACGTTACGATCAAGATGAATTTTGACACAAAACTACAGACTGTTGATAAAGATCAGTTAAAAATGTCTATGACTTCTACCTTAAACATGCTTGGGCAGACTATGGATATGAATATGTATTATTCTGATGGTTATTATTACATGAACACCAATGGAACAAAGCAGAAAATAAAAATGGATATCGCAGGTCTTCAAAAACAGATTCAGTCAACCACAGGTCAGACTTCTTTGCCTGCAAAATATTACAAAGATCTGAAACTTAGTGAAAAGGATGGAAATACCATTCTTAAATACAGTATCAATAATGATGGATTGAATCAATACGTCAAAGATGTTACCTCCCAGATGACAACTGTAACTGGTGGAAGTAATTCCATTAAGATTTCTTCTTTGACCGGTACAAAAACATTGAATGACAAAGATCTTCCTGTGAAAGAATCCATCCAGATGGTTATGGAAAGCGGTGACAATGAGACAGGTTCGATCACTTTAAAAATGAACCTGACTTATCATGATCCTGGAAAATCTGTGACTGTGACCTTACCTGAGGATCTGAATACTTATCAGGAAATTTCAAATTAATAAATTTTATTGCATAGGAAATTCTAATAAAATCCTCAAGCAAACGACGTAAGCATCTTATTCTTTTGAATATAATACTTACGTCGTTGTTTTTTATGATCTTATTTTAACTTGATCTTGATCGTTGCTTTTTTATTACTTCCATCTATTGCCATCGCTGTGATCTTTATAGTCTTTTTCTTTCCCGCTTTCTTTGTCTTTACTTTACCACTTGATGTAACGGTTGCATATCTTGTGTTGTTTGATGTCCAACGAAGTTTTTTATTGGCTCCTTTGCTTGCTTTGACTACAGCTTTTAATTTTACTGTCTTTCCTGCCTTAACACTCTTCTTTCCTTTGATCGTGATCTTCTTTACTTCACCTTTCATAACCCGGATCACAAATGTTTTCCTTTTACCGCTTCCATCTGTTGCTATTGCTGTGATGATAACCTTTTTGCCTGCTGCTTTTTTGTTGATCTTTATGACTCCATTTTTATCTACTGTGGCAAGTTTAGAATTGTTTGTCATCCATTTTACTTTGTCTTTTGGCAGATTAGTTGTCAATTTGATCTTTTTGCCCGGAGCGATCTTGTCAGAGATCGCACTGATCGTGATATTTTTGATCTGCTGATCATTCCTGCCTGTATTGTTCGTTTGATCATCTTTTTTTGTATCTGACGTGTTATTATTTACTGGCACTTTTTCTACGGTAAATTTAACCGTTGGTCTTGTGACGGTCTGGTTTGTTGCATAATGGTTCATGTTGGTTATTGTATGATATTGGTCTTCATCAATAAAATATGTGAGATAGTAAGTTCCTTCTTTTTGTGCTGTGACTTTCTGCGCACCTTTTCCACCACTTAATGTAATATCTCCATTTTCTATTGAATCTCCACTGGCATCTGTTATTTTCCAAGTACCATATTTACTTTGGAAACCGTAATATGGTGCTTCGTTTGCATTCCATCCCTCTAATTTAATCTGTTTTAGAGAAAAACTCTCTCTTTCATTAATCTTCTGCTCATTTCGATCTGCCGCAACTTTTGCAAGTGGTCTTGTTGGAATCAGTTCATCAACTTTACTCTCTGTTGTCAATAGATCTTCTGTATAAGAACCACCTGCTGTACACATTAAAACATTCCGGCTAATGCGGTTGATCGCTTTGTCTGCTGTTTGATCATTCTTAATATTTGTCCAACTGATTCCGTCTTTATCTGTATCTGTAGGATGAAGAACTGCTCTGTTTTTTAAGGAAGCTCTTGCATTACTTCCACTGAATGTTCCTAGCACATATGTTGCTGCAGCATTGTAGCCTACGATCGTTACATCATAATTGATCAGTACTGGACATTTATAATAAGTCACTGCCTTCTGTTTTTTCTGTTGTTGCCTGATATAGGCTGCCGTATATGGTGGTAATGTTATTGTTGCTTCGGACGATGTTTCTGTTGTCTTACTTTCACTTTTCTCATTAGACCATCCATTTTCAATTGCCTGTGATGTATTAAACCCAATAGTCCCTGTAATTTCTCCAAATACACCTAATGCTTTCTTATATTCTACGGACACTGATTCTTCATACGTATATGATTTAGATCCATTTACTGCATTTGTAACTGTATAGTTTACCGCATTTGTTAATGACTGCGTTCCAGAAACTGTCGTTCCACTGTCATTATTGTAGCCTGCCGTATACATTGGACTTTTTTCTTGTTCATCACTGATCTCACGATGATAACTTCCTTCATTCATTGGATAGATTGGTGAAACCTTGAAATTATGGAAGTACATCGTCATTGCTCGAAATTGAACTGTTAAATAGGCATCAAAAACAGGCAAAAGTATCGTTTTATAATAAACAGGACCTTCTTCGTTACTATTTGATAATTGGGATGCTTCTTTTGCTGTTACAAACACTTGCATCTTTTTCCCATTCATAACTTCATAGTTGTTTATTTGATCTATTGCTTTTTTCTGTGCATTTTTCAGACTGTTATCTGTACCTTCAAATATGTTTGGTACTAAAAAAAGATAGTTATCTACCCTACCTTCTGGAAGATCTTTTTTTCCATAAACTGTTAGATTCTTTATATATTTCGTTGGTGTATCATTCGCCCTGGCTCTTTCAAAAAGGCAAGCTCCCAAATACTCCCAGTCATTGACTAACGAACTTGTCGATGTGTTCATCTTGTATTGCTCATCTTGAAATGATGTCTGCAATGCTTTCTGATAATTACTTGTGTTCGTTCCATCTGCAATATTAATATCAGCTTTTCGATAATAAATCTTGCCACTGCCGAGTGCCTGCGTATCTTTATCTTCCAATATTGCTGGAATATCACTTAACGCGTTTATGATCTCATTTTTGCCTGCTGCCTGCACTGTCATTGGTAAAAAACTTGTGATCATCATAACAAGACTTAAACATACCGATATCATTTTATATGTTATCTTCTTGTCTTTTTTCAACTTTTTCATAATACCACTCTCCTTTTCCATAAGATTGCATTTATGCAAATACAAACGTAATTTATACTTTTGACATTTACATTATTTTATAATGTTTTTTTCTTATGAAATAGTGTCTTAGAGTCACGTTTTTTCATCAAAACTCCATAATTAACATGTGACTATCGGTTACTATTTCTCAAATAGTCTTTTTCATAAAATAAAACCAGAGATAATAAGGTATTTTTATGTGAAGGATAATTGTAATAAAAAAGACTGTAAAATAAGTCTGACTAAAAACTTATTTTACAGTCTTTTTTTATTAATACTTTTGACACTCTCATCTTAATATAAATATTATTTACATAATGCAAGCACTGCCTTCGCTGCCTCTTCATCTGTGATCAGTGTATTAATATATCCGCCTCTCACAGCTCCAAGAATCGCCTCTGCTTTCATCTCAAGTCCTGCAACGCAGATCACATTTTCTGTATTCTTGATATCCTCAATACCAAGACCGATCATCTTATTAACAAACGGTGTTATGACTTCATTTCCTTCCATATCGTAAAAATGTCCTCCGATATGTCCGATCGCACCTTTCTTCTCAAGATTATATAAATCTCTGGTACTTAAATAAGATTTCCAACTCTTATATACGATAGAACCAACACTGGTTAGAACGATATCTGCATTCCTTGCAAGCTCTAAACATCCTTTAAGATTCGGCTCTTGTTCAAGACTGTCCCTGACTTCTTCCGAATTCACAAAAAGCGGAGCATAAATATAGTGATACGTTCCACCATATGCATAGGCAAGTTCTTTCGAAAGATCCAAGGAATCTCTCTCTGGAGTCCTTACATTGGCTGCTCCCATGATCGGTACGACTGTGATTGGGATATTCTTACTTGTCTTGACCGCTTTGACAGTATGATACATTGTATTCCCCCATGAAATTCCAAGAATCATATTATCATTTAACAGATTATCTAGATAGTATGCTGCAACTTCACCCAATTTCTGAAGAACCATCGTATTATTTGCTTCTTTGACAGAAATCACTCTCACATCTTTCAACGCAAATCTTCTCATAAATTCCTGTTCCAGCTCTACATTGCGGTCCCATGGCTCTAAAATCTTGATCTCTACGATTCCAAGCTGTCTTGCCTCTTTTAGCATTCTTGAAATCTTAGAACGTGAGGTAAAAAAACGTTCCGCAATCTGATTCTGAGTCATTTCTGCATTATAATAGAGGTTTGCAACACTGGCAAGCATGTTGCGCTTTTCGTTATCGCTAAGTGAATCATATTCCTTCATTGTTTTTCACCTCCCATTCATTATCCAAAGCACTTTTTATTATACCGCATTGCTATATATCAGTCCAGTATACAATCTGTTAATTATCATTCTCAGATTTCCTACAGTTGTAGTTATTTTTCCACTTTATACAATGCGATTTCATCAATTTCTCTGTTTGCAGATAAGATATAATCTTCACCATCATTCGTGTAATGAAGTACATTTGCTGGTCCGATATCACTATCTAAAAGGTCTGCTGTAAATGTTAATTTTTCAGGATCTGTACATCGGAAGAATAACAGATTTCTCTCCCCTTTTCTGTGTCCAATTAAAACACCCTGAGTTCCTGCGATCTCTCCACCCCAGATTCCATGAGCGAATTCAGCATCTTTTTCATAAGTATAGACTTTCTTGAATTCTCCATCCTGTTTCTTGAAAATGCTGATCTTCTCTCCATGGAATGGTGAGATTGTTAACATTTCTAATTCACCATCATTATCAAAGTCTGCAAATGCCATATCACTGCTTGCTTCATCTAAGATCTGTTTGATCTCCCATGTTCCTTCTTCTGATTCTGGTGGTATACATTCAAAGACACCTTCATTTGCTGCAACATAAGATTTTAAAACTCCATCAACTTCTGCTTTGCAGTATCCATGGTTCTTTAATAAACCTTCTTTTAATACTTCAAACTGTAATGGATGTTCTTCATCAACACTACTTAAATCTTCTGGAAGAACGCATACCTGAATCTTTCCTGGGCTTCTCCAGTCTTCTTTGTATTCATGTCCTGATTTTAAAGTACATGCGATCACATAGTTTACTCCATTTCTTGAAATAATATCAAAACGATGCACAAATGGAAGCTCTGCTAGTGTTCTTACTTTCCATTCTCCGTCTTCTGGGTAAGCTAAGATGATCTTTGCTTCTTTGGAATCATTTGGAGAGTAGAATTTATGTGTCGCTAAAAACTGTCCGTCGGAACCAGGGACCTGAACCATTGACATGGTTCCTCCCGGTCCTTCCCAGATTACTTCTTCCTGATTTCCTTCAAGATCATATAAACGGCACTGGTTTACTTTTTCTGCTGCAACAAGCATATGTTTTTTCCCTTTATAAGTTAAAGGAGCTACAGAATAACATTTTTCTAAGTTTCCAATAACTTTCTTTGATACTTTCATTATGCCACCTTCTTCCTATAAGCAAGAACGGAATGGGATGTTCTGTGGTGCTTCAAAGCAGTCTTCGAATCCTCTTCTGTGATGATAGTAGATTTTATCTTTATCTGCAGGATATGTATATTTTCCTCCAACCTGCCAGAAGAATGGATGGAATTTATATTCGTTACGATCTTTCTTGAAGTCGTATAATACTTTGATCTCATCACAGTCAGCCTGGAAGTTTGTCCATACATCCCAGTGAATAGGTACAACAACTTTGCACTGTAAGTTTTCAGCCATACGTAATACATCGATGGATGTCATCTTATCCTGCATACCGATAGGGTTTTCTCCGAAAGATCCGAATGCTACGTCTACATCGTAATCTTTTCCATGTTTTGCAAAATAGATAGAGAAATGAGAATCTCCAGAATGATAGATATTTCCACCTGGTGTCTTAACTAAGTAGTTAACTGCTTTGTCATCCATATCTGTTGGGCATACACCTGTTAATTCTTCTCTGTCTGGACCTGTAGAGTCTGTTGTTACGATACATGTTCTGTCAAAAGAATCTAAAGCAATGATCTCGATATCTTTGATCTTAATGGAATCTCCTGGTTTTACTGTGATACAACGATCTGCTGGAACTCCCCATTTCTGCCATAATTCTACGGATTTTTTAGGTCCGATGAATGGTACTGGAATTTCTTTTCCGTTTTCATCTGTTGTTGTCATTCCACTGTTGATCACGTGTGCTGCCCATTCTGCAGACATATGATCTTGATGATAATGTGTTGCAAGCACTGCATCAACTTTCTTAAATGCAAATGGATCAATTACAAATGGTACATTACGAAGGTTTGGCTGCATTGCACGTCCACCACACATATTTGCCATCTGATGTCCGACTTTCATTTTTCCATCACCATGTGTACGTTTACCATTTCCACACCATAAGTCGATCGTAATGTTTGTGTCAGCTGGTGTTTTAAACCATACACCTGTACATCCAAGCCACCACATTGCCACATTTCCTGGTGCTACTACTTCATTTTCAATATCTTCTACTAACCATGTTCCCCATTCTGGGAATGTGCTTTCAATCCAGCTTTCTCTTGTCATTTCACTAATTTTACTCATAACCTTGATCTCCTTTTCTATCCGAAATCTTCTATCTCTATATCCTATAAGTCATTTCCATAATAAGCATTTTCTCCATGCTTTCTGAAGAAATGTTTGTCCTGTAATACTTGTGGTGCTCAATATCTTTTTTCAGATGTTCACAGCGGTATGCCATCTTTGCTACTTCTTCCATAACAACTGCATTATGAACTGCTTCTGCTGCGTCTGCTCCCCATGAAAATGGACCATGATTTGTACATAAAACACCTGGTACATAGATTGGATTTTTTCCTTCAAATGTTTCTGCGATCACAATCCCTGTATTCTTTTCATACTCTCCGTTGATCTCATCGGCTGTTAAAGATCGTGCACATGGAATATCTCCGAAGAAATAATCGGCATGTGTTGTTCCATAACATGGAATGCTTCTTCCTGCCTGTGCCCATGAAGTTGCCCATGGAGAATGTGTATGAACGATTCCACCGACTTCTGGAAATGCTTTGTAAAGTTCGATATGAGTTGGTGTATCAGAGGAAGGATTTAAATCTCCCTCAACTTTTTCCCCATTCAAATCCATGACAACTAACATATCTGGTGTTAGTTTTTCATAGTCAACACCACTTGGCTTAATGACAAACAAACCACGTTCTCTGTCAATCCCACTGACATTTCCCCATGTATAAGTTACCAGTCCTTTTGCCGGTAATTCCATATTCGCTTCGTATACTTGCTGTTTTAATTCATCAAGCATCTTCTTAACTCCTTTCTTACTTTCCTGCATTTCCAAATATTTTCTCTAATTCTTTTCCTACGCCGTCCTGATCATTGCTTCCTGCAATCTGGTCTGCTGCCTCTTTCACGACATCATCTGCATTTTCCATTGCGATTCCAAGTCCAACCAACGTAAGCATCTCAATATCATTTACTTCATCACCAAATGCGATGATATCTTTGATCAAAATACCTAACTTTTGTGCAAGCTTTTTGATCGCTTCTGCTTTGGAAACTCCCCTTGCTTTAACTGCAAGGACTTTTTTCCCAGAGCGAATGGCATCTGCATCCGTTTCTTTTTTTATCACTTCGGCTACTTTGTCTAAATAACTTGTGTCATTATGACTTACAACGATCTTGTAAATGATATGATCATTTACATATTCATTTAAATCATCTACAATCTGCATTGGTATCTCTTCATCTTCCTCTACAGTCTGATTGAATTTCTGATGGATCAGAAATCTTTCATTCTGAGGATCATCGGATACCAGTTCATCTTTTGCAAAGACATAATACTGTAATCCATATTTTTTACAAATTTCAAATGTCGTATGACAGGTTTCACTTCTTAAATGATTTTCACATAAGATTTCTCCGGTCCTAATGTTTCGAATGACAGCTCCATCACACCCAATGACAATATCGACATTTTTTAATTGTTTTGTGTATGCTCTCGTCATAACATCTGATCGTCCTGTTGCCATAACAAAGGTTATATTTTGATCTTTTAGGTTTTGAATTGCCTTTACATTGGCCTCTGAAACCTGTTTTTTATTGTTTAATAATGTTCCATCAAGATCGGTCACTACCATTCGATACATGATTTCCTCCTTATGCAGGTACTTTGATCCCTGCCTGTTCCATCTTATCTTCTACAAATAAGCGTGCCTGCCTGATTGTTTCAACTGCTTCTTCCATTGTTTGTTTCTTTGTGTTATCTGCCCACATTTCGATCAAGAACATTCCTGTGTAATTTAAATCTTTTAATTTTTTAAAAATGTCTGTAAATCTTACGGTTCCTTCTCCAAATGGAACACATTTAAATACTCCAGGGTTTGTCTCTTTGACATGGATCGCTACCGTTTCACTGATTCCAAGTTCAAATTCACTCTCAACGTCCGCTGAAAACTGCGTCAGATTTCCCATATCTGGATAAATCTTAAAATATGGAGAACGGATTTCTTTGATATAGTGCATTGCACGAAGAATCGTTCCAACAAATGGCGTATCCATGATTTCCATTGCAAGGATCACTCCTGCGTGGCTTGCCATCTCGACTGATTTTTTCATTCCCTCTAAGAATAAAGCTTTTGTTTCTTCATCAGATTCTTCATAATATACATCATAAGTTGCAAGCTGGATTACTCTGACTCCTAACTTCTGTGCTAAGATGATTCCTTTTTCCATGATCTCAAATGCTTTATCTCTTATTTCTTTGTTCTTACTTCCAAATGGGAATCTTCTATGACCACTTAAACACATGCTTGGAATGATGATCCCTGTCTCTTTCATATAGGAACGGATTTCTTCGATCTGTTCATCACTCCAGTCAAGTCTTGCTAATCTCTCATCAGATTCGTCAACGGAAATCTCGATATAATCAAATCCTGCCTGCTTTGCTGCCTGCATTTTTTCAAGCCATGTGAAATCATTTGGAAGAGCTTTTTCATATATCCCTAATGGCCTTTTTTTGATATCGTACATCTATCTCACCCCGATTTATTCTGCAGGCATATCTAATGCTTCTCTGATCTTTGCTTCGATTTCTTTTTCTGATAATAAATTTTTAAGTCCAATGACTTTTGTATCTTTTCCTGTTCTAAACTGTGATGTAAATGTTTCAGATACAAAGATCATATCGTAATTGTTTGCTACACCTTTTGCTTCTCCAACACTCATATGTCCGATTTCTGCATCAATTCCTAATCTTTTGAATACTTTGTTGATCTTCATTTTGATCATCTGGCTTGATCCCATTCCATTTCCACATGCTGCGATTGCTTTGATTTTCATAATAAATACCTCCTGAATTTTGGCTGATTGATTGTTTTATTAAAAATTGATTTGATATTGCTTTTTAGTACTCGTCGTCTTCCTGACCTACTGTGAAATACTTTTCTTTATCAGATTTCGCATACTGAATCTGAGGAATAACTAACATTGCGATAACACAAAGGATAACTCCAGGTACCTTTAAATACTTAACAATATAAGATACTGCAAGGAAGATTGTTGAGAAGTCGAAGTTTCCATGCCATCCACCGAATGCTACTAACTGTAAAACATAAGCACAAACAGCTCCTCCTAATACCTGAATGATTCCACTGATAAACGGTAAGATCATTGCTGCTTTAACTCCACCTCTGTGGTTTGCATATACTGCGATACTTGCGTTATCAAAGAATAATGGTACGAATCCTGCGATGATCATAACTGGTGAATGGAAGATCAAAAGTCCTGCGATTGCTAAGAACTGTCCAAGTGCTCCACAGAAGAAACCTACTGTTACTGCGTTTGCTGGTGCAAATCCATAAGCTACCGCACAGTCTACTGCTGGGATTGCTCCTGGAAGCAGTTTGTCTGAAATACCTTTGAATGATTCTGTAAGTTCTGCAACGAACATACGAACACCTGCCTGTAATACGTTTAAGTAAACAGTAAAGCTTAATGCTTTAGAGAAAATATAGAATCCAAATGCTGTTGTCTGTGAGAATGTGTCATCTAAACTTCTCATGAAATCTTCCCCAAGTACTAACATGATGATTCCAAAGAATATAAACATTAATACGGATGTAGATACTACATTGTCACTAAACATCTGTAAGAATCCTGGAAGTTTGATATTTTCAATAGAATCTTCTTTTTTACCGATCTTTGGTGCGATCTTGTCTGCTAACCAGATTGCAAACATCTGCTGATGTCCGATCGCAAATCCACCTTCACCGTCTGTTAAACGATCTGTTGGTTCAACTGTTAAGTTAGAAAATACTGCCTGGTATGTACCTACTAAGATTCCGACTGCTACAGCTCCCCAAATATTACGAAGTCCTGGGATAAATAAGAATACGATCCATGTTACGGTTGTTGCCTGCTGTACCATGATATGTCCAGTTAACAATAAGGTACGAAGTTTTGTGAATTTACGGAAGATCAATAAGATGATGTTCCAGATAAATGCAAGTAACAATGATGTCATAGTCCATGCTGCGGATAATCCGATATTTTCAAGTGCTGCATTTACTGCATTCAATCCAAAATACGGGTCAATAACTACCGCATTTAAATGAAACTTCTGGTTTAATCCTGCAAGGATTGGTCGGAATGTGTTGATCAATCCAGCTGAACCTACATTTAAGATCATATAACCTACAACTGCTTTTAAGAAACCTGCTAATGTTTCATACCATTTTCTTCCTAATAAGATGTATCCAACTAAGACGATCAGTCCTACGAAGAACTCCGCTTTCGTCAAAATATTGTTCGATACAAATGTAAATACTGTGTTTAATATTTCCATCCTCTTTCTCCCTTCTTACTCTTCTGGTTCAAATTCATTGATCGCTTTGGCAACTTCCTCAGCTGATTTTGCGTTTTTAATGAATTCAATGTTCTCTTCATCTGAAATAAACTCAGCCATGGACTGAAGTTTCTGCAGATGAGATGTGTCGTCAGTTGCTGCCAGAGTAAGAACAATGTCTACTGGATCATTATCACAGTCAAAACAGACTGGCTTGCTTAATGTAATCAAACTTAATCCTGTTTTATTTACACTCACATCTGGTCTTGAATGAGATAATGCAAGTCCTGGAATGATAACGATATATGGTCCGTTTTCTTCCACACATTTGATCGTCAGATCAATGTAATCTTTTGTAATATAATCGCTATCTACTAAGAGCTGTCCTGATTTGACCATGGAATCTCTCCAGTCAGATGCGTCTACATTCAACTTAATGTTTCTTGCTTCGATTACTTCACTCATTTGGTTCCTCCTAATTCATTCTCCATATTTTCTATGTTGCTTTTATGTGCATCTCCTTAAGTTGTTTACATCTTATCATTCGCTGCACATACGCGCAACAAATTCTCAATCTTTGCACATATGTGCAAAATAAATATTTTAGATTGACATTTACAAATATATTGTTCTTCCATAAATACAATCCATATGCACACAAGTGCAAACCCATACATTTTGTTTAAAATGTACAAAAAAAGAGACAACTCATAAATTACTCCTATGAGTTGCCCCTTTTACAGTGGTTCAGTTTTTTATAAATATTCTTGTTTATTCCTAATATATTTTTTGGTATAAATGGTTCATATCTGCTCGAAGTTCCTGATATTTCTCAATATTTTTTTCAACAGGTTCATAAATCTGTAATGAATTATTCCTACCTGCCCGTTCTAGAGCTTCCTTATGATCTGATACTTTCCCACTTTCCACCATTGTGCTTGTCCATGCTCCAATGATTCCTGCTTCCCTATGCTGATACTGGACCAATTTTCTTCCATAGACATCTGCCTGAATCTGATTAAATTCATGGCTGTTGCTCAAGCCACCGCCAATCTGAATCTGCTCTACCTTGCCAATCTGACCTTCCACAATATCTAAATTATTGCGGATCTCATAAGCGATTCCTTCCAACAAAGCTCTCGCCATATCGCCTCTTGTCGTACTCAGCGTTACATTTGTAAATGATGCAGTTGCTTTTGGATTCCACTGTGGTGTTGCCCTTCCCTGAAAAAATGGAAGAAGCATACATCCATTAGCCCCTGGGGGAGACTGTGCGATTTCCTGATCGATCTTTTGATAGACATCTCCCTTCACTTCTTTATAAAAATTATTGCAAAACCAGTCAAATGCCGCACTGCATGTTAAGATACTTGCTTCTACAATATATTTTCCTTTTACTGCGGAATAATTAATGATCGGATTACCCAGAAGCACAATTGGTACCTTCTCTGTGATCCCTATGATAAATGCACCCGTTCCACTTGTAACCTCCATGTCACCTTCTTCATAAATTCCCATCCCAAGCGCACTGCACTGCTGATCACCACCAGCCGAATAGACTGGAATTCCCGTCTTAAGTCTTGTACTTGCCGCAAATTTCTCATTTGTATATCCATGAAGTTCTCCTGGATCGATCAGATCACAAAGCTTATTCTTCTCGATTCCAAAGATATCAAGAAGCACGCTGTCCCACCGCCCGGTTCTTAAATTCATCAAATGAGACCGGCTAGCATAAGTACGATCAAGTTTTCTCTGCCCTGTCATATGATATAACAAATAATCTGCAACAACAAAAATCCTGTCTGCTTTCTTATAAATCTCCGGTTGTGTCTCTTTAAGCCATGCCATCTTACTCCCTGAAAATACAGGATTCACCATTGTACCGCTTTTTCTGATGATCTGTCCATTCATCGCAGAAAGCCTCGTACAAACTTCAATATTCCTTTTATCCTGCCACATCACAGCATCACATAATGGATCTCCTTTATGATCAACTGGTATGATCGATGTTCTTTGTGCCGTCAAAGAAATCATCTCTACTTCTTCGTTCTGATCCTTACACCAGTCACCCACATCTCTTGCTATATCATATAATGCTTTTCTCCATATTTCTGGATCCTGCGTTACCTTGACTGAAGAATAAAAGGTTGGATGATATTTTCTGTGAAACTGGCATAAAATCTCTGCCTTATCGTTTAGCAATGCACCTCTCATACTCGAGGTTCCTACATCAAAAACAAGGATTCCCATACCTAGATCCCCTTTCTTTTTAATGCACAAGTCCACCCATCTTAAATGATTCGATCAAAAGTTCTAATGTCTTTGGATCGCACTGGCGGTATTTGAAATAATATAGCAGCATTTCTGTATATTCTACTAATTTTTCCGCATAAGCTTCCTGTACAAAATGTTTCGTTCCACACATCAGACATTCATTTATGAGCAGATATGCAGCAAAACGTTCATTGATAAAAATATCTCTCTCTTCTTCGGAATAATCCCGAAACTGAATTGGTTTTCTCCGAACGATCCAGGAAATCGTGTATGCAAACAGCTTCTCTGTGCGGATCCTCTCAATACTATGAAATTCCTTTAACCGCATCACATCCATAAAATAATCAAGGATCACCTGCATTAAAATTCTTTCATTGCAGTAAGCTGTCTCAAAAAATCCTGCCATTTCAATAAATTCCATCGCTGTCTTCTGCAGTTCCTCAAACCGTTCACGGAATTTATCGACACCGACCTCATCGATCAGCTCTCTGTAATTTTCCATCTCAAATAAATTGTGTTCTATCATTCTTGCCCCTTTATCATCTTTAACAATTGTAATTCATCCAGTTGCTGTTTATGATTCACGATCAGATTACTTACATCCGATTCTAAATGATATCTTGCCTTCGAAAAATATTCTGCCTGTGCAGCTCCACTAAATCCTGCGGAAGAATTCGGCAGTTTATCAATCTTATGTTCTCCAGCAATGATCTCCTCTACTAATCGTTCGATCCGTTGTCTTTCTTCTGCGAATCCGTCGTCATATCTCTCCATCTGGTTTATCCCTTTCTTAAGATCATCCGATTCATATAACTTTGAGCATCGATCACTCCGTCATTGGCTCTTGGAATCTGTTCTTGTTCTCTCTTATGCGGTTCTTTTGACATTCTTTGCAAGTCACTGTAGCTGTCTTGTGCAAAATATTTCTCAATGTCAAGCCAGCCTGCTTCTCCAAACTGAAAACATGTCGAAATGATCTCATCCACAGAATTCAACAATTCTGCCACAACACTTGTATACCGCTTTAGAAAATGATTATTCTCACGATATGGGTACTTTACATAATGGTCAAATTCTGCGTATACTTCTTCAGCGATCGTTCGTACCTGTACTTCAAAATAATAATCCCCATATTTAAAAATATAATGCTGTGAACGATATCCCTTATCTGTATATTCTTTATGAATCGTATAATTAAAAATGTCACGATCCCCATAACGGATATAAGCCCTTGGCATCTCCGCCATATGCATATCATATCTGGAATCTTCATCAACTTTCAGCAAAAAGTCATGTACCGTACGCCATTCTTCTTTTGATAAGATCAAAATTCGGATACCCATAAGATCACGCACGATCCTCAGATAATTCCGTTCATTAATATTTTTATATTTCTGACGTTTTTCAACTCCAACTTTCCGTATGATCTTCTCAATCAAATGCTCTGGATCCTTACATCGGTTATGAATTGAATGTACATGAAAATCTATTACTTTTGATATCTCATCCTGTAAACGATCTGCAATCTTTTTCATCTCTGGTAAACGTCTCGTATAATCCTCATAAATCTTCTCAAGCGTATCCCAGGAAAGTCCAGAATCCTCAAATGCTTCCTGTACTTTGTATGTGTTAAAAAATTTCTCCTGATCCAGCATGAGGAATCACCTCTTTTCACTTTTATATTTATTTCTCTACAATCTTATATTTCTCTAATAATTTGACACGTTCCATCCCAATCTGTGCACTGCTTTTTTCTCCTGTATTGATCGCATCTGTGTTACGATGAGTTAAGTATTTAAATATCCTGTGTAAATACGCCACTGGCAGTAAAAACGGATAGTTCCTTGAATATGGATAGTTCGTCTTGATATATTCCTTCCCTGGAAATAAAGAAGCCAGGATCCCGGAAGCTGCATTGACTGATTCATTCTCTGCTGCATTCAACGTAATATTTGCACTATGTACACGATTCATATCATTTTGTCCAAAAATACCACCATCTAACATATCATCCAATAATGCTGTGCAGTCAATTTCTACATCAGACGGTTTTGAAAGCCCTAGCTCCTCCCAAGTAAATCCAAGATAGCAGACTCCAATATCCAATACATTCATAGCAAAAGAATCCATATGATATTCTTTCATGATATTCCTGATCTCATGAAAGTCCAACTGATCATGGTATTTCTTCGCAAAGTATAATAGATCACATGCCTGTCTGACTCCAAATCCACTATGAAGAAAATGTTTCAGACTGTGGCATACAAGATATAAAAAATGCTGTTTTGGATTCAGCGTCAATACTTTACTCCCTTGAATATGTTCATTACAAACATAACAAAAAATGTGCCCCGGACACACTATCGGGGTACATTTACTTATAAAAGAATAAATATTATCCTTTTTTAATAGAATGAGACTTCGTTAAGAGCAGTGCAAGCCATACAAAGGCAGTTGCCAGCCAAGAGCAGAAAGATTGATAACCATAATGACCGCACCCAATATCCATAAAATCAATAGCGACCATTTCAAACCTGTTCCCATTGGTGACCAATGGAATAGCTGGCGCAAGATGGTATACAAAAAAGCTCCTAATGGAATACCGATGAGGGCAACTCCGGCAATCGTACCTAGCAGTGTCATCATTGGAGATACGGAAGCAACCGGCATCCAGTCGATGGCAGGCAACAACTCATAAAGTAAAGCTCCTCCACTGACTGCCACTGCAATTGCCGCAAATACCAACGCTACCAATACGACAGCCAATACGAACAAGACAGGGCAACAAAGAATGACAAGAGCTACCAGAAATATCTTAAAGAGAACGGCAGCAATGGAAACAAATACATCGCCTATCTTTTGAAGAAAGGTACGAGGTTTGCCGGAGTTCATATAGTTGTTAACTCCGTCCGCTACACGTTCGAAACCGTCTGTCACTGTTTTGCCAATATTCTCAATGGTCACTGCTTCTCCACGCATACTCAATTTTTCCGCGGCAGTACGGGCTTCCGGAATAACGATCCATCCGATAATATAAAGGATAATCATCGGACAATAAGGCACAAACACCAGAATAATCATCAGGATACGCACCAATGTGATGTCCCAACCGAAGTAAGCTGCCAGGCCTGCTGCCACACAACCCAACAATTTATTATCCGGATCACGAAACCAACGGCGTTGAGCAGCGGTTTGCGTACTGCCTTGATTAGCGGACGATGTTTGTTCCGTTCTTTTCTGTGAGTCCATATCCTCATCAGCAATTCCAAAGTCTTCCGGTTTGCCGACGCGGGCGATGATTTCTTCTACATCCGAAACTGTGATGACCTGTTTTCCTTCAGTTACTTTCTCGGCAAACAGTTCGGCAATACGCATCTCAATATCGTCTACGATCTCTTCCGCACCCTCCTGTTTACGAAAGTAATGCTTCAAATTAGACAGATAATTGTCTAACAGTCGGTAGGCATCGTCATCTATATGATAAACTATTCCTCCTAAATTTATGGTCAATGTCTTTTTCATTTTTATTTCTTCTTTTTCGGATTATCTATTGGCTATATGATTCACTGTGTCGTTAAGTTCTTTCCAGGAAATTTCCAGTTCTCCCAAAAAGGTTTCTCCTTGTTCAGTGAGTTTATAGTACTTGCGGGGAGGTCCCTGGGTAGATTCCACCCACTCATAACTTAACAGGTCGTCATTTTTCAGACGGGTCAGCA